>JABAOE010012139.1_pt1 | contig 13822 bp, 14 predicted proteins | sample 7062141 | NCBI WGS metagenome assembly JABAOE01 (sample SAMN14538627, study PRJNA623070) | marine sediment metagenome | biome: marine biome [ENVO:00000428]; feature: marine pelagic biome [ENVO:01000023]; material: deep marine sediment [ENVO:00002113] | place: India: Gulf of Khambhat ... | reverse complement strand
GAAAACGGAACTACGGCTTAGAACGCGTTAATGCCCGTGAGCTCCTTGCCGACGACGAGCTGGTGGACCGTCTCGGTGCCTTCGTACGTCAGCACGGTCTCGAGGTTGAGCATATGCCGGATCGCTTCGAGCTCAATGGTGATACCGCTCGCGCCGAGCAGCTCCCGGCAGCCGCGAGCGACGTCGAGCGCCATGCGGACGTTGTTCCATTTGCCGAGGGAGATCTGGGTCGGGTGCAGCTCGCCACGTTCCTTGCGTCGACCCATATGCAGGGCGAGTAGCTGGGCCGTGCCCATGCGACGCGCCATGTCGGCGAGCTTGATTTGAACGGACTGGGTTGCGGCGATCGATCGGCCGAACAGCTCGCGCGATTCGGCGAAGCCAAGCGCCTCGGCAAAGCAGGCCTGCGCTGCGCCGATGGCTCCCCAGGCGATGCCGTAGCGCGCCTGGCTCAGGCAGCTCAGGGGGCCGCGCATTCCGAGCGTGTCAGGGAGCATCGCCTCCTCGGGCACGCGTACGTCATCAAGAAATAGTTCTGAGGTCACCGATGCGCGCAGCGAGAATTTGTTCTGAATCTCGTGAGTGGCGAATCCGGGCGCGTCGGTTTCAACGATAAAGCCGCGCACGCCATCCTCCGTTTGCGCCCAGACGAGCGCGACGTCGGCGATGCTGCCGTTCGTAATCCAGATTTTCGAGCCGTTCAAACGCCAATCGCTGCCATCGCGCTTTGCGTGGGTCTTCATGTTCGCCGGGTCCGAGCCGCCATGGGGCTCCGTGAGTCCGAAGCAGGCGATTGCCTCGCCTTGCGCGAGCTCGGGGAGCCATTGCGCCTTCTGCGCATCTGAGCCGTAAGTCATGATCGGGTACATCACCAACGACGTCTGCACGGAGATAAAGCTACGCAGGCCGCTGTCCCCGCGTTCGAGCTCCTGGCAGATCAGCCCGTAGCTAACGTCGTTGAGGCCGGCGCAGCCATGGCCTTTCAGATTCGCGCCGAGCAGCCCGAGCCGAGCGAGCTCGGGGACGAGCTCAGTTGGAAACCGCGACTCGGCGAAGCACTCAGCGATGATCGGCGCCACTTGCTCATCGACGAAGCGCGCGACGGTATCCTGCACGAGGGTTTCGTCCTCATCGAGCATGGAACGGACATCGAGCAGATCGAGCTTGTCGAGATCGGTCATGGTGAGCGTATCGATAGAGTGCCTGCGGGCACGGTGTCGCGAATTATAGGGCAGGACCGCATCTGTGAGGCTGTGCGTCGGCCGCGCGCATGCATAGGGTAGAATAAGCGCACTATGATCGCGCGCTATCTCATTGCCCTCGTAGGGGCACTGGCCATTACGATTGGATTGCTGATCTTTATGAGCGACATGACCAATCGCTACGTCATGGACGACCCGATCCGCTATTTTCAGATCATGGATGTCTTCATCGGCCCGGAAAGTCGTCGACGTCGGCGCGTGCCGGAGCCAACGGATCCGCGCTTAGCCCCCGAAGTGCCCGACCTCGAGTTCGACCCGTTGGAGGAGCGTCCGACGCTCGATCCCAACGAGACGCTCAACCTCGACCCGCAGATCCTTCAGCCACCGGTCGTTCCAGAATCCGCCTGAGTCAGGTCTCCGCCTAATCGTCCTCGACGAAGTCGGAGTCCTCGAGGTACTCGGGCATCGCCTCGATAAACAGGTCGTCCCGCGGCTGGGCGCTTCTGCTCCCTTCGCAGTTCATCATTGGGTTGTTGAATCGGTGGACTTCGGCGAGCACGGAGCCGGGCGCAGGGCGGTACGCGTAGCAATTGTCGTTGAGCCATACGCGCTCCTCGCCCCAAGCGGCTGTTTCGCCTCGTACGGCGTCCACGTCCTCGGCCTCCCGGTCCAGCGCCCAATCCGTGGCCGTTTTCGCACCTGCCGTAAGCGCGTCGAGATCGAGAAACTCCCGATACTGCGGTGCCTGCTCTTGGGCCTCGCGCATCCGCGCGATGGCCTCGGGAATCTCCGCATACCACTCAAAACGCGTAAGCTGTGGGCGGCCTTCCGACTCGTCCGTCGAGGTCTCCTCGGACTCCAGCGCACTCTCCGGTCCTGTCTGGGTCTCCGACGTGGGCTCGGCGCGTGTCTCGGGCTGTGGCTCGGGCTCGACGGGCGGTGGGGGCTCGGGCTCGGGTGGCGGTGCCTCGATCGGTTCTATCGGCAACTCGGGCTCGACGGGCGCGGGTGGCGGCTCCGGTATGAATCGCGGCGGAGGCACGATATAGGCCATGACGGGCTCGCTCGGTAGGACGACCGGCGTGGGGCCCTCGATCGTGCTGAGCAGGGCATAAACGGTCCCGTGCAGCCCGACCGAAATCAGGATCGCAGCTGTGCCCGGCCACCCATGCTTCGCGGCGATGTTCACTAACGAACAAGATGCACCGGGGTCTATCGAAGTTGCAAGTCCAGCTGGTCCCAGACGCCACTCTAGAGCTTAGCCGTGCGGCTCACGATCGATTTCGCGAGCTCGATGACGAACCACAGGAACGCAAGCGGCAGCAGTACGGTCTGAAACACGAATATCACGATAAGGTTGATGATGTGCTCCACAGCGCCGGCAACCCGCACACGCAACTGCTCGATTCTCTCGCGCGCGTTGAGGCTGCGAAGGCCCTCTCCGAGCATCGTGCCGAGCTGATCGACAAGCGATGGGTCCTCTTGCGGCTCGGGTGGCGGCGCTTGTTCGGCAATCTCCTCGATCTCCGTTCCCGTCTGCTCGAGCGCCTGCGTCGCTGCCGCATGCTCCTCGGCAAGGAAGGTATTGAACACGAGCGTTGTCGTGATCATGAGTACAGGAACGGCGAAACGAATGAGCGCGATGATCAACAGCCAGCGTCGTGCGAGCCGCGCCGAGATCGGGATCGATTGTGGTGCCCAGAGCGTTAGGAGCGCGACGATAGCTGCGGCGGAGAGTAGGGCGCTGAAGCCCCACCAGCCTGTCATGGCGAGTAGAACGTTCTGTAACCCGAGCGAGCTCGTCGAGACGAGCATGACGACCGAAAATCGCTCGATGAGGTCGTTGATAGGATCTAGGATCTCACCAATGTGGAAGTTGACGCCGATGCCGCCTGGCTCGAGCGAAAGCTCCGTGCCCTGCGCCGTGGAGATGACGCCATTGAGCGTGCGTGCGATCGCGAACGTCACGAGCGCGCGCGTGAGCGTCTCCTGAGCGTACGCGCGGCCTAGGTCATCGGCCTGGCCGCTCCAAGCGATCGCCGTCGCGGCAACGGCGACGATCGACCAAAGGAATTTCGAGCGTTTGGCCATGATGGGCTATTACAGCAGGCAGGCGCGCCCAATGTAAGCGTCGAGTCAAAACGCCGTATCGCTTGACCGCCCGAAGTGCGCTGCATACGGTAGCCTAGCCAAAGCCAGCGAACTGGCAGCAGAGGAAGAGGGGATCTGATGAAGAACATTTCCGGCATGATGCAGCAGAGACTCATGTCACGGCGCGGCGCAATGAAGCTCGGGCTATCGGCATTGGCCGCAACGCAAGTTCCAGCACGTGCGCAGGACGCTGCGCCCGGCGGTCCGACGGTTTGGCTCGACATGGATCAGGCGGCGCTGGACGACGCCTACAACCAACGGATTTATGCGCCGAACATCGACCGCGTGCAGGCACAGCATCGCTACATGAACGAGCAGGCGCGAGCGCGGCTGGACGCACCCGAGCGAATTGCTTACGGGGACGCGCCGATCGAGGGGCTCGATCTCTACCGGGCAAACGGCGAGGATGTGCCGACGCTCGTGTTTTTTCACGGCGGCACCTGGCGCAGCAACACGTCTGTGCAATACGCGTACATCGCCGAACCGTACGTTCGCGCCGGCGCGAACGTGGTCATTCCAGACTTCTCGCCTGTGCACGAGATCGAGGGTGGCCTGGAGGTGCTTGTCGATCAGGTTCGACGCTCAGTGGCGTGGGCGTTCGAGCACGCTTCGCAGATCGGCAGCGATCCGTCGCGCATTCATGTACTCGGGCACTCCTCCGGCGGACATTTGGCAGGTTCGGTGCTGACGACGGACTGGTCCGGCGACTACGGCTTATCCAACCAAGTCGTTCGCGGTGGCGTCTGTGTCAGCGGCATGTTCGATCTCGAGCCCGTGCGATTGTCGTGGCGCAACTCCTACTTGCATTTCGATGATGCAAGCGTGCAGGCGCTCAGCCCGCAGCGGCATCTCGATCATCTGTATGCGCCTGTTGTGTTGGTGTACGGGTCTTCTGAGACGCCGGAGTTCCAACGCCAGTCACGCGACTTCGCCGCTGCGGCAAGAGCGGCTGGAAAGGAGATCGAGGTCATAATGGCGGACAGTTTCAATCACTTCGAGATTCAGAGCACGGCCGCTAATCCTTACGGTCCAGTTGGACGCGCAATGTTTGCGCAGATGGGATTGAGCGCAGCTTAGCTCGACACGTAGACCGCTAGAGCCGTGATCCGCAATCGATGAGCGCCGGGCAGTTGTTCAAGTCCTCGACAGTCGACCGAAATATTCTCGTGCTATTCGTTGCGGTCGGCCTGCTCGTCGGCATCACGTTACTACCGGAACCCGCACCGCTGCAGCGTTCGGGGCTCTCGATTCCATTGACCGCGGGCGGCAAAGCCTGCCTCGCGATCATGGCATTCGCAGTCACTTTATGGGTGACCNNCCGTCACGTCATTGCTGGTCGTTCTACTCGTGCCTTTGTTGCAGCTCTCGACCTACTCGGAGGTCGTGCGCGCAGGATTCGGTAGCCCGATCATCACGTTCTTCCTCGGCGTGCTAATGCTGTCTGCGGCCTTTACGAGATCGGGTCTCGGTACGCGGCTCGTTTATCAGATCCTCCATCGGCTCGGTACGCGCACCGACTTCGTATTGCTCGGCGTCCTCGGGTCGGGTGTATTGATCTCATCGTGGGTAACGGACATGGCGGCAGCGGCGATTCTGTTACCCGTGGGTGTCGGCCTGCTGCGCGATGTCGATATGCGGCCGGGCGAGAGTAATTTCGGCCGCGCCATCATGATCGCAACTGCGTTCGGGCCACTGATCGGCGGAATCGCAACGCCGGCGGGTACGGGAGCGAATCTTGTCGCCATCGCTCAGCTCAGGCAGTTGGCGAACGTGGATATCTCATTCACATACTGGATGTCCTACGGCGTGCCGGCATCGCTCTTGATGCTGCCTGTCTGCTGGCGTTTGTTGCTCTGGCTCTTTCCGCCCGAGGTCGATCGACTGCCGCTCTCAGAGGCGGATATTCGCGCGCGACTCGATGAGCTCGGGCCCATGCGGCCGATCGAGTGGCGGACGCTGCTCGTGTTCGCCGTAGTGATTACGACGTGGTTGTCGACGCCGTTCCTCTCGAGTTGGACCGATGGTGCGATCGCCCCGCGCGTGGAGGCCGTAGCGCTCGCTGGCGGCCTCTCGCTGTTTTTCCCGGGAATGCGAGTCCTCTCCTGGAAAGAAGCGGAGGAGGACATCAACTGGGGTGGCATCATGTTGATCGTGGCGGGCCTATCGCTCGGTCTGGCCGTGTTCGAGACGGGCGCTGCCCGATGGCTTGCCTGGGTGTTGCTCGGTGAGATCACGGCCGTCCCCGCGCTCATTCAGCCGTTCGTGATCGTATTGGCCGTTGCGGGACTGCATATGCTGTTCTCGAGCAACACCGTAACGGCCAGCATCATCATGCCGATTCTCGTCGCCCTTGCGCTCGATCTCGGCATAGATGTGTGGTCGATCGCTGCACCGGCGGCGTTCACCTCATCATTGGCGTTCATCCTCGTCAGCGAGGGCCCAACCACCATAATTCCGTACTCAGCGGGTTATTTTTCGATTCGAGAGATGGCGAAAGCAGGTATCTGGATGACATTGTTTGCGGCTGTATGCGTAGCCATTTCGGTTGCGTTGAATGTCATCTTGCGAGCCTGATAGGGTCGGTGTGTATGAACGACGCGCTAACGAGCCACGGTGCGAGATTCGAGGTTATCTCCACGGGTGCCGCATTGGGTGCCGAGATCGTCGGACTCGATCTTCCGATCCATACTCGCAACGTACTGCGCATCGCACACAAATAAACGGTGATGTCGCTCCGATCGCCGCGCAATGAACCCCCTGAAGAGACTCATTCGAAAGCTGCCTGGGGGTAAGGGGCTTACCGATACACTGTCCTATCAACGGCGTAAGAGAAGATTGGAAAGAATCGGCGACGTAGAAGACCGTTTCACCGATATCTACACGCGCAACAAATGGAAGGACCCGGAATCGAGGTCGGGCGCCGGATCGTCGTTGCAGACCACCGCAGAGTTACGCGCATCCCTTCCCGCGCTGTTTAGGGAGCTGAGCGTGTCGACTATTCTAGATGCGCCTTGCGGGGATTTTCATTGGTTTCGGCACGTCGAGCGACCTCCGGGTATGCGTTACATCGGCGGCGACATCGTCAAGTCCTTGATCGAGGAAAACACACGAGCCTACGCCGACGAGAAGACGCGATTTATGCATCTCGACACATCATCCGAGACGCGTTACCGCATGCTGATCTCTGGCTCTGCCGCGACTGCATGATTCACTTGTCCTTTGCGGACATCGATCGGGTTCTGGAGAACTTCCTGGGGAGCGACATCGGTTACCTTCTGGTCACTACGCACGTCGGTATCGAGGAGAATATCGACATACCGACCGGCCATTGTCGAGTGATCAATCTGGAAATCGAGCCGTTCAATTTTGACCCACCGATTCGCTATCTCGAGGATAACGACCACGCGGGTACGGGCAAGCGGCTCGGGCTTTGGGGGAAGGACGCGTTGACGGTTGCACTGGGGCGTTGATGTGGGTTTCAGATCGTTAGTTTGCGTTTCGCTCGTTACATTGCCGGTGCCCGGACTCGCGCATCATTCGATGTCCGAGTTCGACCGCGGGATCGTAACCGAGGTGGAAGGCGAGGTCGTGGCCTTATCCTGGCGAAACCCGCACGTGCTCTTCGACATCGCGGTTACGGACGATGACGGACAGGAAGTGGTCTGGCATCTCGAGGGCGGTGCATTGAGCTCTCAGCGCCGTCGGGGGCTGACACCGGAACGCATCCAAGTTGGGGATCACGTGCGCGCTGCCGGCTGGCCTTCCACGCGGCGCTCAGGCTACCTGCAGGTTAATCACATTCTGGCGCCTGACGGCACCGAGCTGCTCGTCGGCCGGATACGCGAGCCGCGCTGGTCGGATACCCACCTGGGCAGCGGGGAATGGGCCGTCGACCCCGCGATCGCGGCGACTGCCACAGCAGAAGGTCTGTTTCGAGTATGGAGCCAACGTCTAGGCGGCGCGTTCTATTTTCTGGATACGGACGCCTATCGTCTGACGGACTCGGCGCTGGCTATCGTCGCAGAATGGGACGAGTTCGAGGACGATCCCGTGCTCGCCTGCACGCCTCCGGGCATGCCTGCCATGATGACTAATCCGTACCCGATGGAGTTTGTTCAGCGCGCCGACGGCGACATCGTTATGCGCTTCGAGGAGTTCGACTCGGTTCGCACGGTCCACATGACAGACATCGTCGATCCGGCCGAGATAGCAGCATCGCCCATGGGTTATTCGATCGGTCGCTGGGAAGGGGAAACACTCATTGTCTCGACATCCCGAATCAACTGGCCCTATCTCAACCGCGTGGGCGTTCCGCAGAGCGAAGCCGTTGAAGTTCTCGAACGCTTCACACTTGTCGAGAACGAGAATCGCTTGGACTACGAGCTCATGGTCACGGATCCTGCAACGCTCATCGAGCCCTTCGTTTGGGAGGGCTATTGGGACTGGCGTCCGGGCGAAGCGGTGCAGTCTTACGATTGCTCGGTAGAGGGCTGACGAGCATTATCGAACGGCCGAGGCTGCTGTTCGCCGATGTTTCGGTGACCGGGACGATCAATTGGCCGCGAATGTGCCGATTTGAGGCTACCAGCCCCTCGAGGTCAGGTAAACTGGCCCCAATTTGACGCCTGGGGGAGACTCGCGTCGGCCGTTCGAGATCGGTGATCTGCAGCTGGCCATTGATCTGCTCTGCAACGATCGGCTGATCGAAGAGACATCGTGAATCTGACTCGACTCTCATTGTCGAATCCCGTTGCGGCAGCGGTCGGTGTGCTGCTCGTGTTTCTGTTCGGTGTGCTCGCGCTCGTCGATATTCCCGTGCAGATGATTCCATCAGTCGTGATCCCGAGGATTACGATTCAAACGGCATGGCGTGCGGCCGCACCGGAAGAAGTCGAATCGGAAATCATTGAAGCGCAGGAGGACGTCCTGCGTGGCGTGCCAGGCGTCGACAAGATGGAGTCCGGGGCCTCGCAGGGTCAGGGAGAGATCACGCTGACCTTCGACCCCGGTGTCCCAGTCGATCGCGCACTCGTCGAAGTCATCAACAGTCTCAATCAGGTACAGCGCTACCCGGTCGATGCCGGAGAGCCACGGATCACGACGGGCGCTTCGAACGTCGATAGCGCCATCGCATGGCTTTCGCTGTCGGCGACCGAATCCAATCCGAACGACATCGCCGGCTATCAGGATTTCGTCGAGGAGGTCGTGCAGACGCGCCTCGAACGCATTCCCGGTGTGTCGCGCACGATCGTCTTTGGCGAGCGAGCCAGTGAAATTCGCGTGAGCTTCGATCCCTATAAGGCCGCCGCACTGGGCGTCGACATTCCAACGCTGGCCGTGCTCGCCGGGAACAATACGGATACGTCCGGTGGGTTCTCGGACGTCGGTCGTCGGCAGTACACGGTTCGTTTCGCGGGTCGCTACGACATCGAAGACTTCGACGAGATGGTTTTGACGTGGAGCAACGGCAATCCGGTGCGGTTGCGTGATATCGCGACTGTGGAGCGCCGCCTCGTCGATCAGACAGAGCTTCTGATCGAGTCCGGAGGTCCTGCGCTGGCGATCGGCGTGATCCCCGAGGAAGGGATCAACATGCTCGAGGTCATGGATGAGATCAAGGCAGTGATTGCATCGCTGCAAGCGGGGCCGCTCGAGCGCGAGGGCCTCATTCTGAATCAAGTCTACGACGTTACCGAGTACATCAAGCAATCCATCAGCATGCTTGCGATGAATCTGCTTCTCGGCATTGCGTTGGGCGTGGGTGTGCTGTGGTGGTTCTTGCGTCGTCTGAGCGCGACCATTGTCGTGGCGATCGCAATTCCTGTGTCGCTGTTCGGCTCATTCCTGGCGCTGAATCTCGGTGGGCGGAGTCTCAACGTCATCTCGCTGGCCGCGCTGGCATTTGCGATGGGCATGGTGCTCGATGCGTCGATCATCGTGCTAGAGAATATCGTCCGCTTGCGGGAGAAAGGCCAGGCGCGTCTAGAGGCAGCCGCGCAGGGTCCCGAGCAGGTCTGGGGCGCGTTGCTCGCATCGACGATAACAACCGTCGCCATTTTTCTGCCGATCTTGTTCCTTCAGGATTTCGCGGGCCAATTGTTTGCAGACCTGGCGTTTGCGATTTCGGTCGCTATCGTCATCTCCTTGGTTATCGCCGTGGCACTGGTCCCAACGGCAGCGAACAGCTGGCTCCAGGAAGTTAACTCTAACGATCCACATCTATCGTGGTGGGACGGAATCACGGCGCTCGTCATGCGGGCGACAGACACGGCCCGGCGTCGTCGCGTCTGGATCGTCGGCCTCGTGCTCAGCGCCGCGTCGATCACGTGGGCGGTCATACCGCCGGCGGATTACCTGCCCGAGGGCAACCAGAACTTCGTGTTCGCTTTTGTCTTGCCGCCGCCTGGGCAAAGCCTCGAGTCGGCGCGAACCGAGTATCTCGAAGTCGTCAGAGATCGGATGACGCCGTACCTCGAAGGACGTCAGGAGCCGCATGTTGCAGGCTATTTCTTGGGCGTCATGCCGCGGTTCGGATTCATGGGCGCTACGGCCGAGGACGTCGGCGACATGGATGCGCTACTGCAACTGCTCAATACCGAGATACTCTCGGGCGTACCCGATACGTTGGCCTTTGCGAACCGTGTTTCGATCTTTTCTTGGTTTCAGGGTGGTCGAGAAATCGAGGTTAATATCCAAAGCAGCGATATCGACTCGATCCTGGCGGCAACGAGATTGGGCATGGGCTTGATCTCAGAGGCTTTGCCGGGATCCCGCGTGCGACCGAATCCAGGGGATCGGCTCGCTCAGCCCGAGCTACGTTTGATTCCCGACGAGCGTCAGATAGCCGAGGTCGGATGGGACCGGGGCACGATGGCCCGCGTCGCACGTGCTTTGGGCGACGGGCTTTTCGTCGGCGAGTACTTCGATGGCGTTAGAAAGCGCGACATCGTGATACGTGGACCCGAGTGGAGAGATCCAGAGGAGCTTGCGGCGATTCCGCTCGCAACACCGATGCGGGGAACGGTGCCCGTCGGTGAGCTCATGAGCGTGGAACGTACCGTCGGTCCGGATCAGATTCGCCGCGTCGACCAGCGACGTACGATTACGTTGATGGTGTCGCCGCCGGCTGAGCTATCGCTCGAGGACTCTATCGCCGTTCTAAGAGAAGAGGTCGAGCCACAATTGTTCGCCGAGCTACCGCCAGATGGTGAGCTCAGCTATTACGGTAGCGCGGACAATCTGCAAGAGGCGCTGACCAACATGGGTAGGAGCTTCCTGCTGGCGCTCACGATTTTGTATCTTTTGATCAGCGCGTTGTTTAGATCGTTCAAGGATAGCCTGCTCGTCCTGCTTGTGATTCCGCTCGCAACCGTCGGCGGCGTCATCGGCTTACGGCTGACTGGCTTGTTTACCTTCCAGCCGATGGATCTTCTGACGATGATCGGCTTCATCACGCTTTTGGGGCTGGTCGTGAACAACGCAATTTTGCTCGTGCATCAGACGCGGCTGTTCGAGCGAGAGGGTACAGCGCGCCGATCAGCGGTCGAGCAGGCCGTACGAATCAGACTGCGACCGATTCTAATGAGCACACTGACGAGTCTATTCGGGATGTTGCCATTGCTCCTGATTCCCGGAGCCGGCACGGAACTCTATCGTGGCATGGCAGCCGTCATCGTGGGCGGAATGACAGTGAGCACGATATTTACGCTGATCCTGCTGCCGAGTCTGCTGAGGATCGGCGAGGAGCAGCGACGTGGTGCCCTGGATGGTTCGATGACGAGCAGTTTCGCCGGCGCTGGGTCTGCAGAATGAAAGGACTGATGACAAAGCTACGAANNCGAGCGGACTGCTACCGGTCGTTGTTTGGGGCCAAGGTATGGGCGCGCCACCGGCGGTGGTCGCGATCGATAAAGTGCAGAACACAGAGATCGGGCCGACCATTAGTATCCCCGGCACGATTGTCAGTCGGCTCGATTCGCGCCTGGCTTCGGAGGTGGAAGGGCGTGTCATCTGGTTCGAGGACGTGGGTGCCGTTGTACCCGAGGGGGCGCCCGTCGTTCGGCTCGAGAGCACGACACTCGAAATTCAGCGCGAGGAGTTTCAGGGGCTCGTCGAGCGCGAAGAGGCGCGTTTGACGTTTCTCGAGCCTGAGGTCGTGCGACTGGAGACGCTGGCGGCGCAGAATAATGCCGCTGAGAGTCTACTCGATCAGACCAAGTCTCAGCTCGAGGTGGCGCGGGGTGATCTCGGCGTCGCTAACGCACGGCTTCGGCAGATCGAGGATCAAATCGACAAAATGACGATTCCCGCGCCGTTCGATGGCGTGGTCAGCGAGCGCCTGGTCAATCTCGGTGAGATGATCAATCGACTAGACGTGGTTGTTCGGCTCGTAAGCCCTAAATCGATCGAAGTGATCTCCCGCGCACCGCTAAACGCGGTTGCGTTACTCGAGCCCGCCTCGGAGCTCGAGATCTACAACGAGTACCGTCGCGGCACGGGCACGGTCCGTGCGATTGTTCCGTTCGGCGATCCTCAGTCGCATATGTTCGAGCTGAGGCTCGATGTCCCAAGCGAAAGCTGGATTGTTGGCGAAAGCGTCCGGCTCGACGTGCCGACGGCCGAGCCGAAGATGGCGCTCGCCGTGCCTCGCGATGCATTGATTTTGAGGCGGGAAGGCACGTACGTCTTTCGCGTCAATGGGGATCAAGTCGCCGAGCGTGTAGCTGTGACGACGGGCGCGGGCGATGGCAACCTCATCGAGATCGAAGGCGACCTATCGCCGGGCGACACCATCGTTGTCAGAGGTGGAGAGCGACTGAATGACGGTCAGCCCGTACGCATCATCGAGCGCTAGTTAAACGCTAGTGTCGCGTCGATCAACCTAGACGACGGCTCGAAGGGGGCTATTGGTGATCAACGTAACGCGAAAGCAGAACTTCATCTCTACTACTGTTGCCGTTGTCTCTCTAATGGCATTCGCGTCTGCCGTATCGGCGCAGGGCATTACACACTTCGAGGAGATTGCTGAGGATCTCTATTTTGTCGGTAACGTGAGTCACAACACGGTTTTTCTAGTTACCGACGAAGGCATTATTTTGGTAGACCCGACCAATCGAGATTTCTCGATAGAGCTTCGCGCCGAGATCGAAGCGCGATTCGATGTTCCCGTTCGCTATGTGCTCTACAGCCACCACCACGGGGATCATGTTTCCGGCGGATCGGTCTGGGAGGATACGGCGGTTTTTGTCGGGCACGAGAACATGCTCGCGCATTTCGAGCTGCCGCCTACGGATACNNACAACACCGTTTTTCTCGTTACCGACGCAGGCATCATCTTGGTCGACCCGACGAACCGGGATTTTTCGCTCGAGCTCAGAGCGGAGATCGAAAGGCGATTCGACGTGCCGGTTCGCTATGTGCTTTACAGCCATCACCACGGGGACCACGTTTCCGGTGGATCTGTCTGGGAAGCTACTGCGATCTTTATTGGGCACGAGAACATGCTGGCCCATTTCGAGCTTCCGCCTCCGGATACGCCGCTGCCCGCCGAGGTTGCCGAATGGGATGTGGACGGCGACGGGCGAATCGAGAAGAGCGAGTCGCCGGGTTGGACGGGTTTCAATACTGTCTCACGAGGCCCCTATATGCTCGAGGGCTTCGCACACAGGATGTTCGATTTCTACGATGTCGACGGTGACGACGTTTTGACCGGGGCAGAGATCGAGAGAGGTGCGCTCAACGAGGTTCGTCTTCCAGATATCACCTTTGGTGACCGAATGACTGTCATTTTGGGCGGGAAGGTGGCGGAGATGGTGTACACGGGCGTACAGACGCACAGCGACGACATGAGCGTAATCGTTTTTCCTGAGCAGAGCGTCGGCTACATGGCGGACTTCATCAGCATCGTTCGGCCGCCGCGATATATTCGCGGGACGGATGAGCCTATCGACACGTGGATCAATGCTATCCGGGTGGTCGAGGCACAAGATTTCACGACCGCAGTGCCAGGTCATGGGGCGGTTGGTGGGCGTGAATACGTGACGTTGTCTCGTGAGTATTTGACAGAGCTGCGTGACGCAGTGGCTGCCGGTATCGCTGCCGGCGAGTCCGTGGAAGAGCTGCAGGAGCGTATCTATATGGACAAGTACAGCGACTGGATTAGCTATGACGACTTTCGCGCCGACAACATCGCGGATATGTACGATCTCCTGAGCAGAGAGTAGCGCTCCGGGTCGATGGCTCAGCCCATTAACGTCGTGTTAGCGGTCNNGAAAAGATCGATATCTGAGACGCAATAGGACGGTCCAGGGAGCCCGAAACTCCCTGGACCTAATAGATTACATTAACGATAATCGCTAAGTTGAGAGGGGCAGCTAATGGCCGAAAGCGGACATTTTGCCTCGCTATCGGAGCAGCACTGAAAGCGTCCGCTTTGGAGATGCGGATTCAAACGGTGAACGCAACACCTA
>JABAOE010008865.1_pt1 | contig 13825 bp, 13 predicted proteins | sample 7062141 | NCBI WGS metagenome assembly JABAOE01 (sample SAMN14538627, study PRJNA623070) | marine sediment metagenome | biome: marine biome [ENVO:00000428]; feature: marine pelagic biome [ENVO:01000023]; material: deep marine sediment [ENVO:00002113] | place: India: Gulf of Khambhat ... | reverse complement strand
CTTTCTCGGGGTGGAGGGCGTCAACGACGTCGACGGGGTGGTCGCCGCCGCCGTCTCGCACCCGGCCACCCCCGGCTTCATCGCCGGGAAGCTCGCCCGCCACCACCTCGGCACCGTGGACGGCGGGACCGTCGACCGGCTCGCTGCGGTGTTCGCCGACGCCGACCTGGCCATCGCCCCCCTGGCCCGTTCGACCCTCGAGGCGGGGCTCGACGGCGCGGGCGGCCCGCTCGTGGTCGCGCCGGTGCCGTGGACGATCCTCGCGCTCCGGGCGACCGGGGCCCGGCCCCCGGCCCGGGCCCTCGCCGGGATGTTCCGGATCATGGGTCAGACCCCCGGCAGCCCGCCGAACGTCGGCGGCTACCCCCCGGCATCGGCCTGGCTGTCGTCGTCGGCCACCGCGGGCCGGTTCTCCACCGCGGCGGGGATCGCCGGCCTCACCCCCGACGACGCGCCCGCGCTCGATGCCGCCCGTCGCGGCGGGTGGGGCGAGCTCGCGGACCTGCTGCTCCGCCCGGCCGGCTTCACCACGCCCACCCTCGACGCGCTGCGCGACCTCCCCGCCGCCGCCTCCCGCCGCCCCGGCGAAGCCGCCCTCGCCCTGGCGCTCGCATCCCCCGACCTCCTGATCGCCTGATGAGCCCCGCACTGTCCCGCCGTCGTTTCATCGCCACCGCCGGTGGCGCCGCAGGCGCTGCGGCGGTCGCCGGGGGAGCGTGGGCCGCACTCGTGCGCGACGGGGTGGAGGAGTCCCGCCCCACCGGCACCAGCACGACCAGCACCACCACGACGACCTCCCTGGCGCCGGATCCGGCGTCGGGGCGGCGGGTGCTGGTGGTGCTCGAGCTGGCGGGCGGGAACGACGCGCTCAACACGCTCGTACCCGCCGCCGGCCGCTACCGCGACGCCCGTCCGACGCTGGCCGTTCCCGAGCAGGACCTGGTCGGGTCGGGTGATCACGGTCTCCACCCCGCCCTCGCGGCGCTGGCCCCGTGGTGGGAGTCCGGTTCCCTCGCCGCGGTGGTGGGGGTGGCCATGACCGACCAGAGCCGCTCCCACTTCGAGGCGATGGACGCATGGTGGTCGGCCTCGGCCGATCCCGGGATCCGCACCGGCTGGCTCGGCNNTCGGCCGTGCCGGGCGGGACGTCGCAGACCGGCTGGCTCGGCCGCTGGCTCGACGCCACCGCGCCACCCGGCGAGCCCGACCCCCTCCGGGCGATCGCCCTGGGCGGCGGGCAACGGGCGCTGCTCGCGGACGAGGCGCGCTCGACCGTGGTCCACTCGCCGGAGGCGTTCGCCCTCCGCACCCCACCGGGGATCGACAACGACGCGCTGGTGGAGGCCTTCCTCGCCACGTCGGCCCCGTTGTCCTCGGCGCCCGAACTCGCCGCGGCGCAGACGGCGATCCCTTCGACGCTCTCGGCCGTGGACCTGCTCGGGTCGGTGATGGCCGGCGAGGAGTCGGCCGGCGTCACATCGCTGCTGCAGACGGCCGCCGGGATCATCGACCTCGACATCGGCACCCGGGTGATCACCGTGGGGACCGGTGGGTTCGACACCCACGCCGACCAGGCGGCTCGCCACGAGCAGCTGCTGACCGACGTGGGGGACGGTGTCGCCGGCTTCTTCGAGCGGCTCGAGCAGGACGGCAACCACGAGCGGGTGATGCTCGTGACCACCTCGGAGTTCGGCCGCCGGGTGGCCGAGAACGGCAGCGGCGGGACCGACCACGGCACCGGTGGCCTCCAGTTCCTCTGCGGCGCGGGGGTGGCCGGCGGCCGGGTGGTGGGGGAGTACGACCTCGATCATCTCGTCGACGGTGACCTGCCCGCGACCGTCGACACCCGCTCGGTCTACGCCGCCGCGCTCGACTGGCTGGGCGGCCCCACCGACGACCTGCTCGACGGTTCCCACGATCGGCTCGGTCTCCTCTCGGCGTGAGGGCCCGGTTTCGACCGGCGGTGATGGAAGGAGCATCTGGCTCTGCCGTTGCGGTGCCCGGTCTCCCCGCCGTCTTCCCACGGCACGATGTGGTCGATCTCGCAGTGGCGGGCCGGGATCTCGCAGCCGTCGTGGTCGCACGTGCGATCCCGGGCGCAGATCGCCTCCCGCAGCGCACCCCGGAAGAGCCGGACCGTGCGGCCGTAGTCGAGGATCACCCCGTCGGCGCCGTACACGAGCCGGCGGCAGTGCCCGATCAGGGTCTGTTCGAGCATCTGGGTCGGTGAGACGACCGTGCCGTCGTCGAGCTCGCACGACCGCTCGGCGGTCGGATCGACCTCGACGTGCTCGCCGCCGGCGAGTCGGCGGAGGGCGGTCTCCATGGTCGCCGGGTCGGTGTGGACGATCACCAGCGGGAGTGGCCGCTTGCCGTCGGGAGGCGCGGCCACGGCCCGCTCCGCCATCTCCACGAGGGCATCGGCGCGCCGTTGCGGCGGCGTGCGCCACAGCCGGTCGACGGTGACCGCGGCACCGTGCTCCTTCTTGGCCTGCTCCCAGTCGGCGTCGAACAACTCCCGTTCGATGCGGCGCAGCGCCTCGCTGAACGTGGCATGGCCGATGGGATCGAGCCAGCCGTCGACCCGGCCCATCCCTCCGATGGTCTTCGAGACGTGGAGCTCGCGTGCCGTCTCCCGGGGGTCGGCCGGGTCGGGGTCTCCCTCCCGGTTCTCGTCGACGACCTGCTCCCAGTAGGCCACCGCGGTGTCGAAGTCCCGGTACGAGAGGGTCGTGGCCTTGCCCAGGAGGAACTCCTCGGCCTCCGGGAACTCCGGACGGCTGGCGGCCCGGGTGAGGCGGCGGGCGTGGGCCTCGGTGATCGAGCCCGACCGCAGCGCATCGTGGGTGGCGGGCATGTCCCGCAGCGCCCGGGCCAGGCGGACGAGCGCGGCCGCGTCGCCGTGGCGCATCCGGCAGCGGTGACGCAGGGCGACGACCGGGGTCCGGTGGCCGCGGGCCGCCCAGTCGAGGTTGCCGTCGTAGGCACCGACCGCCGAGGCGGTCACCCCCGAGAGTTGGGCGGCCAGCGCCGGGAGGGCCTCGGTGACCTCGGCCCGCAGCGCCGACGGCAGCGCGTCGAAGTCGACCTTTCCGAGCACTTCGAGTGCATGTCGTGCGTCTTCGACCTCTGCCAATGCCATGAATGCATCGTAGTGACACCCTGTGACACTGCCGGCCGGCGGCCTAGGTCTGCAGCGGGAGCACGGCTTCGGCCAGGCGCTCGAGCTCGGCGGTCCAGTCCCCGGGTTCGCCGAAGGGGAAGAGGACGAACTTCGACGCCCCCGCGTCGAGGTACTCCTTCACCAGTTGCCCGATCCGTTCGTCGGAGACCGCGACCACGTCGTGCGGGTCGGCATCGGGCTTGCGGGTGGCCACGACCTGCTGCAACACCTCGGGGATCTCGCCCTCACCGGGGCCGGGAAGGTACGGGATCAGCACGCCGTAATGCCCGGCGTCGATCGCCCGACCGGCCCCGGCTGCGGCCTCCTCGATCACCGGGATGCCGTCCGCCACGTGCGCCGGCGTGGTGAACGAAGCCAGCCACCCGTCGGCCAGCCGTCCCGTCCGGCGCAGCTCGGAAGGTGCGGCACCACCGAGCCACACCTCGAACGGGTCCTGGACCGGCTTCGGCAACACGTTGGCACCCCGGATCCCGAAGCGCTCGCCCGCGTGGTCGACGTCGTCCTCGGTCCACAGCCGCCGCATCAGCGGCATCGCCTCCTCGATCCACGGCGCCCGGTCGCGACGGTCGACCATGAACGCCTGGTGCTCGGCCGTGTTGGCGATCCCGAGCCCGAACGCGGGCAGGCAGCGGCCGCCCGAGACCACGTCGAGGCTGGCGAGCATCTTGGCCATCAGCACCGGGTTGCGGCCGGGCACCACCGACACCGCGGGCCCGAACTTGAGCCGTTCACTGCGACCGGCCACGTACCCCATCGCCACGATCGGGTCGAGCTGCGGGCTGTTGATGCGTTCCGGGAACCAGAGCGAGTCGAACCCGAGCCGTTCGAGGTCGTCGACCACCGGGCCGAGGCCTCCGCTGCCGAACAACCCGGGCACCGCCCCGATGCCGTATCCGATGCGCACCTTCATGGGGTCAGCGTCGCACACCGGAGTGGCGCGGCGTCGGTCGACCCGATCAGCGCGTCACCGCGACGATCTCCCACTCGTCGGGGATCCCCTTCAGCGTGTGGAAGCCCCGGGACTCGAACGAGATGCCCGATCCCGCCACGAGGTCCTTCACCGTTCGGCTGGCCAGCACCTCTCCACCGCCGGCGAGGGCGCCGACCCGAGCGGCGATGTGAACCGCGATCCCGCCGATGTCGTCGTCGATTACCTCGATCTCGCCGCTGTGCAATCCGATGCGCACGTCGAGATCCAGGTCGGCGGTTGCGTCACGGATCGCACAGGCACCACGAACCGCGGCGGTCGGACCGTCGAAGGTCGCGAGGAACCCGTCACCCATCGTCTTCACCGCGACGCCCCCGGCCCGTTCCAGTTCGGCTCGCACCGCCTCGTCGTGCCGGGCGAGGAGGCCACGCCAGCGCGCGTCGCCCGCCTCGGCCGCCCGCTCCGTCGACCCGACGATGTCGCTGAAGAGCACCGTGGCGACGCGCCGATCGGGTGTCGCGCTCCGCGCCGTCCCCGTGACGAAACGCTCGATCTCGTCGAGGAACTCGTCGGCCCGGTCGAAGAAGGGAATGTGGTCTGCTCCGGGGATCTCGACCAGCTCGGCGTCGGGGATGTGCTCGGCGAGATAGCGGCCGCTGCGCACATTGACCAGGCGATCGCCCCGTCGGTGCAGCACGAGGGTCGGGACCCGAACCCACGGGAGGATGGCCCGGACGTCGGTGTCGTAGAACATCGCGGCAACCGACCCGATCATCCCCGGACTGATCGAACGCTCCAGCTGGCCGTACCAGGCGACGACCGCGGGATCGTCCGTCCTCGACGGCGCCGAGACGTCGACCACGACCCCGGTGCCCCACGCGGGATTGAGGAGTTCGGCGCCGCTCCGCTGGAAATCCGCGACATCCGGAAGCCAGGGATGGTCATCGCTGTGGGTGGAACGGGCCATCGACCCGTACAACATCAGGGACTCGGTCCGTTCGGGGTGGGTCGCCGCGAACAGCACCGTCGCAGGGCCGCCCTCCGAGGTGCCCATCAGTGCGGCACGCTCCGACCCCGCCGCATCCATCACCGCGGCCAGGTCGCGCATCCTGGTGTCGAGATCGGGCGCGCTCGTGACCGTGACCGGGTCGGAGAGGCCCGTCCCGCGCCGGTCGAAGGCGATGCACCGGGCGAATGAGCCGAGCCGCTCGTAGCACCTCCGGATCTCGGGCTGGGTCCACATCAGGTCGAGATGGGAGATGAAACCCGGAACGATCACGAGGTCGCGTTCACCCTCACCCCACACCTGATACGCCAGGTGCACTCCGTCGTTCAGGGCGTACTTGACGTCCGGAGTCACACCCCGAACATAGGCCACGGTCCGACCTCGGACCGGGTCCGCGTCAGGTGTTCACGGCCCGGCGGTGACCCCACAGGCTCGCCGTCGTGATCTCGCTCACCGTCCAGGTCTCGTCGTCGACCAGCAGACCGCCGCAGCCGTACTCGACGTCGAACCCCGACGGTGAGCGGCTGTAGAACGACAGCATGCGGTCGTTCGGGTGCCGTCCGAGCCCCATCGAGATCGGCGCACCCGCCCGTTCGTGCCGGTCGAGGGCGTAGCCCACGTCGTCGACCGTCTCCACCTCGAGCATGAAGTGGTAGAGCTGCGACTCGGGNNCGGCGTCGCCCAGGCCCATGTAGTCGCTGACCCGGAACCCGAGGATCTCCGTGTAGAAGTGCACCGCTTCCCGGAAGTCGGTGGTGCCGAGCACGATGTGGCCGAGACCGAGGTCGCCGGTCACGAACCCCGACACGCCGGTGGGCGACACGAACCGCTCGTGGTCGTGGATCGGGCCGTGGAACAGCTCCAGCCGGAAGCCGCCGGGATCGACCGTGTGGAGCAACCCCCGCACCCCGCGCCCCGCGCGTTCCTCGGCGGTGCCGGGGCGGACGGCGTGGCCGGCCTTCTCCAGCTCCGCGCCCGCCTCGGTGAGCGCCGCCGCGTCCGGAAGCTCCCAGCCGGCGAACGCGAGCCCTTCGGTGCCGTCGGCCGGCTGCACGATCACCCGGTAGGGACGGTCGTCGATCCTGATGCGGAACCCGCCGTCACCCGAGTCGACGACCATGGTGCCCAACATCCCCGCGTAGCTCCGCCACTCGTCGATGTGGCCGACGTCGATCCCGATGTAGCCGAGGGCCCGGATGTCCATGTTGCGGCTGCCTTTCGGTGCGCGAGGTCGATCTCGACCGTGGGAAACGATTCTCCAATCGTCCGCCACTGATGGCAAGGCTGCGTCTGCGCCGGAGATCCCCTGCCCGAACCCCGTGATCGCGCTACAACAATCCGGTGAGCACGGTCGGGTTCGAGTTGCGGGCNNGATTCTCGACCGACTCGGGAACGACGGCAAGATGAAGCGCGCGGCGATGCGGGCGGCGGGCCACTGCCACCACTGGTCAGGATGGCGGATCGGCGAACACCAGGTCGGCGATGAACTCCTTCGACTCGGGCGTGCTCAGTGAATGGCCCACGCCCGGGACGACGGCGAACTCGGCGGCCCAGCCCGCGTCCTTCAGCACCTCGATCGCCACCCTTGACGTGTCCGAGAAGCTCATCAGGCCGTCGTCGAGGAGGCCCAGCTCGTCGAAGTACTCGGTGAGTTCGCCGTCGGGGTCGCGAAGCCGCACCCACTCGGACTCGAGATAGGGGACGCCGTCGAGCGACCGCACGGTGTTGGCATCCTCCCGCTCGCCTGACAGGAAGAACACCTTCGTGTCGCCCCCGGCGGCGATCGGGTCCCAGGGTTGCATGCGCTCCATGAATCCCGGGTCGTCGCGGATCACGTCGTCCCAGATGTCCGGCGTCCACAATCGGTCGGTTTCGAACAGGATCGCCGTCTCGACCTCCGTCGTCGCCGGAGGTACCAGGCATCCCTCGACCTCGTCGGGCGGCCGGAACGTGGCGACGTGGGTCGGGCCGCTGCCGGTCACGTCTCCCACCAGCGTGAGGAGACCCGGATCGGCGCCCACCTCCTCTGCCAATTCGACTGCGGCCCACACCGCGCAGGTTCCCTCATCGACGAACCAGCGCTCCGCCTCCATGGCGATCGCCCCCATGTCGAACATCGACAAGGTCTCGCCGTAGGTCGGGGCCACGACCACGGCGCCCCGTTCGGCGATGAGCGTGGCGAGCTGCTCGACGTTGGCCTTGGTGTTGCCGAAGACGGGGTTGGCGTGGAAGACGACCACGAGGCGGTGGCCGGAGCCGTCGGTCGGCTGGTACACGTCGAGGTGACGGACGCCACCCGCCGCCGTTTCGTAATAGGGGAGGTCGGTGCGCACCTCGAGCGTCGGCGGCCTCGCGGTGGTGGCCGTCGAGGGCGTGATCTTCGTGGACGTGGAGGTGGTGCGTCTCGTCGACGTCGTCCCCTCCACGGCCGCGGGCGCGTCGTCGCCGCAGGCGGCGATCACCAGCGTCAGCGCGACGAGCAGAGTGGAACCTCTCATCCGACCTCCCCGATCCACAGGCCTTCGGCTCCCAGGACGACGACCCGGTCAGCGGTCGCGGCGACCTGCGAGACGGGCCCGGGGAACTCGGCCCGGCTCCGGAACTCGGCCCGGCTCCATTCGTACCCGTCGACGGAGAACTCGACGAACCACGTCTGGCTGTCTTCGTCGAGGGCGCTCACCGGACTGAACGAGGCGATCCCGACGTCGCCGGCGGCGAGGAAGGGGCCGTACGTCCCGAACTCCTCGAGCGGCGGTAGACCAAGGAAGATCTGGCGCCATACTCCGTCCCGCCAGACGAAGGTGGGATTGGCGCTGAGGGCCTGAGGCCCGCAGCAGGTCTCGTTGTAGGCGATCACGGTGTCAGCCCACCTCGCGACGAAGCGCGCCCTGCCGGGGCGCGGGCCCGGTTGCTCGGTCCATTCGGCACCGTCGGTCGAGTACCAGGAGGTGCCCCCGATCCCGAGCTCGTAGAGGGGGACCGCGAAGAACTCGTCGCCCGCCGCCGCAACCGACAGGAGCGCCTCGGGAAGCTGCGCGGGATCGATGGCGTTCCAGGTGCGGCCATCCGGGGAATGGAACCCGCTGGAGAAGGAGGTCACTTCATTGTCCCAGAGCACGGCGATCGCCCGGCCCCTTTCGTCGACCGCCACGGAGCCGCGCACGTCATTCGAGCCCGCAGCGTCGAACGGGACGACCACCTCGGTCACCAGCGCAGCGTCGGTTTCGATCAGATATGTGCGGGCGGTGCTTCCGTCGGACACGAGGTGGAGGATCCGTCCGCCGGCCGCGTCGGTGTCGCTCCATGCCCACTGGCCGGCGAGCAGGTCCGGGGCTTCGACGACGATTTCCCACTCGATCCCGTCGGTCGAGCGATGAACCGAGCCGTCCGTCCGGTCGATCAGGAACAGGCCCGTCTCGTCGCCGACGAGAACTGCGTCGGTCCACTCGACCGGCGAGACGGCCGTCGACCACTCGAGCTCGGGTGGGCCGGGAGGCGCCGTCACCACCGGGGGATCCGAAGGATCCGGCTCGACCGGGTCCGGAGCGGGCTGGTCCACGGTGTCGGTGTCGATCTGGCCCGACTCGTCGTTGCCCGTCAGCCAGAGCACCGTTCCGATCCCCGCGACGACCGCCACGAGGGCTGCCACGAGGAGGCCGCTGCGGCGCGATTGCTGCCGCCGGGTGCCCCCCTCGGCGCGGGGGAGAGGGGTCGGCGTGGTCTCGTCGAAGTAGCGGCGCAGCTGTTCGTCGAGCTCAAGCATCGGAGCTCACCCCCAGGAGGTTGCGGAGCTTGGCCAGGCCCCGCTGCAGATGGGTGTCGAGGGCGGACACGGAGATGCCGAGCGTGTCGGCCGCGTCGCGCCGGGTCCAGCCGTAGGCGTGGACCATCACCACCGCGACCCGTTGCTTGTCGGAGAGCCGCTGTAGCGCTCTCGGGAGGCCGGGCTCCACGTCGGGAAGCAGGTTCGGCGGGACGGGAACGAACCGGGCTCGGGCCGGGCGGACCCGCACCCGGCTCCGGCCTACCCGGTAGAGATACCCGGCCGGGTTGTCCATCCCGGCGAGCCGCTCCCGGTGCTCCCAGCCGTACGCCACTGCCTCGGCGGTGGCGTCGAGCCCCCGCTGCTGGCCGAGGGTCGCCACGAGGGCATGACGGAGCCGTGGCTCGACCTCGGCGACGAAGGCCGAGAACCAGTCCTCCAGCGTCGATGTCGGCTCCACGGTTCCCCTCACACCATTGAAAGGCATGAACCCCGTGATCGCGCTACAACAAATCCGATGAGCACGGTCGGGTTCGAGTTGCGGGCGGTCACGGTGCGGGGGCCCGACGGACCCCGCCTCGACCGGGTCGATCTCGATCTTCCGCCCGAGGGGATCACCGTGCTGGCCGGTCCGTCCGGGTCGGGCAAGAGCACGCTGCTACGCCTGCTCAACCGCCTCGACGTGCCCGACGAGGGGACGGTGGCGTGGCGGGGCGTGCCGCTCGACGAGCTCGACGTGCTCGCCCATCGCCGCGAGGTCGGCATGGTGTTCCAGTCCCCGACGGTGGCCCCGGGATCCGTGTTCGACAATCTCCGTATCGCCGCGCTCGACCTCGACGAGGATGCGGCCGCGCACCTTTTGACGGTCGTGGCCCTCGGCCCGGAGTTCCTCCACAGAGATGCGGGTGAGCTGTCGGGCGGCGAGCNNCGAGCGGCAGCGGGTCTGCCTCGCCCGCACGCTCGCCACGGGTCCGACCGTCGTGCTGGCCGACGAGCCGACCTCGTCGCTCGACCCCGAGGCGGCCGGGGTGATCGAGGACCTCGCGCTGCGCCTCGCCGATCCGGAGAGCCCGCTGCGGGTCGGGTGGATCTGGGTCTCGCACGATCCGGGTCAGGTCGACCGACTGGCCGATCGGGTGGTGCGGTTGGACCGTGGCCACGTGGTCGTGGAGGGTTGATCGTGGCGCAGACCGACATCGGCCTCACCGGGCTCGCGTTGTCCGGGATCCTCGTGGCCGTCGCGTTGGTGCTCTCGCTGATCCGGCGGCTCGGCGTGGAGCGCGAGCTCGTGGTCGCGGCCGTGCGGGCGCTCGTGCAGCTGTTGATCGTGGGCGCGGCCCTGATGCTGGTCGTCGACGACGACGACCCGCTGGTCTGGACATGGCTGTGGGTGGCCGCCATGTGCCTCGTGGCGGCGTGGACCGTCGGCCGTCGCGCGCCGGAGGTCCCGTCGGCGCGGCCCCTGGCGCTGGTGTCGTTCGCCGCCGCGGCCGCGGTGACGTTGGGCGTGCTCTTCGGGCTCGGGGTGTTCGAGCCCACCGGCCGGGCCATCGTCCCGATGGCCGGGGTGATGGTGGGCAACTCGATGACGGCCACGGTGGTGGCGTCGCGCCGGATCGTGGCCGAGGCCCGGGATCACCGTGACCTGGTGGAGGCCCGACTGGCGCTCGGCCTGTCGAGCCGGGACGCCTTCGCCCCCCACCTGCGGGAGGCGCTGCGAACGGCGCTCGTTCCCCAGATCGAGACCACCAAGGCGGTCGGGATCATCGCCCTGCCGGGGGCGATGACGGGGCTCATCCTGGCCGGGGTCGATCCGGTCGATGCCGTGCGGGTGCAGGTCGCGGTGATGTACCTGGTGCTCGGGTCGGTGGCCACCACCACCTCCGTGATGGCGATCGGGCTCACCCGGGGGCTGTTCAGCCCCGATCACCGCCTGGTGGTGCCCCGATGAGGCCGGCGTGATGCGGCAACCCAACGTCATCCTCGTGAACTGCGACGACCTCGGCTACGGCGACCTCGGGTGCTACGGCAGCGAGGTCCACGACACTCCTGCGATCGATGGTCTGGCGTCCGAGGGGATGCGGCTCACCGACTTCTACATGGCCTCGCCGGTGTGCTCCCCGTCGCGGGGCGCGATGCTCACCGGCTGCTACCCGCCCCGGATCGGCTTCGACGACTTCGGCGGGATGCGGGTGCTGTTCCCCGGGCACCGGTGGGGTCTCGACCCGGCGGAGGTCACGATCGCCTCGATGCTGCGGGATGCCGGCTACGCCACCCAGATGGTGGGGAAGTGGCACTGCGGCGACCAGCCCGAGTTCCTCCCGACCCGCCACGGCTTCGACCGTTGGTACGGCCTGCCCTACAGCAACGACATGGGCCGTCAGCGCACCGGCCTGTCGGCGGCGCAACGGGAGGCGATGGCCGAGGTCATCGGCATCGAGCTGCAGGACGGCGACTACCCGCCGTTGCCGCTGATGCTCGACGAGGAGGTGGTGGAGGCCCAGCCGGACCAGGCCGCGCTGACCGAGCGCTACCTCGACGTGTCGGTGCGGTTCATGCGCGAGCACCGCGACCGGCCGTTCTTCCTCTACTTCGCGCACATGTACGTGCACCTGCCGATCTACGTGCAGGACCGGTTCCTGGCCGAGTCGCGCACCGGCCCGTACGGCGCCGCGGTCCGCTGCATCGACTGGGCCATGGACGTGCTGCTCCGCGAGCTCGAGTCGCTCGGTCTCGGCGACGACACGATCGTGATCTTCACGAGCGACAACGGCGCGCTCGGACGGCCGGGGGAGGGGAGCAACGGGCCGCTGCGGTCCCGCAAGGGCACGACCTGGGAGGGGGGCCAGCGGGTGCCGTGCATCGTCCGGTGGCCCGGCCGGGTGCCCGCGGGGTCGACGAGCGACGCCGTGGCGACCGCCATGGACCTGCTCCCGACCCTCGCAGCCTGGTGCGGGGCCGAGCTCCGGGCCGACCGGACCATCGACGGTCGCGACCTGGGGCCGGTGCTCGCCGGATCGACGAACGACTCACCCCACGACACGTTCTTCTACTTCCAGGGCCCGAACCTCGAGGCGGTCCGCGCCGGTCGCTGGAAGCTCCACGTCGCCAAGACGTCGTGGCACGAGGAGCGGCGGACGGGCATCGCCGAGCTCTACGACCTCGAGTCCGACGTCGGCGAGACCGTCGACGTGGCCGCCGAGCATCCCGAGGTCGTCGCCGCGCTCACGGGCCATCTCGACCGGGCCCGGGCCGAGCTGGGCGACGGGGTGACGGGGGCGGTCGGCTCGGGATGCCGGCCGAAGGGCGAGGTCGCCGAGCCGGTGCCGCTCACCCGGTTCGACCCCGACCAGCCCTACTTCATGGCGGAGTACGACCTGGGGGATCGGGGGTGAGCTCCACGAGCTCCTCGAACGCGGCCACCGTGTCGTCCATCAGGTCCCACAGGTCGGGCACGTGCTCGCGGCAGGCGACGACGCCGATGGTGAAGTCGTCGCAGTAGCTCCAGCCCGTGAAGTTGAGGCCCAGGTCGCGTACGAGCGGGCCCATGCTGATCACCTCGGTCACCCTGGCCCCGTCGACGAAGAGCGGTTGCCGGGGGCCGGGCACGTTCGAGGCGATCAACGAGAAGGTCGCCTCGTGCCCCCAGCGCTTCCTCATGGCCGGGAACCACCTCGTCGCCAGGACGAAGATCGGCCACGCCTCCATCATCTCGCGCTGGAGGTGGACGCCCCGTTCCTCGCGGGCCCGCCGGGCCGCGGCGGCCCGGGCCGAGATCGTGCGGAGGCGCTCGACGGGATCGTCGATCGACGTCCCGAGCTCGATCATCCACGAGGTCATCCGGTTGCCCCACTCGCGGGCCTCCTCCGGGGGCCGGGTGGCGACCGGGATGGTGGCCGACAGGTCGACCTCGGGAAGCTCACCGTGGCGGTCGAGGTACCGGCGACAGCCGCCGGCGACGACGGCGAGGAACACGTCGTTGACCGTCGCCCCGTGGGCGTCCTTCACCCGCTTCATGGCCGGCAGGGGGATGGTGTCGTACGCGAACCAACGTGACGCGGTGAGCGGCGCGTTCCAGCGCATCCTCGGCACGGTGAACGGCTTGGTGATGCTGCGTTCCCGGCGGAGCCTCTGGCGGGTGTTCGCCAGGAGCCATCGAAGGGCCGACCGGGTGAGCCTGGGCAACCGGCGGAGCTGGACGGCGTTGTCGCGGAATGCTCGTCGCTGCAGCTTGGCGCGGGACGGACGGGACTCCCGGGGGAGGTCCTCGAGCGGGGCCGGGTCGGGGAGGGGGTCCGGGCTGGGGCTCAGCATGTCGAGCAGGAGCTGCGCGCTCGCGAGACCGTCGGCGAGTGAATGGTGGACCTTCATGACGAACGCGACGTGACCGTGCTCGAGGCCGTCGACCAGCCACGCCTGCCACAGCGGCCGGTTCCGTTCGAGGCGGGTGCCGGCGATCAGCGAGATGATCTCGGCCAGCTCGCGTCGGCCTCCCGGCGCCGGCGCCGTCACCCGCCGGACGTGGTAGTCGATGTCGAGATCGGGGTCGTCGACCCAGTACGGGTGGCCCAGGTGGAAGGGGACCTCCACGAGCTGCCAGCGGAAGGGGGCGGTGTGGGGGATGACCTCGCGGATCCCCTCGCGGAAGCGGTCGAAGGTGAGGTCGCGATGGGACCCCGCCGGGTCGACCACGACCACCTTCATCGTGTGGAGGGGCTGCGTGTGGCTCTCCTGGAAGACGAACTGGCTGTCTTCCCCCGAGAGGCGCCGCATCCGTCAGCTCCGGAGCCTCACGGGTGTGGTCACCTCGGCGTAGAAGTCGTTGCCCTTGTCGTCGATGACGATGAAGGCGGGGAAGTCCTCGACCTCGATGCGCCAGATCGCCTCCATGCCGAGCTCGGGGTACTCGAGGACCTCGACCTTCTTGATGCAGTCCTGGGCCAG
>JABAOE010010584.1_pt2 | contig 13826 bp, 12 predicted proteins | sample 7062141 | NCBI WGS metagenome assembly JABAOE01 (sample SAMN14538627, study PRJNA623070) | marine sediment metagenome | biome: marine biome [ENVO:00000428]; feature: marine pelagic biome [ENVO:01000023]; material: deep marine sediment [ENVO:00002113] | place: India: Gulf of Khambhat ... | reverse complement strand
TGATCAATGAATCGTCTCTGCGCAGTTCGTTGATCTTCGGGAATATGCCTTTCAAAGAACTGTGGGTCGAATGCCACGTGCCACTTTCCGGATTCGTGAAGACTCGCCTTCAGTGCTCAGTCTCAGCCGAGAAAACCCCTCAGAGCGCGTCTGAGGACGTCTGAGGCGCATGTCTGCACTTACTGTGCACTTACGAAAAACCCGGCGCTCGGCCGGGTCTCGTAAGTCTTTGATTTTCTGGTAGGCGCGAGTGGGATCGAACCACCGACCACTACCATGTCAAGGTAGTGCTCTACCACTGAGCTACGCGCCTGGGGTACCGGAAAATTAGCACAGTCGCCGGCGCGCGCACAATCGCCCGCGCGGGCCCGCCTCAGCGCTTGCCTCCCTCGACGACGCCGAAAGTGCCTCCCTCGACGACGCCAAAGGTGCCGGCCTTGAGCGCGCGGATCTTGTCGCGCACGCGCGCGGCTTCCTCGAACTCGAGATTGCGGGCGCGCTCGTACATCTCTTTCTCGAGCTTCTTCAGAAGCGGCACCAGTGCCTCGGGATCGACGGCCTCGTAGACCGCTTCGGGCTCGGCCACCTCCACGGTGCCGCGGTCGCGGTAGCGCGGACGGCGCCCGGGGCGGTCCTGGCCGACGCCGTCGATGATGTCCTTGACGGCCTTGGTCACCCCCGTCGGCGTGATGCCGTGGGCGCGGTTGTATTCCTTTTGACGCTCGCGCCGGCGGTTGGTCTCGTCGATGGCGCGTTTCATCGAGTCGGTGTCCCTGTCGGCATAGAGGATGGCGCGGCCGTGGACGTTGCGCGCCGCGCGGCCGATGGTCTGGATCAGCGAGCGCGTCGAGCGCAGGAAGCCCTCCTTGTCGGCGTCGAGGATGGCCACCAGCGACACCTCGGGGATGTCGAGGCCCTCGCGCAGCAGGTTGATGCCCACCAGCACGTCGAAGCGCCCGGCGCGCAGGTCGCGGATGATCTCGACGCGCTCCACGGTGTCGATGTCCGAATGCAGGTAGCGCACGCGCACGCCGTGCTCGTGCAGATACTCGGTCAGGTCCTCGGCCATGCGCTTGGTGAGCGTCGTCACCAGCACGCGCTCGGAGGCGGCGGCGCGCAGGCGGATCTCCGAGAGCAGGTCGTCGACCTGCGTCACCACCGGCCGGACCTCCACCTCCGGGTCGACGAGCCCGGTGGGACGCACCACCTGGTCGATGATGGCGGGGCTGCGCTCCTCTTCGTAGGGCCCCGGCGTCGCCGAGACGAAGATCGTCTGCGGCATCAGGCGCTCGAACTCGTCGAAGCGCAGCGGCCGGTTGTCGAGCGCCGAGGGCAGGCGGAAGCCGTACTCGACCAGCGTCTCCTTGCGCGAGCGGTCGCCGCGGTACATGCCGCCGAGCTGCGGCACGGTGACGTGGCTCTCGTCGATGAACAGCAGCGCATTGGCCGGCAGGTAGTCGATCAAGGTCGGCGGCGGCTCACCGGCGGAGCGCCCCGAGAGGTAGCGCGAGTAGTTCTCGATGCCGTTGCAGTAGCCGAGCTCCTGCATCATCTCCAGGTCGTAGAGGGTGCGCTGCTCGAGGCGCTGCGCCTCGACGAGCTTGTCCGCGCGGCGCAGCTGCTCGAGGCGCTCGCGCAGCTCCTCCTTGATGTCGTCGATGGCCTCGATGATGGTCTCGCGCGCCGTGACGTAATGGGACTTGGGGTAGACGGTGATGCGCGTCACGCGCTCGTCGACCTCGCCGGTGAGGGGGTCGAACACGGCCAGCCGCTCGATCTCGTCGCCGAAGAGCTCGACGCGAATCGCCTCGCGCTCGGACTCCGCCGGGAAGATGTCGACGACGTCGCCGCGCACGCGGAAGGTGCCGCGCCGGAGCTCCACCTCGTTGCGCGTGTACTGAAGCTCCGCCAGCCGCCGCAGCATGGCGCGCTGGTCGAGCACCGCGCCCTCGCGCAGGTGCAGGATCATGCCGTGGTAGGCGGCGGGGTCGCCGAGGCCGTAGATCGCCGAGACGGTGGCGACGATGACGGTGTCCTCGCGCTCGAGCAGGGCCTTGGTCGCCGAAAGCCGCATCTGGTCGATGTGCTCGTTGATCGAGGCGTCCTTCTCGATGTAGGTGTCCGAGCTCGGCACGTAGGCCTCGGGCTGGTAGTAGTCGTAGTAGGAGACGAAGTACTCGACGGCGTTGTGCGGGAAGAAGTCCCGCAACTCGGCGTAGAGCTGCGCGGCCAGGGTCTTGTTGGGCGCGAGGATGAGCGCCGGGCGGTTCACCCGCGCGATGACGTTGGCCATGGTGAAGGTCTTGCCGGAGCCGGTGACGCCGAGCAGCGTCTGGAACGCCTCGCCGTCGCCGAGCCCCTGCAGGAGCGCCTCGATGGCCTGCGGCTGGTCGCCGGCGGGCTCGTAGACGCTCTTCAATCGAAACTGCCGCACGCTCTTATCCCGCCGCCGCCAAACCGCTATAGTAGCCGAGCACTTGCGCGGGCGATGCCCCCGCTACCGACAGGATGCCGACGTTGAGCGAGATCACGCTGTCCGAACGCGCCCGGGCCATCAAGCCCTCCCCCACCATCGCCGTCACCAACCGTGCCCGCGAGCTGCGCGCGGCCGGCCGCGACGTCATCGGCCTCGGCGCCGGCGAGCCGGACTTCGACACGCCCGCCCACATCAAGGCCGCGGCGGTCGCCGCCATCGAGGAGGGCTTCACCAAGTACACCGCCGCCGACGGCACTCCCGAGCTCAAGCGGGCCGTGGCGACCAAGTTCGAGCGCGACAACGGCCTCGCCTACACGCCCGAGCAGATCGTCGTCTCCGTAGGTGCAAAACACAGTATTTTCAATCTTCTGATGGCTTTACTCAACAAAGGGGACGAGGTCATCGTGCCGGCGCCCTACTGGGTGTCCTACCCCGACATGGTGAAGCTCGTCGGCGCCGAGCCGGTCATCGTCGGCGCGCGCATCCAGCAGGGCTTCAAGATCACCCCGGAGCAGCTCGAGCGCGCCATCACCCCGCGCACGCGCCTTCTGCTGCTGAACAGCCCCTGCAACCCCTCCGGCGCCGTCTACGGCCGCGCCGAGCTCGAGGCTCTCGGCGAGGTGCTGCGCCGTCACGGCGACGTGCTCGTCGCCACGGACGACATCTACGAGCATATCCTGTGGTCGGGCGAGCCCTTTTGCAACATCGTCAACGCCTGCCCCGACCTCTACGAGCGCACCGTCGTCATCAACGGCGTCTCCAAGGCCTACGCCATGACGGGCTGGCGCATCGGCTACGCCGCCGGCCCGGCGCCGGTGATGGCGGCCATGCGCAAGATTCAGTCGCAGAGCACCTCCAACCCGACCTCCATCTCCCAGGTCGCCGCAACGGTCGCCCTCGCCGGCGACCAGGACTGCATGCGCCCCATGGTGGCGGCGTTCAAGGAGCGTCACGATCGCGTCGTCGCCCGCCTGAACGAGATCGACGGCGTGCGCTGCCTCGACTCCCGGGGCACCTTCTATGCCTTCCCCGACTTCGCCGGGGTCATCGCGCGCACCGACGACGTCGCCGACGATCTCAGTCTCGCTGAGCACCTTCTCGATGCCGCGGAGGTGGCGCTGGTGCCGGGGTCGGCCTTCGGCGCGGAGGGCCACCTGCGCCTGTCCTACGCCACCGACATGGACACCCTGGACCGGGCCCTGGACCGCATCCAGCGCCTGCTGAGCGATTGAGCCTGCACCGGCTAGAACGCCGCCGCGACGCTGCGCACATGCCCGGCTGCGGCCCGGGCGTGCGCGCGCTGGCGCTGGGTCTCGCCCTCCTCGCCCCGGCCGCGCCGGCGCAGGACATCGACAGCATCAACAGCGGCGAGTACACGCCGCTCGCCCGGCGCCCCGAGACGCCGGTGTTCTTTCACGGCAAGCGCATCACGCTCACGCCCGCCGCCCTCGTCGACGGCTGGGTGGACAACTACCAGTGCCATCGCAACCTGCCGCAGGTGGGCGCGCTGGAGATCGTCTTCCGCGAGCGGACCACGCGGGCGCTCGAGCTCATGTACGCCGAGGAAGTGGCCAAGGCCTGGGTCGAGGGCCCCACGGTGCAGCTCGAGAAGGTGGGTCCCGGCGCGCAGGTGTGCCTCAAGAGCGAGAACCGGGTGCTCTCCGACATGGGCTACGGCATCCACCGCCTCGTCGCCGGCCCCTTCTTCCAGCGCTTCCTCGACGGCTACTTCCCCATGGAGGTGCGCCTGAAGATCCGCTACCCCGCCGAGCGCCTCGCCCTGTGGCAGATCCAGCCCGACGACCACGGGCTCGTCATCCATGACCGCCCCGGTGAGCTCACCATCGAGGCCCTGTTCGAGGGGATCCTGGAGATGGAGGTGTTCTTCGAGGAGAAGGAGGAGGGTTAGAGGGCGACCCGGTCATCCCTGTGGCCGAACGCACTGACCTGTGCCACGAGGCAACGTAGACTGCCTCCTCCGACAACGGCTTCACCCGGGAGTGCGTCACCATGGACGGTGCCCTACTCGAGCCCCGCCGGCCTCGCGCCTGCGGACAGCCCCGTCGCCTTCGCGCCGTCACGCTGGTGGAGCTCCTGTTCACGCTCTCGGTGCTGGGCATCCTGGCGACGATATCGATTCCCGCCTTTCGCCACCTGATCGCCGACACCCGCATGACGAGCCAGGCACACACCCTCTTCACGACCCTGTTCCTCGCCCGCAGCGAGGCGGTCAAACGAAGGCAAACGGTCTACGTCTGCAAAAGCGACGACGGCCGCGCCTGCGTTGCCGAGTCGAGCTGGCGCGACGGCTGGATCGTCTTCGCCGACGCCAACGACAACCGCGAGCGCGACCCCGCTGAGTCGCTGATCCGCGTGCAGCGCCCCCTGCCGCCGAACCTTGCCTTGAGGTTCAGCGGCCTCGCGCAGGGCCGCTACGTGCGCTTCGTCCCCGACGGCAGCGCCTGGCCCAACGGCACCTTCACCTTCTGCGACGACCGCGGCCCCGAACGCGCCCGCGCCATCGTGGTGTTCCGCAGCGGGCGGCCGCGGTTCGCGGCAAAGCGCGCGGACAGCGGGCCTCTGAACTGCTCGTGGTATTTGCCAGAGGGTTCGTGACGACGCCCGCTCCTGACGAACGCCTCGGCCGCGGGCGAACAGAAGAACCAGTGTCCTCGACTAAAGGCCCGACGAGGCAGCAGAGATGGCGGCCTACGCGAGCCGGGAAGCACTGAGAAGCGAACCGCAAACTAGAGCAGCGTTCCGTTCCCCACGGTGCAATCTACCGTAGGCCCAGGTATCGGCCACTCAGCGAGAAAGGACAAAATCGACTCGCACGCCGCGCTCGGTGGTCTTGTCGTCCGGATCGAACTGGACGCGAACCTTCTTTTTCTGATCCTGCACCTTGAGGTCGAAGACCTTGCCGAGATCCGGGTCGTGGAGGTGCAACACCGTGCGGTAGAGACCTTGCGCGTCGGTGCGCACCGAACCCAGCTCGGTTTCGTCGCCGCCGAGGATGGCGACCTTTTCTCGCGGCACGGGAGCACCGTCCTCGTAAGTCACCGTGCCGACGACGGTGAACCGGTGGTTGGCCTCGTGGGTGGCATGGGCGGTGCTCAGCCCGAAGCCAATGATGACTATCGCCCCGGCTATCGCACGGTTGATCAATTTCCCCATCATCGCTTTTGTACCCCTGTCAGCTGCCCCACCTGCTCACGCAAGACAAAGTTTAGCAGAACAAGGCGCACGGCTCCCGGGTTGGGCACGATGCAATGCGGCAAGATGTAGGGGCAATCATCTGGCGGCAACTGGCCCTCACAGAGGTGCGCGGCGGCATCGCCATCGCCCTCGGCTGTCAATTCCGTTCAGCACCGAGCACGATCGCCGCCCATGCGCAATGTCATTTCGGGATGAACTGCACGACACCTTGTTGAATGTCTGCGATGCTGGGAGCAGGGACGTCACTTTCCTGCCCGGTTGGAATCCGGACTCCACTTCCACCCTCTAAATCGATTTTGGATGAAGTGAGAGGTCACGAGTCGACAGCCGCTGGGAGCCTGCCTCAAGTAACAGCCTCACTCTGGACTTTCCTATCGCCGTCAACTCTGTAATTTGATACTCTCGCCGTACACAATTCTCACGATTCACGCTACCCTTGAGCAGACTGCAAACCGGCCCCTGCGAACCCGTACGAGAGACCCATGACCACCCAAACCGCCATTGAGCAAAAACTCACTGCCCGCCTCCACCCCTTGCATCTCGAGGTGGTCAACGAGTCGCACATGCACAGCGTGCCGGCGGACTCGGAGACGCATTTCAACGTGACCGTGGTGGCGGAGGCGTTCGCAGGCCAGTCGCTGGTGGCGCGCCACCGGCTGGTCAACGAAGCACTCGCCGAGGAGCTCGGCGGCGGCGTGCACGCGCTGGCGCTGCACACGATGACCCCCGAGGAGTGGTTCGAGCGCGGCGGCGAGACCGCGGCCTCGCCGGCGTGCCTGGGCGGCTCGAAGGCGGACCGGGGCGACTGACGCACGCGCGGTACTAGAAAGGATCGACGTCGATGTAGCCGGCGACCTCGCCGGTAGCGCGATCGAGCGCCACCATCATGTCGTGCTTGCGGCCCTCGATGGGCAGGAAGGCGTAATCCTCGAGGTTCCCTTGCCGTGCCGCCAGGAATTTCTCCACCTTTACCTTGATCTCGGGCCGGGCGGCGAACTGGGCCGTCATGTCGATGCCCGCGGCCAGCACCGAATCGACGTGATCGCGGTAGGGCTCGTAGCGCTCGGCGCGATAGGTGAAGCTCTGCTCACCGCCGATGATGACGCCGAGCACCAACTCGGTCTGCTCCGCACGGGTACGCGGCGGAGGTGCATAGACCATAAGCGGCCCCGACTCGGCATCTGGCTGCAACACGGGGCTGGCGCCCTTACCGCGCACCACGTCGCTGTCGCTCAAAATGGTGAAGCGGTCGACGTTGAAGACCACGTAGGCCGGACGCTCGTTATAGGCGACCCGCATCCCCCAGGCGAAGAACGCGAGCTGCAAGGCGACGATTACCGTCAGGTCGAATTTGAGACCGGGCTTGCCGGGCTTGAAGACAATCAGGGTCAGCAGCGGCCCGACCGCGAGGTCGACGCCGACGAGAATGAGCGTGACCCTCCAGCCCTCCTCGAGCTGCAGGTACGGCGGCGGATACCAGTAGCCCACCAGCAACGTCAGGTAGATCGCAAGCAGCGCGGCACTGCCGCACAGATGCACCGCACCCGCCTTGAGCTTGGTGCGCAGCAGCCGTCTCGCCGGCCGCGCGTCTTCCAGAATGGAGCTCGTCGCGCTCAGGATATCTCCTCGACCTTATTTCACCGATATAAATGTAATCAATAAAGAATTGCATTTAATTGACTGATTTTGATGAATTATTATAGGTTAGATTTTCGCCGTATATCAGACCGATTCGAGGCACGTCGTCGGCCCGTTCGCGCGCGCCGTCGGCAGCCCGGCGGTCGGTTGCCGAACCCCTCGCCGGGTCGCGTGCCCGCTCCCCGACCCTGACGTTGCTCGCACTCGACGGAAGCATCCCCATGCGCACGCGCACCCACCGTCCGCACTGCCGGACTCGACGCCGCCCTGCACGTTGCCAACCGTTGGCGACGAGGTGGTTTCAACAAGCCAGTAGAGTCGCTGTTCGCGCTCGTCAAGTCGTTGCTATCGCCGGTCCGCCGACGGTTGTTGCGGTTCCAACGGGTCCTTACACTCGCCCGTATTTCGTAGCCGGGATGTTGCCTCACGACGATGCCGACATTGACGTTCACCCCGCAGTGGGTCAAGTGGGTAAAGCCGCCCGAAAAAGGCCAGGTCGATTACTTCGATACGTGGAAACCCGCCGAGCGCGGCGTGAGCTTCGTGCTGCGCGTCTCCTACGGCGGCGCCAAGGTCTGGTACCTCATCTACCGCCAGCACGGCAAGTGGCGGCGCCACAAGCTCGGCGCCTATCCCGCGCTGCGTCTGAGCGATGCGCGCGACGAGGCCGCGCGGTGCGGCGAGGACATCGTCGAGCAGCGCGAGGCTGCACGCCGGCTTGGCCGCCACCCCCGCTTCGCCGAACTCGCCGCCGACTACGTGGAGCACTACGCGCGCCCGAATAAGCGCACCTGGCTGCGCGACCGGCAGATCCTCGACAAGGAGCTGGTTCCCTTCTTCGGCGAGCGCCCCTTCGACGACATCTCGCGCTGGGAGATGATCGAGCGTGTCAAGCACATCGCCGCGACCCGCCCCGTGTGGGCCAACCGCACGCTCGAGGTCGTGCGCAAAATGTACAACTGGTCGCGCAACGAGCGTAAGTACGCCGCGCTGGAGTACAACCCCTTCAGCGGCATTCCCAGGCCGGCCGCGGAGCGCCCACGCACGCGCACGCTGACGCCGGAGGAGATCCGCCGGCTGTGGGACGCCTACGGCGACATGGGCACGGTCGGCGTCGCTTTCCGGCTGCAGCTGGTTACCGGCCAGCGCGTAGGCCAGGTCGTGGCGATGCGACGCGAGGACATCGCCGGGCGCTGGTGGAGTACACGAGCGGGCGCGCGCTCCGGTGCACGCCGCGTCTACCTCGGCGACATGGCGCTGCGCGAGATCGAGCGTCTCGAGGCGGCAGGCCCGTGGCTCTTCCCGAGCCCGGGAGGACGCACCCACCTGCGCCATCTCGGTAAGGCACACGAGCGCGTGCGCGCGAGCACCGGCGTCGACTTCCGTCCGGACGACCTGCGCCGCACCGTGCTCAAGGGCGTAGAGCGCCTGGGCGTCGCCGCGAGCGTCCTGACGGCGGTCGCCGCCGTTCCGGAGACCGGCGCACACCCGCTGGCCGAGGAGCGCGCGCGTCACGCGCTGCAGACCTGGGAGCGCGAGCTGCGCAAGGTCCTCGTCGGCACGGCCCCGCCGCCGCTGCAGCTCGCCATCCAGGCGTAGACGTCGACTCCGGAGATCCCCGGCGAAGTCGCAAAAGGAAACCCCGCGCCGTTGCCGGGCGGGGTTCCCGTTTGGTCCGAGGAGGATAGAGCCCGACGCGGCCGCCGGCGCGGGGCCGATGAGCGACGGGCTCAGTGAAGAGTTTAGGACACGGCGGCCCGTTTGCAAGGGCGCAGGCGGCGCCCGACGACCCGGCGCACGCGCGTCTCTCGCCTTGCGCAGGCAGCGCAACCGCCGCGGGTCGGCGCTCCGCCGGGGTGACGCCGGCTCAGTGAACCAACGGGACCCGAAAAGCGTGCGCATCCTCGTCTTCAGCCAGCTGCTCGCCACCTTCCGCAGCGGTGTCGGCACCTATGCCCGGGCGCTGGTCGAAGGCTTGAGCCAGCGCGGCCATGCAGTGACCGCTGTCGTGCCCTCCGCGGAGGCGGTCTCCCTCGCCAATGTGAGCTGCGCGAGCGTGGACCGCGCCGCTCTCGACCCGTCTCCCGGAGGCTGGCTGTCACTCAGTCAGGGTTTCGCGCGTGAGCTCGCGGCGCACGCCGGCCACGCCGACCTCGCCTTCTTCACGGACGCGCGCGACGCCTGGCGCAGCACGTGCCGGTCGCTGCCGCTCGTCGGCATGGTGAACGATGCCTACGCGCTCGACTGGCTCGAGCCGGAATATCCGCGACATCTGTATGCGGACCGCGCGCAGCGGGCGCTCTACTACCGTTTCGCCCGCTGGGTGGAGCGGCGCACCTACCCGGCGATGACGCAACTGCTCGCTAACAGCGAGGACGTGGCGCGCCAGCTGATCTCCGGTTACGGCATCGACCGCCGGCGCGTGCACGTGGTGCGCTATGGCCTCAGTGACACGGCGCCCGGCGAAGCCGAGACGCTCGAGGGCGCGCCGAGCATCCTCTTCGTCGGCGGCAATTTTCAGCGCAAGGGCCTGCCTGTGCTGCTGCAGGCGGCGCGCGAGCTGGTCGCGGATTTCCCGTCGCTGCGCGTCCACGTCGTCGGCAGGGACCGCAATCAGCCCGGGCTCGAGCGCCTGGCGGAGCGGCTCGGCGTGCGCGCTCACGTTTGCTTCCACGGCGGCCAGGCCAACGCGAGGGTGCTCGCCATGATGGCCGCGGCGGACGTCTTCGCCCTGCCCTCCTGGACGGAGGCCTTCGGGCTCGTCTACCTCGAGGCCATGCGCGCCGGCACGCCCGTCATCGCCACCGCCGCCGGCGGCCTGAGCGAGGTGGCCCGCGACGGCGACGAGGCGCTGCTGGTGCCGCCGGGCGATGCCGGCGCTCTGGCGCAGGCGCTGCGGCGGGTGTTCTCGCAGCCCGAGCTGGCGCAGCGGCTGATCGAAGGCGGGCGGGCGCTGAGCGCGCGCTTCACCGTCGCCCGGATGATCGACGAGACAGAGCGCCTGCTGCTCAAGCTGCTCACCGAGGCCTCACAAGCGTCGAGCACGCGGAGCCGCGGGACGTGAACGCGATTGCGCGCACCCGGCGCGTGATCTCCTTCGGCATCTATTCCAAGCGCCCGGAGTACCCGCGCCACCGCAACCTCGTCGCGGGCCTCGAAGCCCGCGGCGTCGAGGTGCTCGAGTGCCATTACGCCATGGAATCGACCTTCGGCGAGCGCTTACGCAGCTCGGCGACGGCCGCCGGCGGCATCGGGTTCGCCTTCAAGCTGCTGCGCAGTCGCATCGAGCTCGCGCGCCGTTTCCGCGCGCTGCCGCAGGCGGACGCGGTTCTCGTCGGCTATCCCTCGCTCTTCCACGTGCGCCTCGCCCGGCGCCTCGCCGCACGGCGTATGCCGGCGGCGCGGATCGTCGCCGACGTGTTCGCGCCGGTTTACGAGACCGTGGTGGTGGACCGGGGCCTGAAGCAACCGACCTCCCCCGCCGCCCGGCTGCTGTATGCCCTCGAGCGGCGGGCCTGCGCGGCGGCCGACGTCTGCCTGCTCGACACCGACGCGCACGCGGACTACGTCGCCCGGGAGTTCCGTCTGCCGCGGGAAAAGATGGCCCGCGTGCTGGTCGGGTCCCTTTTCCCGCCCTATTCGGCGCCACCCCCGCTGAAGCCGGCGAACAAGCCTTTCACGGTGCTCTTCGTCGGCACCTTCATCCCGCTGCAGGGCGTCGAGACCGTCGTCGAGGCGGCGCAGCGGCTCGGCGAGCGACGCGACATCCGCTTCGTTCTGGTCGGCGAGGGCCAGACCCGCGCGCAAGTCGAAGCGCTTGTGCGACGCTGGCAGCTCCCGAATGTCGAGTTGCGCGGCTGGATCGACCCTGCGCAGATGGGCCCGCTCATGCGCTCGTTCAATGCGAGCCTCGGCATCTTCGGCACCGGTGCCAAGGCCGCGCGGGTGGTGCCGCACAAGGTCTTCGACGCCTGCGCGGCCGGTGTGCCGGTCGTCACCGCCGATAGCGCCGCCGCCCGCGAGCTCCTCGTCGACGGCGAGAGCGCCCTGCTGGTCCCGGCGGGCGACGGCGAGGCCCTCGCGCACGCCATCAGCCGTCTCGAGGCGGATGCGGCACTGCGTGCCGTGCTCGCGACGGCCGGGCTCAAACTCGCGCGCGAGCGCATGGTGCCGGAGCGGCTGGAGTTCGGCTGGCTGGAGGCGGGACGCGATCCTGCCGCCGACGCGGAGGCGTGAGAGCCGGGGGGGACCACGCGTGCGAACGCGCCTTGCCCACGGGCGACCTCACAAACAGGCCGTGCGAGCGGAAATCGGCGCGCGCGTTCCCCGATGAGCGCACGCCCGGCGCTGAGTCAGCCAACGCCCCCTGAGTCGTGGTCCCGGAGTACCGTTGATAGCGAGCCTTGCCTTTTGCGCATCGATCTCTGGACAAGAAACCACCCACTGTGTTTGCTCAAAAAGCGGCCTGATATGATCATTCTCCCATATCACAAGTGGCTCGAGTCCAGGAGAAGGATCAGAGGGAACGCTCACGCACTTAGGCAGCGGTGGATCGAAAACCAGGAACTCCAGGCTGAATAATCTTACGCGTGTGTCTTGCCAAACCGAACGATTGGATCAAATTCATTTTTACGACGCACGATTGCTAAGAGTTTCATAAATTCTTGACAACGCCTGACCCTGCGTCTTTGCATTATAGTTTTTCTCTATATGCAACCTCGCATTTTTTGCGTAGAACGACCACTTATGTGGATTATCGATAAGTAGTTGTAAACACTCTACCAGCCCACCCACATCTCTTTCATTTGCTAACAGACCAGTCTCTCCGTCCATTATTACTTCCGGAATATCGCAATGACGTGTGCTCACAACGGGCATACCACTTGCGGCCATTTCAATGATAGTGACAGGTGCTCCACCTTCCGAATCACCATCAAATGCAGTGACACTTGGCGATATAAAAATCTGATGCTCGTATGCCAGTTCCCGTAGCTCTTTATACTGCCTGAAACCCAGCAGTCTAACCAATTCTCTTAAATCGAATTTATCTATAGTTGCAAGAATACGCCTTTTTTCTTCCCGGGACTCCACTTCGTGCTCAAGCGCATCTCCAACGATAGTTATTTTCAACCTCACTCTATCTTTAATAGCGGCGAGCGCTTCCAGAGCATAACAAAAGCCCTTTTTTTCAGTGAATCTGCCTGCCAACAAAACATTCAGGTCGTCTGTAGCGCTCCAAGATCTTGGCTTGTATACGATGTCATCCAATTCAACACCGAGCCTGTGGACTGAGATCTTTTCTTTTGGACAGCCCAACTTGGCGATACACTCCGCCATATAGCCACCTTCGCAGAGAACCGCATCTACATTGGCAAATAATCTCAAATACCTTTTTCTCCAATGGAGTTGCCGAGGCACTTTGTTAACATCCATTCCATAGAACGTGACAACATGCTTAAGCTTCAATTTTCTAATTGCACCAATATTCCTCCATGCAAAATGACCAAAATGCGAATGTAGAATTTGAGCATTAATTTTCGTCCCTTTTTCAACTAGAAAATTCAGATGTCTCCGAACCCCTACCTTTCTAACAATCTTATCCCATAGAACTCGCAGTTTTGCCATCGACTCAAGACTATAGATATTTTCCACGCTAAACTGCTCAAGATTTTCCACTTTTTCGCAAATAACATGAACTTCGATATCGCTCGGGAGATACTTGATCTGAGTGAACACAAAGGTTTGCGTTTGAGGTAACCATACTGGCGAATAGTGTATTACTTTGAGCGACATTCCTTACTTCACTCCTAAACTAGCCTTTCATGTGACTCTTCACAGCGATACAGTCTCAAAGAGGATCTTTGCTCTAGCAGGCCGCTGAAAAACGGGTGATTTTCTTGAAGATGTTCACGCGGCGTTCAAGGATCAGTGTTCGAGGCGTGTGGTTTGTGGCCATCGATTGGTTCGATGGTCATTGGTGATCGTGTTGTGGTGGAGTTTGCGGCCAATTCCCATGCTGCGGGCGCACCTATCCCGGCTCGGGTTGCAAGTTGGCGATCCGCAGCAGGTTGTAGGCGGCCGCCGCGAAGTGGGCGTGCTGCTGGATACGGGCGACACCGTGAAAACGGGTCTTGCGCATCCCGGCCACCGTCTTCAGCCAGCCGAAGATCTCCTCGACTCGCTTTCGCTTGCGTTGACTGATCTCATAGCCGATATGACGCGTGGTTCGTCCATCGAGTCCCGGTGTCTTGCGCCCGGTAACCTGCGCGATGTGGGGTTTGATACCATGCTCGCGCAGATACCCGACAAAGGCGCCGGTGTGATACCCCTTATCTGCTCCCAGCGTCCGGGGCCGAAGGCGCCGGCGGCGTTGGCGCGCCAGCATCGTTTGGGCCGCTTTCGGCTCGGTGACGCCCACCGAAGGCGTTACCTTGAGATCGGTACACAGTCCATAGCGGTTGTCCATCAGCGCATGGCCTGCAAAACACAGCTTCGA
>JABAOE010001595.1_pt5 | contig 13826 bp, 16 predicted proteins | sample 7062141 | NCBI WGS metagenome assembly JABAOE01 (sample SAMN14538627, study PRJNA623070) | marine sediment metagenome | biome: marine biome [ENVO:00000428]; feature: marine pelagic biome [ENVO:01000023]; material: deep marine sediment [ENVO:00002113] | place: India: Gulf of Khambhat ... | reverse complement strand
CATATGCCCGGATAGCTCAGTCGGTAGAGCAGAGGACTGAAAATCCTCGTGTCGGCGGTTCGATTCCGCCTCCGGGCAATTTTTTTATATATAATAATAAAAAATCACTTCCATTTTTATATCTAACCAATTAAAATTATTGTATTAATTTTTGATATTTAGTTAAAATACTATTTAATACTATTTCCCTTTTGGAGGTTCTAAATGAGATTTGGAGATTACTTAAAAAGTAAAAGGAAATTGAAAAGTGTTACTCAGGAGGATTTGGCTAATTATCTCGAGGTTTCCAGTGTTTATATACATCAGCTTGAAACAGGCAAAGTTGATGCTCCTTCTTTGGAAAGATGTGAACAGTTGGCTTCAATTCTTGAGATAAATATTCGTGAATTATGGAATGTTGCAAAAAGGGAAAGACTAAAAAGGTTTATGCACAAGGAAGATATCATTGAGCAAAACCTTGAAGTACTTACTGATGAAGAAAAACTTTTAATTAGACTCTATAGGAGTTTGGATGAGGAAATGAGAAAAGACTTTAGCGGAATGATCTTTATGTTGTTAAGACATTCACAAAACGAAGATGTTCAAAAGGTATTAGAAGAGTTTATGAAATGCGGTTAAATGAAAGATTGGATTTAATTTTTAAATTTATTTTTGTAGAATTAGCAATTCTAGTTCTTATCGGAGTTGTATTCTATTTTCAATTTGATAGTGCTAAGACTGAATTTGTTGCTAAAACTAGAGCTGTAGCCGAAACAATAGGTGATCAGGCAAGTACATTTTTTGAAGATCTAGGTAAAGAACCTACAAGTGATGAGTTTTATTTGTTTCTGGATCAAAGACTAGGGCGGAAAAAATTATTTAATACTTTTGAAATTTCTCCCAAGTTTTTTAGTGTTATTTTCAAAAAGGACGTAGAGAAGGGATCGGTTTCTGGCTATTTTATGAAAGACTTTTATCCGCAAGAAGGCTATTCAGTCAAAAAAGACAATGGAATAATATCTGTTCTGGTTCCGTTTGTGACTGAGCAGCAGGAAGGACCGTTTGGGATTGTTAAAATAAATTCGGATACAAAAACATTAATAAAGAAAGTATTTTCAGATAATTTCCTCCTATATGCTGCAATGTTGGTGGTTTTAAATAACCAGGCTTTCATACTTTATCTTTTCTCCAGAAGGAAAAAAGAGGAGTTGATAGACAAGGGCTATCTAAAAGAACATTCGATTGGCGCGCTAAAAATAATGCATAAAGTACTGGGAGATATAATTGAGGATCATCCTTCTGATGATAAAAAGATTAGTGAAGCCAAACTTAATCAGGAATTAACTAAAAATGTAATATCAATTTCTAATTTAGCTTCAAAGAGAAAAAAATGAATAAATTGTTTGTATTAATATTACCCTTATTAATTTCTTCATTTCTCTTCGTGAGTTGTGGTAGTTCTGAATTTGGAGACGGAGTTGTCGAATTAGACGGTCCTATAATGGAGTCCATTGGAAGGGAAGGAAACCTTGAGTTTAATGGTGCCGTTATAAATACTGCAGACTTTCCCGTAAAATCGGTATATGTATTAATTTTGTTGAGGGATTCTTCCGGCGAGGTAATTGAAACAAATAATATATTGATAAGTGATGGGGAAGATTCTGAAGAAATCCTTGATTCATCTGAAAGTGCAATTTTTTCCATACCTTTTAAAACTAAAGCCGGGGAAGCTTTTTCAAGAGAAGTAGAGATTTATTATGAGCCGGTAAATTAGAGTTTTTTTACTTTCCTCAAAATTTTATTACCTCTTAAAATTTCATCTTTTATATTAATTCTATCTTTTTTTAAAATTTTATGTTATAAAAGTAAAATATGATGATATATTAAAGATATAGATTAATAGTATCGAATTACTTATTGATATTATTAGAAATTTATGTTTAAATAAGATGTTAGGAGGATGTCTTGTTTTTTGGGAAGAAAGGTGTTATTGGAATTGATATTGGTTCCAACGCCATAAAATTAGCAGAGCTGAAACAGTCCAGGGGAGGGTACCAGCTTAAAAATATAGGAGAGGCCCTACTCCCAAAAGATTCTATTGTTAATAAAGTTATAACTAATCAGGAAGCTGTAGCCGAAACCATCCTAACACTCCTGCAAGATTTAAATATCAAAACAAAAAATACTGTCATATCAATTTCCGGACATTCTGTAATTATAAAAAAAATTACGTTGCCCCAGATGACGGATGATGAATTGGAGGAATCCATTCCCTGGGAATTGGAACAGTATTTGCCTCAAAGTATAGAAGATGTAAATTTCGATTATCAGGTTTTATCAAGTGATGCAACAGACGGAAATATGGACGTTTTGATTGTTGCAGCAAAAAAAGATATAGCCAATAGCTATATTTCTCTGGTGACTAGCGTGGGACTGAATCCTATAGTTGTGGATGTTGATGTATTTGCGCTAGAGAGTATGTACGAGATCAATTATGAGAGTCATTCCGGGATTGTTGCCTTAGTTAATATTGGTGCTTCAGTAACAAATATTAATATCATTAAAGACGGCATATCTGTTTTTACAAGAGATATTACAATAGGTGGAAACCAATTTACCGATTGGCTTATGAAAGAGCTTAATGTTTCATATGAAGAAGCCGAACAAATAAAATACAATTTAGACAAAGAAAATTCTTCAATAAATATTGATAGAATATCAAATGATTTTGTTGACTTGGTTACTGGTGAAATAAAAAGGACCCTGGATTTCTTTTCTTCTAATTTTTGGAAAGAAAAAGTGAATAACATTATGCTATGCGGAGGGTCTTCAAAAGTACCAAATATCAAAGAAGTATTAGAGGAAATTACCGAAATCAATGTTGAGATGTTAGATCCATTCCAAAATATAATCATTAGTGACATGGAATTTGACCCGGATTATTTAGATGATATTGCACCCAAGATGGGTGTAGTCGTAGGTTTGGCATCAAGAAGGTATGGGGATAGTTAAAAATGATAAAAATTAATCTCTTACCAAAACAGGAAATAAGGAAACCTAAAAGCAATAGCGAATTTTTTATTGGTATTTTAGCGCTTATTTTAATAATCGGAGTTTTATTTTTAACCCACTTTAATCAGGTGGGAAAAATCAAAAGTACAAGAGCTCAAATAGCAAGTGCTGATAAAAGAATTAAAGAACTTAAAAAAGTTGAGAAAAAAGTAAATGAATTTAAAAGAAAAAATAAGGAGTTAGAAAGAAGAATTAAAATTATTTCAGACCTCGAAAAAATGAGATCCGGTCCGCTATTTGTTATGGATTCGTTGTCGCAAAGCGTGCCCGAGAGGGTTTGGGTTAATGAATTTATATCTAAGGGCAATACTAATACCATAAAAGGGATTGCCTGGGATGAATTTATTGTTGCAGACTTCCTAGAGTCTCTTCAGAAATCAGAATATTATAAAAATGTTCAGATAAGAGTAATAGAAAAGCAAGTTGTTAACAGACTAACAGTCAGAAAATTTACAATTGGTTCAAACTTAAACTTTTTAGGTAAGCAAGTTAAGAAAAAGAAGAAAAAAAAGAGCAAAATTGAAAAAAAATTAGAGAAAAAAGGCAGTTAGAAGGCTGATTATGAATTTTGTTGAAAATATAACAGATTGGTTAAGTGAACAGAGTTTAGCTTCAAAGCTGATGCTTTTAATAGGAATTATTATTCTTATTTCCGGTTTATATTGGTATTTTTTCTGGTCTCCGAATAATGAAACACTTACAAGATTAAATAAAAATCTAACCCAGAAAAAAGCAAGATTAGCGGTACTGGAAAATATTACTAAGGAACTTCCAAAATTTGAAAAAGAATTTAAACGTCTTAACAAAGAGTTTAAAGTGGCTTCATATAAATTACCAAGGGAACAGGAAATTCCGGCGTTGATAGACAGTATTTATTCTGAAGTTTCTGCATCAGGTCTTGAACCCATAATTTTCAGTAAGAAAGGGGAAGTTAAAAAGGAATTATATGCCGAGATTCCAATAAAAATGAAGGTTGTTGGCAGTTTTTATGAAGTTACTACTTTTTTTGATAAAGTTTCCAGATTGCCAAGGATTGTAAATATAAGAAACATAAATTTAAAAAAGCATAAAAGGTCTAATCAAAGAAATATTGTTTTGGATGCGGATTTTACAGCTGTAACCTTCAGGTTGCTTCCGCCTCCCGAACCAAAAAAGAATTTAAAGAAAAAGGGCAAGAAAAAAGTTTAAAAAAGATGAGTAGATATACAAATTTAATTTTAATATTTTTGATAAGCTTTTTTATTTTAACCATGTTAAATAAAAATGGTGAATTATATTCTCAGGAATCAAATAAGGCGGAAGATAGTATCGATATGACAATTTCAGATGGTGCAAAACAGATTGATAGATTAAAAGAAAAAAATAAGGAATCGAATAGATTGTCTGATGATAGTGCTGTGCAGGAAGATAATCAAAAGATCGGCAAGGATCAGAAAGAAGATTCGGACGATGATTATTTAATTAAAAGTATAAAAGAGTTAGAATCACAATTTCTAAGGCCTTTATATAATTCAAGGGGGAAAAGAGATCCTTTCAAACCATTTATTCAAACACCTAAAGAGAAAAACAAAGCAAAAATATCAAAATCAACCCCGCCTTTAAAGAGATACTCTTTGAATCAGTTCAGGATTGTCGGAATTGTTTGGATGGATAAATCAGCTAAAGCGATGATTGTTGATCCTGAAAAAAATACTTATTTCCTTGGTATTGATGATGAAATAGGTAATAAGGATGGGAAAATTGTTGAAATCAGGAAAAACGGACTACTAGTTGAAGAAAAAAGGTATTTTGAAGATGTTTTTGGGGAATCAAAAGTTGAAATAAAAAAATCAGTATTAGCATTTATTGAAAAAGAGGAGTAGCAGTATCTAAAATGTAAATTTCTTACAATTGTTAGGTAAGGAGGATGGCATGAAATTTAATTTAGCTATAAGATTTTTTCTAATACTATTATTATTTGTCTTTGTTTCCGAGGAGACCTGGGCACAATCCGGATCCACTGAATATGATCAGGTTAATGTGATAGAAGCTATAGGCTTTGAAGTAAAGGACGGAGTGGGGATTGTGACTGTTGAATCTAGTTCTCCAATTGAATATGAGGATGTTAAAGTTGAGTCATCTAAGCTTACTCTTAAATTAAAAGATGTAATCCTTGCTCAAAAATTTCAAGTATCCAGAGATGTAACCGATTATGAAAACCCTCTTAGCTTTGTTTCTTCCTTCAGGGACCCTGTTAAAGAAGATGATGTCTTACTAGTGATGGATTATAAAGATATGGATGTGGAACATGAAGTTTTGCAGGAAGGCAATTTACTTACTCTTAAGTTCTCTGAAATTAAGGATGATGACAAACCCGATGCATTAATTACTGAAGAAGATCCATGGGCATTTGATTTTAAGATTGCTGCGACTCAAGGTGCTCAAAAACAATATAAAGGTGAAATTGTTTCATTTGATTTTAAAGATGCCGATATAAGAGATGTATTGAGGATTTTATCGGATATAAGTGGTTTCAATATGGTAATTGCAAAAAATGTAAAAGGAACTGTAACATTAAAACTGGAAAATGTGCCCTGGGATCAAGCTATGGATGTTATTCTTGAAGACTCCGGTTTAGGTGCAACAATTGATGGTAATGTAATGAAAATTGCTCCACTTAAGACTTTACAGGCAAGAAAAACTGCACTTAACAGAGCAGTCAAATCACAGGAAAGTATAGAGCCATTAACCACAAAACAGATTTTTATGAACTATGCAAATGCGGAGGATGTGGAACCATTACTAGATCCTTTATTAAGTGGTAGAGGTGAGATAAGAATTGATTCCAGAACAAACAGTTTGTTAGTTACAGATGTTCGGGCAAGGATTGAACAAATTGAAGAACTATCTGTTAGTCTGGATACCAGAACCCCTCAAATATTGATTGAATCCAGAATTGTTCAGGCCACATTGGATTTTACGCGTGAACTCGGCGTGCAGTGGGGATTTAATTATTCAGCATCAGCTGCCACAGGAAATCCGACAGGTGCTACCTTTCCTTCAAGTATTGGGGTAGGTGGCTCAGGTGTTGGAAGTCCGTTAGGTACAACAGGCGACAGTTTTATAGTTGATTTGCCAGCAGCAGCTGGAACTGGTGCAGGTGGTGTTTTGGGAATAGTTTTGGGAAGTATAACCGGTGCTTATGACCTTGATATAAGACTTTCTGCATTGGAGAACAGAGGGGATGGAAGAATATTATCATCACCAAAAGTACTAACATTAGATAATAATCCGGCCCGTATAGAACAGGGCGTGTCAATACCATTTTTAAGTGTTTCCGCAGCGGGTACTCAAACTCAGTTTGTTGATGCAACATTGAGGCTTGAAGTGACTCCACAGGTTACTAATGATGACAGGGTATTAATGAGAATTAAAGTTACTGATAATGCTCCTGATGCATCGGTTGTTGCTGCAAACGGTCAGCCGAGTATCAGAAGAAACGAAGCAGATACCCAAGTGATAGCGGGTGACGGAGAGACTATCGTAATTGGCGGTATTTTCACCAGGAACCTTGCGGAAAGTAATGCAAGCGTTCCATGGTTTTCAAGGTTGCCATTGCTAGGGTGGATGTTTAGCAGTACCGGAAAGACTGATCAAAGAAGGGAATTAATTGTTTTTATAACGCCAAGGATTATAAGATAGGAGGGGAGTATTTATGTTTAAGGGAATGAAACCAATAAATAAAATAATAATATCATCAACATTATTGATATTTCTATCATTTGGAATTATAGGTGGATGCGGTAGTAATCCACCATCAGCACCTTTTGGCTCTACAATATCATTAGTCCCGGCACCTGGAGATATTAGTATTTGCGGTATAGGACTTGAGCCATTATTGGTCAGAGCATTAGTTACAAATCTCGATGGACTCCCATTAAATGGCGTAGAAGTTGAATTCTTTTTGTCTTTTGCGGGAGAAGGCAGCATCTTAGTTGATACTGATGGAAACGGACTTCCGGATGCTCAGCTCCTTCAATTAGTTGATAATGATGCCTGCCAGCCTGAAAATTGCATAGCCACACCTATACCACAATGGTTTAGCTCTGGTGCTTTTGTGGCTTCAAGTTTTTCAGAATTAACAGATGACAATGGAGTAGCAGAAGTTGTAATCCTTGTTCCAGGCTTATTAAATATTTTTGACGACACTGGTCAGTTACTAGGAGCTGATCCTGCAACTCTTACAGTTGTATCAGGTTCATCTGTTGCGATCCAGGAATTCGCTGTAAATACAGATTGTGATAATTAATTGTACTTAATCTTAAATTTATTTAGGAGGGTAAAATTTGAAATATATTAAATTAATTTTAAATAACAAAAAGATTTCCAAATACTTATTAACCTTAATATTATCAGTTTTTATAATTGGTGGTTGTAAAGTAGAAGATACAGATAATGTAGAATCATCAAATCCGGTTAATACTGCTATTGTTAACATCACTCCTGAAGATCTTGTCGGTGATGCCTGTACAATTGGTGATATAATTGTAGATGCTGAATTAATTCCTGACGGGTCACCCTTTACAATTGAGATTATAGATACAAAGTCGACTGTTGCAGGCTGTATTCTTGGTTCTGATTTCACTATTCAGGATAAAGTTGCTACTGCAAGTTTTGTGGTTGATTATGTTTTGGATGTTGTAAGGAATTTAAGAGTTCTTGTAAAAATAACTCCTATAAATGGTGCCCCATTTCAGACTTTTACCGATATTCTTGTTTCTCCGATCGGCGTTAGCATCTCAGGACCGGATACAATTGTAGTAGACATTGATCCTGAGGCTGAAGGTGATCCGGACCCAATACAGCTAGTTTTTAATGCTACAGGATTACTTGATAAAGTTTCTAACGCTGAAGTTACGCTTTCCAATCCGGGTATTGGTTCTGTAGATGACGAAATGCCTCCGATCCTTCCTGATGAGACAATCAGATTTGTTTATTCACCGATGAATACTCCAGGAGTGCAGGTTATTACCGTATCACTAAGCTTAGTCACTGATCTGGTGTTACTGGCGCTTTGCCCTGTATTAAGTCCTTCAGTTGATATAACAGCAATTGTTACAATTGAGCAAAATACGGTTGAAATGATGGAAGAAGAGATGATGTAAGAAAATAAATGAAATAAAAATATTTTAAAAAGGGATAAACATCATGTTTATCCCTTTTTTATTTATAAATTTTCATTAAATTATAGATGAGATGAAATGTGTAGTCTGTAACAGGAGAAAAGGAAAAAGATATTGTCCTGCAAAACATACCAAAATCTGTGCTATATGTTGCGCTGAGAAAAGAGGTATTGAAATAAATTGCCCGCTTGATTGTGAATATTTAATTGCAGGTCAAAAAGTTCATCAACAAAGAATAACAAAAGCAAGAATAGAGAAAGAGGGAATTAAGTCCTATGTTAAGAAAACGGATCTTTATCTAAAATCCCCTGAATTTTTTGCCAATATTGAGATAGCAATATCCCGGTTATACAGATCAAACAAGAATCTTTCAAATAAAGACCTGATACTGGGGCTGGAACAAGCCTCAAAGACCCTGGAAACACAGGATAAAGGGATTATCTACGAATATATTGGTGAAAATGAATATTCTAATGAGATTACCAAAAGCATATTAAATATTGTGAATTCTTTTATGAATTAATCGCCGAAAAAAAGAATAGATTTGAGATTTGCTATTTCTTCTATTGACGAATTTGTGAAAGAGGCTAAATTTTACCAAGAGAACGAGGATAATCCTCAAAGTTATTTAAGACATATAGCAAGATATCATCCGGAAGAAAGAAAATCAGTAAAAGATCAGTCTAATTTAATCATTACTCCCTAATTTCTAGATGGAATAATATGAGTAATTATTGATACAGTAGCAGCAATAACAGCAACTGCAGCTAATATTTTAAAGTATGATCCCCAATCCATTGATATTTTAAGAGAGATTGCATAACCAATAATTGATAAAACGATAGCAACAATAACTATGCCGCCGAATATGTTTTTGTTTAACATATTGAACTCCGGTAATCTGAAAATTTAAAAACCGGATTAATATTATACAAAATTTAAGAAATTTCAATCTCCATTATAACTATAGGATTTATTCAATATAAAAATTAAAAAAATGAAAGAAAATATAGATAGTCAAATAATAAAATTACTGAAGAAAAAACCTGACAACTTATTCAGTACAAATCAGTTATTAAAAGAACTTAATATTCCGAAACAAAACAGAAATTCATTAAAACGAATATTAAGGAATCTTGTAGCTAATGGTGATATTACAAGATTAAAGGGTGGAAGGTTCAAGCTTAATAGCCACCTGGATAAAACAAAGAAGCAACCAAGAATTAAAAAAGCTGAAAAACAAAAAAATGGTGTTGTACCTCTCGACAGGAAATTTCTGGCAAAGGTTATTAAAAGGGAAAATAGTTACTTTCTTGTCCCGAGGAATGAATATAATCCTGTATTAAAACTTGAGGATGCTGCTAAAGGCAAGCAAATGAGTGGAAATCTGGTTTATGTAGAAAAAGCTGGTTCCGATAATAATAGAACTTATCCAAAGGGGAAAATTATTAAAGATTTAGGATTGTCGGGAATAATAGGAACAGAAAAGAAGGCTTTGCATCTTCAATATGAATTAAAAGATAAATTTTCCAAAAAAATTGTTGATAGTGTTAGTGAAATTCCTGGAGTAAAATCCCAACAGAAATTTAAAAACAGAGTTGATCTTCAAAATGAAATAATCTTTACAATTGATGGTGAGGACGCACGTGATTATGATGATGCGGTTGGTATTAGAAAGGTAAGAAATGGTTATAAATTGTGGGTAAGCATTGCGGATGTATCTCATTATGTCAGGTATAAAAGTCCACTGGATAATGAAGCATATAAGAGAGCAACGAGCACTTACCTTCCCAAAGAAGTTGTTCCGATGCTTCCTGAGAGGCTTTCAAATGATTTATGCAGTTTGGTTCCAAATAAACCGAGATTTACCAAAACAGCTGAAATAACATTTGATCTGAACGGAAAAATAAATAGTTATAAAATCTATAAAAGTGTTATCAAAAGTTATTCAAGATTAACTTATAACTTAGTCTCCGAAGCACTTAGATATCCTTCAAAACGGATAATTAAAAATAAGGCCTTGCTAAATAAACTGAAATTGATGCATGAGCTTTATAAAAAGATAAAAAAACTCAGAAGATTAAGCGGAGAATTAGATTTTGATTTTCCAGAGACTAAACTTATAAGGGATAAAGATGAAAATGTGGTTGATGTAAAAAAATCTGAAAGAAATGTAGCACATGGTATTATCGAAGAATTTATGATAGTTGCTAATTCAGTTGTTGCGCAATATATATTCAAGAAAAATACACCATCAATATACAGAATTCATGAACAACCAGATGAAGAATCTATTATGGAACTAAAAGGTCAACTAGAAGAACTGGGCATAAAAGTTAATTTAAGTTCAAAAGTAAAGCCTAAAGAAATACAATATCTAATGAATAAAGTTAAAAAAAGAAATGACAGAGACTTTATTTATCACACAATATTAAGATCTTTGAAAAAGGCAGAATACTCAACTAGACATATTCTTCATTTTGGACTGTCACTGCAGGATTATACACACTTTACTTCACCGATCAGAAGATATCCTGATCTGATAGTTCACAGGATTCTTGATGAATTATTATTTAATAGGGAGAATCCCTATGAATTGGATACTCTCAAGAAATTAGCGGAGCATTGCAGTATAAGAGAAAGAAAGGCTGAAGAGGTCGAACGTGAGTTTGTAAATCTTGAATGTGTCAATTTTATGAAAGACAGAGTTGGAGAAAATTTTAATGCCAAAGTAATAAGTATTCATCCCTTTGGTGTTTTCATTGAACTTGATGAATATTTTGTGGAAGGACTAATTCCTAAAGCTACTTACAGGGGCAGAGGAAAGAAAAGAAAATGGTTTAATATCGCGGATAAGGTTCAGGTTAAACTGGTTGAAGCGGATATGGAAAAACGAAGGTTAACTTTTAATCTCTTACATTAAACTTAATATTCAAGCATTACTGCTTATTAATGTTAATATATAAATAGTATTATGTTATTTTAACTATATAATAAATAGACTTGGTTTTTATATGTGGAGGATATATGAAAGCAATTTCAATTACACTGATTTATTTAATTCTTGTATCTTTTATTCTTAATTCCACTGATAGCTTTGCCTTAAGAGAAATTCAAAGGACTACATCTGATCTGGTGAAAGAATCAAATGATATTATTGTTGCAAAATGTATATCAACTGAAACACGTATAGATGAAAAATACAATTTTGTTTTTACTTATATAACTTTTGAGATAGAAGATAATGTGAAAGATCTTATAGGTGAGGAAAAATTGGTTTTAAGAATGGCAGGCGGCACTATTGGCGATGTTGTGGTGGATGTGACCGGGTTGCCAAAATTTAAGCCCGATAGCGAATATATAATCTTTCTTGGTGATAAGAATGTTGATGGATACTATACAATTCAGAGTTTTACACAAGGTGTATTAAAAGTCGGTGTTGATGAGTTAACAAAAACTAAAGTGGTTTTAGGAAGTCCAAGAGATATAACAGTTTATAAAAACAAAACTTCAAGAGTAATAAGTGATAAAAATGTTATTTTGGATGATTTTATTTACAGTTTAAAAAAATTACGATGAGTTATTAATAGTAAATAGCTTAAAATATAGGAGAATTGTGGATGTATAATCAAAAAAAGTTAGTAATTATTACGATATTTATACTAATTTTGATTCCCAGTCTGGTTTTCGGATATCATGTGTTAAATATTCAAAATGGGTTTGCCAGCTATGCATTCAGAACCTGGAGTTCTGTTCCACAGGATTTCAGGGTTGATTCCGGCACGTTGGGCGGCGACGACGGACTTCCAATTGTTAATAATGCCTGTCAAACATGGAATAATGTTGAAGGTGCTAAAAATCTTTGTGGAAATTTAACAAGGAGTTCATCTGATATAACTTCTGCAAATTTTGCTTCTATTGCCGATGATGATATTAATGATGTTGTTTTTGATGATGACGGGATGATTTTTGAGACTTTTTTCGGAGCAGGGGCAGGTTCAGGAATTCTTGGAATAGGGTGTACAACTGCTTTAATCTCAACTGGTGAAATTTTAGAAGCTACATTAATTATAAACGGGACGATTCCAAGCACTACCAGCGCTGATCAGCTTGCAACAACAGTCCATGAATTTGGTCATATCTGGGGTCTTGCTCACACACCAATTGGAGGGATAAATACCGATTCATCATTTCCTGTCGGGTTGGATCCTATAGATCCTTCAGATATACCAACAATGTTTCCTTTTGCAATTCCGGTCACAGATGTATTTGGAAGAACTTTGGAAATAGATGATGAGGCAATAATAAAACTTCAATATCCCGAATAGTTATAAAAAACCCGGAGGAATCAAGTGAATACTTCATTAGAAATTAAAATTAAAGAAATATTAAAATTTATTTTCATATTATTGTTTTTATTAATGCTCAGTCTGACAATTATTAGCGGTTGTGGAGGAGGAGGTGGTGGAAGTGATAATGGTGATGAAGAAGGAACGACTGAAAGCGGGGATACTGATGGGGGCGGTTCTGAAACAGGAGATACCGATGGTGGAGATGATGGAACTACTTCTGAAATGACAGGTTCCATATCGGGAACTATTTTTTCTGCATCCGGAGCGCCTTTAGATGCTATCCATGTAAGGATTGTAAATATTAATGATACGGGAATTCAACTCGGGACTTTTTCGGGTTTAGGTTCGGATGTGTCTTTTGCTAAGCAATCCGGTAATTCAAAATTAATATTAGATGATATAGGAGTTTATCAAATAGATAATATTCCTCCTGGCTCTTACAAAGTGCTGATTGAAAAGATGGATGATCGATCGGGTGCTTTTGATCCTGACAGATACAGCGCTTTTGTTGACAATGAGCAACCTCCTGTAGCTTTTCCGGATGAGTATTATAATGGTTCTAATGAATCGTCTACTGATAATCCAAGTGATTTCACACCTGTTGAGGTTAAAGCAGGTGAAATTGCTTCCGGAGTAAATATTATTACAAATAATTAGCTAATTATAATATAATATATATAGCTCTATACATATAACTAAAGATTAGTTAGACTCATCCAAGTTAGCTGAGTAATTCAAGTTAAAAAAGTCTGGATAAGTCAACTAAAAATCAGTTATCTTGGGAGGATATATTTATGAAATTAACAAATTATTTGTTTCTGGCTTTAATTGTCGCATTGCCCGTGAATGTTTTTGCCGGTGGCGATAATAACTTTATAGACACAGATGAAATTGCAAGTTCTCAGCTTTCTGCGCCTTATGACCTTAGAAACAGAAAAACCTATATACAGGTTTCGATTGACTCTGAGGAGGCTGACCCGCAAGGCGAAATGATTCATGTTCAGATTTTCCAGCATGACAGGGGTTGTACCGAGCTTAATTTTGAAGATACGCTAACTGTAAATGACACAGTCATTTACGATCTTGACAATTTAGTAAGAAATGACGGGTCAAAAGTTCCTGCAAGTTTGCTTGAAGATTCATACGGCTATGTCGTTATATCTACTGATAAAGGTGATGGTGGTCAGGGCAATCAAACATTAATCGGCAATGTCAGGATAATTGATGATAATGATTACGAATACAGGGCAAACATGGCCGG
>JABAOE010011048.1_pt11 | contig 13828 bp, 16 predicted proteins | sample 7062141 | NCBI WGS metagenome assembly JABAOE01 (sample SAMN14538627, study PRJNA623070) | marine sediment metagenome | biome: marine biome [ENVO:00000428]; feature: marine pelagic biome [ENVO:01000023]; material: deep marine sediment [ENVO:00002113] | place: India: Gulf of Khambhat ... | reverse complement strand
CATTTTTTCCAACAACAGCCTCCAGGCAAAAAAGCGGTTCAGACCCTGGGATCGTGTTCCGTCGTATTTTACTGTGAGGCCTGAGGGGCTGTGGCTCACTCTGGCGCAGGTTGCTGCCTTGTTGGTGCGTTGCCCACCCGATCCGGAGGACCGAATGAACTGCTCCTGAAAGTCTTTCTCCTGAAGCCCCAGTTTTTTGAATCGCTGGATCAGTTCTTTTTGCTTCTCTGGGGAAACGGGAAAGTGAAACACAGGATCTCACTGCTTAGGGTTTGGAGGGTTTTTTTCTCTTGTTCTGGTGAACGATTGGAAAAGCCATGTTCCCCCGGCGATAATGAGTGGAAGAATGACTCCTGCCAGGGTGAGACCCATGATTACATAGAAGGCCTTTGCCAGTGTACCCGCGGGACCGGCGTAGACCCCAGGAGAAGCATAGTTTACGCCCTCACCGGCCATATAAAAGGCATAGCTTGAAAAGGTGTAGTAGCTGAGAATAATCTCCGCAGCCAAGCCCAAAAGACACAAGAGGGAGATTTTGTTTGCGGTTGAGAAACGCATGGGCTCACATTTTTGGGTTTAAGCCAGATGAAATGGTACGCCCACTTCGATGAGAAGTCAAAGGGCCAACCCCATTGTTTGCTTGAAGAAGGAAGAACCATTTGATATTCTACCCGAAATGTTTTCTTTTCTTGCCTGCGAAAAGGAGTGAACGTGAAACAAAAGACCATCTTATTGATTCTGGGAGCCGTTTGCATCATGAGTATAGGGTGTTCGGTTTCCCGTGGGTCCAACCCTGTTTCCACCTATACCCCAGAGTCTCCTTACCAAAACATCGATTCCATCCCGGAAGGGGAGATCCTGCATGTCCCCACAGGGATTGGAATCAGTCAGGAGGCGCTTTTCAATTACCTGGGCCGTTCCCGTGTCGTCTATGTAGGAGAGGTCCATTCCAATATGCAGCATCACCGGGTTCAACTCAAAATACTCCGGGGTTTGCATGAGCGCTTTCCGGGACAAATCTCCGTTGGGATGGAAATGTTCCAAAACCCCGCCCAACCCAAGTTGGATGCATGGATTCAGGGGGAACTCAGCGAGAAGGATTTTACCAAAGAATGGTATGCCAATTGGACCCAGGGAATCGGTTATTATAAAGAGCTTTTAGAATATATCCGTGATCAGAAGATCCCCCTTGTTGCTCTGAATGCCTCGGATGCGTTAATGGCAGAGGTGGCTCAAAAGGGGTTTAAGGGCCTCTCAGAGGAAGGTAAGAAGGCTCTACCGGAAATAGACAAGGAAGACCGCTTTCACCGAAAGGCCCTTGAGGCTGTTTTTGGGGGCCATTCCCATGGCAAAGAAGGGTTTGAGCGCTTTCACCGTACCATGCTGTTGTGGGATGAGACCATGGCCCAGAGTATTTACCAATACCTGAGCAGCTCGAAGGGTCTGGATCAAAAGATGGTGGTTTTCTCTGGGGGCTTTCATGTGGCCCATGGCTTTGGCATTCCGAAACGTGTTTTTCGCAGGCTGCCAGAGCCCTATGTAATTGTACTCCCCCATACCCCCATACAAAGGCTTCCCAAAGAAAGGGAAGGCCTTCTCATGGATGTCAGTCCCCCGCAGCTTCCGTTGTATGTCGCAGATTTTGTATGGTCTGTGGGCTATGAGGAACTCAAGGAGGACCGGGTCTATTTAGGTGTGCGAATTGAAAAGTCAGAGGAAGGTATCTTCATTACGGAAGTTTATCCGGATATGCCTGCTGCCCGGGCAGGAATTCAAAAAGGAGATATTGTGCTTTCCCTTGATGGACGTCCCATGGAGGAACCCTTTGACCTGAGCTATGAGGTTAGTCTTTATAAGTCAGGAGACCGAGTGAGGGTCGGAATTTTAAGAGAAGGAAAGCAATTAGATGTAGAGGCTACCTTTTTATCTTCGGAATCGAAATGAGGAGGGATGATGATGGGGGGGATTAAAAAAGCGGACGGAACGGTGCTTGAAAAAACCGATTAAAACCATCCCTGCAACAAAACCACCTACATGGGCAAACCAGGCAACTCCCCCTCCCCCACTTCCAAGGCTTGCCCCCCCGCTTAAAAGCTGCATGACAAACCATAAGCCAAGCACGAGACCTGCGGGAACATAGAGGGTATGCATAAAAAATCCCAAGGGCACGAGGACTAAAACCGATGCACGGGGATAGAGCAGAAGATAGGCCCCCAAAACCCCTGAGATGGCCCCACTGGCCCCAATCATGGGGATGATGGAGTTTGGATCGATCAGTGCGTGTGTTAGGGCGGCCACAATTCCGCAGAGCAGATAAANNAACCCCCATGGAGAAACATGCTGGTAATGAGGCTGAAAGAAGCGGGGATGACGGAAATTTCCCTCGGAAGAGACTCAAAGCCAAATAAAACAGCAGGAATGGCCCCATATTGGTAGACGAATACCTCTCCCCCCTTAGGTCCCAGGAAGAGTTGAACGAGAAACACAAGACCGCAGAGTACAATGAAAAAAACTGTGAGGACCGGTGTAATATGGGTGGGGTTATCGTCCTTTAAAGGGATCATGGTTTACAGGGTTATTGAGTGTCTGGAAAGCTGAAAGAATACGGGTTCGATCCGATCATATCAAAAAAATGTGGTCTGTCTGAGGAGATATTCTAACCTTTTTGGGTCTTGGGGTAAAGGTGTGAGACGTATTCGTCGTATCCGTTGCACAATGTGGTACGATAGATCTTTTTTGTTCCAATCATTCGCTCTGTTGCCTGAGACCACCGTGGGTGTGGAACCTTAGGGTTTACGTTGGCCATGAAGTCATACTCATCTGGGGTGAGTGTATTCCAAAAGGTTTTGGGTCTTTCCTGAGTAAACTCTATTTTTACAATGGATTTGATGCTTTTATATCCATACTTCCAGGGGACGATTAGACGCAAGGGTGCCCCATGCTGATTGGGCAGCGGATGACCATAGATTCCCGTCACCAGCAGTGTGAGGGGATTGAGCCCTTCCTGCAGCGTGAGTCCCTCGGGGTAGGGCCAAGGGGCTCGAAACATGAGAACATTACCAACACTTTTCAAATCAAAGGATACAAACCGAATATAGTTTGCCTTTGACAAGGGACGTACATGGTCGATGAGGGCTTTCAGCGGAAAACCCGTCCAGGGAACAGCCATGGCCCAGGCCTCCACACAGCGGAGCCGATAGAGGCGTTCTTCAATGGGCATTAGGCGCAAGAGTTCGTCGGGATCGAAGGTTTTTGGCTCCTCCACCAAACCCGTCACCTCAAGGGTCCAGGGCCGCGCGGACAATTTCTCTGCTTTCTTATAGACATCATCCTTGTTGGTTGAGAACTCATAAAAATTATTATAACGAGCGGCCACTGCCTCATCCGTTAAGGGGCGATCCAGTTTGTAGGCGGTGTTGCGGGAAGGCGGGTAGACCCTTTGTTCTTCCTCACTGAGGGGCCATTCGGAAAGGGGTTTGACAAACGGCCCGTTTTCTCCCATTTTGTTACAACCCGATAAAAAGGCAAGAGAGTAGGCGCCGGCGATACCGGTGGAAACGAGAAATTTACGCCGGTTCATATAAACCGATTCAGGCGTTGCCTCTTTTTCTGGAAGTTCCCAGCCCTTTGGAATTTTGATCAGCATTGAAAAGGATTTTCTTCGATTTATCATCCTAAATGATCAGAAGGTTGTCAATGGCCAGGGAGTGAAGAAAATCATGAATGAAACACCTCCTGTATTAAATGGCAAAGAAGGTATGCTATACTCGCACTTCGGGGGAAGACAGCATCGTGGATCTTTTCGAGAAAAAGGAAAAAAAAGAGGTGTCCGCCTCATTGGCGGAGAGGATGCGGCCCCGCCATCTTGGGGAGTTTATAGGCCAGGAGCATCTGGTGGGAGAGGGGCGATTTCTCTCCGGATTGAAAAAATGGAAACATCCTCCCTCCATCATATTTTGGGGTCCTCCGGGTTCTGGAAAAACAACTCTTACCCAGCTCATCGCAAGTACCCTTGACTGTCACTTTATTTTTTTCTCTGCGGTGTTGGCCGGCCTTAAGAACATTCGCGAGATTGTGGATAATGCGCGACAGCGCCAAAGAACGGGGGGTCGGAGGACCCTTCTCTTTGTGGATGAAATCCATCGCTTCAATCGAGCCCAGCAAGATGCTTTTCTTCCCCATGTCGAAGACGGGACCTTGGTTCTCATGGGGGCCACTACGGAAAATCCCAGTTTTGAGGTGAATGCCCCCCTTCTCTCTCGCTGTAAGCTGCTGGTTCTTCATCCCTTATCCAGGGAGGCTCTCTGCAAGATCCTCAGAAATGCCTTGGACGATCAGGATCGAGGAGTGGCCAAGATGCGTGTTTCCTGTTCCTCCGATCTTTTGAAACATATAGCGGATTGGGCACAGGGGGATGCCCGGCGTGCCTTAAATTGTTTAGAGGCCGCTGTTTCTCTCTGCCCGGAAAAAGAAGGCAAGCGGGTGCTTACGGGAAAGGAGATAAGAGAGGCAGCCCAGGATCGCATAATCGTATACGATAAGGACCGGGAAGAGCACTATAACGTTACTTCAGCTTTTATCAAAAGTATGCGTGGGAGTGATCCGGATGCTTCTGTGTATTGGTTGGCCCGCATGCTGGCATCCGGAGAAGATCCCCGCTTTATTTGTCGGCGAATGATTATTTTTGCCTCTGAGGATATAGGCAATGCGGACCCTCAGGCCCTTCAGACTGCCGTTGCGGCCTTGCACGCCTTTGAGGCTGTCGGTCTTGCGGAGGGGTGGATTCCTTTGAGTCAAGCGGCCACCTATTTGGCCTCCGCGCCAAAGAGCAATGCCAGCTATCGAGCCTATCAAAGGGCGGCTAAGCGGGTAAAGGAGAGGGGGAGCTTAGCTGTTCCCCATCATCTCCGAAACCCATCTACATCCCTGATGAAAGGCCTGGAGTACGGGAGGGCTTATCAATACCCCCATGATTTTCCCGGGAATTGGGTGGCCCAAGATTACCTTCCCAAGGAATTGGTTGGGGAGCAATATTATTTCCCAGCGGAGTCTGGTGCGGAAAAAGAGGTTCAAAAACGCTTGGACAAGCGTGGAATGAAAAAAAACGAGAACGGAAAAAAAACAGAAAAAGGGGTTTAGGGTTAACTTCCAAAATATTATTTATGCATGGCCTCCATGGCCCTCAATGAATTGAAGNNAAGATAGTACGACACACATTTTTCACAGGCCCCTTTTGATTCCACCCACTCAAGGTGTTGGCGTTTAATCTCGTTAATCACCCCTTCCAAAAGAAATGTATCCAGGTTACTTTCAACATTTTCTTTGCAAATGGGACAGGTGAGTTTCAACGAATTCTTCCTTATCTGGTTTAAAAAAAGACTCAGTGAGGAAGCTGAAAAACCGTGGCTACCCGGTCACAGGACCGTAGGGTGTATCGTTGCAGTCCATGCAAAGGTAGTCCCCATCGAAAAGCAATGTGGGCTCTCCGCAAAAGGGGCAGGGGGGGCCGTCTTTTTTGGGAATGTTTAAGGGGGGAAGCTCAAAGTCTTCCATATCATCTAGGGGCATCGGGGCTCCTCTGAATTGTTCTTAGTATGAAAAACCATTGTATCACAGGGAATCGCCGAAAGGTATACCAGGGAGAAACAAATTTTTAAATTAAATCGGCAGATATTCCTTTCACAGACCAAAGCTGTAAGTTCAAATAAAATCAAGGGTTATAGTCAGTTGGGGTCTTGCAATGTGAAGCAAACTAGATTATGATAGACCCTTTTTGATATCAGGTTCGGACCCATGAAACAACTCGATCAGTATCGGCAAGACATTGATAAAATTGATAACCAAATCCTCCGGCTTTTGAATAAACGGGCAAGGGTGGTTTTAAACATTGCCAAAATCAAAAGGGAGGAAAAGGTCCGATTCCATGCCCCCCTAAGGGAAAAGGAGATTTTTGCCCGCTTAAACCAGCTCAACTCAGGCCCTTTTCCAAGGGAGGCCCTGCGGACAATTTTTCGTGAGATTATCTCCGCCTCCCTGGCGCTGGAAAGCCCCATCCGTGTCGCCTACTTAGGGCCTGAGGCTACCTTTTCACACAATGCCTGCCTGAAGCAATTTGGAAGCTCGGCCCTGTTGGTTCCCAAGGAGAGTATTAAAGATGTCTTTGATGAGGTGGAACGGGGGCGGTGCGCTCTTTGGGGTTGTTCCCATCGAAAATTCCACTGAGGGGGTGGTCAACCACACGCTGGATTTGTTTGTCGATTCCCCGGTTAAAATAACGGGGGAGATCCTCCAGGAGATTTCCCATTTCCTTCTCTCCAAGGTTGGAAAGATCCAAAAAATTAACAAGGTTTATTCTCACCCACAGGCCATTGGACAATGCCGTTCCTGGATTGAAGCTAACCTCAAGGGAGTGGAGATCAGGGAGGTGGCCAGCACCAGCAAGGCCGCCGCTTTGGCGCAAAAGGATCCGAAGGCGGCGGCCATTGCCAGTGATTTGGCGGGGCGCCTTTATGGCCTGAAAGTGATTGCGGCACATATTGAGGATCAGAGCAAAAATGTTACCCGCTTTTTAGTGATCTCCATGGTGGGTCTTAAAAAAACCGGGGAAGATAAAACCTCTGTTCTCTTTTCGGTGAAAGACCGGGTGGGCGCCTTGTACAACATGCTGAAACCCTTTTCTCAGCATCAGATTAATTTGAGCAAAATTGAATCCAGACCCTCAAAGAAAAAGCCCTGGGAATATATTTTCTATGTGGATTTGGAGGGGCACCAAGAGGATCCAACGGTGGAACAGGCCCTGAAAGAATTAGAGGAGGGATGTGTTTTTCTAAAAATTTTGGGTTCTTTTCCAAAAGGACCTGTTGAGCCCCGATGAAAAAGTTTTCCGTCACAAAAGAGATTCAATCCATTCCGGTTTACACCCCGGGTAAGCCCATTGAAGAGGTTGAGCGGGAGCTGGGAATCCGTGGGGCGATTAAACTGGCTTCAAATGAAAATCCTCGGGGTCCTTCCCCGAAGGCACTGAAGGCCTTGGGAAATAGTCTGAGCGATATTCACCGCTATCCCGAGAGCAATGGGAAGCCATTGATTTTATCCCTTTCCCGGAAATGGCGCCTCAAGCCTTCCCAGGTTTTTCTGGGAAATGGGTCTAATGAAGTCATTGAATTACTCACGCGGACCCTTTTGGTTCCAGGGGATGAGGCGGTCATGGCCGACTGGACTTTTTCCGTCTACCAAAGAATGGTTTTGGCGTCCAGCGCCAAGCCCGTCGTGGTCCCTTTGAAACATTTTCGCCATGACCTGTTATCGATGTCTGCTCGGATCACCAGACGAACAAAACTGGTTTTCATCTGCAACCCCAACAACCCGACGGGGACCTTTGTGACCAAAGAAGCAATGGATCGTTTGTTTGACCGGATTCCCCAACGGGTGGTCGTTGTGTTGGATGAAGCCTATGGAGATTATGTGACCCATCGCCAGTTTGCAAAGGGAATCAGGTACCTCAAAGCGGGACGGAACGTGGTCGTGCTTCGTACTTTCTCAAAGATTTATGGTTTAGCGGGTCTTCGTTTGGGCTACGGCTTGGCTTCTTCAGATTTGGTTTCTTATTTGGAACGGGTCAGGCAGCCTTTTAACACCAATCTTATGGCCCAACGGGGGGGAATGGCCGCCCTTTTGGATGAGGCCCATGTTCAGGAGAGCCTGCGGATAAATCGCCTAGGCCGGGATTATCTCTATAAGATCTTTGATTCCATGAGTGTCTTCTATATTCCAACCCAAACCAACTTTATCCTCATTCAGATTAAAGGAGGAGGGAGGCAGGTTTATGAGGGGCTTTTGAAAAAAGGCGTGATTGTGAGGAACCTGGAAGAGGACTATCTAAGAATAACCATTGGCCTTCCCGATGAAAATAAAAGGTTTGTCAAAGCTTTTCAAGAGGTGATGGGCTCGTTGACCTAAAAACATTCAAGGATTCAGAATGAGGAAGTGGGAGTATCATGCAAGTTCTCTTTAACAAAGTTTTAATCATAGGGGTTGGTCTCATTGGAGGGTCCCTTGCACTTTCCGCCCGTGGGAGGGGTTTGGTAGGGAAGATCGTGGGAATGGGTAGGAGTCGGGCGTCCCTGGAGCAAGCCCTTGCCTTGGGAGTCATCGATGAAATCGCCCCGGATCTTAAAGAGGGTCTTCAGGGAACAGACCTTGTCATTTTGGGTTCCCCTGTGGGAAAATTTGAAGCGTGGGCCCATTTACTATCCCAAGAATCCCTAGATGGTGTCATTGTCACGGATGTGGGGAGTGTTAAAGGGGATTTGGTGGGCAGGCTTGAAAAAATTTTAGACAGAAAAGCGGTTTTTGTGGGTGGACACCCTATTGCGGGTAAGGAAAAATCAGGGGTTGATGCAGCCGAAGCTTCTTTGTTTGAAGGGGCCCTGTGTCTATTAACCCCCACCTCAAAAACCCCTCCCGAGGCATTGAAGCGAGTGAAAAGCCTATGGGAGGGGGTTGGGTCAAGGGTATTCTGCGTAGACCCCTTTATCCATGATAGACTGTTGGCAGCGGTGAGTCACCTTCCCCATATGGTCGCATATGCCCTCGTGAATTCTGTTCTGGATACGGACGTGGCTGGGGAAAATCCTGTTTCCTATTCCGGCGGGGGGTTCAGGGATTTTACGCGGATTGCCGCAAGCTCTGAAGAGATGTGGAGGGATATCTGTTTGGAGAATAAAAAGGCTCTGATTGAAGCCTTGGAGACCTTTCAGGTGCATGTAGAAGAACTCAAGCGGATGATTATCAACGAAGACCGGGAAGGGCTTTTACAAACCTTTCGCCGGGCAAAAGGCGTAAGGGAAAAAATTGCCTGAGGTTGCTCGTGTGAGTATGAAGGCCTGCAAGGGTCTCCAAGGGACCATACAGGTGCAAGGAGACAAGTCCATTTCTCACCGGGCCCTCCTGTTTGGGGCCTTGGCTAAAGGAAAAACACAGATAGAAGGGTTTTTACCGGCGGATGACTGTTTGCGGACCCTCGGCGCCCTAGAGGCACTAGGGGTGAGGGTTGACCGTTTGGGTGAGAGTACCTTGGCCATTCAGGGTTGCGGTCCGAAGGGCTTACAAGAGCCCGATGGAATACTGGACATGGGAAACTCCGGAACTGGTCTTCGTTTGCTATTGGGATTGGCGTCGGGAAGAAATTTTTTTTCGGTTTTCACTGGAGACGCATCACTTCGAAAGCGACCGATGAGCAGGGTGGTAGAACCCTTGAGGCTCATGGGGGCAAGTATCGTTGGAAGAAAGGGGGGAGAGCTAGCCCCTCTTGCCGTTCAGGGCCGTCCCCTGAAAGCCATAGAATACAGGCTTCCCGTTGCAAGTGCCCAGGTCAAATCCGCCATTATTTTTGCAGGTCTCTTCGCAGAGGGTGTAACGGGAATCGTTGAGCCCCAGCCTACGCGGGATCACACGGAGAGGATGTTGAAGGGTTTTGGGGGGCGTTATGAAAGAGAAGGGGATGTCCTTCGGGTTTGGGGGGGGCAAGGACTTGAAGGCCATCCGATGGTGGTTCCTGGAGATATCTCCTCTGCAGCCTTTTTCCTGGTTGGGGGTAGTATTGTCCAAAACTCTGAAATTCTCATTCGGGATGTGGGAATCAATCCCACAAGAACGGGGGTTTTGGATGCCCTGTGGAAAATGGGAGCCGATATTACGCTGGAAGATCAAAGAGAAAGCAACGGAGAACCAATGGCCAATATCAGAGTGAAAAGCGCGCCCCTAAAAGGTCTCGTTTTGCCTGCCGCTTGGGTTCCCAGGATCATTGATGAGATTCCCATCTTGTGTATTGCCGCTGCTTACGCCCAGGGTGAAACGGTAATTCAAGGGGCGGAAGAGTTGCGAGTGAAAGAGAGTGACCGAATTTCAAGCATGGCCGAGGGTTTGAGGAAAATCGGGGTTGAGGTGCAGGAATCTCCGGATGGTTTGAAGGTGATGGGAAAGGGCCGAATCTCAGGGGGCTGGGTTGAGAGTCAAGGGGATCATCGGGTGGCCATGTCTTTTTTGATTGCGGGTCTTGTGGCCGAGGGTGAGATTGTGGTAGGAGATACGGATTGTATTGAGACCTCTTTTCCCAAGTTTTTGCCTTTTTTAAGAAGTTTAATNNGTTTAATGGTTCATTGAGGGAGTTTTAGAGGGAATCATGGGACAACAAAAACTGATCATTACTATCGATGGTCCCTCCGCAGCGGGAAAGAGCACAACGGGAAAGCTGCTGGCCAAACGTTTAGGTTATTTATATGTGGACACGGGAGCGATGTATCGCGGATTGGCGTGGAAATTTATACAGTTAAACGTTAATATGGATGATCCTGCTGAAATCCACAAGGTATGTGAGGAAACGACCCTGGAATTGGTTCAAGGAGAGGGGGGCGATCGTGTTTTTGTGGATCAAAAGGATGTAACCGATGAGATTCGTACCCCTGAGGTGGGCATGATGACCTCTAAAATTTCTTCCTTGTCAGTTGTCAGGGAGCGGCTTTTGAATTTACAGCGCCAAATGGGCGAAAAAGGGGGGTTGGTGATGGAGGGCCGTGATATTGGAACGGTTGTATTTCCAAAGGCCGACGTAAAATTTTTTTTGGATGCCAACCCCGAGGTGAGAGGGGAAAGGCGTTTTTTGGAATTTAAGGAAAAAGGGGTCTCGGTTAACCTCACAGAAACCATATCCCAGGTAGGAGAGAGAGACCGCTTGGATAAGGAAAGACGCTATTCCCCCCTAAAATCTGCGACGGATGCGGTTTTAATCGATTCCACCCGGTTAACCATCGAAGAGGTTTTNNGAGATCGCAATTTAAGCGTCGAATTGTCCAGCATTAAAAAATTGGTGCCAGGAAGTGCTCCTTTTCCGTCGTGCCAAACCCGGGGCCATTGGATTTCGGTCATTAAACCCTCAGCGATGCTGTATGAAATAGCCCATGTTCTGGTTTCATTTTTAGCGAAGGTTTTTTTTAGGCTTCGGGTGGAGGGGTTGGACAATGTGCCCCCAGCGGGTCCCTTAATTATTGCTTCAAATCACGCCAGCCACTTGGATATTCCCCTCCTGGGTTGCACGCTTCATCGAAGGGCTTTTTTTGTTGGAAAGAGTGAATTGTTTGGTATTCCGGTTTTTGGCCGTCTTTTGCGCCATCTCGGAGGGATTCCCCTTCGCCGGGCGGGCATAGACCGCCGTGCAGTGGATGAAATTAAAAAGCGGCTTCAGGAAGGCCATGTTCTTGTTTTTTATTTAGAGGGAAAGCGGACCACGGACGGCAGACTTCAAAGGGCCAAGGCGGGTATCGGAATGGTTGCCTCGATGACAGGGGCACAGGTGGTTCCAGCGTACATTAAAGGGACTTTTCAAGCCCTTCCAAAAGGGCGAAAACTTGTTCGGTCTGTCCCGGTTACGATTACCTACGGGGCTCCCCTAAGTTTTCCTCAAGTTGTGGGAGGGGATGAAGAGCAGATCTCCTACCAGGAAATGGCCGATCGAGTGATGGGAAACATAGCATCCCTTGCCCAAAGCCAGGGGTATTCGGAGGATGCATTGGTGGAGGGCCAGAAAAATCCTTAAAGGCATTTTCGGATTTTACTGGTAGAATTCAATATCTTGTAGTAGAATAATTAGTCTCAAATTTGGGGCTTCCCATCCCAGGGACCCTTGGCATTTGAGATACAAAATTTTGAGAGGAGGAGGCTTATAATCAAATGGAGCAACTAGGAAATCAAGAAAATTTAACAACCCAACAGGAGGGAGGTGGCGATCAAAAACAGAAAGATTCCTTCCAGGCTTATAACCGAGAAGAAATGGATGCCCTTTATGAAGAGACCTTTAAGAATTTGGTGGAGGGAACGATTGTAGAAGGGGAAGTCATTGCCGTGGAGCCTGATGGGGTGATGGTGGATATCGGCTATAAATCAGAGGGAATTGTTCCCTTAGAGGAATTTTTAGAGGAAAGCCTTCAACAATTGAGCGTTGGGCAAAAGATTTCAGTCTATCTACAGGAACGGGAAGACGCAGATGGGAATTTAATCCTTTCAAAAGAAAAAGCAGAGAAGATGAAGATTTGGAAGGATTTGGAGCAATCCTATCAAAAAGGGGAAATTGTCGATGGCAAAGTCCTTTCCAGAATCAAGGGGGGAATGATTGTTGATATCGGGGTGAAAGCTTTTTTACCCGGTTCCCAGGTGGATCTCCGACCCGTTCGGGATCTGGATCAGCTGGTGGGGAAAACATTCCCCATGAAAATCATCAAAATGAATCAAAAACGGGGCAACATTGTTCTTTCCCGTCGAATACTGCTGGAAGAGTCTCGGGATCAGAAGCGACAGAAAACCTTGGCTTCCTTACAAGAAGGTCAGTTAATCAATGGCGTCATTAAAAATATAACTGAATATGGGGCATTTATTGATCTGGGAGGGATTGATGGGCTTCTTCATGTAACCGATATGTCTTGGGGAAGGATCAGCCATCCGTCGGCCCTTTTCATTGTGGGCGATAAGGTTGAGGTGATTGTCTTGAAGTATGACAAGGAAACCGGGCGTGTTTCTCTGGGATTAAAACAAAAAACTGCTGATCCCTGGAAGGAGATTGAAAATAAATTCCCCGTGGGCTCCAAGGCGAAGGGAAAGGTGGTAAGCCTGGCCGATTACGGTGCCTTTGTGGCTTTGGAGGAAGGGGTGGAAGGGCTGATCCATGTTTCGGAGATGTCCTGGGGGCATGAGGTGCGGCACCCCTCCAAGATGGTTGCCGTAGGGGATCTTGTGGATGTGGTCATTCTGAATGTAAACAAGGAAAGCCGTAAAATTTCCCTGGGAATGAAACAGATGGCCCCCAATCCTTGGGATTTAGTGGAACNNAACAACGGTACCCTGAGGGATCTGTCATTGAGGGAAAGATTAAAAACCTGACTGAATTCGGGGCTTTTGTCGGGCTAGAAGAGGGTATCGATGGGTTGATCCATATCTCCGATTTATCATGGACAAAACATATAAAGCATCCTTCTGAGATTTTTAAAAAAGGCGAAGATATCAAAGCGGTGGTTTTAAAAGTGGACAGGGAGAAGGAGCGTTTATCCTTGGGTTTTAAACAGCTCTCCGGAGACCCATGGGAGACTGAAATCCCAAAGAAGTACGCCGTTGGCAGTAACGTTTCGGGCAAGGTGGTTAAGATTACAGAATTTGGGATCTTCGTTGAATTGGAAGAAGGGGTAGAGGGTTTAATCCATGTCAGCGAAGTCGATATGGAACCGCAAAAACGTTTAGAGGATGCCATTCCTTTAGAAAGTGGGATTGAAGCCAAGGTCATTAAAATTGACCCAGTCGAACGGAAGATTGGGTTGAGTATGCGGGAGTTTAAAAAGGAGACAGACCGCTCTGAAATGGATCAATACCTGAATAATCAGGAAAAAGCCGATCAGAGTTTAGGGGCCGTGGCCCAGCGGAGTGAATCAAAGAAAAATAATAATAAAAAGTAGGCAATTAAGCAACTCTAGAGCTGTTTCTTTCCCCCCCTCTATTTTTGGAAATTAGGAGGGGACAATTTTGAAAAGGACATCTTAATCCGTGAGAGCGAAAGAAGGTCCTTGGCGGGTTGGTTTACTGATTTTAATCTCGCTAGGGGTCGTTTTTTTTGTGAGCATATTTCTCTTGACCCGAACCGCGGAAAGGGCCAGCACCAGCGGTGAACGGATTGCCTTGGTTCGAGTCGAAGGGGTGATCCTGGACTCCAAGGAGGTTCTCGAGGAGCTAGAGCGCTATGGAGAGAATCCGTCAGTCAAAGCGGTTCTCTTGCGGATCGACAGTCCAG
>JABAOE010000545.1_pt4 | contig 13828 bp, 12 predicted proteins | sample 7062141 | NCBI WGS metagenome assembly JABAOE01 (sample SAMN14538627, study PRJNA623070) | marine sediment metagenome | biome: marine biome [ENVO:00000428]; feature: marine pelagic biome [ENVO:01000023]; material: deep marine sediment [ENVO:00002113] | place: India: Gulf of Khambhat ... | reverse complement strand
AACGAGTTTCACGAGATGCTGCGCTGCATCCGCTGCGGCGCCTGCATGAACCACTGCCCGGTCTATCACGCGATCGGCGGCCATGCCTATGGCGCCACCTATGTCGGGCCGATGGGCGCGGTGTTGGGGCCGGCGCTGTTCGGGCTGGAGAACGCCAAGAACCTGCCCAATGCCTCGACCTTGTGCGGCCGCTGCGAGAGCGTGTGCCCGATGCGCATCCCCCTGCCGAAGCTGCTGCGGCACTGGCGCGAAAGGGAGTTCGAACGCGGCCTGGCGCCGGCGACGCAACGCTGGGGCCTGGGCGTGTGGGCCTATTTCGCGCGCCACCCCAGGCTCTATCGACTGTCGACACGGCTGGCGATCGGCGCGCTTGGCTGGCTCGGCAAAGGCAAGGGCCGCTTCCGCTCGCTGCCGATGGCCGGCGGCTGGACCAGGCACCGCGACCTGCTGGCGCCGGCGGGCCGGACATTCATCGACCAACTGCGGGACAAGCGGCGATGAGCGGGCGCGAGGCGGTCCTGGGCAAGGTGCGGCGAGCGCTTGCCGTAAGCGGCGCCGACGTCGACCGCCGGGCGGCAGTCGAACAGCGGCTGGCCAGCCCGGCCGCCGGCCTCATCCCCGATCGCGGCCAGGTCGAGGGGTCAGCGCGGATTGAGCTGTTTTGCACAATGGCGGAGGCGGTGCAGGCCGGAGTGAGCCGGGTGGCGACAGCCGACGACGTGCCGGAGGCGATCGCCGGCTATTTGCGCGACAACAATCTGCCGGCGGAGATCCGGCTCGGCGCCGATGACCGCCTGACCGGTCTGGCGTGGGACAGGACACCCAGCCTGAGCCGCAAGTCCGGCGCCTCCGACGGCCACGACGCGGTCGGTGTCAGCCATGCCTTTGCCGGCATTGCGGAAACCGGAACGCTGGTGCTTGTCTCAGGCAACGACAATCCGACGACGCTGAATTTCCTGCCCGACACCCATATCGTGGTGGTCAATGCCGTCGATATCGCCGGCGACTATGAGAGCGTCTGGCAGCGAATCCGCGCCGCCTTCGGCAAGGGCGTCATGCCGCGCACGGTCAACTGGGTGACCGGGCCGTCGCGGTCGGCCGACATCGAACAGACGCTGCTTTTGGGCGCGCACGGGCCGCGGGCGCTGCACATCATCGTCGTCGGCGGCGCCAGCCGGAGCCCTTGAGGTCAGAACAGATCGCCCTGATCGCCGGACTTGCCGGCCGGCCGGGCCGGCTTTTTGCGGCCCGTCGCCGTCTTGCGGGCGGACCGGGCCGGAGCTGCCGTCGCATCGGCGACCGCGCCGACCTCGCCATCGGCGAAACGGATCGACAGACGGTCGCCGCCGGCAATGGCGGCGGCAGAGCGGATCATCGCGCCCTCAGCGTCGCGCACCAGCGCGAAACCGCGCTCAAGCACCGACTGGTAGGAATAGGAGCGCAACAAGCGGTCGGCCTGGGCTAGGCGATCGCGATGGCGCCGCAGGGCGCGGTCGAGAAGCCCCGGCCGCAGGCGCTCAGACAGACGCGTCGCGTCGCGCCGGGCGTGATGCGTCCCGACGGCCACAGCCTGGACAAGCCGGGCGTGCCAGGTCGTGAGCCGCTCGTGCTTTTGCGCCGCCGCGCGACGCAGGATGGCCGGCGATAGCCTTGCTGCTGCGGCGGCGAAGCGGTGCCGCTTGAGGCCAACGAAAGCGGCAAGCTTCAGGCGCAAAAGCTCCGCGGCATTGTCCAGCCTCTGGCGCGGGATCGCCACCAGATCGCTCAGCGCCGGCAGGGCCCGCAGCAGCGCGGCGAGATCGCCGCGGCGGCGTTGCAGCCCGCGCGCGACCGCGCCTTGCCGGCGGCTGTCCAGGTCGGCCAGGGCGGCCAGCAATTCTGAGCGCACCGGCACGGCCATCTCCGCCGCCCCCGTCGGCGTCGGGGCGCGCAGGTCGGCGGCATAGTCGATCAGCGTCCAGTCGGTTTCATGGCCGACGGCGGAGATCACCGGAATGGCGCTGTCGGCAACGGCGCGCACGGCGACTTCCTCGTTGAAGGCCCACAGATCCTCCAGCGAGCCGCCGCCGCGGGCAACGATCATGACATCGGGGCGCGGGATCGGGTCGCCTTGCGCCAGCGCATTGAAACCGCGAATGGCGGCGGCGATCTCCTCGGCGGCCNNACGACGCCGATGACGGCGGGCAGATAGGGCAAGGGCTGCTTGCGTGCCGCGTCAAACAGGCCTTCCGCAGCAAGCGCTTTGCGCCGCGTTTCCAGAAGCGCCATCAGCGCGCCGGCGCCGGCCGGCTCGATGTGATCGATGACGATTTGGTATTTCGACTGGCCGGGAAAGGTCGTCAGGCGGCCGGTGGCGATCACCTCCAGCCCCTGTTCGGGCAGGAAGCGCAGGCGACCGGCGACGCCCTTCCAGACGACGCCGGCCAGCACCGCCTTTTCGTCCTTCAGGTCAAGATAGATGTGGCCGGAACCGGGCCGTGAGACGCGGCCGACCTCGCCGCGCACGCGCACCCGCTCGAAACTGCCCTCCACCAGACGCTTGATGGCGAAGGACAGTTCGGAGACGGTGAACTCGACGATGTTCGATTGCGCCTCGGACATAACGCAGTCTTGACGCGGCCGGCAGCGATCTTCAAGCCAAAGCGCAAAATAGCTGCCGGACACGCCGATGACCTATGACTTGCGCGCCCCTCGCCTGTTTGTCGATACACCCCTTGCCGCCGGCGCCGTTGCCGAGCCGAGTCGGGCGCAGGCGCATTACCTCATGCATGTGCTGCGCCTGAAGGCCGGCGAGACGGTTCTCGTCTTCAATGGCCGCGATGGCGAGTGGCGCGCTATTTTCAACAAGGCGGGCCGCAAGTCCTGCCGGCTTGTCGTCGACGAGCAGACCCGCGCGCAGCCGGAGGCGCCGGATCTGCAGCTGCTGTTTGCGCCGCTCAAGCAGGCGCGGCTTGACTACATGGTGCAAAAGGCGGTGGAGATGGGCGCCGGCCGGCTCGTTCCGGTCGTCACGCAGTTCACGCAGGTCGCCAGGATCAATGGCGAGCGGATGCGCGCCAATGCCATCGAAGCGGCCGAGCAATGCGGCCTCTTGAGCCTGCCGGAGATCGCGCCGCTTGCCCGCCTTGAAACGATCCTGGCCGGCCGGGATGCGGGGCGGCGGCTGATCTTCTGCGACGAGGCGGCTGCCGTTGCCGACCCGGTGGCGGCGCTCAGGGCATTGCCGGACGGGCCGCTCGCGGTACTGATCGGACCGGAGGGCGGTTTTTCGACGGAGGAGCGCACCCGGTTGCTGGATCTGCCGCAAGTGACGGCTATCTCGCTGGGACCGCGCATCCTGCGCGCCGACACCGCCGCGGTGGCGGCGCTCGCCGTCGTTCAGGCGACGATCGGCGACTGGCGATAAAGTCTTTGCGGCGCGGACGCGGCGCCGTTATGGTCGCCGGCCGGTCAACGAGGCGCCGGCTCGCCGCAGCAATTCACATGCACAATTGATCCCGGCTGGCAGGAACAGGCTCCATGGCGCGCGATATCTCCGATCCAACGCCGATTGAGAACAAGGCTCAGCTCGCCGCCTATCTGGAGAGCGGCTGCAAGCCGCCGGAGCAATGGCGGATCGGCACCGAACACGAGAAATTCGGCTTCTACCAGGACGGCCACGGGCCGTTGCCCTATGAGGGGCCGCGCGGTGTGCGGGCGCTTTTGGAAGGCATGGAGGCGCTGCTGGGCTGGGAGCCGATCTATGACGCCGGCAAGGTCATCGGCCTGGTCGATGCGACCGGCGGCGGCGCCATATCGCTGGAGCCGGGCGGCCAGTTCGAACTCTCCGGCGCGCCGCTGGCAACGCTGCACCAGACCTGCCGCGAGGCCAATGCTCATCTGGCGCAGCTCAAGGAGGTGGCCGAGCCGCTGGGGATCGGTTTTCTGGGCGTCGGCATGAGCCCGAAATGGCGCCGCGCGGAAACGCCGGTGATGCCGAAATCGCGCTACCAGATCATGGCCAATTACATGCCGAAGGTCGGCGGGCTCGGCCTCGACATGATGTTCCGGACGGCGACCATCCAGGTCAACCTAGACTTTTGCGACGAGGACGACATGCGGCGCAAGATGCGGGTCGGCCTGGCGCTGCAGCCGGTGGCGACGGCACTGTTTGCCAATTCACCCTTCACCGACGGCCGACCGAACGGCTTCTTGTCCTATCGGGCGGAAATCTGGCGCGACACCGACAACCAGCGCGCCGGCGGCCTGCCGATCGCCTTTGACGACGGCTTCGGCTTTGATGCCTATGCGGAATGGGCGCTCGACGTGCCGATGTATTTCGTCGTGCGCGACGGCGTCTATCACGACATGACGGCCTTCACCTTCCGGCAGTTTCTTAACGGACAGACATCCCCGGCCGTACCCGACCCGACGCCGACGCTGGGCGACTGGGAAAACCATCTCTCGACGCTGTTTCCCGATGTGCGGCTGAAGCGGTTTTTGGAAATGCGCGGCGCCGACGGCGGCCCGTGGCGGCGCATCTGCGCCCTGCCGGCGCTGTGGGTCGGCCTGCTTTACGATAGAGGAGTGCTTGACGATGCCTGCGAGCTGATCGCCGACTGGACGGCGGACGAACGGAGGGGCCTGCGCGACGGCGTGCCGAAAACGGCGCTGGCGACGCCGTTTCGCAACCGCACGGTGCTGGAGCTGGCCGACGACATGGTGACGCTGGCGCGCGAGGGCCTTGCCCGGCGCGGCAAGATGAGCGCCGGTGGCTATGACGAAACCGCCTATCTGGCACCGCTTGAGGAGGTGCTGGCGCTGAAGGCGACGCCGGCCGATACGCTGTTGCGGCATTACCAGACCCGCTGGGGCCAGTCGGTGGAGCCGATTTTCAACGAATATTCCTTTTGACAGGCTGCAGGTCAGACAAGATCACAATGCGGCCGACAGGCTCGGATTTCCGGAACTAGGCCGCCGAAGCAGTCCGTGTCTCCCAGGCGCCAAGGCTGGCAACGACGTGTTCGACCAGCGCGTCGGCGAGCGGGCTGTCACCGTTGGGGCCGCGCAGCATGCCGATCTCGCAGGCCGGCAGATGCGGAAAGCCGTCGCCCTCGCCCAGAACGCGCATGGCGCCCGTGACCGCGGAGGCCGGCAGCACGGAAACCGCCAGCCCGGCGTGGACGGCAGCGCTGACAGCGGCGGCGTTCCAGCTGGAAAAAGCGATCCGGTATTGCCGGCTGATCGCCTCCAGACCGGCAATGGCGGCGCGCCGCCAGTCGCAAAGCGGGCTTCCCAGCGCCAGCGGCAGCGGCGTCTCCTCATGCACGGCAAAGCGGTCTGAGGTGACCCAAACCAGAGGTTCACGGCGCAGGATCAGCGGCTCCGGGCGGCCCTTGATCGGAATGTGGGTGACGATGGCCACGTCGAGCTCATTGGCGGTCAGCGCCTCAATCAGCATCGGCGTCGGCGAACAGACCAGCGAAATTTCGGCAAGCGGCCGGCTGGCGGCAAAGCGGCCGAGAATCTCCGGCAGGAAGCCGGCATAATCGTCGGGGATACCGAGACGCACCGTACCGGTCTCGGAATTGTCCTCAAACGCCGCCATGGTCTCAGCATTCAGCTTCAGGATGCGCCGGGCAAACGGCAGCAGTCGCTCGCCGTCGGCGGTCAGCCGGCTGGCGCGGCCATCGCGTTCAAACAGCGGCTTGCCGACGCGCTCCTCCAGCCGTCGCATCTGCATGGACACCGCCGACTGGGTCTTGGCCACCGAATCGGCGGCACGGGTGAAACTGCCGGTGTCGGCAATGGCGACAAAGGTGCGGAGCTGATCGGTGTCGAGATTGGCCATGACTCGATCTCCCATCACCTGAATTGATGAATTTCATAAAAAACATTCGTTAGACGAATATGTCAAGCATGATTATTAAAATTGTTGATCGATGCTCGAAAATTCATCAACGGGAGCTATTGTTATGGCGCATTCCTATGTACCTCGGCCGATTTCGGGCGGCCTGAATGCCGCGTTGGTTCGGCTTTCCGCCCAATTTCTGGCCGGTATAGCCAAACGGATCCGGTCCTACCGGCATCGCCGGGACATTGCGACGCTGCTTGCCTGGGACGATCGCGCTCTTGACGATATCGGCGTGACCCGCGCCGATGTGCAGCTTGCCCTTGCCCTGCCGGCTTCTGAGGACCCGTCCTTGCGGCTGCGGACCTGGGCGCTGGAACGGCGCTCGGCGCGGCAGGCCGCCCAGCGCGAGGCGCGTGGCGGCTAGCGGGCGCGGTCCATGCCGCGCAGGAACTGGTCGAATAAAGCCTCCATATTCTTCTGGTAGGCCTCGCCCATGCGGCGGCCCGGCTCCAGCAGGTCGCCAAATATGTCCTTGCCGGATTGCGGCGTCTCAGACGGCGCAGTCCGGTCTTGCCGACGCTCCTGACCGGCCCCACCCAGCACTTCCTCCATCATCCGGCCCCAGGGATTACGGCCGCCAGCGCTCAGCATCTCCTCCATCATCTTGCCGAAGGGATTTTCACGCCACTCGCGTTCGGCCTGTTCGTCCTCGTAGCGGTCGAGCGGCCCTTTTGCCGGCGCCTCGGCGCGCGCCGCCTGACCGCCGCCGGCCATCTGATCCAATATGGCCTCAAGCATCGGATTGGCGCCGCTGCGCGACTGCTTGAACAGGCCGCCCAGCATCATGGAAGCGACGACGGGAAGCATCTGTTTAAGGATCGACTGGCCGATGCCGGTGGCGGCATCGACCTGGGCGGCAACGGCGCGGCTGACGTCCTTGGAGCCGAACAGATGGCCCAGAATGGCGTTGCCTTCGTCAATGCCGGTGTCCGACAGCGCCGCTTGCGGATTGTCGTAATAGTCGGCGTGCCGGCCGGTGGCGATCGCCTGCATGAACTTCAAGAACCCCAGCGGATCGGCGGTGTTGCGCTGCAGGCCGGTGGAAAAGGCCGGCATGAAGGCTTCCATGGCGCGCTGCACCTGGTCGGGCTGCAGGCCATATTGGCTGGCCATCGCCTGGAAGGCGTTGCCGCCGCCGGCCTGCCGCATGATGTCGAAGAGATCCATTGCACCCTCCAATAACGCTGGTCAGGCATCGAACCACGGCATGTTGCCGGCTTGCAAGCGTCGCAATAGCCTTGCGTTACAAGCAACGCCTTGAGGATCGTGGACGCCATGGATTTCGCACTGACCGACGAGCAACGGATGATTGAGCAGACCGCCGCGGCGCTGGCGGCCGACCATCTGGCGCCGCATGCCGACCGACTCGACCGCGGCGAGGGTCGCGATGTCTTTTTCGGCAATCTCAGACTGCTGGCGGAAAACGGCTTCATGGGCATGAACATCGATGAAGCGCATGGCGGTTCGGCGACCGGCTCCGTCGCGCTTGCCCTGTCGCTCGGCGCGATCGGCGCAGCCTGCGCGTCAACGGCGGTGACAGTCTCAGTCACCAATATGGTCGGCGAGGTGATCCAGTCGGTCGGCAGCGCGGAGCAGAAAGCCGCCTATCTGCCGAAACTGTGCGACGGCAGCTTCGCCTCCGGCGCCTTCTGCCTGACTGAGTCGGCCGCCGGCTCCGATCCCTCCGGCATGACGACCCGGGCGACCATGGACGGCAATGAGTGGGTTCTCAATGGCGGCAAGATCTTCATCACCTCCGCCGAATATGCCGGAATCCTGATCGTGTGGGCGGTGACTGACCCGAAGGCGCCGCGCGGCAAGGGCATCTCGTGCTTTCTCGTGGAGGCGGGAACGCCAGGCATGACCATCGGCAAGGCGGAGCGCAAGATGGGCCAGACCGGCTCGGCGACGAATGCCGTGACCTTTGAGGATTGCCGGATACCGGCCAGCGCCCTGCTCGGCGGCGAGAACGACGGCTACCGGATCGCCGTGCGCGAACTGGCCGGCGGGCGGATCGGCGTGGCGGCGCTGGCCTATGGCATTGGCCGGGCGGCCATGGACGTGGCGGAGGCCTATGTTTTGGAGCGCCGGCAGTTCGGCTCCAGGATCGCCGACATGCAAGGAATCCAGTGGATGATTGCCGACCGCGAAACGGAACTGGAGGCGGCGCGACTGCTGATCCTGCAAGCAGCCTCACTGAAGGACCGGGGCGAGCCGTTTGCGCGGCAGGCCTCCATGGCGAAACTGTTCGCCAGCGAGGCGGCCCAGAAGGCAACCTATACGGCGCTGCAACTGCACGGCGGCGCCGGCTATATGGCCGACTATCCGCTGGAACGCTATGCCCGCGACGCGCGGGTGACGACGATCTATGAAGGCACCAGCGAGATCCAGCGGATGATCATTGCGCGCGAAATGCTCAAGCCGCTGCGCTAGTGGCGCCAGCAGATCGCTCCGCCCGCAAGGCCATGGCTAACATATCTCTGCCAGTCACGCTGAACAATTCGTTTCGTGAGCCTGCATTTAGACGGGTAAATTGAAAGCGTTCTGTTTACGATCTGGCAAGAAATATGTGAGCGCTCCGGAAAATTTTATCAATTTTTTCCGCCAGACCTCTAGCATTGCGGGCAATTCATGACCGCACCGCTTCGGACTCATCGGCAATGCCCGCAAGGATAGTGGATATGGCGTCTCGCCCGCCCATGCGCACGGAAGATATCCGTAAATATGCGCGGTCGCGCGATATCGACACGGCGCTCAGCCTGTGGACGCTGCTGGCCGGCGCCGGTTCGCTACCGGAGCAAAGCAGCCTGATGGAGGCGCTTTGCGGCGTCATACCCGACAATTTCCTGAAGAGCCGCAAGGTCGACGGCGACTATATCGTCGATTTCGCCGGCGACAGCCTGGCCAAGACCGCCGGCGGCAATCTGTTTCATGCCCTGCCGGGCGCCCTTCACGATGATCTGCGCGGCCCGCTCGGCGCCGTCTTCGACGAGGCGCTGGCGCTGCAGCGGCCGGTCTACAGCGAGCACTATGACCATCGTTCCGCGCTGATCCATCGCTGGGAGCTGGTCGCCCTGCCGGTCAGGTCCGACGACGGTCCCGGCATCATCAGCCTGCACCTGCCGCTGGCCTATCATCACGAGGTGCTGGCGGCGATCATCGGCTCCAACCCGTTTGCCATATTCGCCGCGCGGATCATGCGCGACGGCAACGGCAGGGCTGTCGACTTCGCCGTCAATCTGGTCAATGACGCAGGATGCGCCCTGCTCGGCAAAGGCCGCGAGGCAATCCTGTTCCAGCCCGTTTCGCGGCTGTTCCCGGAATTTGCCGAAAGCGGCGCACTGGCGCGGCTGATCAAGACGGCCAGCGAAGGTGTCGCCGACACCTTCACGTTTGAGCGTCACGGGGCGGACGATGGCGGCGAGGCATCGCTGCAGGCCTTCACCGTCACGGCGGTGCGCCAGAACGACAATGTGCTGATGACATTTGCCGATGTTTCCGAACTCAGCCAGGCCAAGGCGCGTATCACGCGGCAGCACGACAAGCTCTTGCAGACCAACGAGGATCTGTCCCGGCAAAAGGAGGATCTTGCGGCAACGGCAGAGAGCCTGGAACTTGCCCGGGTGGCGCTTGGCGCGGAGATCAAGCGGCGCGCCGCACTGGAGCAGCGACTGCGCCATCTCGCCGCCACCGATCCGCTGACGGGCATCGCCAACCGGCGGTCGCTGTTTGAAGCCGCCGGCAGCGAAATGCAGCGGGCACTGCGTTACGGCGATCCGTTCGCCGTCATCATGATCGACATCGACCACTTCAAGCAGATCAACGACACGATCGGCCACGCCGCCGGCGACGCGGTCCTGAAAGAGATCGCCGCACTTTTAACGCGCACCTGTCGCGCCGACCTCGACGTCGTTGGCCGGATCGGCGGCGAGGAATTCGCCATCGTCATGCCGGGAACGGCGCTGGAGGGCGCAACCGGATTTGCCGAAAGGCTGCGCATGGCGATCAGCGCGGCGGCGATTGCGGTGCAGGGCAAAACGGTGCCGGTGACCGCCAGCTTCGGGGTCGCCGCGCTGCGCGCCAGCGACCGGACGATCGCGGAGCTGTTCAAGCGTGCCGACAGCGCCCTCTACAGGGCCAAGGCGGCCGGCCGCAATACGGTGATCGCGCAGGCCGCCTAGAGCCGGCCGGAGGAGAATCGGTTCAAGGCTATTCAGAGAGAACCCGGGTCTGCGGAAAGGCGACGGTGACGATCGTGCCCTCGCCGGGCGCGCTGCGGATGGAGAAATCGGCGCGATTGGCCTCAACCAGAGCCTTGGTCAGCGGCAGACCGAGACCGGTGCCGTCGCCATCGCGCAGGGATGCCGTCGTCAACTGGCGGAACGGCTCCAGCGCCCGCGCTACCTCGTCTTCCGTCATGCCCTCGCCGGTATCGCGGACCTTCAGGACCGCCTCGCCATTCTTCATAATGGCGGTGGAGGCGATCACCTGGCCCCCCGGGCCGGTGAACTTCACCGAATTGGACAACAGGTTCAAAACGACCTGGCGCAGGGTTCGCTGGTCGGCAACAACGCTGGGCACATCGGGCGACAGGCTGGATCGCAAGATGACATGGGCGCGATTGGCCTGCGGCTGCATCAGTGTGATGCACTCGCGCACCAGCGGGTTCAGCGGCACGGCGTCGAATTGAAGATCGAGCTTGCCGGCTTCGATCTTGGAGATGTCGAGAAGGTCGTTGACCAGGCTGACGACGTGCTCGCCCGACGTGCGCATGTCGCGCAGATATTCGCGATAGCGCTCGTTCTCGATCGGCCCGAAACGCTCCTCGATCATCACCTCCGAAAAGCCGATAATGGCGTTCAGCGGCGTGCGGATCTCATGGCTGACGCGCGCCAGGAAATCGCTTTTTTGGTTTGACGCGGCTTCGGCATTCCTGCGGGCGGCGATCAGTTCGGCTTCCGCCTGCTTCCAGTGGGTCAGATCGCGCAGCACAGCGCAAAAGCGGCCATTCTCCGCCGAGCCGATGCGGCCCATCGTTATGAACAGCGGAATCGTCCCGTCGCCGGCACGCGCCACGACCTCGCGGCCTTCGTTCAAGACACTGGCGACACCGTTCTCCTTGAGCCCGGACAGATAGTCGATGGCCTGCTGGCGGCTTGCGCCATCGAACAGATCGGCCAGCGGCCTGCCCAGAAGCTCGGCCTGCTCCTCGCCGAACAGCGCCTCGCCGCTGGCATTGACGCTGGCGATGCAGCCGTCTTCGTCGATGACCACAACGCCGTCGGTCGCCGTGTCCAGGATCGATGTCAGTTCGCGGATGCGGGCTTCGGCGTCGGCCAGCCGCCCGGCAAGCGAGCGGGCATCCGCGCCGCCGTCATCGCCGGCCTCGTCGGGCAGCGATATTACGGCGGCGGAGTCATTGTCGGCCAAGGCTTCGCTTTGCGGTACGGTCAGCTGACGCGGCGGCGGCGCGGTGTCTGCCGGCTCCGGCGCTTGGTCAGGGGCGACGCCGTCGTCGCCCGGCGGCGTGGCGGCGGCATCGCCGGCAACGACGTCGCTCGCCTCGTCGTCGGGCGTTTCCGCGTCAGAGGCGAGCGCGGAGGCGATTTCGTCAAACGCGCTTTCCTCGTCCGGCGACAGGGTGGCGAAATCGGCAAGGTCGCCTTTGACGGCCCTGAGCGGCACGACATTGCCGGCCACCTCATCGGCGGCGTCGACTTCGTCCTGGCCGACCGATTGCGGCCCGCCAGGTTCCGGCGGTGCCGCGTCGATCGGCGGCTGCGGCGCGGCTTCGCCGTCGACGCCGCCATAACGCCGGCGGAACATGTCGGGCGTGACGACATCGCCGGGCTTGAGGACGCCGAAGCCGCGGAACCCCTGGAACGACTGATCGATGCCAAAGACCGGCAGCGCCGTCAGCTCGGCGGGGATGCGATAGTCGCTTCCCTCCACCGGCCACCAGGCGGTGAGACCGCTCCAGGTGTCATGACGGCCCAGCGCCTCGGCGATGCGGCCATCGGGGTCGAGCTTCAGCCGCCGGGCGATATCGTGCCAGGTCTCGCCGACGACTTCCGATGTGCGGCCGACAAGCTGGCCAAGACCGGGCGAGACGAACAGAAAGCGGTCGGCGGCATCGGTTTGCCACAAAAACCGCACCGGCTTGCGCGTAGACAGCGGCGGGGACGCCGGCCGGTCGGCAGCCTGCCGGCCGCTCTCCGGCATTGCGGCCGCCTCGTCCGGGCTTTGCGGCGACGCTTCATCGTCGGCCAACAGGGCCCGGGAAAAGCGCTCCGGCTCATGGTCTTGCGATGGCATGGACAGGGACTGCCCGTCGCCGGCCGTTTCCGCCGACGGTACCGCCGGCGCCTCGTCGGCGGGCGGGCGCGCCACTTCGACAGCGGACGCGACGCCGGTCGCCCCAGCCGGCGGGGCTTCGTCTTCCGGGCGGCCGGCAGCGGCGGCGCCAAGCTTGCTGTCGGCGGCAGATGCGGCAGCGGGTCCGATGCCTGTGGCGAACGCCGCGGCCTGCTTGTCGGAGATCGCCACAAGTCGCGCCGGCGCGTCCATGGCGATGACAAGGATGCCGCGGCGGCCATCGGCGGCGCGCACCAGCCGGCACTGGCATAGCAGCGGAACGGCCCGGGCACCGGCGGTCAGGCGCAGGCGCGCCAGGCTGCCGGCCTCGCCAAGACTGCCGGCGACATTGGCGAGCTGGCGGGCAAAAACGTCGGCATGCGGCGCCGCCGTGCCGGCCATGTCGGCAAACCGGCGCACCCCGAATAGCGCGCCGCCGGCCGGATTTGCCCACAAGACGGTCCGCCCGTCGCGAGAAAAGACCCAGGCCGGGCGGCGATCGCCGGTCAATTCGCTGACGGCGTCAAGCGCGCCGAAGGCGGAGAATATCAGTGCCCAGTCTTGCATGTGCCGGATCGTCATCACCTCTGCCAGGGCCTCAGCCAGGCCAGCCCGCGGCCGGAATCCGCTTTTGCGGCGAATCCCGGGAAACGGCGGTTCCGCCTGGCGGTTTTGGTTAACAGAACCTTGCCAAAGACAGAAGCAATTTAACGACCTCGATGACGGCCGGACGCCGATAATCGCCCAACTGGTTAACAGCGCCGCGGCAAATCGGCGGCTATTCGCCAGACCCGTGCCGGCGCGGAATTTTTGTGCGCTGCAATATTTTGTTGCATTGCACAATTTTTTGCCTATCTTAGGGGCCGGAACCCAGAACGAACGGCCATTATCAATGGAGAGACCCATGGCTGAAGCAAAGACCACGAAGACGGCCAAGCCGGTCAAGCGGCCGGTCAGGCCAGGCGCTGACAAGGCGGGCAAGGCGTTCGACGACGCCATTGAGACCATGAGCGGCCTGCTTGCGGTATCCGGCGCGCCGGTGCCGGAGTTGTTCCGCACCGTCTCTGAGACCAGCATCAACCAGGCGCGTGAAGCCTATGCGCGTTTGAAGTCGGTGACGGAGGAGGCGACTGACGTCCTGGAAGAGACGTTTGAGAACACCCGTGACGGCGTATTGCAGGCACAGCACAAGGCGCTCGACGTCGCCAGGGACAATGCCGAGGCGACGTTCGATTTTGCCAAGAAACTGCTGAGCGTGTCGTCGGTGGCCGATGTGGTGCAGCTTCAGGCCGGCTTCATGCGGGGCCGGCTGGAGGCCTATATCGATTATGCCAAAGGCATCGAGGCGACCGCCACAAAGCTGGTTGAGGGCGCCTCGGAGCCGGCAAAGGCCGCCGTTGCCAAGAGCCTCAACAAGGTCAAGGCGGCCTAGCGGCAGCTGCCCGGCATATGGCGCGGCAATCAGCAAGCCCGGCTCCGGCCGGGCTTTTTTCTGCCCTGCCCGAGGAAGCGGCGGACCGGCCGCCGATGTCGCTTGAAAAAACACCGCCGGGACTCTAGGGTCCGCGGCGATCGGATCAT
>JABAOE010035786.1_pt2 | contig 13836 bp, 10 predicted proteins | sample 7062141 | NCBI WGS metagenome assembly JABAOE01 (sample SAMN14538627, study PRJNA623070) | marine sediment metagenome | biome: marine biome [ENVO:00000428]; feature: marine pelagic biome [ENVO:01000023]; material: deep marine sediment [ENVO:00002113] | place: India: Gulf of Khambhat ... | reverse complement strand
ACCCTAACGCTGCAATTAAACTCTTGAGAAATTGACTCTGCGGCAGCGCTTAAAGTTCTATGTTCATCCTCCTGCCCCAGAACAGGTTTCAAAAAATGCCTTTTCATAAGGGACTGCCCATACTTTACAGCCGCCTTTTTCATTTTTTTAACATCAGGATCTTTCATTATCTCGGAAATCAGTTTCTCGGAGCTCTCAACCGCCTTTTCATAGATCAGAAACTTCCAGCTTGGAGCGACATAGATTGTGATATATTTTGGCTTCTCTTTTACTATCTCTCGGATATGGCGTATATCCTGGCGCACCTGATCTAAAAGTTCCTCCTCTATCTCATACTTTGGATCTATTAATTTTTCATCATATACCGGCCACGTCTCAATAGAGATGAAACCACCATTTCCCATTCCTTCCCAGAGTTCCTCGGTTATATGGGGACAGAAAGGATGCAAAAGCTTCAAGAAACTAACAAGTGTGAATCGGCTCTCCCTGCCTTCAAAGGAATCAAAGAGCTCCCTGATTCGTCTCAGCGCAAAATTGTACCTGAAGTTTTCAATATCATCGGTTACCTCCATTATCGTCTTGTGCAGTTTGCTTTCCACCCCCCTCCCTGAATCCCCAATCTCTACCGATCCAAAGTATTTCCCAACCTTTCTAATGAATCTAGAACTCCCCTCAATTGCATCAGAATTCCATACCATGTCTTTGTTCGGCGAAGCCAGCGAGACCAAGAAAAACCTGCTAGCGTCGATCCCGTGTTGTGTGAAAACCGCGCTTGGATCAACGATATTTCCCCTTGACTTCGACATGACAAAGCCATCCTCTCCATGGATCATACCCTGGTTAAAGAGCCTTGTGAAGGGCTCATCAAAATCCAGAAAGCCCAGGTCCCGCAGGGCCTTTGTGAAGAACCGCGCGTAGATAAGGTGCATGGTTGCATGCTCCGCCCCACCGATATACTGGTCCACCGGCATCCAATAACCCACCTTCGCTTTGTTGAAGGGTGCCTCCTCGTTTTGGCTGTCACAGTACCTGAGAAAGTACCAGCTGGAATCGACGAAGGTGTCCATTGTATCGGTCTCTCTTTTTGCAGGGCCGCCACATTTTGGGCATGTTGTGTTTACAAAATCCTCATTGCTCTCCAGGGGATTTCCCTCGCCGAATTTAACCTCTTCTGGAAGAACAACGGGAAGGTCCTTTACTGAGACGGGCACAACTCCGCACGCATCGCAGTGGATAACAGGTATCGGAGTGCCCCAGTATCTCTGCCTTGAAATAAGCCAATCCCGGAGCTTGAAATTTATGGCCCTTCTGCCCCACCCCTTCTGAACCGCAAATTCTGTAATGCCTGAAATAGCTTCCCGATTGTTCAGTCCATTGAATTCGCCGGAGTTCCCCATCACTCCGTCTTCGACATAGGCCCGATTCATCCTCTCAGGATCCAGTTTGTTGTCGGGAGGAGAGATAACCACCCGCAGTGGAAGACCATACTTCTCTGCAAACTCAAAATCCCGCTGATCGTGGGTGGGTACCGCCATCACCGCCCCTGTGCCGTACTCGTAGAGCGCGTAATCGGCAACCCACAGAGGACAACGCTCCCCGGTGAATGGATTGATAAAATACTTGCCCAGGAACATGCCAGATTTCTCCTTTCCTTCGGCTGTTCGCTCAATAGTGCTCTGCCTCTTCACATCTTCCACAAATTCCCTAACCTCCACCTCTAATTCAGTTCCCTTTACATACTCCAAGACCTTAGGATGCTCAGCTGCAAGTACCAGATAGGTTATGCCATAAACAGTGTCAACCCTTGTCGTGAAAGTCTCGATCTCATCGATCTTTTCTCCTTCTCCGGTAACTACATCGAACTTGAGCGTAACACCCTCACTTCTGCCAATCCAATTTTTCTGCATCAGCTTAATTCTATCCGGCCACTCAAGACCATCCACGCTGTCCAAAAGTTCCTCAGCATAGGCTGTAATCTTCAGAAACCACTGCTCTAAATCTCTCTGCTCAACAACGGTGTCCCCATGCCTCCAGCACCTTCCATCGTGAACCTGCTCATTTGCAAGAACGGTTTCGCAAACCGGACACCAATTTACAGAAGCAGCTTTTCTATATGCAAGACCCGATTCAAAAAACTTAAGAAAAAAATACTGATTCCACCTGTAGTATTCAGGCTCACACGTGGATACCAAGCGACCCCAATCATAGCTCAGGCCCAGCGCCTTCTGCTGCTTAACAAAATTAGCAATCGCCTTGTCCGTATAATTTTTGGGATGAATACCTGCCTTAATCGCTGCGTTCTCAGCAGGCAGGCCGAAGCTGTCATACCCCATAGGATACAAAACATTAAACCCCCTCATCCGCTTGAAACGGGCATAAATGTCGCCGATAGTATAATTGAATGTGTGCCCCATATGAAGTCCTGCACCAGAGGGATAGGGAAACATCTCAAGGACATAGTACTTTTCCTTCCCAGCCTCCTCGCCGACCATGAATATATTTTTTTCAGCCCAGCGCTTCTGCCACTTCTCTTCAATCTTTCTAAAATTCACAGTCATGCCGCTTCTCACGGCCTAAAAGATAACTATAAAAGCATTTAAATCTAGCGGAACACATTTTAAAGAGCAGACCTTTTTAAAGCAGAAAGCACTCGTAGCCTAGCCAGGATAAGGCGCCGGCCTTCTAAGCCGGAGACCGGGGGTTCGAATCCCCCCGGGTGCGTTTGTCACCCTCATTCGCACTTCAACGTCGTCTCGTCCGAATTTTGCTTGCGCAAATTCTCTAATGAAAATAAAATGCAAAGTTTAAATAGGACCACGCTGTAAACCTGTGAAAAAGCTCCGGTAGTGTAGCACGGCCAATCATGTAGGACTCTCAATCCTACGACACGGGTTCAAATCCCGTCCGGAGCACTTGCATCCCTCCGAAAAACACGAGGTCTCACGATGAATTTTTTAACTGTCGGCGTGAACATGAGGGATGTGGCATGCTCGATTAAACGGGCTGGGCACACATCGTTCTCAGTGAACTATTTTAACCCTGTTGATCTAGGCAGTTGCGCAGAGAAGATTAGGCCTTTTCTCGGTAAGGATCGGATAACAGCAGATTACATTTCTGACGATCAGGGGTCCTGGAAGACTTTTCTAGTTGAAAATGCACTTGAGATTCTTGAGAGTGAGAGCATCGACTACATCGTGCCCAGGATAAATAGCGATCTCATTGATCCATTGAAAAAGTATGCGCCAATCCTGGGAAACAGTCTGGAAGAGCTTGAAGTTCTGCGAGATAAATGGCAGTGCTATAAGGCTGCATCAAAGCAAGGTTTGAATGTCCCAAAGACTGAGCTAGTAACGGGTTCGCTGAAGCCGGCTAATCTTTCCTTCCCGCTTGTCCTTAAACCGATACGAGGTTCGAGAGGCATTGGTATTCATCGGGTTGATGACAAGGAGCAGCTTGCGGAAGTTATGTCTGAAAAAGGAACAGAGGGAAGACACATATTGCAGCAATGCATAGATGGTCAGTCCTTTAACATAAACTTTCTTTCAGATGGGAAAACAGTGGTCCCAATATTTGTGAGCAGACAGCTTTTTGAAGACTCCGAGGGCCTTGTATATTCAGGAAATGTCGGGCCAGTATCTGTTGAAGGAATGGACGATTTCATCTATGAGTGCGCAAGCTTTCTTTCAAGGTTTAACCTCCGGGGGACTTTAGGCGTTGATTTCATGGTTAATAGTGAGGGTGAGATTTATCTTATCGAAGTAAATCCCCGGATTCAGGGCTCCTTTGAAGTGATTGAAGCCTCTCTTGGGATCAACATGTTCGAGCATTATTTCAAGGCCTGGAGGGGTGAGTTCCCTGATGTTGCAGCAACAGAAAGATATGCTGGGAAAAAGATAGTCACCGCAGTCCGAGATTGCAGGGCACCAAAACTAGGCGGTCTCGAATTCATATTGGACATCCCGCACGAAGGCGCATTCATCGGTGCGGGTGAGCCCATCTGCACAGTTGTTGCAACTGGAGCTTCCGAAGGTAAGGTTGAAGCCAAGATTAGAGATAGAACAAACTATATTTTGAGGACCATGAAATAGATTAAGAAGTGTATGCTCAATCTTTTTTTATGTGGACCGTTCTGATTGGGAATGGGATTTCGATTCCATCTTTTTTGAAGCGCTCATCAATGGCTCGGTTTATTCTGTTTATCACATCAAAGCGGTCCTTGTGGCTGTCGATCCAAACGTAGAGTAACAGGGAGAGTGAGAAGTCTGAAAAAGAAGTCATGTGCACCCGTGGCGCCGGACGCTCCAGGACATGCCGCTGTTTTTTGGCAACCTCCTTGAGGGCTTTAGTGGCAGCCTTCAGGTCTGTTCCATAGGCCACGCCTACAGGTATTTTCAGCCTGAGCCTGTTGTCTGGATAGGAGTAGTTGATTATCTGGCTGCTGCCGATCTGCGAGTTGGGCACAACTATCATGGTTAAATCCATTGTGAGTATCTTTGTGCTTCGAAGCCCGATTTCAGAAACCTCGCCGTATTCGCCTGCTGACAGCTCGATGATGTCGTTTACACGAAAGGGCCTGTCAGCCATAATCACAAAACCAGAGATCATGTTTGAAAGCGTGTCCTGGGCAGCTAGCGCCACAGCCAAACCCGCGATTCCCAGCCCCGCAACGACTGCGGTGATGTCATAGGTGAAGAAGTCCAGGATGATTACGATTGCCGAGCCATAGATAAAGACGTCCGCTGTTCTGTTGAAAAGAGGAACGAATTCGTCGTCAAAGCGGCTTTTAGCCTTGGCTGCGATGTTCTTTGCATACCACAGTGCAAAGACCCTTACAAGTCTTGTCACAAAAAAAGCGCCCACAAGCACTTCCGCTACAAATAAAACTGAGTCCATGTTCTTTGTAAGTTCAGGAAATGTTGAGATTCCTTGTACAGCAAGGTCAACCCCGACAAGTATAATCAGATAGTAAAGGGGGCGTTTAACAGCCTCAATCACCATGTCATCTAGGAGTGTTTCTGTCTTTTTCGCAACAGCAGTGGCATAGCGATGGATAAAGTAAACAAAGAGCTTGGCCAAGACTATCGACACAAGGATCAGTCCAAGACCCCAAATCACCTCCATTGTTGCCATCGAAATTTCCATAACGCTTCCATTCAATCTTACATTAAAAGGCTTATAATTTTAACTGATGGACTGTTAAGCTATGGAAAGGTTTTAATGGCGCCATCCAGGAAGTGGGCATTTATCATGCAGGTGATTTAATTGCCACTGAGCTTTCGCTGCACAAAATATGGCAGACCCCTGAAATGGTACGATGTGCAGAAGCACAACTGTTTCAGCCTGCCCCAGAAAGAGAAAACCTGTCGTTCTCTTCACACCTATTGGGAACCACTCCCCGACGAGATAGGCGCTTGAAAAATCCCCCTATTTTTTAAAATACGATTTTGAGAAGCGACAATAATAAGACCATATAAAAGACCCTTAAGGGGGCTAAATCACACTCTCACCGGAACCTGGATAGAAAGGTTTAAAAGACCACCGCAGGCCCAGAAAGATTCGAGGGCAGAAAATCTTTTTGTCCCATACTTAACTGCCCTCACCACCACCTACCTCCATTCATTTTACCAGAAACAGATTTTTATGTTAACACTATTAAAGTGGATATATGAAGGGCTACATATCGGAGATATTCTCAAGCTTTCAGGGCGAGGGTGGATCGGTACGCGGGAGCTGCCAGGGAAAGAGGCAGATTTTCATCCGCTTTGCCGGCTGCAACTTAGCCGAGGCGGGCAGGCCCTGTGTGTGGTGTGACTCCCCCCAGGCTCAAGACAGGGATTGCGAGGAGGCCATGGTTGAAAAGACTCCTGGAAGCAAAATGTTAGAACCTATTCCAAACCCGTTGGATGTGGATCAAGTTTTAGAGGTCGTTGAACCTCTGAAAACCCCTGATCTCCACAGCCTCAGCTTCACCGGCGGGGAGCCGCTTCATCAGATAGGTTTTCTCGAGTCCCTCTGCATCGAAGCTGTGGAGCGGATATACCTTGAAACAAACGGAACTCTTCCAAAGGCTGCAAAGAGGATTTCAGGGCATGTGGACTTTGCCTGTGTTGACTTAAAGGATGAAACAGCTCTTCCCTATCAAGGCTGGAGGGATACGGTGGAAAAGGAATTGAAAAGCATCGGTTATTTCAAAGATGCTGGCGTCCTGGTGTTTGCCAAGGTTGTTGCTACGAATGACACACTGCCTGAAACCATCGCCGGGATCGCAAGGGAGCTGAGCCGTCTGGATGTTGCACTAGCGATTCAGCCAGTGACGACATCGAATGAAACGGAAAGAATTAGCCAGGAAAGATTATTCAATCTGACACAGGCGGCAGCACAATATTTAAGTGCAGACGATATCACTATCTCCTTTCAGACGCACAAACTCATAGGAATATTATGAAGATGAAGGACACACAGGAATCTGAACCACCGGTCTACATAGAGCTGAACCGAGTAGGCGTAAAAGGGATCAAAAAGACGATTATACGCAAAAAGGACGGCAAGTACAACGTTCTCCTCGCAACTATAGACGTTTTCATTGACCTTCCATCGCACAAAAAGGGGATTCACATGTCAAGAAACCTTGAGGTGACAAACGAGATCATTGAGAGGTCTATTGGTCCTGAAGTGGAAGACATAGAGCTTTTATGTATCGCAATCGCTAAAAGCTGCCTTCAAAAGCAGGAGGCCACGAGAGCGGAAGTGGAGATGCATGCAGACTACTCGCTTCCAAGGACCACCCCAGTTTCAGGGACCCCGACCCAAGAGAAATACGAGCTAATCGCAAAGGCCGTTGCCTGGATGGAGGGAGATGAGATTAAAGTGCGCAGGAGTATTGGAGCGGTTGCAGAAGGGCTGACGGTGTGTCCCTGTTCCATCGAATCTGTGCAGCACTTTGTGAGTGAGAACTTTCAGATTGAAAGAAAAGTTGTTGCCGAGCTTCCCCTTGCATCGCACAATCAGAGAGGGAAGGGCACGCTTATCGTGGAAACAGACGAGGATGAGCGCCTTGAGGCAAACTACATAGTAGAGATTATCGAGGAGGCCATGAGCTCACCACTCTACGAGGTACTCAAGAGGAAGGACGAACTCAAAGTTGTGGTCGACGCCCACAGAAAGCCGCGTTTTGTGGAGGATGTGCTCAGGATGATGATTAAAGGTCTCACCGAGAAATATCCAGATCTTTCAGACAACGCGTACATTACTGCAAGGCAGGAAAACTATGAAAGCATACATCGGCACAACACCTATGCTGAGAAGACCGGTTTCTATGGTGAGATTAAAGAGGAGCTGAATGGGAATGGCGAAGAGTAGAATCAGGATAGTGGATGCAGGACGCCTTGACTACGACGGTTCACAGATAGAGCCGCTTTGGGTCTTTAGAGAGCTTGGAGTCCAGGGGGATTCGATAACCTATTTTATTGGAGGGATGAAAGTTGCCCGTGAGGCGCTGGTCGATGTAGGCGACCTTAGAGAACAAAAAGGGAATTTCCCAATCTCTTCTGATGAGGCGCTTCACTTTATTGTGGAGCATTTCGACGACCCCAGTCTGCGGCTGGCCTATCACAGGCAGAGAATCCTCATAAGTGTCTCCATAGAAAAGCTGAACAAAGCCTCTGATAGAAAGATATCAAGAGATGCATCAGATATCTACGTGGATGGGAGAAAGCTCTCTGTTTCTGTGGCCTCGGCCTCGGTGTCATCATCAAAGATACACCTCGGCTTGAACATATCCCCAAAAGGTGTGCCGAAAGGGGTAGATGCCATAGGGCTTGATGAGCTAGGGATTGCAGATATTTCAGCTCTGGCAGAAGACATTGCAAAAGCTTATGCAGAGGAAATAGCAGAGATAGAGGATGATATAACAAAGACGAGGGTTTTCTGATGCACGGCCTTTCTATCGACGATCCAAAACTAAACTTTTCCTCATCCCATTTCATAGTAAACCATGACAAGTGCGAGCGACTCCACGGCCACAACTACCAGGTCAAGATTAGGCTTACAGGAGAGCTTGGCAAGAACTTTATGGTAATCGATTTCAAAGAAGCGAAAGACAAAGTTAAGATTTTGTGTGACAGACTGGACCACAGCATACTTCTTCCAGGGGATTCACAATCCCTACAAATCCAAGAGAAAGACGAACAGACTGAAGTCCGAAGTTCTGAAAAGTTCTATTCCTTCCCCAAGGAGGACTGCGTCATCCTCCCCCTCCCTGCGACAACTGCTGAAGAGCTTGCAGTATACCTGTTTAAGGAGCTGAAAAAATACCTCCCACAACTGGAAAAAGTCTTTGTTGCCGAGTCAGAGGGCTCGACAGCTTTTTATTCTGAATAAAGTTTCAATAGAAATCCAACTCGCTCAATCGAAACCTTCATAAACCATGACAATTATTCCATAATTGCCTATGGGGGACTTAGACTTTTTTTCTACCCCTCATAGGCCCCCTCCCCCACAAATGTTAACTTCTTTTGATAAATCTCACTATAACATGTTCATGTTTTATACGTAGCAAAGCCAGGGATGAGAGTCGCACTCATGTAGAGCAGATCTGCAGTCTGCCGCCTCGCTCCTAGGCTACCCTGGCAAGAGTAAACAGGAGATAAAAGTCCAAGGGGATTTTATTTAAAGTTTATGGAGAGATTTATTTAAATATTGAATTACACTTTATGTAAGGTTGTCATTATGATAAATAAAGCTCCACGAATTTTAGNNCCAAGGGGATTTTATTTAAAGCTTTCCTTTACCGCTTCAGTTGTTCGCTTGAGAAGCTCAACTGCAACCTCTTGGGTGGGCCAGCTCCCCAGGCCGCAGTCAGGACCCCATGATGCAATGGTCTCACCGAAGGCTGTGTCTATCTTTTTGATCCTCTTTTTGATGTCTGATTTCGAGTCCACGAGTAGGTGAAGTGGGGGTTCTATGCCTTTATCAAGATATTCGGCGATAATCGAATCGATGTTGGTCCGAGTGACTCCCGCGCGCAGGAACTTGTCGTGTGACTCTAAATCTCTTTTTTTTATTAGATCGATGTTTTTCGGGCTTGCTGCAAACTCTCCGGTGATAGCTGAGATGCCCTCGGTTTGTAGCGCGATGTCTGCAGATTTTAAGGTATGGAGGTGGAACTGAACAGGAACCCTTAGGCCTTTGAGTGAAAGTTCAAGCACATCGATTAGATCATCCTGTTCGATGTTCAAAAGATCCGTAAATCCAATGCTCGGCTCGTCGATTGAGAGTGTCTCTGTTTTAATATGGGGGGTGTTGAGGATTGAGTTTTTCAGGAAGGAGTTGACACTCTTTGCAAGGTTTTCGAGCACGTCTCTATATATGTTGGTCCCGAATTCGGTGCGCAGATACAGTTCGATCGGGCCTGTTACGCATGATCTGAGGGCGATTCTCCCATCAACCTTTTCAGCCAGTTCCTTTGCCTCCTCTCTAATGATCTCAATCTCAGGGAGAACTGCCTTGCCCTCATCAATGAGAAAGGGCTCCTTTTGAAAGCCTTCAATGGATTCAAGGAATTGCTTGTGCATGTCATAGTGCTGGGGATATGTGGTCACATCCAGTCTGGTCTGAAGTTTCTTTTCAAAGGACTCTAAAACGACTCCCCGCAAGATCCTGTAGTCCTCACTTTCAGAAGCCGACCCATTGATGATGGCCTCCCTTGCCCGCGGATATATTTTATCAAGCTCAACCCTTGAGATCCACTCTGGCAAGGGAAAACTTCCAATATCATCGGTAGCAGCCATTTCTAGACTCCAGTAATGCTCTGTCTTTCAAAATCAAAGACTAATTCTCTCTTATCTTTCCAGGATATTAAAAGCTTTTTTGTGTCATCGACGGATCCGATCACCGATGCCGAGATTCTGTGTCTCTCAAAAAGTTTAATTGTTTCACCGGCCGTTGATTCATCAACTGTGAAAACGAATCCAAAGCCCGGGTAGGTTTTGAGCCAGTGGGAGATCTCGACACCCTGTGGGATAGGTATTTTTTCAATCTCAACTGTTCCCCCTGCTCCACTGGCTTCAAGGAGCATTCCAAGAGTTCCAAGTAGCCCTGGGTTGCTTATGTCACGGCAGCTTTTAACTAGCCCCTGCCTGGCAAGTGTTCGGAGAATACTGAGGTTTTTCTGCACCGTTTCAGGCGACTTATTGGTCGTGCAATCCCATGCTAAATCATAGTTTGGCTGAAGTGCGCCATCCAGATCTATTGCACCAAGAATCACATCTCCCACTTCCGCAGTTGAACCTTTGATTATTTTTCCGGTCTGTGCTTCACCTAAAATTGAGAGCTCAATTCCGTTGCAACCGGCGTTTGGGTTGAAATGACCGCCTACAACAGGCACACCGAACTTTCGTGAGGCGGCCCCAACGCCTCTAGCTATCTCTCTTACAACTGTTTCGTCCTTGACAGATAGCGCGTCCACCATGGCAATCGGCTCTCCGCCCATTGCTGCTATGTCATTCACATTTACCAGTACTGCGCTGTATCCTGAAAAATAGGGGTCTGCCTCAATCAACCTTTCGTTTATCGAGTCACATGCGAATAACAGAGTCTTTTCGCCCATCCTGATAACAGCCGCATCATCGTCTGGAAGCATATCCATTCCCAACTCTCTCGAAATCGTGCCTATGCCCTTCTTTCTCAAAACACCCTCAAAACCCCTGATATCCATTGCCAACTTCTTCAGATCCATTACCCATTCCCTACCTTTCAAGACTTTTTATTATGTCAGTTATCGTTTTGTTCACCGGTGTTTCGATTCCCAGCGCTTCCCCATGACAAACGACCGCTCCATTGAGGTAATCGATCTCTGTTCTCTTCCCACGCTCTATATCCTGGAGCATTGAGCTCTTGTGCGCCGCTGTCGGGGGGAGCTGCGTTTCCATGAGGTAATCATAATATTCCTCCCAGGTGAACTTCAACGGAATGCCCAATGCTAAAGCCACATTGAAGGCCTCCCTCAAAAGAGATTTAATAGTGTCTTTTGCCGCATCTTTTTCTCCCAGCNNAGAATGTCTTCATCCACTTGTCCCGGATTATGTTTTCTGAGGCCTTTGTGGGTATCCCATTTTTAGAAAATATTGTTGCCACATCTTCCGCTCTATTTGTTGCACCACGCGCAACGTCCCCTACAAGACAGTCACTCGCAAATACAGTAACCTCGGCACGACCGGGCTCGAGAAGTCTTGCGCCGAAAATCGCCATCCCCCCCATAGTGTTTTCAACTCCAACCGCCTTGGATATTGTGTCTTCGTTTCCGATCCCGTTCTGCATAGACATGACGGCTGTCCCATTAGCTGCGAAACGTTGTATTTCCGTTACTGCCGTCTCTGTGTCGTTGGACTTTGTTGTAATCATGATCAGATCAAATGACACATCCTTCGGTATTTCATCAACGGATGTAATTGGTTTAAGGTCGTTAAACACATGCTCACCCCAAATGCCGGTGATCTGGAGGCCTTGCTCTTTAATTGCCTTAACGTGCTTTTCTCTCCCAATGAGGGTCACCTCATTTCCCTGGGATAGAAATCCTGCAAACACTGATCCCATCGCACCGGCGCCGAACACAAGGATCTTCATAAATGGATATCAACGTCTGTTTTTAAAAACTTACACCCCTTCGCAATATTTTTCGAAGTTAGTGTCCAAGTTTAGGGTGATGGGCAAGATTGAGATTGTTCAGGTTCCGGCGGTAAAGGACATGGAGCTTTCGGTTGAGCGTCCTGTGCCGAAAAAAGGCGACAAAGAAATTGCCGAGAAGGTCACCACAACACTAACGAGTGGGACAAAGCTGAGGAGGATGGCAGAGCTTGTAGAGGAGCACAGGGCAACGCTGATCTTCGTAAACACCCGGCAGATGGCCGAGACACTCGCCTCCCGATTCCGGATTCTAGGTATAAACTCAGACATCCATCACAGCTCTCTATCCAAGGAGGCTCGTGAAGCGGTGGAGGGGGAGTTTAAGACTGGAAGGCTTAGGGCGCTTATCTGCACGTCGAGTCTTGAGCTGGGAATCGACATCGGCTCGGTGGATCTTGTGATTCAATACAACTCGCCGCGTCAGGTGACTCGGCTTGTGCAGCGTGTGGGTCGAAGCGGTCACAAGATACGGGAGTGCTCGAAAGGAATCATTATTGCCGACAGCTCTGATGACATCTTCGAATCATTGGTTATTGTGAGGCGGGCGCTATCTGACGANNCTGTTTTTGAAAAACCCTATGATGTCCTTTGCCATCAGATAGTCGGCCTCGCACTTGACTTTGGAGAGCTAAAGCAGGACAAGTGCTACAGGATTCTAAAGAAAGCACGGGTGTACAGAAAACTCGGCCGTGATGAATTTGAAGAGGCCCTCAAAACACTGCGTGAGCTTAGACTGATCTGGCTCACAGAAGACATGATTCAAAAGGGCAGATTATCGAGGCAGTATTACTATGAAAACATCTCCACAATCCCAGATGAAAAGAAATACTTTGTAAAAAACACTGTAACAAGAGAGAATGTCGGTGTCCTTGACGAGGCATTTGTGGCAGGACTCGAGTACGGCGATCTCATCATCTTCAAGGGAATGCCCTGGCACGTGGTTTCTGCTGAGGAGGGGGAGGTCTTTTTGGAGCCTGTTAGTGTTGTATCAGGCGAAGTACCGAGGTGGGTTGGTGAGGAAATACCAGTAGAATATGGTGTAGCTCGTGAGGCAGGCTCGCTTCGAAACCGCAGCTTCAAAGGATATGCCGCAGACAATTACACAAAGAGACTGGCGTTGGCCCCTGTTAAAAGACAGAAAAATCAGAACGTAACAGTTCCCGACCATACCCACATGGTTGTAGAGCTTTTTTCAGACTTTATAGTTGTTCACTCCACATTCGGGCTCAAAGTGAACCAGACCCTTGGCCGCGTATTTTCAACACTGCTCTCAGCTCGAAGCGGTCATTCAGTTAATCTCAAGGTAGATGCCTACAGAATCGTGCTCCAGGCGCGGGGTATCGGAATTGAAAGAGTTGTGGAGCTCTTTAAGACAGACCCCACGTTCATCGAGCCACTGCTTTCATCGAGCCTTAAGAGGACTTCACTATTTAAGTGGAAGTTCGTTCACACAGCAAAGCGGTTCGGTGCAATTTCAAAGAATGTGGACTTCAAAAGCCTCGGCCTCGCCCGAGTGATAAAAGCATGGGAGGGCTCCTTAATCCACGAAGAAACCCTAAAAGACATATTCACATCAACCTTGGACATAAAAAACGCAGAAAAGGTCTTGAAAGCGGTAAAATCAGGAAAAATCCAGCTCGACATCCTCAGGCTCAAGCAGCCGTCGCCAATCTCCGAGGTTGGTATGGAAGCCTTTTCAGAGGTTGTACTTCCTCAGCGGGCGGAGAGGATGATTCTTCGCGCCTTGAAAAACCGGATTCAGAGCAGAAGAATAACTTTGTTTTGTGCCTACTGCGGAAAGTGGAGCGAAAGCTTCTTTGTGAAAAACATTCCTGAAGATGTGAAGTGCGGGGTCTGCGAAGCGAAGATGCTTGCGCCCTTGACATTCGCGCCCCAGAGGTCAATAAAAGCGTTCAAAAAATACAAAACCAAAGTATCCCTTTCGAATGAAGAAAAAAAAGAGGTTAAAAAAATCCAACACCTCGGGGGGCTCTACCTATCATATGGGAGACTTTTAGCTGAGGCCCTTGCAGCGAGAGGAATAGGGCCTGAGATTGCAAAGCGAGTTCTTAGAGACTCAAGAACAGAAGAAGAACTCTACCGAAACATCCTCAAATCCGAACGCAACTACGCACGGACAAAGAGATTCTGGGA
>JABAOE010024670.1_pt1 | contig 13850 bp, 17 predicted proteins | sample 7062141 | NCBI WGS metagenome assembly JABAOE01 (sample SAMN14538627, study PRJNA623070) | marine sediment metagenome | biome: marine biome [ENVO:00000428]; feature: marine pelagic biome [ENVO:01000023]; material: deep marine sediment [ENVO:00002113] | place: India: Gulf of Khambhat ... | reverse complement strand
AGTGGTTTATATCCTAGCTTGGTCAGGGTATCGGCTACCCTTGGGGCATTTACGCGAGATAGGTCAATATCCGCAGTTTTCAAGCCGGTTTGATCAACTGCAATAACTAAAAAATATTTATCCTTTTCTTTCCAGACGTGGAAGGGCCCATCAGACTCTTCTGAAATGGGAGACTCCTGTTGTGACAATGATCGCTCAGTTGGTGGAAGGGGTTGTTGTGAATTTGCCTGTGGAGGAGGGGTTGTCGAAGTAGCTGGGAGTGGATGCATGAGGGAGATGAAAAGAAAAAAGAATACAATCCGTCGACGTCCTGCCCATCCTTTGCGGAAGATTCCTGTTTTTCCCGGTGAGTTCATAGGCCCTCAATATATGATGGAGAAGGGGTCGCTTTGGAAACAATTCGGTTGTCAGTTTTCACGTTGCATCACATTTAAACATTAGCAATAAAATGTGGAAATGGGAAACCGCAGGAAAGTCACAACTTGAACTGAGAGGGTGGAGGGATGAAACTGCCGAGGATTAAGGCGGGCTTTGCGTGCGAAGGGCTTGTTGATATTCGTCGGAAAGATGGCGTGCCTTATCTTTTTGTCCGGACTTTTCCAAGAGTTCCAAATAATTACTAAAAATAGTTTTGGTGTGTGGATGCTCCAACCCAAGACGCTCACGCATAATTTCATAGCTACGTTGATAAAGAGGTTCAGCCTCGGCGTACTTACCTTGGGTTTCATACAATTCTGCCAGATTGTTGACGGTGAGCCCAATTTGAGGATGTGTCGGGTCCAAAGCCTCTTCATGAATGGCTAACGCCCGTCGGTAGTAGGCCTCCGCTTCCATGACCTTGCCTAGGTTACGATACAAAGCGCCCCTGTTATTGAGAACGGTGGCTACATTAGGATGATCAGGTCCAAGCGCTTGTTCGGTAATTTGGAGGGCGCGCTGATACAGAGGCTCCGCTTTCGCGAACTTGCCTTGGTTTTGATATAACAATGCTAGGTTGTTGAGGGCGATTGCTACCTCGGGATGATCGGGTCCATACAACTGTTCGGTAATCTTCAAGGCGCGTTGAAAGGATGGTTTAGCTTGGGCATACTTTCCTTGAGCGCGATTGACTTCTCCCAAGTTATGAAGGATGAGCCTGATCTGAGGATGCGTCGGGCCATAAGCATCTTGATAAATGGCTAACGCGCGTTGGTAATTGGCTTCAGCCTCGGCGTACTTACCTTGGGCTTTATATAATTCCGCCAAGTTGTTGAGAATGAGGCCGACCTGGGGATGTTTCGAGCCCAAAGCTTCTTCATTAATTTTTAACGCTCGCAGATAGTAGGTCTCGGCCTCCGTGTCCTTGCCCTGGTTACGATATAATGACCCCAGGTTGTTCAAAATGAGGCCGAACTGAGGATGTTTCGAGCCCAAGGTCTTTTTATTGATTGCTAATGCGCGCTTATAGTTGGCCTCGGCTTCGGCATATTTACCATGTGCACGGTACAATTCCGCCTGGTTGTTGAGGATAGTGGCCACATTCGGATGATCGGGGCCAAGAGTCTTTACGGTAATTTGCAGTGCCCGCTGATAAGTGGGCTTGGCCTTGGCAAACTTATCCTGGGCCCGATACGCTTCGGCCAGATTGTGGAGAATGAGGCCGACCTGAGGATGCGTTGGACCCAAGGCTCCTTCTGTGATGGCTAAGGCACGCAGGTAGTTAGCCTCAGCTTCGTCGTATTTGCTTTGGGCCACGTAGAGAAGCGCCACATTGTTGAGGATGAGGCCNNNNCTCTTCATTTATGGTAAAGGCCCTCAGATAGAGGGGCTCGGCCTTGGTGTACTTGCCTTGGGCCCGGTACACTTCGGCCAGGTTGTTGAGGACAAGGGCTACGTTGGGATGTTCAGGACCGAAAGCCTGTTCGACGGCCGGCAACGCGCGCTCGTAGAAAGCCTCGGCTTCAGCATACTTGCCTTGGGTCCGATACACTTCGGCCCGGTTGATGAGGTCGGCGGCCTCATAGGGAGGGGCGGCCTCCTGGTTCGGTTGACTTGCCCCTAGGATGGTTAACATAATCACCAACCCCACAAAGGTGAAAGCCCATCTGTAGATTGTATGTTCCATGGCAGTCATTGGAAAGTATGCGCCTCCCTGGTAAATTTTTCAATAAAAAATTAAGGTTTGACACCTAAGTAAAGAAAAGTGCTTACCATAGAAGTTCTATTTGATTTCATTGCATTCCCCAGGCGCCCACTTTAGAATCTTCCCTTGCAGGATGTTGAAACAGTCCGCCCCCCCCAAAGGCCCTGCGGCCTTGCACAGGCGAACGGGTCTTTTTGAACCTCCTGTCTGGCTCCTGACGGTGAAGAGCTTTGTTCTAAGACATTCAAATGGTTTGACGTGTTGAGTTTTTCAACAGCCTCCTAGCCATGGCCCGTTCCTCAATTTCTGCTCAACCAACAGCCAAAAAGCGTGGAAACGCCCATGCGCGGAAAACCGCTCGAGTTGCAGAGCGTGGTCCCAAAAAGCGATTTCAGACTCGTCTTTTGAAGTGGTACCGCGAATATGGACGAGATCTGCCCTGGCGGCGCACTGCGAATCCGTATAGGATTCTGGTCTCTGAAGTGATGCTGCAACAGACCCAGGTGGACCGAGTGATTCCCAAGTATCATGAGTTTTTGGAGAAGTATCCGACCCTGAGCGACCTGGCGGCGGCGGAACCGGAAGAGGTCAGAAAAACGTGGTACCCTCTCGGCTATAACATCCGGCCCTATCGCTTGCACAGCATCGCTTGCGAAGCCGTAGAACGGTACGGAGGGAACATTCCCCAAAAGCATGACGATCTGATGTCGTTAAAAGGAATTGGACGGTATACCGCCGGAGCGGTTCGATCTTTTGCCTTTAATAAGGATGCGCCAATTCTGGATACCAATGTGATGCGGGTCTTGCATCGGATCTTTGTGGGGGAAGGAAACCCCAAGAATCAAAAGGCCAAGCTCTGGGTTTTGGCCGAAGAGACCCTTCCTAAGGGAAAAGGTTATGACTTTAATCAAGCTCTCATGGATTTTGGGGCTATGGTCTGTACGGCTCGAAAACCATATTGTTTACTCTGTCCCATGCGCGAATTCTGTAAAGCCTTTCCGGTCCAAACCAAATAAAGCGTTTATGCGTGAGAAGCCGTGGATTCGAGTGGCAGCCGCTCTGATAGAGCAAGCGGGGCGATATTTAATTACCCGTCGAAACGAAGGCGTCCATCTAGGAGGTAAGTGGGAATTTCCCGGTGGAAAATGTGAAACGGGAGAATCCTTTGAATCCTGCTTACAAAGAGAGCTACTTGAAGAACTAGGTGTTGAAACTACCCCGCCACAATTTTTCATGACGCGGGAGCATGAATATTCTGAAAAAGTTGTGGAGCTAAAATTCTTTTTCTGTTCCATCCTGCGTGGGGAACCAAAACCTCTTGGGTGTGCCGAGTTTTGTTGGGTGAAAGTTGAGGATCTGGAAAACTTTGAATTTCCCCCCGCCGATTTGCCGGTTGTGAGTCGATTGGTGCTAGAACACTTCAAACAGCAGGACCTCCCTCTATGAAATCCCTGCAACACCTATTATGGATGGTCTTAGCCACGTCATGGTCCTGACATTGAATAAGGGTAAATGCTCATGGTTTGTTCATTTTCGGAGGGCATAGTGGTGCCCAAGATAGGAGAAGATATCTGAAAGTCGTCCTGGACATTGAAACCGTTCAAGCTCCTCGGGAGGAATGGGCCCGACTGCTCGGGCTAGGCTCCGCTATTGCCGAATCCAGTTCAGAAGAAGCGTCGTCCGATTTATTTAGACACGCTCAGATCCAGGAACATCAAAAAAAGGAAGATGAATTGTATGAACGTTCCTCATTTGATGGGACATTCAGCCGGATTGTTTGTATTGGAATGCTCATTTTTTCCGACTCCATGGGGCCGCAAGGGAATGTGGCATGGTATGGCACCAATGAGAAGGAAATCCTTCGTCGGTTCTGGACTCGAATAGGAGACCTTCGACCGACGTTATTTATTACGCATAATGGATTAGGATTTGATATTCCTTTCATCAAAAAACGCTCAATTATTCACCAAGTCAAACCCACCATGGATATTAACCTGGCCCGATTTCGAACCGAACCGGTCTATGACACGATGGCTATTTGGAGTAATTGGGATACACGTGGGTGGGTGAAGCTGGATGTGTTGGCAAGGGCGTTGAACGTTGAAACGAAATCGGGTAGCGGTTCCCAGGTGGCGGAAATGTGGGCCGCTGGCCAAGGGGAAGCCATTGCTGAGTACTGCTTGCATGACACCTATGTCACCTATGCCTGTTATCAGCGAATGAACTTTCATCCACCCCAACCAAGTCAAGACATTTTAAAGCACATGAATCTCCTACATGTCGAATAACTATCTCAGGGCTGATCTTTCTTAAGCCGGTCAAGCTCTTTTTGCTGTTTGTCCAATTCCTTCTGTAGTTCCTCCATTTGGTTTCTTAAAGCACGAATATCGGCCTCAGACGATGGTGGCGAAGAGCCGGCCGCGGTTGGTTCTTCTGAAGTCCGAATCTCGGCAGTTGGTTGATCTTCGACCTGAGGACGCTTTTCCATGGCTGTCGATTCACCTTCTTCGTCCTGTAATTCTGGGACGTCAAAAACGGAACGAGGCAAACCCGCCAGCACGGTATAGTCAATAGCCAGCGTATTTTCTCCTAAACGTTTAAGGTAATATTCGGTTGACGCGTCCTCAACTCGAATAGCTTCCTTTGGAAAAAACGTAATCATATGGCCTTGGGGCATGGAGGGGTCCATCAAGGCGCCTGGCTGCCGATGTTGCTTCGCTAGGACCCTGGGTTTGGACAAGGCTTCTTNNCGAGTCGTGCACGAGGATTCTTCCCTCAACCGGTGGAGCTCCTTCGTATTCGGATGTGCATTGGAAAAATACTTCTTCTTCCGGAGTAGCTTGAGCCAAAGCTGTTGTTAATAGGGGGGCTAAGAACGCGATCTGTGTTTGAGAAAACAAACGCTTGGGTATATCATCGTCGGTTATTAACCCCTCAATGAGTCGAGGGTCTCTGAATTTATGTGCTCCTCGTAGAATGTGTTCCATTGTGGTCTTTTTTATTTCTACTGGATGATCCGCACGTAGTGTGTCCTCTCCGATTGTACGAAGTGCGACAATCCCCTCGGGGCTGTTATGGATTTCCATTTCTATTTGGGGGGACCAGGAACAGGCGCCAATATATTCTAGAAGTCCCAGAAAAACTATGAGGAAAAAGATCCATCTCCAATTTATAATTTTAGAATCCATAGAAATTTCTTGTAGGTTTTCGAAAAAGGCAGATAAAAGAATCTTTTCAGTTCATTCTAATTCCCTCTCAAACAATTGTTGAGGAAGGGAGAACCCATGGAACTCAGTGCAAAGACATTATGGCCCCTGTTCCCTCTTTTGTTGCTCGTCGTGGTTGTATGTTTGACCTGGGCTTTCGTCAGAGCCGTTCGAAGTTCAAAAAATTCTTGGACAGGGTGGATCCAGGGGGNNGATGTTATTCCCTGGCCGCTATCACCGCCATTGCGAGTGAAAGTGGGGCTGTTTCTGCCCATATCCATCGCCCGTTTTCTTTGCTTTCTCAACTTTTTATCGTGATCGGGGTGTTTCGGCTTTGGGGAAAAGGGGACCCCCTTTTAGTGGGCCTAAATCTGGTCGCTTTGGGAGCAATTTTATTTGATACCGGGCTGCACTATGTTTTAGTCCGGTGAAAGAATAAAAAAGAAAGGTTATTAAGGATTGCGAAGCCCACATGCTCTGGCAATGCCATCTTGATAGCGGGACCAATGGCGAAGCGCTTCGTCGAGCCTGGTTAAGATGCGTTCCTGCACCTCGGGGTCAGTTGCATGGCGCGTGATCATTTCATACGCGTCACGGCGACAGGCAAACTCGGCCATTTCATAAACGCGGATATAATCCATGCAACCTGACGATAGCCCATGATGCTGGAGTAGGGGATGTTTGTTGATGGTATCTTCTATCTCAGCAGGTGTCTTTTTCGGTTGAGGATATAATACATCCTCAGGGTCATGGTCGGTGCCCCCTATAAAAATTGTCAGGACCGTCCCCCCGACCAGCCAATCTTCCTCCTGGCACACGCTGTCCAACCACTCCCGATAAGCCCGGCTGTTGGATAACAATTCAACATCCCGAAAACCGACTCGGTCAAACCCTAAGCCCATCATCATTTCTAAAAATAATTCCCGGTGCGGCCGTCCCAGGGTCAAGCATCCGGTTTCTTCTTCATAGATCATGGCCGCCAGTTTTCGGCGGACTTCCCAAGGAGGGTTTTTACCCAAAATCCTTGCCAAGAGAATGGCATAATCCCGGATGTAAACTACATATTCTTGATGATAATGGATATTCAGGTGTTGTTTGGTAGTCTTATTACCATTGAAATGGGGAGACGCCCAATGATGTTTTTGCCGAAGAACGTCAAACAGTCGATCTCGCAATTGATCAGGAGAAAGTTTTCTCATAGTTGTAGTGTTGCCTATTTAATGTTAGGGAAAGAGGAATCGTCATGAAAAATTTGGATGGGGACGATGGTCTTGTTAAAAGAAGGTGTATCTGGTAATTGAAGGTTTGCGCATGGCGTGATTGTATCAATAGAATACCATATTTACAGAGGAGCTGTAAGGTGATGGATGCGGTTAATTTAGCAGATCCGGATGAAATATTAAATTTTTTGGCCGATGTTTCTTTGAAAGGCAAGGGGTTAACCACGGACAACCTCATGGAATATGTCATGGATGAAGGGTTCGTTGAACCCATCTATTTGAGCGCGAAAGGAGAGGATCCGGATGCTTATTATAAAGGGCAACCAAACGCCTGGGCGATCTACCAAGTCCGTGAATGGAAACGGGTGTTGACCATCACCGGGGGANNGGAGAAGGTCGAGAACGGCGAGCTCAAATTAGAGAAACTCCTTAGAGAGAAGAGGGGTTCAGTGGCCAAGGTAAAGTTATAATCGACAATGACCTTCACGAAAATATATGAATGTCATGATGAAGGAGAGATGTCCTTCATAAAAAGCTTACTAGATGGAAATGGGATTACCTTTGTTGTGGAAAACGAGCATTTTGGCAGTTTGTATCCAGGTGGTTCTATCCCATTTAACGGCAGAAATATTCTTGTCCCCGAAGACGATGTGGACCGGGTTCAGATACTCTTAAGCCGGTTAAGAGAAGCGCCTGAAGAAAATAACGCGAGTTAATTGTCAGATTAATGCCAACCTCCTACTAATTTCCCCTCTTCGAAGTAAAGATAACGGTGGGAAACCGTCCCTGCATCTATCCAGTCTTCATAAATCCATTCTTCGCGTCGAATACCTTTTGAAGTATAACTGACGTTCATTTGATAGGGTGACCCCCAAGCTTCCATCACTTGTTCGCGGGTCATTCCGACCATAACTTTTTTCTCTTGAATGTGTTTTTCAAAGGTAGGATCCAATAAAGGTGGGACCAAACCCCAGCCAAACATCCATAGGAAGAATGCGACTAACCCTGCATACACCGTTATCCGGACGGGACGACGGCAAATGAAGGGAACTGGCTCAGATCGCGGAGGCAATGTTGGATGTGATGAATTATTTAATTTTCGTGTGGACGTTGACGTTGAAGTGGATGGAGGCGTCCAACTGGTTGCATATGCTAATATTATTTAATCAAAAAGTCTAACAATGCCTCTTAAAAGGGGTCAAGGAGCGGAAAACTATGTTTGTCGAAGTGGAGAGTAACCCTAATTGTGAAAGTTCGGTATTTCTCCGATTTAAAGAAGTTGCCCCCCCTAGACCTATAGGCCATGTCAAAATCTATGATCGGAAATCCCAAGGCGAATGGTGCGCCGTGACCGGATGGTGCGATGACAATGATCGGCCTGTCTGTTCTGCATACGCTCAAAAAGTGGAGGATTCGGGAGCTGGTCTCACTCTTTTAGTGTTTGGAGGAAATTTTGGAGTTCGCTTGAAACCTGAAAATTGCCTGGACGATTGGGATCTTAATCATCCGGAGCAATGGGGAGAAGCGTATCTTTCCTTGAGCGACGAAGGGGATATTCGATATTCCCAACCCTAGCTGGAGCTGCAGTATCTAATGCTGCCCGCTCTTGGGACACCATGCTAGGGGTAGGCTATGGCGCAAGAACCTTCCGGCGTCGTCCTGACCGGGACGTAAGATGATGCAATTACAGATTTAGTCAGCATACTGTGGGATTGGGATGGATTTCGGTTTGGCTTTGGGTGGAGGAGGGAGTTCGGCAAATTCTTTTGAATAGGGATTCATAATAGGTTCATGAGTGAGCCGCTGGCGGGTTTTGACTAATTGCAAGCTTTGAGCCGAGATTTCCATTCGATCTATAGGAGTTTGAAGAGTTAAAAAATCAGGAATACCATTGAGAGCAAACATTTGGTAGGCCAGGGACCAAGGTAATTTCTCCTTTCCGCGTTCCTTGACGATCATTGTGGCTTCATGGGAGGGTAGCCCCTTAAAAATCAAAACCCAAAGATTCGATCGAAAAGCCGGCGCATTCGGATCTGATGGGGGAATAAATTCCGGCACCAATTTGGGTATAGCTTCCAGCGGGACGGCTGGGGAGAATTCTATTTCAATTCTTCGCACGTACAAGGTAGGAAAGTCGCGACCTTCATTCAGGTCAGGAAGGTAGACAAACGAATAACGAACCCGAATTTTGCCACGTGTAAAGGTATAGACGTCCTCTCCGTTTTCGGGCGAAACGAGTTTACTGAAGTATTTTTCCCAATCTTTGAACGTATAATAACTAAAAACTCGCAAGGCGGCCTTCCGCGAGCGAACGGCCATGGGAGTGCCAAGGGTTTCTCGGATTTCGTTTTGGGTGAGACCGAGATACCCATCTTCGAAATACGACTTAGCGTTGACCTTCTCTGGGGCAATACAAAATAGAATGAGGGGAACAAGACATACGGCGAGGAGGGCCTCAATCGGTTTTTGGGGGATAATTGAAGTATTCATTACCTCTCACTCGTATTAAAAGAATCCTATTTCCTTGAAAGAGAAGAAGTCAAGGAAAGCTAAATTTGTGACCCATGGCATCAACATCCCAAGATTGGTGAGTGAATTTCAAATTTCAGATCTCGGAAATCCAGACTGAATTCTTTTGCCTGTCTCGCAGGGCATCGGATATATCAAAACAAGGATTAGTTGAATGACCGAACTAGAAGATCTCCTACAGTCTCGTATTGGCATTCTCGATGGTGCCATGGGGACGATGATTCAAACCCATAAACTTGAAGAAACCGATTTTCGGGGTGACCAATTTGCTAATCACCCGTGTGATGTGAAGGGCAATAATGATCTCCTTTCCCTCACCCAGCCCCACATTATTCAAGCCATCCATCAAGAGTACATGGAAGCTGGGGCTGACATCATTGAAACCAATACCTTCAATTCGAACGCCATTTCCATGGCTGATTACCAGATGGAACATCTGGCATATGATCTTAATGTCGCTGCGGCTCAGGCAGCCAGAAAAGCCGTTGAGGCCATGATGGTCAAGGACCCCCATCGTCCCCGATTCATTGCAGGAGCCATGGGCCCCACGAATCGGACTGCTTCGATGTCTCCAGATGTGAATAATCCGGCCTTTCGTGCGGTCACCTACGATGATCTGGAACGTGCGTATTACGAGCAAGTGTGTGGGTTAGTTGATGGAGGGGTAGATCTCCTGTTGGTCGAAACGATTTTCGACACCCTGAATGCCAAGGCTGCTCTCTTTGCCATTAACCGTTACTGTGAGGAAAGCCAAAGAACCCTTCCCGTCATGGCATCGGTCACAATAACCGATCAAAGTGGAAGGACTCTCTCAGGCCAATTGATTGAAGCGTTTTGGATTTCCATCTCTCATGCCAAATTGCTCAGTGTCGGGATCAATTGTGCGTTGGGGGCCAAACAAATGCGGCCATATATTGAGGAACTGTCTCAGGTGGCTCCGGCTTACATTAGTTGCTATCCCAATGCGGGGCTTCCCAATGCATTTGGTGGATTTGATGAAACTCCTGAGCGGATGGCTGAGGACCTTCTGGACTTTGCCAGTAATGGATGGCTGAATGTGGTAGGTGGATGTTGCGGGAGTACGCCCGATCATATTCGCGCCATCGCTAATGCGGTCGCAGAGTTGCCTCCCCATCAGCGGGTCCCATCAACTCCTATTAGCCGGCTCAGCGGATTGGAACCTTTAACCATTCGTCCGGAAGTGAACTTTGTCAACATCGGTGAGCGGACCAACATCACCGGTTCACCGAAGTTCGCCAAGCTTATTCTCGATGGGAACTTTGAAGAGGCCTTGTCTGTTGCGAAACAACAGGTTGATGGCGGTGCCCAGATTATTGATATCAATATGGACGAAGCCATGCTGGATTCGGAAAAGGCCATGGTGAACTTCCTCAATCTCATTGCCTCTGAACCAGACATTTCACGGGTTCCCATTATGATTGACAGCTCCAAATGGTCGGTCATTGAGGCAGGCCTCAAATGCATTCAAGGCAAAGGTGTCGTCAATTCAATCAGTTTAAAAGAAGGAAAAGAGAAGTTTAAGGAGCAGGGGAGGGCCATCAGACGCTATGGAGCGGCTCTAGTGGTGATGGCCTTTGATGAAATTGGACAGGCGGACTCCATTGATCGCAAAGTTGAAATATGCACCAGGGCTTACCGAATTCTTACGGAAGAACTTGATTTTCCTCCGGAGGACATCTTCTTCGACCCCAACATTCTCACGGTAGCCACCGGAATAGAAGAACACAACGCCTATGCAGTGAATTTCATTGAAGCGACGAGGCAGATAAAAACCACATTACCGTATTGTAAGGTCAGTGGGGGGCTAAGCAATATTTCCTTTTCCTTTCGCGGGAATAATGTGGTCCGTGAGGCTATGCATTCCGCGTTCCTTTATCATGCCGTTAAAGCGGGACTGGATATGGCCATTGTCAATGCCGGGCAGTTAGGGGTGTATGAAGAAATTCCGAAAAATTTGTTGGAGTTGGTAGAGGATGTTTTGCTGAATCGACGCCCTGATGCAACTGAGCGATTAGTTTCCTTTGCCGAAACCGTCAAGCAGCAAGGCAAAGCTACGATTCGTGATGATGCCTGGCGGCAGGGAACAGTCGAAGAACGGTTATCTCACGCCCTTGTGAAAGGCCTAGTAGATTACATTAATGAAGACGTGGAGGAGGCTCGTCAGAAATATGAAAAACCCCTTCAGGTTATTGAAGGGCCCCTAATGGATGGGATGAATGTGGTGGGGGAGTTGTTTGGTTCCGGGAAAATGTTTCTCCCACAAGTGGTGAAGAGTGCCAGGGTCATGAAAAAAGCTGTGGCTTACTTACTCCCCTTCATGGAAGCGGAAAATCAGCAAACTGGGAGAGGCACCCAATCCAAAGTGCTCATGGCTACGGTAAAAGGAGACGTTCATGACATTGGAAAAAATATTGTGGGTGTGGTTCTCGCCTGTAATAACTATCAAGTCATTGATTTGGGAGTCATGGTTCCCTGTGACAAAATTTTACAGACGGCGAAGAAAGAAGGCGTTGATCTCATAGGGCTCAGTGGGCTCATCACGCCGTCTCTTGATGAGATGGTTCATAACGCCAAAGAGATGACACGTGAGGGATTGAGTATTCCGCTCCTTATTGGTGGCGCCACGACAAGTAAAGCCCATACGGCTGTTAAAATTGCACCCGCTTACAAAGAACCCGTGGTGCATGTCCTTGATGCGTCCTTGGCTGTCAATGTCGTGCGTCAGTTATTAAGCCCCGAAAGTAAACGGGCTTTTGTTGAGCAAATACGGCAACAACAGGAGAAGACCCGACAAGCCCACGAAACCAAGAAAAGCCGGAAGGCCTTTATCTCACTGGATGAAGCTCGGAAGCATCGGCTGTCCATCAATTGGCAGTCAACGGATATCGCGAGGCCGAATTTTCTTGGAACGCGAGTCTTTGAAGATCTTCCCTTGGAAAAACTCATTCCTTTGATCGATTGGTCCCCGTTCTTTCATGCCTGGGAATTACGAGGTCGGTATCCTCAAATTTTAGAGGATTCGAAGGTGGGCACGAGGGCGAAAGAACTGCTTGAGGATGCTCAGCGGCTTCTCAAGCAAGTCGTAGAGAAAAAATGGTTGACGGCGAACGGAATATTCGGATTGTTCCCAGCCAATAGTGTTGGGGNNGGGGATGATATTGAAATCTATGCTGATGATGCCCGAAAAAAAGTCATCACGACATTTCACACCCTGCGCCAGCAAATAGACAAACCTGAGGGAGATCCCAATTTGGCTCTCGCGGATTTTATCGCACCAAAATCAACAGGATTAAAAGATTATCTTGGGGGATTTGCCGTGACCGCGGGAGTTGGAATTGAAGCGTTGTGCGAGAAATTTGAAAAAGACCATGATGACTATCATTCCATCATGGCCAAGGCCTTGGCGGATCGATTCGCCGAAGCCTTCGCCGAATGGCTACACCGGGAAGCCCGAAAGGAATGGGATTACGGGATAAATGAACAATTATCGAATGAAGAGTTGATTCGGGAACAATATCGGGGAATTCGTCCGGCACCAGGTTATCCGGCCAGCCCGGACCATACGGAAAAACAAATTTTGTTCGACCTTCTTGAAGTTGAAAAGCGCACTGGCATTCGGCTTACCGAATCNNCTTCCGTGAGCGGGCTGTACTTTTCCAACTCGCAAGCTAAATATTTTGCTGTCGGCAAAATAACCCGTGATCAAGTTGAGGACTACGCCCGCAGGAAGTCAATAGAAATTTCGGCGGTTGAGCGATGGCTCTCGCCCAATTTGTCTTATGATTCAAAATAGAAGTATAGAAAAAATTGGTGTATCTCGAATCGCATACCCTTTTATTTCAGGATTTTGATTCTCGGTCTGTCCTAATCAGCATAGCGCTTGTCTTCATCTCCCCCTGACCATCGAGTCCCTCCAATTTCCTCCGCTTCCCACATATCATAGATTTCTTTAGCAGCCAGGTCAGATTCTTCTTTTTCCATATTAGAATTCATGGATTGCGTGGCTTCATACTCGATGGCTGTGCTTGGTGGAGGGCCTTTCCCTCGTGGAGTCTTTTTGTTAAGTCTATTGATTGGCACTCGAATTCTTCTGGAAGAAGTTTTGATCTTTTATTAATGACACAAGGCTTATCGCCTTCGAACCCGCTCTGTCAAGGCCAGCAGGGTTTGTCAGAATGTAATGTGGGCGAGAGGGAAAAGATTTGGCGGGTCAAACGACTAGGGAGCTTCGCCAAAAATCTATCGAAGCTCCGTGACTGTCATGGCTCTACAAGAAGCGATGGAATTTTTCCCCAGGGAATTCCTGGAGAATTCGCCCTTAGAAAATTTCGACCAGTTCAGGAGTTTTGGAGGAAATGGTTTGTGGAGTCGTCCCTTGGCCGATGGATTTCAGAGCCTCGGCAATCCACCGATACCGCTCCTCGGCCCATTGATTGAAAGCGGTGTCTGAATCAAAAACGAGCTCCCAGGCAGGGACGGAATCTAAGAGAAGCAATTGATGGGGCTGGTTTTTCCCCGGAAAATAAACAACCAATATTGCAGACTTTCCCATAAGGCTAATATCCGTAAACATGTGGATCATCCCTTCATTTGGAAGATCGACTGTTCCGGATGCGGCTTCCACAATTGGCCCATACACCCGATGCAAAAATTGTTGAATCGCCTCATAGGGATTTTTGGAATTATGAAGATTGGGATTGGGAGATTCGCCCAGCAAATTGGATGTTAGATACGATAAGCCTTCCCAGGTAG
>JABAOE010022694.1_pt1 | contig 13852 bp, 12 predicted proteins | sample 7062141 | NCBI WGS metagenome assembly JABAOE01 (sample SAMN14538627, study PRJNA623070) | marine sediment metagenome | biome: marine biome [ENVO:00000428]; feature: marine pelagic biome [ENVO:01000023]; material: deep marine sediment [ENVO:00002113] | place: India: Gulf of Khambhat ... | reverse complement strand
TACATTTGGTTAATATAAATACTATGAAGAAAATATTAATATTGAATAATTCACTTACCTATCTCATTGTCTAGTTATTGTCAATTGAATATTAATCATCTCTTAGACAAAATTGACTCTAAATTAAGTTTGACATATAATAGACAGACGATATTATAAATAGACAATATATAGACATTATATCATTTATGGAGGTATTTATGATAATTCATAACGAGAGTAAATCACTTTCTTTAATAAATAAAATTGATAAAAATGATATTGATTCCATAAATGAATCAGATTTAAATCTACACGAAAGTAATGGTTGCGATTTATTCATTAATGAGATTACGGTTAAACAAGATGATTATTCAAATAAAATAGATACTTCATCAAAAGAATACAGATTTGATAAAACTAATTACCTGAATATTTATTTTAATGATCTTTCGAATATAACACTGCTAAGTTGGGTAGAAGAAAAACAACTTTCTTTAAATATTATGGAGTATCAATCTAAAATTACTAAATTATCTGAAAAATTAAAAGATTTGGAAAACTCAGATAATCATTCTGTCAATGATCTAAAAAAACTATCAATAGAGTTGAATGAATATCATTCTAAACTGACTTATAATAAACAAAAATTTATAACGGCAAATCTAAGATTAGTTGTTACTTTTGCAAAAAGATATGTAGGAAAGGGGATGCCTCTTATGGATATGATACAGGAAGGCAATCTAGGATTAATAAGGGCGGTTGAGAAATATGACTATAGAAAAGGAGTTAAATTTTCCACATATGCAACATGGTGGATAATTCAGAATATCACACGGGCTCTAATAGAAAAATCGAAATTAATTAAAATCCCCCATTATCTTATAGAAAAAAGAGCCAAAATATTTGAGATCAGAAATAAGGCGATAGAAGAAAATGGTGTTGAGCCATTACCTGAAGATATAGCCCGGCAGCTTGATATTAATCCTGATGGGGTTAAAGAAATTCTGTATTCTAATTCCAGAGTTCACTCTCTTGATGCACCTGTATCTGCAAGTGAGTCTGCAACACACGCTGACTTTTTAGAAGATGAAAAATCGAAAAGCCAGGATACGATTATAGATAACATCGAGAAAATCAAAATACTTAGAAACTGCATGTACATACTGGATGAGAGAGAAAAGAGCGTATTAAAAATGAGATTTGGCCTGGAAAACACAAATGTACTTACACTGGATGAGATTGGACAAAAATATGGTTTAACCCGTGAGAGAATAAGGCAGATCGAAAAAACTGCGATCGTTAAGATAAGAAATTGTGCCGAGGGCAAACAGCTTTTTGTATTAAATAATTAAATATTCAGTGTTTTTGATGTAGATTATTTAATATGAAAATTGCAATTACCGGAGCTACAGGCCTAATAGGAAATAGTTTAAGTGATCTGCTGGAATCAAAAGGGCATAAAATACTTAAGCTCAGCAGGAGCAAAAATAAAGAGTTTGTTTACTGGAACTATAAATCTGCAGAGATTGACTTAGAAAGGCTTGAGGGTATTGATGCCATAGTACATCTATCCGGAGAGAGTATAGCCGGGTATTGGACTAAGGAGAAGAAGCGGGAAATTGAGACAAGCAGAATTGAAGGCACAAAATTTTTAGTAAACTCCATTTTAAAGCTTAAGAACAAACCAAAACATTTTCTCTGCGCATCTGCTGTGGGTGCCTACGGAGATAGAGCAGATGAAACTGTGGACGAAAACAGCAGTTACGGCCAGGGGTTCCTTGCAGATGTAGCCAGGAAATGGGAACATGAAGCGGGATTATTGCAAAGTCAGGATATTAGAGTGGTTAACCTAAGAATAGGACTGGTTTTGTCTGCAGACGGGGGGGCGTTGAAGCCAATGCTGCTGCCTTTTAAAATGGGTGTTGGTGGTAAACTTGGCTCAGGAAAGCAGTACATGAGCTGGGTTATGCTTGAAGATGTTGTAGGTTCTATTGAATTTATAATAAACAATAAAAATATAAATGGTGCGGTAAATATAGTATCTCCTGCCCCGGTGACTAATGAACAATTTACTAAAAAACTTGGAAAGGCGCTTTGCAGACCAACATTTTTTACTGTTCCTTCATTTGTTCTTAATATGCTTGTTCCTGATATGGCTAAAGAAATAATCTTATGCAGCACAAGAGCCATTCCAAAAAAACTTTTAGACAGTGGTTATGAATTTCATTACTCAGATATAGATAGTTCCTTTGCCGATTTGTTAAATTAAAATATCTGTCTATATTCATTAGATTATGAGTGTAAAAGATTTCAATAAGCAATATGCATATTCTGAGCTTCTAGAATCTCAAGTCGATTCAGACCCTATAAAACAGTTTGAGACATGGTTTAACGAAGCGGCTGAAAAAGGTATAAAATATCCAAACGCCTTTGCGCTATCAACATCAACGCCTGATGGCAAACCCAATACAAGGTTTTTACTCCTAAAAAGTTTTGATGCAAGTGGTTTTGTGTTTTACACAAATACTCAGAGTGTTAAGGGAATAGAGATCAGCAATAATCCTATGGCATATATAGTGTTTTGGTGGGATATAGTAGAGAGGCAGGTTCGTATAAACGGAATATTGGAACCGGTAAGTGATCAAGAGGCTGATGATTATTTTAAATCAAGACCAAGGGGCAGTCAGATTGGCGCCTGGGCCTCAAAACAAAGTACAGTGATAGAGAGCAGGGATACCCTGGAAGATGATTTTGATACTGCACTTAGTGTTGCCAGACAACAGGTGGAAAACGGGGCAAACATTATAGATATAAACTTTGATGAAGGACTTCTTGATAGCGAGAAATGCATGGAGCGTTTCTTAAACCTCATTGCCTCAGAGCCTGATATAGCAAAGGTGCCAATAATGATTGATAGCTCTAAATTTTCTGTTATTGAAGCAGGACTCCGTTGTGTTCAGGGTAAATGCATTGTTAATTCTATAAGTCTTAAAGAAGGTGAAGATAAATTTATAGAACAGGCTCATAAGGTTAAGCGTTATGGGGCATCGGTGGTAGTTATGGCCTTTGATGAAAAAGGACAGGCTGCAAATAAAGAAGATAAAATAAGAATTTGCGAAAGAGCCTATAAAATACTTACTCAAAAAGTAGGAATTGATCCCACAGACATTATTTTTGATCCAAATATTCTTACAGTAGGAACCGGTATTGAAGAGCACAACAACTATGCAGTTGATTTCATAGAGGCTGTAAAAGAAATAAAGGAAAGATGCCCAGGAGCTTTAACAAGTGGCGGAGTAAGCAATGTATCATTTTCTTTTAGAGGTAACAACATAGTAAGAGAAGCTATGCACAGCGCATTTCTTTATCATGCAATAGACGCTGGGCTTGATATGGGGATAGTAAATGCCGGTATGCTTGCGGTTTATGATGACATAGAAAAGGAACTTTTAGAAAAAGTAGAGAATGTACTGCTTAATAGACATCCCGGGGCCACCGATGAGCTTATAGATTTTGCCGAGCAGTACAAGGGAGTAAAAGGCGCTGAGAAAAAAGAAGACAAAAAATGGCGAAATCAAGATGTAAACAAAAGGATAGAATATTCTTTAGTAAACGGTATCACTGATTTTATAGAAAATGATACCGAGGAAGTACGAGCATCGCTTAGCAGACCGTTAGATGTAATAGAAGGACCACTCATGGACGGGATGAAAGTGGTCGGCAAACTGTTTGGTGATGGAAAGATGTTTTTGCCTCAGGTTGTAAAAAGCGCACGTGTTATGAAGAGGGCAGTAGCATATCTTGAACCTTTTATGGAAGAAGAAAAAAAGAAAAATAAAGATACAAAAGGACAAGGGAAATTTGTAATAGCTACAGTTAAGGGAGATGTACATGATATTGGAAAAAATATTGTCTCTGTAGTTTTGTCTTGCAATAACTACGAGGTTAAAGACCTTGGCGTTATGGTTTCGTGTGATGAGATACTTAAAACAGCAAAAGAGCTAAACGCCGATTTTATAGGGATGAGTGGACTCATAACACCATCCTTAGATGAGATGATGTATAACGCTTCTGAGATGGAAAGACAAGGATTTGATACCCCACTTTTAATAGGTGGGGCTACAACCAGTAATGCTCATACGGCAATAAAAATAGCGCCAAAATATAGCGGGGTAGTATCGCATGTTCAGGACGCTTCTCTGGTAGTAAATGTATGCAATAATCTTTTAAATCCTAATTACTCTAAAAAATATATAGATGAGATAAAAGCAGAGCATGAGAAATTGAGAAATTTACATTTGGATAAAACAAATTTAAAAAGGTTTGTTTCTATTAAGGAAGTAAGGCAAAAAGGTTTAAAAACTAATTGGAGTAAAATTCATATTCCAAAACCGGAATTTACAGGTGTTAAAGCTTTCGAGAACATTAGTATGGATGAGATTGTAGAGTACATTGATTGGTCTCCGTTGTTTTGGGTCTGGGAACTCAAGGGAAGCTTTCCAAAGATATTAAAGCATAAAAAATATGGTGACCATGCTGAAAAGTTATATGATGAAGCCATGAAATTGCTTGATGAAATTATAAAAGATAAAAGATTTAACCCCAGAGCTGTAATCGGATTATTTCCAGCAAATTCCATAAAGGATGATATAGTGCTTTATTCGGATGAAAATAGGAATAATAGTATCCAATCATTTCATTTTTTAAGGCAGCAAGAGTATCGTGGGGAAAAAGCGCAGTATCTTAGCCTATCAGATTTTATAGCTCCAAAAGATTCAGGTGCTAATGATTATATTGGAGCATTTTGTGTTACAGCAGGTGAAGAGGTCGATGAATTTGCATCATACTTTAAAAATAAAAATGATGATTATAACTCCATTATGGTACAAGCACTCGGGGACAGGTTCCGGGTTTCTTATGGCTTACAACAGCAATGTTGAGCTTTCTTTTCTGTATATGCATGGTGGGTTTGCAATATTAATCTACACAATTTTTTATTTTGCCATCTTTGGATTTGATTCCGTCAAATGGATGTTCATAAATGCCGGTTTGGGTCTGTTTGGTATATACGCTGAAATTAATTGGTTACTATCTTTATTCGGCAAACAAGCCAGTGACTTTCCATGGAAAGTACATGTAATTCCCTTTCTATATTATGTGCTCTACACTTTTTTAATAAGACAGGCTGTTTTGGATTTTGTTGGAGTACGGGACGATCCAGAGAGAACTAAGAAAACTAACATATGGTATGTGGTTGTTTCTTTGGTTATTTATTCGATTATATATTTTATTACTTAAAATAGAGAGCCTTTATGCCATAAATCTTATTATAAGAATATAAGGAGAAACTCATGAGTGAGAATAACAATCTAAAGCTTCTAAAAGAAGCATACCAGTATTGGAATGATAATAGAGAACAGGCTTTTGAAAACTGGATGAACCTTATGTCTGAAGATGTGAAATTTGAATCAATTGCAGATGGGGCAAAGGGCATGGAGTTTACCAGGTGCTGCAATTGCAAGAATGATGTTCTCAGGTATTTTAAGGAACTTGTCAGTGAATGGGAAATGATTCATTACACGGTGAATGAATATATTGCTTCAGGAGACCGTATTGTAGCGATTGGAACTTGTGGATGGAAAAACCGCAGAACAGGAAAAGTTATTGATACACCAAAAGCGGATATTATAAGAATGAAAGACTCTAAAATAGTAGATTTTTACGAGTTCTATGATACTGCAAAGGCTTTAGAGGCTGCTAAGTAATAATCAAAAACTTATTAATCGATCTCAAATTGAATATATATGCCCAAAACAGCTTTATTCTGGTTTAGAAGAGACCTTCGTGTAGAGGACAATATTGGTCTATACAATGCCGCAAAAGAAAATGATGAAGTAATCCCTGTTTTTATCTTTGAAAATAAAATTCTAAAGACTATCAAACCGGATAACCCAAGGTTCGGATTCTTAGTGGATGCTCTTGGAAATCTTGATAAACAATTATTAAAATTGGGATCATATCTGCATATCGTAAGAGGAGATACGATACAAGAACTTAAAAAAATAATAAAAGAAAACAAGATCTCAGCTTTTTATTTCAATAAAGCCCATAGCCTTGCCTCCATTAAACAGGAAAAAGAAGTTGAAAAGATTTGCCATCAGCTAAATGTGGAAGTTAGAAAGTATAGTGATAGTTTGCTTGTACATATAGAAAAAGTACCTGTAAGAAAAGTATTCACTCCCTTCTATAGACTGTGGCAAAAAGAAGTTGAGAAATTTAAACCACTAAATGTAAAGAAGATAATTTCTCCAAAAATAAATAAGAATCAGATAGAAGAACTCATAAAGGATTTAAAATATAGATCCAATAATTACTGGCCAATCAGATTCCCTTCAAAGAGGGTAAAAGATTTTGAGTTTTGTGATTATAAAGACACAAGGAACTTCCCGTATTTAGATGGCTCTTCCAAGATGTCCCCATATATCAGATTTGGAATTATATCTATAAGAGAATTATATAACTATGTTCTATCCCTTGGTTGTCCTGACGACACCTATATCTCCGAGCTTGCCTGGAGGGAGTTTTGGTATCACATCATTCATCATTTCCCCGAGTGCAGAGAGATTGAATTTCAGCAGAAGAGAAGGGGTCTTAATTGGGAGAATAATCAAAAATACCTGGAGGCATGGAAGGAAGGCAGAACCGGCTATCCAATAGTTGATGCCGGAATGAGGCAGTTAAAAGAAGAGGGCTGGATGCATGGCAGGGTAAGGATGATAGTGGCTTCATTCCTGACTAAAGATTTGCTTATTGACTGGCGGTTTGGGGACAAACACTTTTATGACTATCTGGTTGATTATGATGAAAATGTGGACATAGGTAACTGGCAGTGGTCTGCATCAGTAGGAGCCGATCCAAAACCACTCAGAATATTCAATCCCATTTTGCAGTCACAAAGATTTGATCCTGAATGTGTATATATCAAAAAATATATTCCGGAATTAATAAATGAAGAGATAGTTAAAATACATGATCCCATAAAATATAAACTGCACTATCATGAACCTATAGTAAATCACTATGAAGCGTCTTATGATGCTAAGGATATGTATAATAAAGTTAGTAGTAAATGAGTTTTTTAAATTAGATTAGATTTATAAATATAATCTATCCTTGTTTGACAATTAACCCAAATAGGCAATTACTTACGATAATAATTAACTAAATATTAATATAAATAAAAATGGTTGCTGCAACTCCGGACAATTTAGCTCACAAAGATGTTGAAGTCATATATAAAAACAACCAAAAGGTAACTTCTATACCTTTTAATAGAGGACACTGCGAACTGGCTTTGATACTAAAAGACTCCGGGCTTAAATGGAGACCCTCGGTTGGTCATTACATTTGGGATCCTGAGAGAAAAATACTGAAGAAATCACCATTTAATAACAGGATCTATTATGTGCTCAATATACAACATTTTATTAAAATATTCTCAAGCATAGAGACAGTTAAAAGACTCTTTATATGGCTTCCCACTTATTATCATTCGAGACTAATATGTGAGGAGTTAGGAATTGAGAAATCTTTGATATTTGAAAAGATATTATCTGCAAATGTAAAATCTACAGCAGATGAGCTGTCGGTTTTGTATAATCTTATTATAACTAAATTGAATTCTAATTAGCTATTTAAAACCTCTGTACATTATTACAGTGCCTATATTAAGCTCTTCATATCGGCAGTCTTTAAACCCCGCTGTTTCCATTAAACTAATAAAGTTACTCCTGTTTGGAAATTTTGAAATAGAATCACCTAGGTATCTGTATTCTTCACTTGCGCCAAATAGTGAGCCTATAAGCGGGAAAAATTTATTCAGATAAGTCATATATACCGGACCAAATACTTTATTCCTTGGCAGTGAAAATTCCAAAATTCCAATGCTTCCTTTTTCATTCAACACCCTGTGCATCTCATTAAGTGATTTCTGAGGGTCTACTGTATTTCTAATACCAAAAGATATAGTTACTGCATCGAACGTTCCATCATTGAAAGGCAGGTCTTCTGCTATTCCTCTAGTAATGAAAATCTTTTCAGTTAGATTCTTACTTTTCAGCTTCTTTTTTGATTCCAAAAGCATATTAATACTTGGATCAAGCCCTACCGCCATAGAATCAGGGTTATGCTCTATGAAATTTATTGATACATCAGAAGTGCCGGTTGCAAGGTCTAATAATTTCTTCGCACCTTTGAATTCAGAGATAAGCCTGGTTTTCCATTTCTTATGAAAACCCATGCTGAAAAAGGTATTAAGTGGGTCGTAAACTTTAGCAATATTTTCAAATAAATCTTTAGTTTCTGGCATAGGGATTAAATATTAAAAACTAGACTATATCAGGAAATTGTTAAAAGAATATGATAGGGATAAAATTATATGTCTAGCTGGCTGATAATTTCTTTTATATGCTCTGAATGGTTTAGAACATAAAAATGTATTCCGGCTACTCCGCTATTTAGAAGATCGTTTGCCTGAATAATGCACTGATCAATACCTATTCTCTTTGCTTTCTTATCATCACTGCTGGCTTGTTCTAAATCGTCTTTGAGATAGTCCGGAATTTTAGAGCCGCACATTGTGGATATTCGCTGTATCTGTTTTGTAGAAAGTATAGGCATAAGCCCAGGAATAACAGGTATCTTGATACCATGAGATTTGGTTGTTTTTAAAAATTCATAGAAATATTTATTATTAAAGAATAGCTGAGTGATTACCAGGTCAGAGCCGGCATTGATTTTATTCTTTAGGTTTTCAATATCATTTTCTATTGAATCCGCTTCCAGGTGTTTTTCAGGGTAGCCTGCAACAGCAATACCTAATTCGATATTTTTTCTTTTCTCAAAATCACGTATATGTGAAACAAGCTCGTTCGCATATTTGTAGCTATCTTGATTAATTATACCGTCTTTTGGAGGATCACCCCTTAGAGCTACTATATTCCTAATGTTATTATCTGTAATTTTCTCAAGTATTTGATCTATATCCTGTTTTGTGGACCCAACGCAAGTTAAATGACAGGCAGTTTCTGTTTCTAACTCATTTTTAATGTATGAGGCTATATCCAGTGTTTTATCCCGCGTCATACCCATAGCTCCATATGTAACTGTAATAAAACTGGGATTTAAGCTTATTAATTCAGGAAGTGTAGTGTCTTTTAACTTCTTAAGACCCTCATGTGTCCTGGGCGGGAATATTTCGAATGAAATAACCGGCTTAGCTTTAACTTTATAATATTATTTAAATAACATTTATCAACGATTATATATGAATAAGAGTAATAATTAAGATTTTACTTTAATAATATTTTTTCTTCAAGTAATCATAATATTTACTGCTAAAATTGTTAATTATACTTTATTTGCTAATATTCAAACAGGAAAGCTAAATATAGCTATATTTTTATAAAAATAAATAACCGATATTCTGAGATTTAAAATGAGAATATTAATATTATTACTCCTACATCTATTGTTGCTACCTAATTGTGCATACAGAGATACACCTACTGAATCCTTGCATACTGTAAGCAGGGTTTTTTATTTAATGGGGACTAACCTTGAATTTAATCTCATTTGTAATGATAGAAAGCAGTGTTTAGATGCTATAAACAGGTCAGTCTCAGAAGCAAAAAGAATAGATAAAATATTTAGTAATTACAGAAATGATAGCGAACTTTCTAATCTATCAATAAAATCAGGTGCTAGAATAAAAGTGTCCAAAGAGTTCTTTGAGCTTACGGCTTTTTCCGTGTTTATGTCTGCTCTCACAAATGGGGCATTTGATATATCTGTAGGCCCTCTGGTTAAACTATGGAAAAACGAATCAAAGAATAATCGCATTCAAGATAAACTCTCAGTAGAAAATATAAGAACTAACTGCATTGGCACTGATAAGCTAAGCCTCTATTCAAGAGAGTCTGAAATTGGCTTTAAGTCTCATTGTATAAGATTAGATTATGGCGGGATAGGAAAGGGCTATGTATTGCAGCGTATTGTGAAGTTATTAGAACAAACTAATATTAAAAATGGGTTAATCAATTTTGGTGGTAATATTCATGCACTTGGTACTGATTTACAAGGTAAACCGTGGGTAGTAAATATTAAAGATCCGCGGGATAACAACAAGTTTATCAAAACCATAAATGTTATTAACAAGTCTGTATCTACATCTGGAGGATATGAAAGGTATTTCCTGGTAGATGGCAAAAAATATTCTCATATTATTGATCCCAGAACCGGACTTCCGGTGAGTCATCTATCTTCAGTCACAGTTGTTTCAGAAAGTCCGCTGTTTGCAGATGCTTTATCTACAGCATTTTCGGTGTTAAATATTGAAGAATCTAAAAAGATTATAGATAAGTTAGATAAGTTAGGCTTTCATCGCGTACCATACTGAATTAAATAACTCTGCTCCTATGCTATTCCATCTGTCCAGTCCTTCACGTATTTTGAGAATGCATTCATCAGTATCATATATATCCATCAATGCCCCGCCCTCAAACATATTTCCCATTGCATGGAAAATTTCATAGCCTTTTTCTTTTGAAATCCTAAGTGTTTCTATTGCATTTTCATATGTCTTAACAGGTTCACGCCTAAAGAAGTGAATTGCGGAAATTAATATAAGCGAATTTGCAATACTGTAGTTATGCGATAATGACTCTGCATGTTTGAGTGCATTATTAGCTCTCTCTATTGCTTGGTCAGGCAGTCCGATAAACCATAATGAACAAGCATTCCAGAAAGAGCATCCGACCGCAGGGTCATGACCATATAGGTATGCGCTAGAACTATGTTTATCGGGATTGTATAAAGAGATTCCAGCGTTTGTGTGCATTAATGCTTCATCCAGATTCGCCTGGCAAAAATTTATTGCTCCCAACATATAATGAGCCTGAATCATATGAACGGGTTCGGACAATTTCCTGCTCAATTCTAAACTTTTTTGCGAAATTTCCTGGGCATTCTTATAATCTGCCGTTGCTAGATAATATCCACCCAGTCCTCTATATACCTTGAATGATTCAGATTCTTTTCCTAATTTATTGGTTAAGTCTAATGCTCTTTCATATGTTCTTTCTGCCTCCAGAGATGAATAACCTTCTATGACCCTTAACACCCCACCCAGTGAAATTAGTAATTCCAGTTCAAGTGTAAGCCTGCTTGTATCAAATTCATCCAACTCATCTAACAAAGAAATTGCTTTTCTTAAATGATTTATAGCTTCTGTGTATGCAGAGTTCTTTATTAATGATACAGCCCCTATATGTAAATATCTTATAGCCTTTTCTATCAGTCCTGCTTGTGTCATATGGTGAGCAATTAGCTCAGGCTGCAATTCCGGAGAATCTGAAAATATGTCTTCGAGCACATCTGCAATTTTTTTATGATATGCTTTTTTCTCACTACGCAACAATGATTTGTATGCTGTCTCCTGAATAAGACAATGTTTAAAATAATATTTAATATCAGGATGGATACCTTTTTTATAAAGTACCTCGGCATTAATAAGTTTATTCAGCATATCGGTGAGCTCTTCATCAGCATATGGAGATATTTCTTTTATTAACATGTACGAAAATTCCGAGCCGATTACAGATGCAAGCTTGATTAAATCTTTCTCATCTTCAAGCATATCCAATTTAGCCATCAGAAGTCCACTCAGACTAACAGGTGTGTTATTTAAGAATTCAGATTCTAAATTACCGCCCGTTATGTTAGCCAACATAAATTTAGTCATCTCTTCAAGAAAAAGCGGGTTTCCGTCAGATCGTCTTACTAACTCATTGATAACAGGTTCCGATACTTCCATATTATCTAATAGATTATTAATCAGTGCTACAGAATGTTTCTTTGTGAGTTTGTTTAGAACTATTTGGTTGAAATATGATTTGATATCCCACCTGGGGTTGAAATTTGTTCTATATGTAACAATCATGAAGATGTTAGATCTGGGTATATTTTCTGATAACGTTTTAAGCAAATCAATGGTTGATGGATCACACCAATGCAGATCCTCCACTATAAATAATATATTATTGGTCTCTGATTTAGAGAGAATCCAATTGATCAGATCATTAAATATTTTTGTTCTGTATTTTTTGGGTGTTTCTCTATTCATTTCGTTTTGTGAATTATTGTCAGATAAATTTAAATATTAAGTAAAAGTTTCAGTGAACTCTTCTGACAAGCCTAATTCACTTATGATGTCACTTGTTCTTTGAGCATTGTTTATTGATCGAGGCTCGATACTAAATAAAAACTTTTTAAAATAATCCATCAAGGGATACAAAAAACTATTTTGATAATAAGGTGAACAAAAACATTCCATCAGTATTATTTGTTCATCAGCCGTTTGATATTTTACATCCTCTATTAACCGGGTTTTTCCTATCCCAGCGTCACCAATTATTATTGCGACTTGTCCATTTCCTTCTTTAACCTGTTCCCATCTATCAATAATCAATTCTAATTCCTGCACTCTTCCTACAAGTGGTTTATAAGAATTCTTAGATGTATCTGATCTTTTATTCAACACTCGGAATATTTCTATTTCTCTGGAAATACCTTTGAATGGCTGCTTGCCACAATACTCACAATCAAATATATGACTTACTAAATTATAGGTCACAGAACTTATTATTAATTGGTTGTTTGATGCGAAGTCTTTTATTCTAGAAGCTAGATTTGGTGTCTCACCCAGGGCCAGGTATTCCGTTTTATCAGTACTTTTTATCTGATCTAGAAGAACGTTTCCAGTGTGCACACCAATTTTTACCTGAATATGAATTTCCTGATCATTTACCCTGATTATTAATTTACTTATTTCCTCTATAATCCTTAGACCAGCTATTAAAGCCCTTGTTGCGTTATCTTCAAATGAAACGGGATATCCAAAATAAACAAGCAATCCGTCCCCGAGATGCTGTGCAATAAATCCATTAAATTCTTCAATACATCTCGACGCGACATTTTGATATGTTTTGAGGATGTGTCTGTAATCTTCTGGATCAAACTTCTCAGATAATTTGGTTGATTCTACCAGATCACAAAACATAACCGTTATATTACGTAACTCGGATAAAGATGCGTTTTGTGCTTCCTTTTGGACTTTCAATCTTATCCCCCAATAAGATATTTATTAATCATTCGAGTAAATCAGACTGACTCCTTAATAATAATTTTACTCTTGTATATTAAATGCCTGATATTAGTAATTAATCTGTAATTGCTGTTTAAATTATACTATAAATCTTCATTTATTTTTAGTTATAGTATTCTTTAAATAGGATGAAGGAATATTATGAAAGTTTCAGTATTAAATTAATAAAGTATCTAAAATATATTGGGTACGAATCATTTCTTTATGGATTACTTAAAATACAATGATTTAGTAGTAGTTCCAGAATTAAATATAGTTACTTACCACTAAGAGTAATGAAATATCAAAGATCTGTTTTAAGACATTATTTACCACAAAAAGGCTAGTTAGAAGAAGGAAAAGTTACATTATATCTCCGAAAAGTATTATATAAGAATTACTAGTGATAGAAAAGGAAGTAATACATTATAAATGGTAAATAGAGATAAAATTCAATTTCTGATTCCCATAATACTTCTTATGTAAAACAATAATTTCTTCTTTCTAAGTATTTTCTAAGGTACAGATCGGCAAATACAGCAATAAAAGGGACTAGACAGACTCACCAGAATACATTTCGACCAATAAAATCAATACTAAAATAAATAATGCAATAAAAACAATAAGTTACAATAAACCTAAAAAAGAACTTCTAATCCGTAGGTCAGA
>JABAOE010012465.1_pt1 | contig 13853 bp, 14 predicted proteins | sample 7062141 | NCBI WGS metagenome assembly JABAOE01 (sample SAMN14538627, study PRJNA623070) | marine sediment metagenome | biome: marine biome [ENVO:00000428]; feature: marine pelagic biome [ENVO:01000023]; material: deep marine sediment [ENVO:00002113] | place: India: Gulf of Khambhat ... | reverse complement strand
CGAATGCCGTACGCCATCAGGATGCCGTCGAACGGCCCGGACGCCCCGGCCGCCGCCGGATCCATCGCATCGCCCAACAGCCACTGCACGCCGCCGAGCCCCGGCTTCGCCCGGGCCGCCTCCAGCATCCCCGCCGACGCGTCCAGCCCCGTGAGGCGGGCCTCCGGGTACACCGATCGGAGCGCCGCGGTCGACAGCCCGGTGCCGCAACAGAGGTCGAGGAGCCGCGCGCGCGGGGCGACGCCGAGTCGCGTGGCGCTCCACCCGAGGTGCTTCGTGTATCCCGGGTTCAGGGCGTTGAGCAGATCGTACCGCCGCGCCACGCGGTCGAAGTCGCCCGCGAGCACGCGCTTGCGTTCGGTGAGATCTCCGGCGGCGCGCGGGCTCACGACGGCTCGTCAGACTGGAAGCACATCCTCGGGATAGCTCACGAGCCGGGCCGGGGCGGCGGCGGCCACCCGCCGACGGAACGCGCGCCGGGCAAGATCGGCCGTCGAAGCGCCCAGAGCGCGGACGGCGAGCGTCAGCTTGCCCGGCAGGGATACGAACGCGCGGCCCGCCAGCGGGTCGCAGCCGGTGCGGCGGATGCGCCGGCCGATCGACGAGTAGACCAGGCGCGCCGTGCGGATCGCCATCGAGCATCTCCACGACAGCGCGAACAGACCCCGGTCGCCCGACTCGTAGTAGCGGTCGGCCTCGTCCAAGACCTCGGCGATCGCCCGGGCCACGGCCCCCGCCTCAGCCTCGGGGAAGNNCGGGGAAGGGTCCGCCGAGCGCGCCGGCCAAGTGCGGGGCGCCGCACTCGGCGAGCAGGGACTCCGGGAGGTAGAGCCGGCCTCGCCGCCAATCCTCCTCGACGTCGCGGCAGATGTTGGTGAGCTGCATGGCCATGCCCATGTGCGCCGCATTGCGCATGGCCCCCTCGTCGCTGACCCCCATGACGTGGCACATCATGAGCCCCACGCTGCCGGCGACGCAGTAGCAGTACTCCAGCAGCGGCTCGAGCGTTTCGTACCGCCGGCCTCGCACGTCCATCTCCAGCCCGGCCAGCAGGTCGTCGGCGTAGCGCTTCGGGATGCCGCGGTGCCGCACGGTGGTCCGGAAGAGCTCCAAGGCCGGATCCGCCATCGAGCGACCGGCGTAGAGATCGTCCACTTCGCTCCGCAAGGTGGCGAGCGCGGCCTCGTGGCCTTCGGGACCCGCCAGATCGATGGCGTCGTCGGCCCGCCGACAGAAGGCGTAGACGGCCACCGCGCGGTCGCGCACGTCGCCGGGCAGGAGCTGCGCAGCGAAGGCAAAGCTCTTGGAGTGCCCGCGGATGACGCGGTAGCTCGCGCGAACCGCCTCGTTCACGCCCGGAAGTCCTCGATCACCAGGCCCGCCGTCGCCTTGGCCGAGTTCATGACCCCCGGGACGCCGGCGCCCGGGTGGGTGCCGGCCCCCACCAGGTAGAGACCCGGAATCCGGTCGTCGCGATTGTGCGGCCGGAACCACGCGCTCTGCGCGAGCGTGGGGGCGCAGGAGAAGGCCGAGCCGTGATACGCGTTCAGCACGCTCCGGAAGTCGGCCGGCGTGAACCACCGCTTGGTGACGACGTGCCGGCGGAGGTCCGGCAGGCTCCAGATACGCGAAGATCCGGTCGGCGTAGCCATCCGCCGCCGCGTCCCAATCGATCGGCGCATTCCCGAGATGCGGGACCGGCGCCAGCACGTAGAACGCCTCGCAGCCCGGCGGCGCCAGCGACGGGTCGGTGACGGTCGGCGCGTGCAGGTAGAGGCTGAAGTCGTCCGGGAGCCGGTCGCCGTGGAAGATGTCCGCCAAGAGCCCCCGGAAGCGCCGCCCGAACAGGATCGTGTGGTGCGCGACGGCGTCGTCGTAGCGCCGATCCGTCCCGAAATACAACACGAACAGGGACATGGACCACTCCATCCGCTCCAGCCGGCGGCGCATGCGCCCCGCGTCGGGCTCGGAGCGCAGGAGCGTGCCGTAGGTGTGGTGCAGGTCCGCGTTGGAGACGACGGCGTCGAACGGCTCGTCCTCCACCGCGCCGGCCGCGACGCGATGGACCACCCTTCCATTGCTCCGNNCCGATGCGGTCCACCGGGCGATTGAGGCACAGCCGCCCCCCCAGCTCCTGAAAGCGCCGGACCAACGCCTGCACCAGCGCCCCCGTGCCTCCCCGCGGGAAGAAGACGCCCCACTCCCGCTCGAGGTGGTGGATCAGGGTGTAGATCGCGCTGGTCTCGAACGGGTTGCCCCCGACCAGGAGCGAGTGGAAGCTGAGCGCCTGCCGCACGTGCTCCTCCTTCACGAAGCGCGCGACGGTGCGGTAGACCGACCGGTCCGCGCGGAGGCGGATGAGATCGGGCGCCACGCGCACCATGTCGGAGAAGCGGAGGAACGGCGTGGCGGCCAGCTCGGTATACCCCGCTTCGAAGACCCGTCTGGCGTAGTCGACGAACGCGAGGTAGCCGTCGCCGTCGGCGGGGCGAAGCGATCGGATCTGCGGGACCATGGACTCGGTGCGCCCGGTGTAGTCGAACCGGACGCCGTCCTCCCAGTGCAGCCGGTAGAAGGGATCGACCCGGAGGAGGTCCACGTACTCGTGCACGTCGCGCCCCGTTTCCGCGAACAACTCCTCGAACACGTGGGGTGCCGTGATCACGGTGGGACCGGCGTCGAAGACGAAGCCGTCCTGTTCGTAGACGTAGGCGCGGCCTCCCGCGCGGTCCCGGGCCTCGAAGATGGTGGTGTCGAAGCCGGCCGCCTGCAGCCGCACGGCGACGGCCAACCCTCCGAAGCCGCTTCCCACCACGGCTGCGCGCGGCCCCTGCCTCATCTCAGCTGAACGCCCGCTCCAACCGCTCGACCTCCTGGCGGATCGCCTCAAGGTGCGGGCGCGCCCCCAGGGCGCGGCAGAGCCCGTCGAAAGCGGCGTCGAGGTGCGTGCGGATTCGGGCCGGCGCGACCGGGGCGAGCGCGGCTCGCATGCGCTCCAGGACCCGCTCCGCCTCCCAGTCGATCGACAGGCCGCGCACCTCGCGGACGAGCGCGGCATAACTGACCTGGTCGCTCTCCTGGCCCAGCCAGGCCCACGGCCACGTCGGACGGGCCAGCTTGATGTCCTCCACGCCCTTCGCCCGCCGGGCATCGACCCCGATGCCGCTCCAATCGTCCAGCATCTGGAGCCCGACGCCGAGCTCCGCCCCGAAGCGCGCGATCGCGGCGACCGTGGCGGGCGCACCGCCGGCGGCTCGTGCACCCAGGACGGCGGCGAGCCGCATGAGGGATCCGGTCTTCATGCGGGTGATGCCGGCCACGAGCTCGGCAAGGTCGGGCCCCCGAACGGCCGTGACCCGGACCGACAGATCCAGCGCCTGACCCTGGTGGCAGCGAAGCAGGGCCACGCTGACCTCCTCGTAGAGCGCGAGCCGGAGCTCGTCGCTTCCGTCGAGTCGCGACAGCAGCGTGAGCGCCAGGAAGTACAGCCAGTTGCCGGTGTTCAGCGCCACCGGCAGTCCGTACCGACGGTGGAGCGCCGGCTCGCCCCGCCGCACGGGGGAGTCGTCCTCGATGTCGTCGATCACCAGCGACCCGACGTGCAGCAGCTCGATCATGAGCGGGAGCAGCTCGGGAGGGCCGTCGTCCGCGCCGCCCGCGAGGCGCCACGAATGCTCGAGCAGCCGCGCCCGCATCCCCTTGCCGGTGCGCCCGAGAATGTCCCGAGCGGGGTCGAGCAACGCGGCATCCCACCACTGCGGGTCGACGGCCTCCCCCGTCTGCAGGGCGTCGGGCAGCGTCTCGAGCAGTCCGGCGAGGGACGACACCAGACCGGCGTCGGTCGCTGGGTATCCGGCGCGTGCGCTCATCAATCGGTTCCGAGTCCGAGACGATAGCGGAGGGAAAGGCCGCGCGGCGGACGGCCGGCGACCAGCCGAAGACGATCGGCGGAAGTTAGGCGCAGCGCGTAGAAATTTCCAATCGTCGTCTCGGGCAATCGGTAGAAGCGCTCGAAGACGGCAATGCGGTGCGACGGCGCGAACCAACGGAACAGGAATCGGTTGAGCAGCTGCGCGAACCGGGCCTGCCGGCGGTGCCGCGCGGCGAAGCCGCTGAGCGCTCGGCCGAACAGGCGTTCCGGATGCTCGGCCGCCACGAACTCCGCCAGCCGGAAGGCCACCGGCAAGGAGTAGCCGGTGCCGGGGTGGAACCATCCCCCGCGGTAGCCCGCCAGCAGCGGTCCCGACCCGGGCCGTCTCCGCGACCCCCGCCACGGCATCGGGAGCACCCCCGCTTCCTCGCGCACGATCCCGCCGTGCCTCCACCCCTGCCGTTCGACGTAGCTCGTGACGTACCCATGCAACCGCTCCCGATCCAGCTCCGGGGACTCGTGGAAGTAGGTGTCCTCCACCAACAGGCGGGTCGGTCCGAGCGGCAGGACATAGACGAACCGGTATCCTTCCGACTGGTCGACGCAGGCGTCCATCAGCATCGGTGTTTCGAGCCGGTGGGGCTCGTCCAGCTCGAGCTCGAGGCCGAGGAACTTCTGGTAGCCGGCCGGCGCGTCCGCGCGGGGCCGCGCGGGGCCGCGCGCATCGACCACGACCGTCGCGTCGAGCGCCTCGCCCGAGGCGAGGAGCACCCGGTCCGGGTGCACGCTTGACACCTCGGTCTCGAGGAGCAACTTGCCGCCGCGGGAGCCGCCGACGGCATCCGACACGACCGTGTGGAGCCGGGAGCTGGTGATGGCGGAGTACTGGCCGGAGAGCGTTCGCTCGTAGCTCGGAAAGCGGACCCGATAGCCGGGCCAGCGATGGACCACGAGGGGCTCGAGCCAGGCCGGCATCGGGCCGCCCAGGTCGCCTGCGTGAAAGCACCACGTGTGGTTGCCGCCCAGCGAGCCTTCCCGCTCGAGCAACACGATGCGGGCCGCCGGCTGGCGGTGGCGCAGGGCGAGCGCGAGCAGGCCGTTCTGGAGACCGCCGCCCACGAGAGCGTAGTCGAACTCCGGCATCGGGGGAAGATGCAGGCGGGACCGTGACGAGTCGAATTCGTGCGACGGCGTGAATCGCATGCCGCCCGACGGTGGGTCTGCCGCATCGGGCAAGCCGGCGTGGCGGGGCTCCTGGCGTCCGCGGCGTTCGCCGCGACGCTGCGCGGCCAGCTACCCGGCGGCGCCGCGGACCCGCAGGAAGACGTCTTCCAGCCGGCGGGCTTCGGGACCGGCCCCCATGCCGAGGTGTCGGTGCTGCTCGAGGTCACGATCTTCAAGATCGACGTCCTCGTGCTCACCGTGCGGGTGCCGGACGCAACGGCCGCACGGTTCCGCGATATCGTGGCGGGGCGCGACTACGGCGAGGACGTGGCGGACTCGATCGCCGCCGCCGTCTTGGACGCGGAGGACCTGTGGGCCCGGCAGGTGTTCCGGCGGGACGTCAGCCTCGGCCGCCTGGTGGGCGGCATGCGGGAGAACGTCGAGCGGGCCGCCGAGGCCGGGTACGTCACCCGCGAGTTCGCCCGCACATTCGCCGAGCGCCTCCCGGAATGGTTCGCCTTCCTGGCCGACACGGGAGTCAAGAAGGGCGACGAGATCGTCTTCCGGGTTCGGGGCGACAGCCTCCGCACGGTCTACCGCACGGTCGGCGGCGAGGTGATGCTCGACGAGTGGGCGGAAGGCACCCAGGCGCGACGCGGCAGCGTGCCCAGCTTCTTCGCACCCGGCACGCGGTTCCGCAAGCGCCTGGTGGAGGCCCTCCTCCGAGCTACGCCCCGCCCGTCGTCCGCACACCCGGCCACCAGTTCCACCGACCCGCCAGTGCCAGGACCGCCGGCCCGACGGTGATGCGAACCAACGTGGCATCGAGGAAGACGGCCGCGGCCAGCGCGACGCCGAGCATCTTGATGATGAGGAACTCGCCGAACGCAAAGGCGCCGAACACCACGACCATGACGGCTGACGCACTCGTGATGACCGGCGCCGAATACGCCAGTCCGTAGGCGATGGAGGCGCGGTCCGATTCGCCGGCACGCTTGAATTCGCCCACCCGCCCCACGAGAAAGATCTCGTAGTCCATACTCAGACCGAAGACGGTGCAGAACACCAAACTGGGGATCACCGGGAAGAAACCCGACACCGGATCCGCCAGGCCCAGCACCGAGAGCCCGATCCCGTCTTGAAACACGAGCTTCGCCACACCGAACCCGCCGGCCACCGAGGCGAGGTTCAGGAGGACGGCCTTGAGGGGGATCGCGAGGGATCGGAAGCTGAACGCCAGGGCACCGAAGGTCCCGATCAGCACGGCCGCGACCACCACCGGCAGGGCCGACCGCGCCGCGCGTTGGTAGTCGGCGCGAGCCCCGGGCAACCCCCCCACCCACACCTCGGCCGCGAGCGGCCTGGCCCGGATCGCCGATCGAAACTCCTCGACCCACGCCACCATCTCGCTCGGGCGCACCCGCTCCTGCGGTATGCCCTCGAGCAGCACCGATTCGCGGTCGGCGCTCAGGTAGGCGTCCCTCACCGCCGACGGCGTTGCGAGGAACGCCAGACGAGAGGGCGGCCGCTCGCGCGCAAAGGACGCGAACGACACCACATGCGACAGCCGCTCGTCGGCCATCATCAACCCGTGAATCTCCTTCACCGTGCTCCACCCGCCCGCGTCGAGGACGTCGCCGCCGGCGGGAAGCCGCACCAGCACCCGCGGTCGCTGCAGCAGCGCGCCCCGCCCCATCGCCTGTACGAGCTCGAGGCCCTGCGTCGACTCCATCGCCGGTGGAAGCCAGTCTTCGTCGGGATCGCCGATCCGGAGCTCCGCGGCCTGTGCGGCGAGCCACGCCAAGGGGAGCCCGCCGACGGCGAGCGCGATCCACGGATGGCGGCACACCCACCGGCCCCACGTCAACCACAGCCCCGTGCCCGGTTTGATGCGAGGGGCGACGCGCCATCGATCGACGCCGTGTCCGAGCCACGCCAAGAGCCCGGGAAGCAGGGTGACCGAGATGAGGACGGCGCACGCCACCGCCATCAGGCCGCCCGCTCCCAACGATCGGAGCTCGCCGAGCGGCACGATGCTGAGCCCTGCGAAACCGACCGCCACCGCCACTCCGGACACCAGGACGGTGCGCCCGCCGTGCCTCGTGGCGTGGCGGGCCGCGTCCGCCGGCGAGCGTCCGTCGTCGAGGGCCTCGCGGAACCGACTCACCATGAGCAGACCGTAGTCGATTCCCAATCCCAGGCCGACCATCGTGACGAGACTCTGGAGCATGAACGAGAGCGGCACGATGCGACCGACCAAGGTCGCGATCCCCAGCGCCGAACCGATGGTCAACGCCCCGACCACCACCGGCAGCCCGGCGGCCTGCACCGTGCCGAAGGCGGCCAGCAGAATGATCAGGATCAACGGCAACGCCCGGCGCTCGGCTCGCTCGGCGTCCGCCGTGTTGGTGCGACGGAGGTCCGCGTTCAGCGCCGGCTCGCCGGTCCATCGCATGGTGATCGTCGAATCGCTCCAGCGGCGTCCGACGGCCTCCGTCACCGCACGCAGGGCGCGGATGACGTCGTCCCCGGCTCCCGCGTCCGGGCCGAGCACCGCGAGCATGAGCGCCCCGTTCCGCCCGGCGAGCAGGCTGTCGCGACTCTCCCGGAAGTAGCGGACCCGTGCGACACCCTGCACCGATCCGATCGCCGCGGCGAGCGTGTCGAGACGCCACCGCTGGTCGGCGCGCCGCGGATCGACGCCGGCAATCGCGAGCACCACGGCTTCGGCGTCTCCCGCCACGAACTGCGACCGCATGAGCGACCGCACGGAGTCGGAGTCACTGCCCCGAACCGAGGCGCGCACCTCCAACACCTGGTCGATGTCGCGCGAGGCCGCCCACAGGAGCAGACCGGTCACCAGCCATCCGACCAGCCACGGCCGGGGGGCGTCAACGACCGCGCGAGCGAGCCGTCGTCTCAGGGCCCAGACCAGGCGCCGCTGCCGGACCGGGCGTCCCGCCGCGAGGTCATGGCGCTCCCCCGAACCTCGTGCAGTACACCGGCGGCAGGTTCGCCGATACCGTGGTCCACGAGTCTCCACCGTTCTCGGACACCCAGAGGGCGCCGGTCGTGCTTCCGAACACCAGGCGTTCGCCGCTCCGATCCACGTCGAGCGCGTGGCGGAACGCGAGATCGTACGCGTGCTGCTGCGGCAGCCCCTCCGTCAACACCTCGAACGACCCGCCCCCGTCGCGCGTCCGGGTCACGACGACCTTTCCGTCCACCGGAATCCGGCGCTCGTCGCTGACGCCCGGCACCAGCCACGCCGTCAGGGGATCGTCGGGGTGGACGGCAACCGCGAAGCCGAACGTCGACGGCGGGACGTCCGGGAACTCGTGCCAGGACCCCAGGCCGTCGGTCGACCGAAAGACGCCGTTGTGGTGCTGGGTCCAGAAGACGTCAGGCGCCGACCGGCACTGCACCAGGCGGTGGGGATCCTGGATGTACGGGTCGCTTGCCCGCTCGGGCGGCATGTAGGCCGCGCGCATCCCGTCGGCCCTGCAGGACCACGACGCGCCGTCGTCCTCCGTGAGCCACACGCCCCCGCACGAGACGCCGACGGCCACCCGTGCGGCGTCTCTGGGGTCGACGCACACGGAGTGGATGCCCGGATAGTCGTACCCGCCGCCGAACCATTGCTTGCGATGCGGCTCGTTCCAGAGCGATGCTACGAGCTCCCACGACTCGCCCCCGTCGGCGCTCCGAAAGAGGCCACCGGGAATGGTTCCGCACCACAACGTGCCGTGACGCGCGGGATCCCCGGCCTCCAGCGACCAGATCTGCGCCAGCTTCCACGGAATCTCTCTCCCGAGCGCATTCGTATCGGGCGGCGCGTCCGCCGGCCGCTCCGGATACGCGGGGGCCGCACATTCCTCCCAGTGCTTGCCGTCGCGGGACCGATGCAGCTTCGCTCCGAAGTGCCCGTGGGCCAGCGCCGCATACACCATCCCGTTGCGCCGGTCGGGCAGCACCATCGACACGTGGTCGCCGAGAAACGCGGTGTCCGCGATCTCCCAGTCGCCACGGCGCCGGCGCACGGTGAACAGCCCCTTGCGGGTCGCTACCAGGATCTCGTCGTCCATCGCCCTCCCTCCTCACCCGCCCGAGAGCGCCTGCATGACGTAGACCTCACTCTCGTCGGCCACGGGGTCGCTGAGGCCGTCACGATCGCGGATGGGTTCGCCGTTCACGAACACGACCATGTGCTGCCGCACGGCGCCCTGGTCGTCGAGCACGTAGTCCCGGGCTCGGGGGTTGTCCGCGAACACCCGACCCAGCACCTCCCGCACCGTCCGCCCGCTCACCTCGGTGGTCGGGCACGCGACGTGGCGTTGCATGTTCGCGGTGAACGTGACGCGTACCATGACACACCCGATGTCGACGTCTCCCACTCCTCGACCGCGCGCGGCCGCCGGGCTCGCCCTACGTCGCCTGCCGTCTGGCGTGGAACGCGAACCGTGAGAGGCGGCGCTCCGCCGCCAGGCGGGCGGCGACCGCGAAGAAGCGCTGCTGGCCGTCGTACGTCACGTCGCCCTCCACCCGGCGGAGGTCCTGTTCCACCGCCTCCCGCGCCGCGCGCCACCGCTCGGCCATCCGCGCCATGTTCTCGGTCCGATCCATCGTCTCGACAACGTCGAACCCCGTATCCGCCAACAGGCGCTCATCGGTGCCGACCGGCACGAACAGAAAGAAGCCGATGGAGCTCCGGACGGCGATCTCTTCGTTGGTGAGCGGGCCCGTCACGACGATCGGATCGGTGAACACGAGACTCCCGCCCGGGCGCAGGACACGTTTCCACTCCTGCAACACCCGCCGCCGATCGGGGAGGTGATTGATCGCGTCGATGCAGACCACCGCGTCGAACGCCCGGTCCGGAAACGGCAGGGCGTGCCCCGCATCCGCGTGCTCGAACCGGGCGCGCTCGTCGAGGCGTTCGGCCGCCGCCCGGGTCCGGGCCGCGGCGATGCCCTGCTCATGCACGTCGATCCCGAGCACGTCACAGCCCGTCACCTTCGCGATCCGAAGCGTGGGGCCGCCGGAGCCGCATGCGACGTCGAGCAGCGTGCGGTCCGGCCCCAACGCGAGCCACGAGAGAAAGAGGTCCTGCTCGTCGGCCGTCAGCCAGCCGTTCTGGCCGATATCCTCCCCGAACGTGGCCGTGCGGATGTTCGCGTACAGCCCCGACGCGAAGTGCCCGTATTGGGCGTCGTAATGGTCTACTTCGGCGTCGCGCCCGTGCATCGAGCCGTCTCGCACGATCCCGTCGGGAGCATCCGCGGAGGGGGTCGTCACCGATCGGACCAGACCGCCAACTCGTTTCCGCTCGGGTCGGTGAAATGAAACCGTCGCCCTCCCGGAAACTCGAACACGTCCTGCACGATCCGCCCGCCGCTCTCCGTGACGCGGGCCTTCGTGCCCTCCAGGTCGGTGGCGTAGAGCACGACGAGCGGCCCTCCGGCGTGCACCTCCCGGTCTGCGTTGAAGCCGCCACCCAACCGTCCGTCGTGGAAGCTGGCGTAGCTGGGTCCGTAATCGGTGAACTCCCAGCCGAAGACCTCCGAGTAGAACCTCTTGCTCTGGGCGAGGTCGGCCGTCGGGAACTCGATGTAGTCCATGCGACGATCGTGCTCGGCGTGGCTCATGGGATCGGCTCCCCTCGTGATCGCTGGGTTGTGGCATGCGGGTGGCGCCCGAGCGGAAACTACGATCAAAACCCGTGGCGCGCACGGCGGGCCACATCGCACGCCCGGGGGCCGGTCGCCTCGCGCTTTGTGTCCACGCGCAATAAGCTCTAGCCTGCTCCGGCTTCACGGCGCGGCGCACGCGGCCACCAACGACGGGAGCGAGACGGCACGTGGAATCGCTGGCCTGCATCCTGTGCGAACAGTCCGACACGCGGCTCTACAAGGTCGAGAACGGCTACGATGCGGTGCAATGCGCGCGTTGTGGTCTGGTGTTCGTGACGCCCAGGCCGGACATCACCGAGATGAAAGAGCTCTACCAGGGGCAGGAGACCAAGATCGACCTGTCCCAGCACATGACGGGCCGTGACGAAAAGACGATCGAGGCACGATGGGCCTTGCGGGTGATCAAGCGTTACCAGACCGGCGGCGCGCTGCTGGAGGTAGGATCGGCCGCAGGCTACTTCCTCCGGGAGGCCCAACGGCAGGGCTTCGCCGTGCAAGGAATCGATCTGGTGCAGCAATTCGTGCGGTTTGCCACCGAGGTGCTCGACGTTCCGGTGTTCGAGGGGACGTTGCGGGACGCCCGCTTCGCTCCCGAGACCTTCGATGTCGTCTACATGCGCAACGTCCTGGGGCACCTGGCATTCCCCATCGCGGAGTTCGAGATCGTTCATCGCGTACTGAAGCCGCGCGGATACCTCGTCCTGGAAACCGGCAACGTCGCCGAGCTCCCGGCGGAGACGACGGGCGAGCTCGAGCTCCCCGATCACCTGTTCCATTTCTCCGAGAGCACCATCAAGCAGCTGCTCGAGCGCACGCGATTCGATTGGATCGCGACGCAGCGCTGCGTGCTGTTGAAGCACCTGCGGATCGTCAAGTCGTTGGGATTCGCGAACCGGCGTGCCCGCCGGAAGCCGCCTGCGCCGACGTCCCCGGCGGCGCTGGCGTTCGAGCTGCCGAAGTCTCGGTTGGCCAAACGGTTCAAGAAGCAGCTCTCCCAGTTCCTCCGGTACGACGTGGGGCGCATCCTCCCCGCACGGGGGCGTCGGTGCACGTTGGTCGTGGTCGCACGGAAGCAGCGCGGGTGAACGCGCCCGCCGGCGTTCGCCGCTCTTGCCGCCCCCGAGTGGCGCATCCATACTAGATTTCCGTCCCGGAACCCCCTCGGAGGAACCGCCCACGTGCCCTCCCGCGACGCACGGTTCGGCCCGCAGGCCCGGCGGCGACGCACGCCACGCGCGGCAGGCGCCCGATAGATGGAACCGGCGCCCGCCAGACCGGGGGACCCGCTCGCGACCCTGCGCGAATATCGGCAGTTGGCGCCGTGGAGCCTGCGCGACCTGGCGACCCTGGCCGGTGCGATCCTCGAGGCGTCGGCGGTCCGACCGATCAACGCCGCGGCCAGTGCGCGGCCGTCGGAGCGCACCATCCGATTCTACGTGACGCGCGGGCTGGTCACCCCCCCCGAGGGACGGGGAACGGCGGCGATCTACTCCTACCGTCACCTGCTCCAGGTACTCACCGTCAAGCTCCGCCAGATGGAGGGCGCCACCTTGGGGGCGATCGCCACCGAGTTGCGGGAGTCCACCGGCGACGTGCTCGAGCGGCGCGCCGCCGCCGCCCTGGGCGCCGCACTGCCCTCGCCGGCCCGCTTGCCGCTGACCAGCCACGACACGCCACCCCGGGGACGTGCGGGACGTGCGCTCCGCGCGTGGATCGAGATGCCGGCCGGCGACGGGCAGGTCGAGGGCCGCTGGTATCGGGTCGCCGTCTCCCACGGGGTCGAGCTGCACGTACGGGACGACCACCCGCTCGCACCGCTCGCCGGACGCGAGGCGGACGTGGCCGACGCCGTACGCCTCGCCGTGGCACGGCTGCTCTCCCAGCCCCCGGCCGAGCCGCCCGACGAATGAGCCGACCATGAACCGCTACCCCACCCGAGCACGCACGAGGAGTCGCCAACCATGAACTGGGTGCTGTTGATACTGTTCGCCGCGGTGGTCATCTGGGCGATCTCGGCGTACAACGGACTCATCGCGCTCAAGGGACAGACCCTGAACGCGTGGAAGCAGATCGACGTGCAGCTGAAGCGCCGGCACGACCTGATCCCGAATCTGGTCGAGGCGGTGAAGGGTGCCATGGAGTTCGAGCAGGAGACCCTGGAGGCCGTCATCCAGGCGCGGAACCAGGCCGTGCAGATCCAGGCCGGCGCGGCGCCCACCGGCGGGGTCCAGGCGCTGGCCGCGGCGGAAGCGGCCCTGAGCGGCGCGCTCTCCCGCCTGAACGTCGTCGTGGAGCGATACCCCGATCTCAAGGCGACCGCCAACGTGGGGCAGCTCCAGGAGGAGCTGACCTCGACCGAGAACCGGGTCTCCTTCGCACGGCAGTTGTACAACGACACCGCCACGACCTACAACGTCCGGCAGCAGCAGTTCCCGTGGAGCCTCCTCGCCGGGTTGGCGAAGGCCGAGGTCGTGGAGCTGTGGGAGATCACCGACGAGACGGAGCGCGAAGTCCCCAAGGTCGATCTCTCCATGAAACCCAAGCAGTGAGCGATCGGAACCTCTTCGCACAGCAGCTAGCAAACCGCCGTCGGTCCTGGCTTCTCGTCGCCGTCTTCGTCGGGTTCTTCGCGTGGATCGGGTTCGGCGGCGATCTGGCCTACTACCTCAACACCGCCGGGAGCCCCCCCGGCACGTACCGTCACACCGTGCCGCTGATGGGGATCGGGACCACGCTGCTCGGCATGGGCATGGCCTGGTTCGCCTGGCGGCGCGGACCGCGCCAGGTGCTCTGGGCCACCGGCGCCTGGGAGCTGGCGACCCCGTCGAAGCCCGACGAGCAGGTCCTCCAGAACGTGGTCGAGGAGATGGCGATCGCGTCGGGGCTCGCGCGACCGACCATCTGGGTCGTCCCCGACCCCGACCCCAACGCGTTCGCCACCGGCATCCGGCGGACGGACGCGCACGTCGCCGTGACGGAGGGACTGCTCTCCGCGCTCGGCCGCGACGAGCTGCAGGCGGTGGTCGCACACGAAATGGCCCACATCCGCAACGACGACGTGAAGCTCATGACCCTGCTGGCCGCCCTCGTCGGGGTGATGGCGTTGATCTCCGACGGCGCGTTCCGGA
>JABAOE010042235.1_pt1 | contig 13854 bp, 11 predicted proteins | sample 7062141 | NCBI WGS metagenome assembly JABAOE01 (sample SAMN14538627, study PRJNA623070) | marine sediment metagenome | biome: marine biome [ENVO:00000428]; feature: marine pelagic biome [ENVO:01000023]; material: deep marine sediment [ENVO:00002113] | place: India: Gulf of Khambhat ... | reverse complement strand
CGATGCTGACGAAGATGTTGTCGTCCACGAAGAAGATGTCTTTCCGACCCACCCGCTCGATCTCGGCAACGACTTCGCTCACGGGGCGCTGGCGCAGACTGGAGCCGTAGAAGGCGCGTATCGAGCAGAACTCGCAGTTGTAGCGGCAGCCCCGGCCGTACTGCACCAGCGCCATTGGGGCATACCGCTTGCCCGCGAAGATGCTCCGGTCGGGCGACACGCCCCCGAGCGGCGCGAACCCGTCGTGTCGGTAGAGCGGCGCAAGCCGTCCTCGCTCCGCGTCTCGGACCACACGCGGCCACAGCGGCTCCGCGTCGCCGCAGACGACCGCGTCCGCGTGCCGGCGGGCCTCGTCGGGGAGAAAGGTGGGATGGTAGCCGCCCAGGATCACGCGCACCCCGCGCCGCCGGTACGCGTCGGCGATCTGATAGGCGCGCCGCGCCGTGTAGGTCTCCACCGTGAGCGCGGCCACGTCGGTGGGCTCGTCGAGGGGAATCGGCTCGATGCGCTCGTCGTACAGCACGGTCTCGACGTCGGGCGGCGTGAGGGCCTGCAGGACGGCGAAGCACAGCGGTTCCATCGCGTCCGCCGAGCGGGCGGCGCAGAGGTTGGGCCGCACGAACGTAACCCTCACTGTCCACTCCTCTTGTGCAAGGAAGAACAGGAGCGATATTCGTCTCTGGGGTCAATCTACGATCGCCTCGCGAGGCCGCAAGCGCGCGGCGGCAGTCGACGGGTGGAAGGGATCTCATGATCCGGATCGCGCTGTTGTCTCCCAAGGGGCCGCTCTATCGGCATCGGGGCGGCATCTTCCGGAAGTCGCTGCGATACGCCCCCCTCACGCTCCCCACGCTCGCCTCGCTCGTCCCCCCGGAGCTCGAGCACACGCTGCGGATCGTGGACGAGGGAATCGAGGAGATTCCGGCCGATCTGGATGCCGACCTCGTGGGGATGACGGTGATCACGGGGACGGCGCGGCGGGCCTATGCGCTGGCGGCACACTTCCGGGCCCGGGGCGTCCCGGTGGTGTTGGGAGGGCCCCACGTCACGTTGCTGCCCGAGGAGGCGGCGGAGCACGCGGACGCGATCGTCGTGGGGTACGCGGAGTCGAGCTGGCCCGAGCTGCTCCGCGACTTCGCCGAGGGCCGCATGCGTCGGCGCTACGACCAGGCGCCCGATCTCAGTCTGGCCGGGCTGCCGCCGGTGCGGCGCGAGTTGATTCCGGCGCGGCACTACATCACGCGGCACGTGTTCGAGGCGACGAGGGCGTGTATCCACACCTGCGACTTCTGCGTGGTGCCGGCGGCATGGGGCCGGCGGCAGCTGCAGAAGCCGGTGGACGAGGTGGCCGAGGAGATCCGGCGGTCCGGCGCGCGGCGCGCGATCTTCGTGGACTTGAACATCGTGGCCGACCCCGCCTATGCCGGTCGGCTCTTCGAGGCGCTGATTCCGTTGGGAATCGGGTGGTACGGGTTGGCGACGACGCTCCTCGCGCGAGACCCCGACCTGCTGGCGCTCTGCGCCCGAAGCGGATGCCGCGGGCTGCTGATCGGCTTCGAGTCGATCGCCAAGGAGAACCTCCGCACGGTGCGAAAGGGGTTCACCGACCCCGCGACCTTCCGCGACGTGGTGGACGCGCTGCACCGGCACGGGATCGCGGTGCAAGCCACGTTCATGTTCGGCATGGACCACGACACCCCCGACGTGTTCGAGCGGACGGCGCAATACGTCGGGGAGGCGGGGATCGATCTCCCGCGATTCTCGGTGCTGACGCCGTTTCCGGGCACCCCCCTGTTCGACCGGCTGGCGGCCGAGGGGAGGATTCTCACCCGGAACTGGGAGCGGTACGACGGGCAGCATGTCGTCTTCCAGCCGGCGGCGATGTCGGCGGAGGAGTTGGAGCGCGGCACCGAGCGGGCCTGGCGCGCGGCCTACACCTACCGGGCCATCCTGCGCCGGGGCCGCGCCACGCCCTCGCGCCGGTCGCTCTACTGGGCGAGCAATCTTGCCTACCGGTTCTACGCGCGGAACCTCCATCGCTTCTACACCTGCGACTGGCCCGTCGGCCGCGAGCGCCCGCGGACCGGACGGAGCGGGCGGCCGCGCGGCGGCGTGCTGCGACGGGTGTCGTGAGGCTGACCCTGGTACACCCGTGTATCGGGCGGCACGCGGGCGACCGCCGGTACATCCGCAGCTGGCAGATGGAGCCCTTGGCGCCCGCGCTCCTGGCGGGACTGACCCCGCCGGACGTCGACGTCCGGTTCTACGACGACCGCACGGAGCCGATCCCGTTCGACGAGCCGACCGATCTGGTGGCCATGAGCGTGGAGACCTACACCGCGGGCCGGCTTACCAGATCGCCAGCGAGTACCGCCGGCGCGGTGTGCCCGTGGTCATGGGGGGCTTCCACGCCACGCTCTGCCCGGAGGAGGTGGCGGCGTTCGCCGATGTGGTGGTGGTGGGTGAGGCCGAGGGGGTGTGGCGGGAGCTGGTGGACGACTGGCGGCACGGGACGTTGCAGCCGCTCTACCGTGGGGGGGGCCGGCCCGCGCTCGACGGGGACGTGTGCGATCGCGCGATCTTCCGCGGCAAGCGCTACCTGCCGATCACGCTGATCGAGGCCGGGCGCGGATGCCACTTCCGGTGCGACTTCTGCGCGATCCAGGCGTACTTCGGCTCGACCCAGGTACGGCGGCCGATCGACGCCATCCTGGCGGAGATCCGGGCCGCGCGCACCCGCAGCAACTTCTTCTTCTTCGTGGACGACAACATCACGTCCAACATGCGCGAGGCGAAGGAGTTCTACCGGGCGCTGATCCCGCTCGGGATCCGCTGGGTGTCGCAGGCGAGCATCAACGCGGCGCACGATGAGGAATTCCTCGACCTGATCGTGCGGAGCGGCTGTCAGGGGTTGTTGGTCGGCTTCGAGAGCCTCGATCGGGCGACGCTCCGCCAAATGGGCAAGAGCTTCAACACGATGGGCGGCGGATACGAGGTGGCGCTCGCCAACCTCCGACGGTTCCGGGTCCGGCTCTACGCGACCTTCGTCTTCGGCTACGATCAGGACACGCCGGAGACGTTCCGCGAGACGCTCGCCTTCGCGCGCCGGCACCGGTTCTACATGGTGGCGTTCAACCACCTCACGCCGTTCCCCGGCACGCCGCTCTATCGGCGCCTGCAGCAGGAGGGACGGCTCCTTTACGACCGATGGTGGGTGGACCAGGAGTACCGCTACAACCAGGTGCCGTTTCGGCCCATGCGGATGGCACCGGAGGAGCTCCAGGCGCACTGTCTGCGTGCTCGGGCGGCGTTCTACTCGCTCCCGAGCATCGCGCGCCGGTTCCTCGATCCGGTGAACCGGGGGAATCTCTTCATGACGCGCAACTTTCCGCTGATCAACCTGTTGCTCCGCCGGGAGGTCCACCAGCGCGATTTGCTGCCGTTGGGCGATCGCGGATGGCGGGGCACGCTGCTGCCGGTGTCGCGGGAGGCAACCGACCCGCGGGGCGCGTCGATGCTGCATGCTGGCGTTTGAGGTGGCCCACGAGGCCGACGACGCAGCCATCCGCCGGCTGTTGCGCGACAATCCGATGGACGGCGACATTCGGGTCGCCTTCACCCGGGAGCCGAGCAGCGCGCTGGCGGCGACGATCGCGGGCGACGTGGAGCAGACGGTGGTGGGGCGGGACGTGGACAGTGGGCGGGTGGTGGCGATGGGATGCCGAGCGGTGCTGCCGGCCTACGTCAACGGCACGGTGCGCCCGCTCGGGTACTTGAGCCAACTGAAGGTCGATCGCGCCCGTCGAGGCGGCCGGCACCTGCTGGTCACCGGCTACCGCGCGGTCCGAGCGCTGCACGCATGCGGCGACGCGCCGTTCTACGTCACCACGATTCTGGAGGACAACCGGCCGGCCCGGCGGCTGCTCGAGGCCGGCCTCTCGGGGCTCCCGACATACCGTCCGGTGGAGTCGCTCGTCACCTTGGTGATGCCCGTGCGGCGCCGCCGGAACGGACGACGGCCGGGTGTCGGGGTCGAGCGCGGCAGGGCGGGGGTCGAGTCGGACGTAGCGACGTGCCTGCAGCGAAACCTGCCGCGGTACCAGTTCGCCCCGCATTGGACGCGAGACGACCTGGCATCGAGCACGCGGACGAGGGGGCTCTGGCCGGAGGACTTCATGGTGACGCGGCGCGAGGGGCGGATCGTCGGCTGCCTGGCGCGCTGGGATCAGCGCGGCTTCAAACAAGCCGTGGTGCACGGATACAGCCGACGCCTCCGCGCCGTGCGGCCGCTGGTGAATACGCTGGCGCCGCTCCTCCGGACACCGCGCCTGCCGCGCGCGGGCAGCGTGCTGCGGAACGCCTTCGTGTCCCACCTGGCGGTGGACGAGGACAATCCCGAGGTCGCGCGCGCCTTGCTCGACGCCGTGCTGCGCGATTCGCTCCACCACGGGCTCGAGTACCTGACGCTCACCTTGGCGACCCGCCACGCGCTCGTGCCCATGATCCGTCGGGCGTTCCCGCACCGGGCGTACCCGAGCGTGCTCTACGTGGTCTACTGGGAGGACGGGGAAGCCGCCGCCGCCCGGGTGGACGATCGCGTGCCGCAGCTGGAGGCGGCGCTCCTGTGAGGGGAAGCCTACTCGCGCGCGCGGCGCTCTCGGCCCGGCAGGAGTCGGCGATGTTCGGGCTCTTCAGCCGATATTTCCCCGGCAGCTCGCGCGCGCAGTTCGATCGCGACCTGGACGAGAAGAACTGGGTGGTGTTGTTGCACGAGGCGCACAACGGGCGCCTGCGGGGATTCACCGCAATACACCAGTACGACACCGCGTACGAAGGGCGGACCGTGAGCGTGATCTACTCGGGCGACACGGTGGTGGACCCCCGCACGACGTCGATGAGCTCCGCGCTGTCGCGGAACTGGATCGCGTCGGTCGACGCGCTCCGGAGCCGATGCGGGAGCGATCGGCTCCTGTGGTTTCTCATCGTGTCGGGCTTCCGCACTTACCGGATGCTCCCGGTGTTCTGGCGGGAGTTCTATCCCCGCTACGACGCGGCCACGCCGCCGGCCACGCAGCGGCTCCTGGACTTCCTCGCGACCGAGCGGTTCGGAAGCCGATACGACCGTGCGGCCGGGATCGTGCGCTTGGCCCACGCGCAAGTGCTGTGCGACGACCTGTGCGGTATCCCGGAGCGCCGCCTGGCCGACCCGCACGTGGCGTTCTTCGCCGCCCGGAACGCCGGGCATCGGCGGGGCGACGAGCTGGCGTGCATCACCGAGCTGTCGCGCGAGAATGCAACGCCAGCGGGCGAGCGGCTCTGGCGGGCCGCCCGGCGAACCGGGCTGGCCGCGCCGAGCGCGGCATGAGCCGAGCGGCCGCGGCCAACCTCGTGTGGCTCGGCGCCAGCGTCGGGCCCTGGCGGCGGTTCCGCGCCGCGGCGCGGCAGGTCGGGGCTGCGCAGGCCCGCCGCCTGCGCGAGTACCTGACGCGGAATGCCGCGACGGCCATCGGGAAGCGGTACCGGTTCGCCGCGATCCGGTCGGTGGAGGAGTACCAGGAGCGGGTGCCGCTCGGCGGGTACGACGAACTCGCACCGTACGTGGAGCGCATCCGCCGCGGCGAGCGGCAGGTGCTCACCCGCGAGCCGGTGCGCCGGCTCCAGCCGTCGAGCGGCTCGACGAGTGCCGCCAAGCTGATCCCCTTCACCGCGACGCTCCAGCGTGAGCTCCGGGCGGCGGTGGGGCCGTGGATGGTCGACGTGGCGATGCGGCATCGGGCGGTGCTGAACGGGCCCGCCTATTGGTCGATCACGCCGGCCTTCGCGACGCCGGCCTCCGCCGACGCCGCCGTCCCGGTGGGATTCGAGGACGACGCCGCGTACCTGGGTGGCGCGGTGGCGTGGGCCCTGGGAGCGGCGCTCGCGGTGCCGAGCGCCGTCGCGCGCCTGCGCGACGTGGCGGAGTTCCGCCGCGCCACGCTGCTGTACCTGCTGCGGGCCTCGAATCTGCGCCTCCTGTCGGTGTGGCATCCCTCGTTCCTGACCCTCCTGCTGGACACGATGGTGGCGGAGTGGGACCGGTTGGTGCGGCTGGTGGGGCGCGGGTTCGTGAGCGCGGATGCCACGGTCCGGATCCCCGCGGCGCGGCGGCGTGCGGAGGCGCTGGGCGAGGCGGACCCGGCATGCGTGGCGAGCGTCTGGCCGCGCCTGGCATTGGTGAGCTGTTGGGCGGACGGCCATGCCGCGAGGGCGCTGCCCGATCTGCGACGGCGGGTGGGAGCCGTCGCGGTGCAGCCCAAGGGGCTCCTGGCCACGGAGGAGGGGGTGGTGAGCATCCCCTTCGGCGCGCATCGGCCCCTCGCGGTGACGTCGCACTTCTTCGAGTTCCTGGATGCGCGGGGGCAGGTCCGGCTGCCCGAGGCGCTCGAGGTGGGTGCGACGTATGCGGTCGTGATGACGACCGGGGGCGGGCTGTATCGGTACCGCCTGCACGACGCGGTCGAGGTGACGGGCTTCTACGAGCGCGCCCCGTGTCTTCGCTTCGTGGGGAAGGACGACCACGTCTCCGATCTGTTCGGCGAGAAGCTTAGCGAGGGGTTCGTCGCCGTCGCCGCGGCCCGCGTGCTGGACCGCTTCGGGCTGGCGCCTGCGTTCTCGCTGGTGGCGCCGACGTGCGAGGGGGGGCGGGCGCGCTACGTCTGGTTCCTGGAGATCGGACGCGTGCCCGAGGGGGTCGCCGACGCGCTCGAGGTGGCCCTGGCCGAGAATCCCCACTACGCCCACTGCGTCCGGTTGGGCCAGCTGGCCCCGGCGGCGGCGGTGCCCGTCGCCGCCGGGGCCTACCGGCGGTACGTCGCGCGGCTGCAGGCCGGCGGGGCGAGGCTGGGCGACATCAAGGCATTGGCCTTGAGCCCGCTCGAGGGGTGGGCCGAGGTGCTTTCTACGACTCCACGCGGAGGGACGACATGAACACCGCATCCTTCAAGACCGTGCAGGGGCTCCTGTGGTTCATTTGCGGCTTCCACATCCTGGTCGGCCTGGGGCTCAACGTCTCGGCGGGCTTTCCCCAGGTGATGGCGGAGTACTACGGGGCCACCGTCGTGTGGACCTCCCAGCTCGGATACCTGGTGAAGCCGCTCGGCGCCTTCATGCTGGTGCTCGGCTTGCTCGGGGTCGTGGCGGCGCGCAACCCCCTGGCCAACGGCGCGATCGTCTACGCCTTCGTGGGGGTCTTCTTCATCCGGGCGCTCCAGCGCGTCGTCTTCGGCCGGGAGATCTACGAGGCGTTCGCGATCGCGCCGGGCCGGAACCTGGCCAACGCCGCGTTCTTCTTGCTGCTCGGCGTCGTGCTGCTGGTGCTGTACCGACACGTGGCGAAGGGGGCTGGTGCGGCGGGCTGAGCCGGAAGTGCCTATTATTGTGTCCATGGGCTCCTCGAGCACCGTCCACCTGCGGGAGGTGTAGGCATGCCAGGGCTGCAGCTAGGCGGCTCGCGCGCCGCGCTGACGGCGCTCCTCGCCGTCGGCGTCGTCGCATGTGCGGACCGAGCCTCGGTGACCTCCCCCCGCGAGCCGGCGGACGAGACGATGCCGGTCGCGGGCGGCCCCCCGCTCGCGGTCACCTGTACCGCCGACGTGCGGCGCGGCGCGCTCGACTGCGGGGACGCGCCGGTGGTCCAGGGTGGCCCGGGCCAGCAACCGATGCAGGTGATCGTGGGCGGACAGGGCGTGTTCGTGGAGCTGGTCTCGAGCAACGTGAGCTACTCGCAGCAGGGCGCGCTCTTCCAGGCCGACGTCGTGCTGCGGAACCTGCTCCCGCAGGGGCTGGGAAGCCCGGACGGCCTCACCGTGACCGGCATCCGTGTCTTCTTCCACACGGGCCCCACGGTGACCGCCGGCCGGGGGAACGTCTCGCCGGCCAACGACGACGGAACCGGCACGTTCACCGGCACCAATCAGCCGTATCACCTCTACGACGAGTTCGTGCCGGGCGCGGCGCCACCGGTCGTCTATCAGACGGCGGTCAAGACGTGGCAGTGGAACGTGCCGCGCAACGTCGAGACGTTCGTCTTCGAAATGTACGTGGACGCCGATGTCGTGAACCCGAGTGGGTTCGTGGTGATGGATCCGGCGTCGGCGCTGCTCACGGTCGGCGGCACCGTGCTCGTGAGCGGCACGCCGGTCGACGTCGTCGGCGGGCCGGTGGGCGGTCCGGTGACGTACTCCAGCTCCGAGCCCACCATTGCGACGGTCGATCCGAACACCGGGCTGGTCACCGGCGTCGCGGCCGGGGTCGCGGACATCATCGGCTCCGCCGCCGGACTGGGGGACGGGGTCACCCGGGTCACGGTCGATCCGCCGGCCGGCTTTCAGATCGACCTCCACATCCTGAACCCGCTCACGCCGAGCCAGGAGACGGCGTTCACCAACGCGACCGCGCGGTGGGAGCAGCTGATCACCGGTGACCTCGCGACCGAACTGGTCGAGATCCCGTTCATCTGGTGCGGCGCCGCCGTGGACGAGTACGTGGACGACGTGGCCATCAACGTGCTCGTGGGAGCGATCGACGGCCCCGGCGGCGTCCTGGGTCGAGCGGGCCCCTGCTGGATCCGATCGGCCAACAGCCTGCCCGCGTTCGGCGTCATGGAGTTCGACGCGGCCGATCTGTCGGACCTCGAGGCCGGCGGGCAGCTGGAGGCGGTCATCCTCCATGAGATGGGGCACGTGCTGGGGATCGGAACGCTGTGGCCGCTCGTCGGGCTCCTGCAGGACGACACCGGGGTGCTGAGCGACTGCCCGGCCGCGCCGCAGGACCTGTTCTTCGCGGGGAGCGCGGCCGTGGCCGCCTTCGATGCCAACGGCGGGTCGGCGTACGCCTTTAACAAGGTCCCGGTGGAGGAGGGCGGGGGAGCCGGGACGATGTGCGGGCATTGGCGGGAAGCGGTGCTCGACGACGAGTTGATGACGGGCTTCATCGAGTCCGCCCCGACGCCGAACCCGCTCAGTCAGGTCACCGTCACGTCGCTGGGCGACATGGGGTTCGCGGTGGCCGGCTCGGGATGGGATGCGTGGAGCTGCGCGGCGTGCCCCGTCCCGGCGGCGAGCGCCCTCGGGGTGAGTGCGGCGGTCGGGCTCCAGCTCTTCGACGACGTATGGCGGGGGCCGATCCTGTCGCGCGACCAGGACGGCCGCGTGGTCGTCGTGCGACCGCGGCGACCGTAGGGCGTCCCGTGCGGGAGGCCGCGATGTCACGCCTGGTCCTCGCGGTGCTGTGGGTCTGTGCCATCCCGGCCCTCCAAGCCCAGTCGCGCACGGCCATCGTCGGGGCGACGGTGATCGATGGGACCGGCGCGGAGCCCGTCGCCGACGCCGTGGTGGTGATCGACGGGGCGCGCATTGCCGAGGTCGGCCCGCGGGACCGCGTGGCGGTGCCCGACGGAGCCACGGTGATCGATGGGACCGGCAGGTTCCTGCTCCCCGGCTTCATCGACACCAACGTCCATCTGTCGCTCTACGGCGGCAACACGACCGACCGGCACGAGACCCTCGTGCGCTACGAGCNNTGGTGTTGGAGGCGGCGCAGATGCAGCTGCGGCACGGGGTCACCACCGTTCGCGACAGCTACGGCGTCCTGGAGCCGATCCGGCGCGTGCGTGACAGCATCGCCGCCGGCCACGTGGTGGGGCCGCGCATTCTGCTGGCCGGGAACATCGTGGGGTGGGGAGGGCCGTTCTCGCTCACCTTCAGCCTCATCCCGACCGACGAGCTCTCGCTCTTTCAGGAGCGCATGAACGACGCCATCGCGCAGGGTGCCGGCGAGGAGCTGATGGCGATGACCCCCGAGGAGCTTCGGGGGGCGATCAACGCCTACCTCGACAAGGGCGTGGACTTCGTCAAGTACGGCGGCACGGCGCACTTCTCGGTGCCGTCGCTGATCGGGTTCTCGCCCGCGCAGCAGGCGGTGCTGGTCGACGAAACGCACAAGCGGGGGTTGGTGGCCGAGACCCACGCCACCAGCAGCGAGGGGCTACGGCTCGCGGTCGAGGCCGGGGTCGATCTGATCCAGCATCCGGAGATCGTCATGCCCGCGACGCCCGCCGCGGGACAGCGCATGCCCGACGACCTGGTCGGGGCGATCGTGGCGCGGGGGGTCATCTGCTCCATGCTGTCCAACACGATCACGGGGCAGCCGTGGCGCGATCACCTGGAGCGCCGCCGGGGCGAGGCGGAACGAGCCGGTGACGACGAGGACGCCGCCGGCCGGCGGGAGGAGGCGGACCGGGAGGCCGAGGAGGCGGCGACCGAGCAGCAGGTCACCGGGCACGTGGGCACGCCGGCGCCGCGGGCGGAGAGCCGCCAGGAGCAGTGGAATGCGTTCTGGGAGAGCGGCGAGTTCATGGAGATCCGGCGGCGCAACGCCGAGATGCTGATCCGCGCAGGGTGCGTCGTCACCGTGGGGACCGACAACTACCGCCGGACCGCCCCGGAGCTCGCGCGCGGCCCCAAGCCCGAGTGGCAGGACCACGGCATCGGCACCGTCCTCGGAATCGAGGGCCTGGTGGAGCTGGGGATGACGCCGATGCAGGCGATCACGGCGGCCACCCGCCACGGCGCCAAGGCCGCCGGGATGGAAACCGAGCTGGGCACGGTGGAGGAGGGGAAGCTCGCCGATCTGTTGCTCGTGAGCGGCGACCCTCTCCAGGACATCTCGAACATCCGTCGCCTGGAGATGGTGATGAAGGGGGGGGTCGTGGTGGATCGGCAGGGTTTGCCGACCGTGCGCGTGTTCACCCGGGAGTGATGCCAGCCCGCCGCGACGCCGGCGGCCGGAACCGTGGCGGCGCGGCGGCGGGGCATACGCGATCGCGGTCGTCGCGCGGGACCCCGAGGCCCCCGGCGGCCCAGACGCGTCGCTCGGCGTCACTCCTCGCGGGCCTGCCGCGCGCGCCAGAGCCACCCGCGACGGTAGAACCCCGCCACCATACCGAGCGCGACCAACCCCATGAGGCTCAGGACCGCGGGATACGCGCCGCGGTGGTGGAGCTCCGGCATGTACTCGAAGTTCATGCCGTAGATGCCGGCGATGAACGTCAGGGGGATGAAGATGCTGGCCATGATCGTGAGCACCTTCATGACCTCGTTGGTGCGGTTCCCCACGCTCGACAGGTAGATGTCGAGGAGGCCTCCCGCCATTTCCCGATAGGTTTNNGATCTGTTGCACGCAGTGATCGTGCACGTCGTGGAGGTACACGCGGACCTCCTTGGGCATGAAGGGGGTCTCCCCGCGCATCAGCGTGTTCAGCACCTCGCGGTGGGGCCAGATCGCGCGACGGAGGGCCAGCAGCTCGCGCTTGACCTGGTGGAGTCGGTGCAGCAGCGACGGGGTCGGGTTGTCGACGACTTCGCCTTCCAAGTCCTCGAGGAGGTCGCCCATGGCCTCGACGATCGGGTAGTAGGCGTCGACCACCGCGTCGATGAGCGCATACGCGAGATACCCGGGGCCGCCGGTGCGGATCCGCACGTTGCCCCGATGCAGCCGTTCGCGGATCGCCGGGAACTCGTCGCGGTCCCCTTCCTGGAACGTGAGGACATAGTTGGAGCCGACGAACATCGACAGCTGCTGGTGGACGAGCTCGGTGACCCCGTCCGCCTGCCGCGCGGTCCGCATGATCACCAGGGCGTGATCGGCGAACACCTCGACCTTGGGACGCTGCGGGGTGTTGACGACGTCTTCCAGCGCGAGCGGGTGGATGCCGAAGGTCTCCGCCACCGCCTGGATGATCGAGGGATCGCCCAGCCCGCGAACGTCGATCCAGCTGACGTTCGGGCCTCGGCGGTATCGCGGCAGGTCGGCCACGGCCACCTCCTCCTCCCGCAGGTCGTCGGCGCCGTACTCGATGAGCGTGAGGGTCGGGGCCGGCGCGTGCTCGTCGAACATCAACGTCCCCGGGCGGGCTCCCACGGGGGGGTGGCGTTTGCGGAACATGGCGGCGCGCTCCTGAGTTGGGGTCGGACACGACGGAAGCCTTCCGGCACTCGGAAATCTATCTGCTTGCCGGCATGCCGATGCAGGGGGACCCTGAGCACCCATCGATCACTCCATTTCCGGCGGTGAATCATGCTTCGCCAGATGTTGGACTTCGAGCTGTTTCGGTTGTCAGAGCACTCGGTCACGGTGGCGACCGTCCTCACGGCGTTCGTGGTGCTGATCGTGAGCTGGTCACTCTCGGTGGCCCTGCAGCGCGGCGTGTCGCGAACCCTCGCGCGACGCGGCCTCGCCCGCGAGGGATCGATCGCCGTAACCCAGCGACTGCTCCATTACACGGCGATGCTCGTCGGCACGGCCATCGCCCTCGAGACGATCGGCATCAGCCTCGGCGCCCTGTTCGCGGCGGGCGCGATCTTCGCCATCGGGCTCGGCTTCGCGATGCAGAACATCGCGCAGAACTTCGTGTCGGGCTTGATCCTCCTCGTCGAACGGTCCATCAAGCCCGGCGACGTGCTCGAAGTCGAGGGCATCATGGTACGTGCGGAGCGGATGGGCATCCGCGCCACGTTGGCGCGCACCATGGATGACGAGGAGCTGATCATCCCGAGCTCGGTTCTGGTGCAGTCCACCGTGAAGAACTTCACGCTGCACGATTCGCTGCTGCGGGTTCGCGCGACGGTGGGCGTGGTGTACTCCTCGGATGTACGGACGGTGTTCGAGACGCTTCGTGCGGTCACGGAGCGCGCCGAATGGCGCAGCCAGCGGCGGAGCCCCGTGGTGGTGCTGCTCGGGTTCGGGAGCTCGTCGGTGGACTTCGAGGTGTCGGTGTGGATCGACGATCCGTGGGAGTACCGCAGTGCACGGTCGCGTCTCTATGAGGCGATCTGGTGGGGGCTGAAGGAGGCCGGGACGGTGATCGCGTTCCCGCAGCTCGACGTGCATTTCGACCCGGTGGTGACCCAGGCGGCTCGCGTGCTGGGCTCCGGATCGAGCGCCGCATGAGCGGCAAGGCGGCCGACGTGTCGCCACCGACGACCATGGCGGGGGCGGACCGGGTGCGCGCGGTAGCGCGTGGCTCGCGATGCCCTATCTTTGCCGGTCATGTCTGAAGCCACTGTCAGACTCACGGCCGCGCTGGCGGGCCGGTACCGGATCGAGCGTCGGTTGGGCGAGGGGGGCATGGCGACGGTCGATCTGGCCGAGGACGTGAAGCACCCGCACCTTCGGGTCGCGGGCGCGAGCCCGAGCGAGNNAGGAGCTGGGGGCGGCGACCGGGCGGTGACTGCCACCCGGAACCTGGGGCGGGCGTTCGGCGGGGCCCTCAGGGATCGCGCGCCCGACCCGGCAGGCCGCCGGTGGATCTACGTCCCGTACGATCAACTCACGGACGGGGTCGGTCCGCTCGCGGCGACCGACCCCGACGACCTGGGGGTCGTGCTGGTCGAGAGCCGGTGGAAGCCTGCCCGTCGCGCGTACCACAAGCAGAAACTCGGGTTCGTCCTCACCAATCAGCGGCACTTCGCGCTCGAGCAGGCCGCGCGGGGTGTGGCGGTGCGGTACCTCGCCACCGACCGGTCGTACGGGCACGCGCTGGCCGGGGTGGTGGAGGAGGTAGGCCCGCTGACGGTGATGGAGCCGGCCGAGCGCGAGCTCCGCGTCGACCTCGCCCCGCTGGTGCGGGACGGAGGGCTTCGGATGGTGGCGCACGAGGGGTGGCTCACCACCCCGGAGGACTTCGCGGCCAGTCACCCGAAGGGCCCGCCGTGGCGCATGGACGCGTTCTACCGCTACGTCCGGCGGACACACGGCATCCTCATGGAGCGGGACAGGCCGGTCGGCGGCAAGCTCAGCTTCGACGCCGCGAACCGG
>JABAOE010000330.1_pt2 | contig 13859 bp, 12 predicted proteins | sample 7062141 | NCBI WGS metagenome assembly JABAOE01 (sample SAMN14538627, study PRJNA623070) | marine sediment metagenome | biome: marine biome [ENVO:00000428]; feature: marine pelagic biome [ENVO:01000023]; material: deep marine sediment [ENVO:00002113] | place: India: Gulf of Khambhat ... | reverse complement strand
CTATGTCAGCCAGATATGAGAATATTACTAATCCGATAGAGGTAGAATTGCTGTACAAGGGCTACCTGGGGGAAGTTTGATGTCGCTCTTCTCCGAGCTAAAACGCCGCAACGTGCTCCGCGTGGGCATCGCCTACCTCGCGGCCGTCTGGGTGCTCATCCAGGTAGCCGACACGCTCCTACCTATCGTCAATTCGCCGCCGTGGATCCTGCAGGCGCTCGTCGTATCTTCCGCCGTGGGGTTTCCGGTAGCGCTCATTCTCGCTTGGCTGTTCGAATGGACCTCTAAGGGAATTAAGGCCACCAGCTCGCTTCCGGCGGTTGAGCGAGACCGGTTAACAGGTCGCCGGATCGATTTCGCCATCATCGGTTTGCTCGTAGTCGCCATCGGTTTTCTGCTCGTCGGCAGGCAAGCTGCCATCGAGCCTTCGATTGCGGTGCTGCCGTTCTCCAATGAGAGCGCACAGGATGAGGACGCCGAGTTCTTCGCGTATGGCATGCACAATGAGCTGCTGACCCGGCTCGGGAAGATCCGCTCGCTCACAGTGAGCGGACGCAACTCCGTAATGGACTATGTCGACAGTGTAAAGAGCATTCGAGAGATCGGCCGCGAGCTCGACGTATTCGCTTTGTTAACGGGACAAGTTCAGGTAGCTGGTGAGACTGCCCGAATCAACGTTCAGCTCATCGACGCTGGACGCGACGAGCAGCTTTGGGCAGAAACGTACACCACCGAGCTGACCGCGGCGAACATTTTCTCGATTCAAGGCGAGTTAGCCACCGCCATTGCCAACGAGCTCAACGCGACACTGACACCGGAAGAGCTCGAAGGACTGAACGCAGCGCCGACGCAAGACACTCGGGCAATGCTCCGCTATGAAAACGGTATCTATTTCGCCAGCCGCGAAGACGAGCCCACGTACCTTCCGCTTGCGATCGAGGAGTTTCAGGCAGCCGTCGATATTGATCAAAATTTTGCGCACGCCTGGGCGGAGCTGTCTAGAGCTCGAAGCCGAAGATTCACGCTCGGTCACGATACTTCAAGGGAAAATATCGACTCCGCCCTCCAGGCCGTCGAACGAGCCGCCGAGATTGCGCCCGATCTGCCGGAAGTCCATCTCGCATGGTCTTTGCACTATGCGACGGTCGGAGAGAACGAGAAGAGCCTGGAAGAGATCGAGGCGGCGCAGCGCGGGCTACCTAATGACGCGGGTATCCCCGGGTATCTGGCACTGCGCTATCGGCGAATGGGCCGTTGGGACGAGGCCATCGAAGCGGCCGAGCGAGCACGTGAGTTAGATCCACGTACGTATGCTGCCGGCGGTGGTTGGCTACGTGCCTGGACACGCGAATACGCCCTCGCCAGAGCAGGTATCGAAAGATATCGACAGGTCTGGCCTGACGATGCGGAGGCCTATACAGGCGACGTGCAGGCGTCGCTCTGGTGGTACGGCGAGTTTGAGCCAACGAAAGCAGCCGCTGCCAGCCCGGAGGTTCCGCTCGGCCCCGTACGCGAAAGAATGGGATGGATTGCCGCGCTGTACGAAGGGAACTACGACGATGCGTTGGCGTACGCTAATCGAATGGAAGACTTATATTCCGGGGATCGACGATATATTCCTAAAGAGTCGTATATCGGTGTCACGNNNNTGAGGCCGAAATTCGGGCGGCAATAGCTGGGGACGAAGCTGCCCGCTATTACGTTTCGCTCGCCGAGGCGGTGTTGGGCCTCGGTCAGACCGAGGAAGCAGTACAGCACGCCGTGCGCTCGCTAGAGTTAATGCCACGGACTGTAGATGACGTTGCCGCATCACGGATTCAAAGAGATGCCATCGTACGCGTACTCGCCCCGGCTGGCGAAGTCGATGCAGTCATAGAGCAGCTCGGTGACTATCTCGACAATCCCGGTCAGTGGTCACTCGAGGGTCTCCTGCCCGACCCTCGCTTCAACCGTGTTCGAGAGCACCCTGCCTTTCAGGCGTTCGTCGATGATCGCAGCCGCCAGTGATCGTCGACAGTTAACCGAAAACCATCACAACGAACGCATTAAAATGTCTGAATAAACTCATGAAAAAATCTACCCTCGCGATAGGATTGATGATTCTGCTTCTGGATGTGGATCAATTGGTCGCACAAGATCATCCGCTCGATCCTCTATCGTTTCAAGAATACTGGGTCGTTCTGCAGGTACTGGAAGCAGAGAATCGGCTCAACGCGACGACAGGCTTCTACAACGTGTCGCTCGTCGAACCAGACAAGACCAGCGTGTGGAATTTTTCCGAAGGACGCTCGTTCGCGCGAAGAGCCAAAGCCATCGTCAGGTACGAAGGGGATACCGTTGAAGCCGTCGTTGATCTGACAGGTGCAACACTCGAGAGCTGGAACGTTATCGAAAACGTTCAACCGAACTGGCTCGAACGCGAGTTCTTCGCGATGGATGAAGAGATCAAGCAACACGCTGACTTTCGCGCCGCGATGGATAGACGAGGCATTGAGAATCTAGATCTTGTCGACTGCATCATTCTCCCGCCCAGTTATTTCGGCACCGAGGAACAGAGAGGCCGCCGTATTGGGCATGCGGCATGTGAATACGCATTAGGCGTTCAAAACACCTGGACGCGGCAGATCGAGGGCCTGACTGTCGTCCTTGATATGAACGAGAACGAAGTCATTCGGGTCGTCGACGAAGGCGTCGTACCGATTCCGGATACGAACGCGGACTATGACCGAGCCACGCTAGGTCCACCACGGAACGTTCCGAGCGCGATTCTGGTCAGCCAACCCGGAGGACCGGGGTTCGAGCTCAACGGCAACTTAATCACCTGGCAGAAGTGGCAATTCCACGTGCGGTCCGATCAACGAATCGGGCCCGTATNNCAGCTATGAGGACAGTGACGTTAAGCGTCCAGTGCTGTACCAAGGTTCGCTGTCAGAAATCTTCGTCCCCTACATGGATCCCTCGTTCACCTGGTCACATCGTACGTTTCTCGATTCGGGCGAAGTGTTCGCCGGAGGGCTAACGAAGCCTCTGCAGCGAGACGTGGATTGCCCGGCCCACTCGTATTATATGCACGGATTGATCGCAAACGACGCAGGCCGACCGGTGCGCCGTAACGATGTCATTTGCATCTTCGAGCGCGACACGGGCGATACGGCATGGAGACATTACAGCGAATCCGACGGGTACAGTGACGGAAGAAAGAAACTGGACCTAGTCGTTCGCAGCGCAGCAGTTCTAGGAAACTACGACTACCTTTTCGATTGGGTCTTTCAGCAAGACGGGTCGATAAAGGTATCCGTAGGTGCAACGGGTATCGCCGAGGTCAGAATAGCAGCTGACGCCGGTGCGAGCGGCAGTAATGACGATCTCTACGGACGATTCGTCGACGAGCACATCGTCGCTGTCAATCACGATCATTACTTCAACTTCAGGCTCGATATGGATGTCGATGGGCCCATCAACCGATTCGTGGTGGATCGCCTAGTCTCCAAGGAGCTTCCCGCAGACAATCCGCGACGCAGCATCTGGGTGCAGGAACCCTACTTCCCCACCAAGGAATCGCAAGCTAAGTTGAACATCGATCTAACACAACCAGCGCTATGGCGCGTACTGAGTGAGTCGAGACAGAACGGCGTTGGCTATCCGACGAGCTATCAGCTCAGTTGGGGGAAAACGGCCGAAACATTACTCGCGGCAGAGGACTATCCCAGGGGCCGCGCTGCCTTCATCGAGCATCACCTATGGGTCACGCCGTACGACAGCGAGGAGCGCTATGCGGCCGGAGAGTACTCCACGCTGAGTGAGCCCGGATTGGGTCTACCGGCCTGGACGAGTGCTGATCGCACGATCCAGGAAACAGACATCGTTCTTTGGCATACGATCGGTATGCACCACTTGGTTCGTGCCGAGGATTGGCCTGTAATGCCAGTGCTATGGCATACGTTCGAGCTTCGCCCGTTCGATTTCTTCGACAGAAACCCGGCACTCGACCTACCGTAGGAATGCAACAGAGACGGTTCGCGACCATTACCATGCGTCGACAAGCCTCTGCGAGGCACAAAGTAGAGATCCGAGTGATATATTCCTGAGAACAGGTTGACTGGCGACTGGTAGCNNATACCTCGAGAGCAATTACTTCAAGCTCTTCTTTTTGTCCCGCTATCTACCTAGATCCCTAGTGGCATCGAAGAGATAATCCAAGTCCCGCGGTCAGTACCGCAGAAGCTATAAGATCAAATAGCCGCTCAAGATCCAGGTCGGAGAACAGTAATGAAATCGAACGTCACTGCGTTGACGATGCTCCTCTCAGTCCTTGTGTTTCCACTCAGCGCGGCCGCGCAGGGGCAGTTCTTGCGATCCGTAAGCGATCTAGCAGACCCCAGAGGGTACTGCTTGGATATACCGGGCTTCGGACCGCGTATGCAGCTCGACGGACCGATTGGGACGCACAGCTGTAAATACAGCCTGCCGGGATTCGACGTCGATGAAATCGTCGAGCTTCGAGACGACAAGCTCCTGCTCGTTAACTACGATCGCTGCCTGGCTGTCGATGCCATGGAGGCAGGTGCCGATATCAAACCCATTCAGTGCGACGACGCGCACGGCTGGCAGATTCATGCCGATGGACGTGTGACGCCGCTGTCGTCCGCCGATTTCTGCATGGCGCTGGATCCTGAGCGAATCTTCGTGAACTCGAGCCCCGGCACCGTACCGCCCTATTCGATGCGACGCGTAACCCTGGAACCGTGCAGCGCCGTTGACGCGCATCTCCAACGCTGGCGTTGGGCGGCACCCGACGAGCGGGTTACTTATAACGCCAACTCTTTGCGCAGCGGCATTCCACGTGAGGCCAGGGCGAGCATCGAGCAGATCGGCGCAGTCATCAACCCACAAGCGACCATTGCGATCTATGCCGACGCGCCGCGTGCGTTCGGTCCTGCAGACGTAACCGTGTCAGAGGAAATCTCCTACGGACCTAACGAACGGCATCTACTCAGGGTCTACGAAGGTGTAAACCGCAATCCGTCCGGCGGTAGCGGCGGCGCGCCCGTGTTGGTGCTCGTGCATGGTGGCGGCTTTCGTGGCGGTAATCTGAACAGTCTCCATCACGTCGCAACACACTTCGCAGGACTCGGCTTCGTTACAGTCAATATCACTTACCCGCTGTCTCCGGAGCATACCTGGCCGAGCGGTGCAGATGCGGTAGCGCGTGCGGTCGACTGGGTCGGTAAGAACATCGGCGACTATAGAGGCGACGCGGAACGTATCTATCTCATGGGGCATTCGGCCGGAGGCAATCATGTGGCTAACTACGTGTTCCGACCCAGTCTCTCGTCCGGCACTACGCAAGTCGCGGGAGCCATCCTCGCCTCGCCGGCCCTGGAGCTCGACGCCGGCGCGCCCGCAGAACCCTACAGTCACTACTTCAACGTCGACTCTCGCCCGTGGTCCGAGATACGGCTCCTGGACAATATCGAATCTGCGTCAGTTCCTGTGCTCATCACCGTTGCGCAGTTCGATCCCGAGCCGTTTCACAAATCGACCGCACAACTCTACGGACAGCTAATCGGCGAGTTCGGTGCTCGACCGCGCTTGCGGCAGATCCCCGGGCACGGCCACATCTCCTACATCACAGCCATCGGCACGAGTGATCGCTTGTTCGTAGAAGAAGCCTTGGACTTCATGCTCGAAGCGTGGTGACCAAAGCTGTGCGAAAGCTCAACTTCAACGGTTGATACGACTGGGTATGATTCCGCGACCTGTCTCGAAACGAGTGCCGATCGCACCGACACGCGCCGTATCCCGATCGAGGCCTGCCAGCTCCCTGATCTGGTATACGCTCTCGATGCCCGTACAGTGTGATCCGATGAAATGACGTAGACCCAACTCGGCAACCCGCTCGGCCGTCCAGCTCATGATTTCATTCGTCGCGGCGAACAGGTGAAAACCCCCGATCGCTGCTTGGGGCGGAAGCGCCGATATTTCCGAGCGCACGTATTCGAGCGAGTTGACTAGCCCGGCGTGCCCGCATCCTGAAACCATAATCGGACCCTGCTCGGTCACGATCACGAGAGATTGGCTATCCGGCACGGTGTCGGGAACCGTAGTTCCGTCCTCCTGACGTAGTAGCCACGCCGGCCCTACGGAGTAGTTTCTCTCGTCATGAACTCTGGGCACGGGTCCCGTGACCCAGACGCCCGGCGCAATCTCGCTCGGACGGTCGTGCTCGATAAATGTCGAACCCGTTGCCTCGACGCGCGCTCGCCGCGCGACCATTGGGTTGCCTTCGCTGCCGTCCGGCCGCGGTCTCGAAACAAAGATGCCAGGGGCCACGTGAATGCGAGCAAGCGCCCTCGGGTTTCGTTTCGATAGCTCAGCACGCAAAGTCTCGAGACCGCCAGTATGATCCGCATGGTGATGACTGAGGATCAGATCCTCAGCCGCGGACAGGTCGATGCCGAGAATCTCGGCGTTTCTGAGCACATTGTCGGGCGACCACCCGGTATCGAAAAGAAACCGCCGATCGCCGACCTCGAGCCATGCTGAGAAGCTCCATTCGCCCTGCGTCAGATTACCGTCCGCCAGATTCGTCGTGAGAATCGTGACTGATACGTCATCTAGCGTAACGCCAGGTTCCTGAGCTGCCGTCGACTTAACCTCGAAGGTACCGACAAGAATTATTGCGACACAGATGGCCGCGACCCGAAGACAATTGTTCAATCTCCTCATTAATCAACGTCTCCCAATAAGTGCTGGGGTCGTCTGAGGCGGCTGGCGGCGATCCGATGCTTGCTCGTACGCGTAGGCGAGTCGCAGCAACGTCCCTTCGTCAAACGCGCGACCGAGAAACTCGATCCCGACCGGTAGCCCGTCTGCCGTGAATCCTGCTGGGATCGTGAGCGCCGGGAAACCGATCAGTGGACTCAAGCGCCGGTTGTTGCCTCGCCCGTAGCCCTCGTCGCGCTCAGCGCTCGTCAGCGCGTCCGCCGGAATGCTCGTCGTCTGATGGTCAAACGTTGCGTGCACGAGCGCGTCGAGTTGCGCATCGGCCATCGCGGCGAGCACCGACTCGCGAATGCGCTCCCTTGTCAGCATGACGTCGAGATAGCCGGCATCGCTCGTGGACTTGCCGACGACATTCATCAGGGTCGCGCCACGGGATGGAACTACGAGACCCGTGAGCACGATCTCCTTGAGCGTCGAGACCGGCGCGTTCGCAAGCCCCGCAAGGTAATCATTCGTCGCTTGCTCGGTCTCGAACGAATTACTCGCGTAGGTCGAATCGACGAGGTCAATCAGAGGGATCTCGATGGGCTCGACGATCTGGGCGCCGAGTGCCCGCATATCGTCGAGCGCTCGATCGATTAGTGCACGGACCTGTGCGTAGTCGCTGGACTCGGGATCGGTGCGCGGATCNNGATCCATGGGTTGGCGAATGACACCGATGCGCGCCCCCTCCAAGCCAGTGTCTTCGAGAAACGCTCGGTAGCTTGCTGGAACCCGGCCCACTGAATAGGCCGTGATGGGATCGTTCGGGTCGTAACCGGATAGCACGTCGAGCAGTATCGCCGCGTCGGCGACCGTACGCGTCATGGGTCCGAGCGTATCCTGCGTCGGATTCGCGGGCATCATGCCGAACCGGCTTACGAGCGGCGTCGTTGGCCGCAGACCAACGAGACTGTGTACGGCAGCGGGCCCCCGAATCGAGCCACCCGTGTCCTCGCCGATGCCGACGAGACCGAAGTTTGCGGCGACGGCCGCACCCGTGCCGGCCGAGGAGCCGCTCGGCAACCGGGTTGGATCGTAGGCGTTGCGAACCATACCGAATGCCGAACCGGTATAACCGAACGCGTACTCGCCCATGTTCGTCTTGGCGAGGATGATGGCGCCGGCCTCCTTCAAGCGCNNTGGCGAGGATGATCGCCCCCGCTTCTTTCATGCGCGTCACGATCGTTGCATCGCGGCCCGATACGAATCCGTCGAACACGGCCGAGCCGTAGGTGGTCGGCATGTCGCTCGTCTCGACCTGATCCTTGAGCAACACCGGAACGCAGTGCAGCGGTCCGACGAGACCGTTCGCGTCGAAGGCTGAGTCTAGTGAATCGGCCTCCTCACGCGCGTTGGGGTTGACGAGCTGAATCGAGTTGAGCGCCGGTCCCTGTTGATCGTAAGCCTCGATGCGCGCGAGATACTCGTCGACGAGAGCTCGGCAGGTTAGTGTCCTTGCACTGAACGCGGCGTGGACGTCATCGATCGTTGTCTCGATGACTTCGAATTCTTGCGCATGCGAAACGCAGCCAACGCCGAGCGCAAGTGCGGCGAAAGCAGCGAGGGCTCGCGCAGCCACGATGATCTAACCTTGCGGAGCGACAGCAATCACGTCATACATGATCTTCGCGCCGACATCAGGCAGCTCGTCCACGCCCAACGTCGTCGTGCACGGGTTCCAGCCGTCGAGATACTCGGCCACAACGGCGTTGCCACCGCGCTCCGTGTAAAAACGCGTGATCTTGATGACATCACGCCACGTGATGCCTGCCTCGTCGAGCACTTGCTGGATGTTGTCGAGCATCATGCGCGTTTGCTCGTTGAGATCATCGGGGTAGTCGAAGTCCGCATCGGGCTCGAGATCCAACGGCCGCGCCGTGACACCCGACAAGAACAGAAACCCCATATCCGCCGTGACGCGAATCCCCGGCGGGAACGCAGTTGGGGGAACGTTTCTCGTATTGACGATTTGGATTGGCATGTCCTAATTCCTCGAAATCGAATAGCTGAATTCTTTAGAGCCGCAGTTAGGCGTTACTCGGTATGGCCGCGACAATGTCGATTTCCAGACGCGCCGGCGGCGAGCTCAGGTTGCGGATCTTCATTGTCGTCATCGCCGGCCACCAGTCCCAAAAGCCGAAGTACTCGGCCATGACCTCCTCGATTGCCGGCGACTCCGATAAGTCCGTCTGATAGCGGTTGAGCTTGACGACATTGCGCCAAGTCAAGCCTTGATCATCGAGAACCTCCTTGAGGTTTCGCATGACCATATGCGTCTGACCGATGATGGACTCGGGCATGATGACCTCGTGGTCTACATGCGGATGCAGGTGATATAGGTCGAGCGCCGTTGCACCGGCCAGGAACAACAGATCCGCGCCAGCGTCGGCGTGCACGTAAGTGCCTCGCGGTACGTTCGAAGCGCGATTGCCCTGCGCGTTCGCGGCCAGCGGAAACGAGAACAGCTGCATGCCGCTAAGAGCCGCGACACCCGTCGTTCCGGTGACCAAGAAATCTCGTCGATTCAGTAACTCTCGCATCGAGCCTCCCTTTGCCTATCGGCTGTCGATCAGCGGCGACAGACGCACAGTCCAATTACTCTACGTACAATGTCTTGGGTACGGACGCCACTACAACCTGTGTCAGGTTGACAGCTTCAGCGACCGAAAAATCTACGGCGAGACTAGCGACCGTATACGCGTCCCCCGGACTCAAGCCCCTNNACGCGTCTCCGGGACTCAAGCCTCGCGAGTCGACGAGAAAATCGATCGTCGCCATGAGCGCCTTGCGCAACGCGCGATCGAGATCCAGATCGACGCCGATGAGTAGATCGTGGGTAGGCGTCTCGGCGCGCGGTGCTGTAATGCCGACATCCTTGTGTAACACAAAGCGGAAGACGCCTGTTGCAGACTGTTCGAGCGCCGTGCCGCTGACCTCACCGTGTCCTTGCACGCCATGCGGATCGCCCGCGTAGAACAATGCCCCATCTCGAAACACGGGTAGGTAAAGTGTGGATCCTGGTGTCAGCAGCTTAATGTCGAGGTTACCGCCGTAATCGCCGGGCGGTCTCGAGCTTTGTACGCCTGGCACCGTGACGCCCGGCTGCCCGACCTCCGGCGCCAGCGGCGCTACCGCCATGATGCCCATGAACGGCGCGATCGGGATACGCAATCCTTCACCGAGCAGCGCGTATTCACGGCCGTTAGCGACGGCAGTCCGAATGAGTGTCCGTCCGTCTCGCGCGATGTTCGCCCCCGCATCCCCGTCCCGCGTGCCCGGATAGTCATCACCGAGCGGCCCGCTGCGGGCGCCACGGGCATTGAAACCATACGGTACGCGTGCACTGACCTCGAGTATCTGCACCTCGAGCATGTCCCCGGGCTCGGCGCCGGCGATTGCGATCGGTCCGGTCAGCACGTGCGGACCGGTTCGCCCCTCGCGCGGGCGCTGCGGTCGAGACGCCCAGAAGTCGCGCACGTCGTCGAGGATCTCGTCGGGCTCGACGCCGAAGCCGCCCAGAAACGTAACCGGATCCTCGTCCTGAATCGAGCCGTGGTGCGAGAGCGTGTCGATGCGCACTGTAGCGCCTGAGTCGACTCTCAAGACGGGCGCCTTGTCGACGGGAATCCAGCCCCAGCTCAAGTTCTCCGGACGCGACGGCAAATGATGATCGGCCGTAACGGGCTGCGCCACAGCCGACAGGTCCAGCGTGCCCAGTGCGACGGCCCCAGCGACGGCGAGCACGGCCTCGCGTTGCCGAGACACCCAAGTCCGCCTGGCCCCTGGCAGGAGCCCTTCATTTCTCGCCACAGTACATCCCCCGCAAAACGACTTCTTTCTCGTTGTAGGCCTCAGTTTAACCCCATTTTGCCCCTGGAATGGCCCCGGATTCGGCCCCAGCGAGGCCAATTCGGGCCGCAAATGTGACGAGCGTCGCCGTCAAGACCAACGTGGCCGTTTAACCTAATGAGTCAATACCTGACGCTACCCGTCCTCAGGGACCCACAGCTATGACCTCGAAAGACGACAGAAACGACACACGTGACTCTCGACTCGAGGAGCTTGCGAGTGCCTTGAAAGAGGCCCAGCTCATGCTGCTCAAGCAGAGCGAGCTCCTCGAAGCTGTTAACGAGAGCGAGAATGACTCAGCGCAAGAGCTGGCTGAGATGCGTGAGCAAGTCGCCGTTATCACGGCCGAGCGAGATCAACTGCAGAACCAGCTCCTCGCGCTCGAGAACATGCAGACGGAGACCGTGGCTTTGTCGGACGAGGTTGCGATCGAGCCCGAGGAGCAGGCGCCGTTACTGACGATCGACGACCTCATGACCGACCTAAGCAGCCTCTCCGAGGAAAGCGTCGAGGACAACCAGATTGGACGCCTCGGTGGACCGTCGGCGGAGAAGCCCGAGACGCAGGTTGACGACATGATCTCCCCGGCCGTCATTGCGCCCGAGGAGTTTGCAAATCGCCCTGGATCTAGCCTGAACCGCAACGAGCAACCGACTCGACTGCTGATCTATATGGACGCCGAGCAACCCGTTCGGGTGCCGTTGCAGACGGGCACGATGACAATCGGTCGCGCCGACTCGGCAAACATCCGGCTAGACGGACCGTTCGTCAGCCGCATTCACGCGAGGCTCGTTACTCGACCGGAAGATACGGTCATTGAGGATGCCGGTAGCAAGAACGGCTTTACGGTCAACTCAATCGGCGTCAAACGACATACGCTATGTCACGGCGATGTCATCGAGCTCGGTAAGCGCCATTTTACGTTCGTCGATACCGCAAAGGAAAGCTGACCGCGGCGCAGCAGCGCCACACTGTTTCAGCTGACTAGCGCTTGGGCGCGTAGAGATCCGTGATCGTGCCTTCTGCCACTTCAGCGGCGAAGGCGACTGTTTCCGCCAACGTCGGGTGCGGATGGATCGTCAAACCGATATCTGCTGCATCGCAACCCATCTCAATCGCCAACGCCGCTTCGGCAATCAGATCCCCCGCGTTCGTCCCGACGACGCCAGCGCCGAGTAGATGCCCACTGTCCGGATCGAACAGCAACTTGGTTAAACCCTCGGAACGGCCGAGCGATAGGGAACGCCCACTTGCAGCCCACGGAAAGACCCCCTTCTCGTAGTCGATGCCGTCGGCCTTGGCTTGGTCTTCGGTCAAACCGACCCAAGCGACTTCCGGATCCGTATACGCAACGGATGGAATAACGCGCGCGTCGAAGTGTGTCTTCCGGCCCGCCGCGACCTCTGCCGCAACCTTGCCTTCGTGCGTCGCTTTGTGCGCGAGCATGGGCTCGCCGACGATGTCGCCAATCGCAAAGATATGCGGCACGTTCGTGCGCATTTGCTTATCGACGCCGATCAAGCCGCGATCATCGACTTCGACGCCGGCTTTCTCGGCACCAATCGCTTGACCGTTCGCGCGCCGACCCACTGCTGCCAGCACGCGGTCATAGCGCTGCNNGCGCTGCGGCTCTGCCGGCGCCTCATCGCCCTCGAAATCCACACTCAAGCCTCCCGAATCCGCACGCACGTCAACAACCTTCGTACCAAGCATGATCGCCTCGTACCGCTCCGTGAGGCGCTTTTGCAGCGGCCGTATCAGATCCCGGTCGGCGGGTGGAATCAACGTTTTGGTGAGCTCGACGACAGAGACTTTCACACCGAGCGCCTCGTAGACCGTTGCCATCTCAAGACCAATGATGCCGCCGCCGATGACGAGCAGCGATTCCGGCAACGCGTCGAGCTCCAGCGCGCCCGTAGAATCCATGATGCGCGGATCGTCGGGTAGCCCCGGAAGCGCAACGGGCTCGGAGCCCGCTGCAATAATGCACTGATCGAATGAGACGCGGCTCACCTGCCCTTCGTGCTCGACCGCGAGCTCGTTCGCAGAGACAAAACTGCCGGTACCGCGCACGACGCGGACCTTCCGCTTACTCGCCAAGCCCTCGAGCCCGCCCGTCAACTGGCCAACGACCTTCTCCTTCCATCCGCGCAATCGATCGAGATCGATCGCAGGCGGACCGAACGTGATTCCATGCTCGGCCATCTCGGCGGTTTCCTCGATGACACGCGCGGCATGCAGCAGAGCTTTCGACGGAATACATCCTACGTTGAGACAGACACCGCCGAGCTGTGGCCAACGCTCGACGAGCACGACGTCGAGCCCGAGGTCGGCGGCTCGAAACGCAGCCGTATATCCACCCGGACCGGAGCCGAGCACGACCAGGCCGGCGCGAAGCTGCGATGCTTCGCTGCTCATTCGCTCGACTCCACTAGCTGCCGACCGTTGCCAAGCAGCTCAGTGAGTCTTGTCGTGAAGCGAACGGCTGTCGCGCCATCGATGACTCTGTGGTCGTACGATAGCGAGAGCGGAAGGATGAGCCTCGGCGCAACATCGCCGTTGACGTAAGTTGGGCGCAGTTGGCTGCGCGATATACCGAGAATCGCGACTTCCGGCGCATTGATGATCGGTGTAAAGAACGTTCCACCGATTCCTCCAAGACTCGAAATCGTAAACACACCGCCTTGCATCTCGCTCGCGCTGAGCTTGCCTGCACGCGCCTTCTCGCTGAGCTCGGCCAAGGCCTTCGCGAGACCGAACAGGTCGAGTCGGTCGGCATCTTTGACGACGGGCACGACGAGGCCGTTGGGCGTATCGGCTGCAAAACCCAGGTGACGGTACTTCTTGACGACCAGCGCTTCGCCGTCCGCGCTCAACGAAGCGCAAAACACAGGAAACTCATCGAGCGCCATTAGAACGGCGCGCATGATGAAGGCCAACGGCGTCAGATTGATGTCCTGGGCCTTCGCCTGCGGCTTCAGTTCCTGTCGAACGGCCTCGAGCTCCGTGATATCGGCCTCGTCATGTTGCGTGACGTGCGGCACGTTGACCCAACTTGCATGCAGGCGCGGCCCGGAGATTTTCTGAATGCGACTGAGCGGCTGAGTCTCGACCTCGCCGAAGCTCGCGAAATCGACTTCCGGCACCTGCGGCAGCGCGGGACCGGCCGCAGCGCCGCCCTGCATGATCCGCTTGACGAAAGCCTTGAGATCGTCGGCCGTGATACGACCCTTACGACCGCT
>JABAOE010007510.1_pt1 | contig 13862 bp, 17 predicted proteins | sample 7062141 | NCBI WGS metagenome assembly JABAOE01 (sample SAMN14538627, study PRJNA623070) | marine sediment metagenome | biome: marine biome [ENVO:00000428]; feature: marine pelagic biome [ENVO:01000023]; material: deep marine sediment [ENVO:00002113] | place: India: Gulf of Khambhat ... | reverse complement strand
GACCACCGCGGCACCCACGACGACGGAGCCGGCACCCACCACCGAGGCTCCGGCGACGACCGCCGCCCCTGAGACCACGATGGCGTCGGCGGCGGCTTCCATCGAGACTTGCGAAGAGCTGGCCGACGAGACGATCGCCATGATCCAGGGCCTGATCGATGCCTTCGGGGCGCTCACGCCCGAAGAGCTCTCGGAGGTTATGGGCGGGACCTTCACCCCCGAGTTCGCAGCTCTCGTGGATCTGGGTGCCGATCTGGGGACCCGAGGGCAGGAGTTGGCCTGTGCCGACATCGATCAGCTCGTGACCGATCGGGCCGAACAACTCGAGGCGGCCCCCGAGAACGCCATGGGTCAGCTGATCATCGAGGGCGTCAAGACGGGCGAGGACGTGCTCTCCCGCCTGCTGCGCTGATCGACACACCGACATCTTCTTCGAGGGGGCCCTGCGGGGCCCTCTCCTCTTGGCGGCACCGCGGAATCTCCAGACCGTCGCCGTGACCTTCCGGGCTTCGGTCGGCGAAGCGGCGAGGGTCTCACAGCCGCGAGGCGACCGTATCCTGAAGGGATGGCCGCCGCGCCGTCCCCCGTGATCGCTGCGCTTCGCTCGGCACTGCTCCCCGGCTGGGGGCAATGGTCGGTCGGCCGGCGTCGCCGGGGCCTCGTGATGATGATCCTCACCGGGATCTTGGTGGTGCCGGTCATCGTCGTCGGCGTCGTGGTTGTGGGGCCGTGGGACGTGAGCGGCTTTCGCCTCGGTCTCGAGTTGATCCGCCCCTTCTTCGATCATCCGGTGCTGGCGCTCTTGCTGGTGGCGGCGATCGGCGCAGTGCTTGCCTTCCGCGCCTGGGCTGTGGTCGATGCCTACCGGTTGCCGGGAAGGCGCGCCCTCTGGGCCGAGTGGGTCGTGATCGGCACAATGGTGGCGGTCGTGGCCTTCCCGCACGTGTGGGCCGCCGATCGGGCACTGGCGCTCTACGACCTCGTGACCAACGATTTCGAGACCGATCGCGATGCCGCCCCGCCGGCCGTCACCGAGCCTCCGACACCGCCACCCGCACCGACCGACCAACCGGTTTCCCTTCCCCCAAGCTCCACGCCCGAATCGACCACCACCACAGCGGCCCCGGCTGCCCCGCCCCCGCCGACGACCGAGCCCGACCCNNGGACCGCATCACGGTGGCGCTCCTCGGGGGAGATGCCGGTCCGGGCCGATCGGGGATCCGCACCGACACGATGATCGTTGCGTCGATCGAACCGGAGACGGGAAGGACCGTGTTGTTCTCGATACCGCGGAACCAAACGCGGTGGCCGATCCCTCCCGGTTTCCCGGCGGCTGCCGAGTGGGACTGCGCCTGTTTCCCGTACGCCATGAACGCCCTCTACGCGTATGCGCGCAATCGACCCGAGCTCTTCGGTGATGGGCCGAACCCGGGGGGAACCGCCGTGAAGGAGATCCTCGGCGAGGGCCTCGGGCTGGTGATCGACTACTACATNNNTCATCGATGTGTTCGGGGGCATCGACATCTACGTGACGAAGCCGGTGTACGACCCGGAGCACGAACATCCGGACGGAACCACCACCGACGTGTGGGTGCCGGTCGGGCAACACCACTTCGACGGCAAGGCCGCGCTGGCCTACGCCCGGGTGCGGCAGCAGGACAGCGACTATCACCGCATGGACCGGCAGCGATGCGTTCTGGAGGCACTTGTGGACGAGGCCGATCCGCTCTCGCTCCTCATGCGTTTCACGAAGTTCGCCGACATCATCGAGGAGAGCCTCCGTACCGACATCCCGGTCGAGCGCTTCCCGGACTTCCTGGAACTGCTTCGCATCATCGACACGGACAGCATCGTCAGCGTGCGCTTCGTGCCCGGCGCCCCGGAGTTGGTGGGAACGGGGCTCTCCTACGTGGACGGGGTCAACAGCGTTGGCTACTGGAGACCCAACCTGGACCTGATACGGGAGACGGTACGAACCGCCCTCACCATGGAGCCCTACGACGCCCTCGCCGAGCTGAATCTCGACTCCTTGGAGGACGCCTGCGAGGCGGGTTGACGGCTACCAGGGGGTTTGGGGACGATCCGGTGTGAGGACGGCACTCCGGAGTCGGGCCTCCGGTTGGTAGCGATCGAGCAGGGCCTCCAGCTCGGCAACCGCCGAGTTCACATCCATTTCGGCCGTCTCGTGATGACCCTCTACGGTGATCAGGATCTCGGTCGTGTCGTCTCCGGCGCCAGCCTCGGCACTCTGCCGCCAACACCACCGGCGGGCGCTGACCCTGCCCGCTTCGTCGACGAACACGACTTCTCCGGGATCCGGGTGGCCGGTCGCGCTGCTTCCGAGATCGGTGAACAGCTCATCGCCGGTGGCGAACCGCACAGTGGTTCCCCCGGCGATTCGGGCTTGATCGAAGACTGCCACCGGGAGGGCATGACGGACTGCGACGAGGTTCCCCAGGTCGACCAGGGCATTGATCGACGGAATGCCTCCCTGCTTGGTGAGGCGCCGCAACAGCGCTTCGGCGGCGTTGCGGTACTGGGTCGGCTTCACCCCGAACGCGCTGAAAGCCCGGCGCCAGGCGGCGATGCTCGTAATCTGCGCCAGCGAGTTCTCCCCCACTCGGCGGAGCGCATCCTGCTGTGCGATCTCGAACTCGGCGAGGAGCGCTGCGGGTGCCGGGCCTCCGCTCACGGGTGCGGCGTGGATCATTCCGCCCCTGATGCCGGGGAACCGCTCCAGAACCGCAGCGTCGTAGCGGAAGGCAGGCACGGATTCCAGTGTGCCAGCCACGTCGCCTCCTCACGAATCCGAACCGACGAGTACCGTGTCAGCGATGGAAGTCCCTTGGTTCGTGCCGAGCGAGCTGGGAGAGGTGGTGGCCAGCCTGGAGCACCACTCGCTCAGCGAGTCCTTCTGGGCCCGCCGTCAAGAGCGGCGCGCCCTGCGCCGGCTGGCGGCCCTCACTCAGGCCGACCTCGCCGAGCGGGTCGGCACCAACCCCACCACGATCACTCGCTGGGAGACGGGTACCCGCCGGGGCCGGGGCCGACACGCCGAGCGGTATCGCCGCATCATGGAGCAGCTGGAAGCCGCCGCCATCGCCCGATTTCACTTCCTGGCCACGCTCGACGAATACCGCAGAGCCGACCCACTGGAGCGGCCCCGGATGGAGCGAAGGCTGAGGGCGGCCCTCTCCAGGGCCTTGGAGACCGACACGGATCTCTGGCCGATCAGCTTTGCCGGTGGGATACCCGTGTGAACCGCTCTCCGTGACCCTTTCGGGTTGCGGGGTTCAACCGGTCACTCTGCCAGCCCTCCGGGATCGGCCGGCACGTCGACGGCATGCTCCTCGAGCACCTCGAGCGGGATGATCTCCAGGGCCCGCTCGTGGCTCGATGCGAGCACCACCGGAGCGGCCACCCCGTCGAGATGAGCCCGGAGCCAATTGACGGCCGTCACGCACCACCGGTCGCCGGGTACGAGGCCCGGGAAGCGGTAGCGCGGCATCGGAGTCGAGAGGTCGTTCCCAATGCTTCGCTGGTGCTCCAGGAACTCGGCGGTGACGACGGCGCACACGGTGTGACTCCCGAGGTCGTGAGGTCCGGTGTGGCAGGACCCGTCGCGGTAGAACCCGGTGAGGGGGTCCTTCCCGCAGGGCTCCAGCTGCCCGCCCAGCACGTTGCGATCGGCCACGCCCCCCAGTATCGCCGCCGGCGGAGGGAACGACCGGCACCGTTGCCGAGGCCAGCATCATGGAGCGACGATTAGCGTCGACGCGATGCAACTGAACTCACCAGTCATGGATATCGGCCGTGTCGGGGTCTGGTCCTGGGCGATCGTCACGGAACCGGCCCCGCAGGTCCGCCTGGCGGCCCGCGCCATCGAGGACATGGGATTTGGGGCTTTGTGGTATCCCGAGAGCATCGGTCGGGAAGCGTTCGCCACTGCCTCTCTCCTACTCGAGGCCACCGAGCGGATCGTCGTCGCCACAGGAATCGCCAACGTCTGGGCCCGAGACGCCACGGGGGCGGCCAACGGCGCCCAGGCGCTCGGCGAGGCGCACCCGGGACGCTTTCTGCTGGGCCTGGGCGTGAGCCACGCCCCAGCGGTCGCCGGTCGAGGAGCGGTGTATCGCAGGCCCCTCCAGGTGATGGAGGGTTATCTGGAGGGCATGGCGAGTGCCGCCTACATAGGTCCCGAACCCGAGGTGCCGGTGCCGGTGATACTCGCCGCCTTGGGCCCCCGCATGCTGCGGCTCGCTGCTGCAAGAACGGGTGGGGCCCATCCCTACTTCGTTCCGGTGGAGCACACTCGGGTCGCCCGAGAGGTGCTCGGCGAGGGCGTGTTGCTGGCTCCCGAGCAAGCAGTCGTGCTCGACGAGGACCCGGCTCGGGCGAGGAACCTCGCCCGCAACCACATGACCCGGTACCTGGCTCTCGACAACTACGCCAACAACCTGCGGCGCCTCGGCTGGGGCGACGAGCACCTCACCGGAGGCGGCAGCGACGACCTCGTCGATGCGATTGTCGCCTGGGGGTCCGTGGCAGCCGTGGCCGCCCGCGTGCAGGCCCACTTCGAGGCCGGCGCCGATCACGTCTCGTTGCAGGTCCTCAGCGCCGAGACGAGCGGCGTGCCGCTCGAAGCACTGGCGTTGCTTGCCGCCGAGCTCGTGGGGTGAGTCAGGAGGACGGTTCATCCCTGTCCGCGCGCCACTCCTTGATGTAGAGATCGCGCTGCGGGAAGGGGATGAGCACGCCTTCGGCGGAGAACCGCTGGTAGATCAGGGTGTTGAGTTCGTGGAGAACAAAACCCCGATCGGCCGGCCGAGCGATCCAGCACAGCAGCTCGAATTCGAGGCTCGAGTCCCCGAACCTCCGGAATCGAACCCTTGGCTCCGGGTGGGAGAGGACCTTCTCGTGCCCCACGGCGATGCCGTTGAGGATCGACACCACCTGGTCGACATCCGAACCGAAGGCCACGCCGACCGATGTCCTGATCCGGTAGCGACCGGGGGGGCCACCCGCCTCGTTGACGATCTTGGTGGCCCCCATGACCGCATTGGGGATGGAGACTTCGACGTCGTCACGGGTGAGCAGCCGGGTGGAGCGGAGCCCGATTCTGGTGACCTCCCCCCGCTCCCCGGTGTCGAGGATGATGTAGTCCCCGATCTCGTAGGGGCGATCCGAGAGGATGGCCACCCCGGCGAAGAGGTTTGCGAGCGTGTCCTGAGCGGCGAAGCCGAGCGCGAGACCGATGATGCCTGCAGACGCCACCAACCCGGTGACGTTGATGTCCCAGATCACCAGGATGGCGTAGGCGCCCGCCAGCACGAACACCACCGTCACCGCATTCGACAGCAGAGATTCGGTCGAGGAGTGCACCAGGCGGAATCGCTCCGGGTAGTCGCGCATGGTGCGCAGCAGGAGGCGCACGAAACGGAACCCGAACACCACCCAGACGATGACGAGGATCGTCTGGACCGCCAGCACGGTGTTGTGCTCCACGGTGCGGCTCAATTCGAGGCTGTAGGTGGCCAAGATGAGGCCGACGAGCGCCACGGTGGAGAAGATGGGACGGTGCAGCAGCACCAACAGCTTGTCGTCGAACTCCGATTTGGAGCGCGCCGCCAGCCGTTTCAGGGTCCCGGTGGTGGTCCAGTCGATGATCTTGGCCAGAACGACGGCCCCGATCACGATGGCGAGGGCCTCCAGGTAGGGGAAGCGGTCGAAGAAGTCGGTCACCTCGTCCCACAGGTCTGAAATCAGGTCCTCCCTGTCGTATGCGACTGTAGGCGGCGACCGTTGGGCGCGCCGCTTCGACGGACCTCCGCACCACGCTACCTCTGGCCGTCTTCGCTCGAGTCGGGCAGACTCGGGGGCACGCGGGCCAAGGGGCGAGATGCGGCGGGCTCTGATGATCGTGGGGGTGGCGATGCTGGTTGCCGCCGGTTGTGGTGGCGAAACCGCGGAGACGACGGCGCCCACTGCGGCGCCGGACGGCACCTCGACGACGAGACCCGACGAGACGACGACCTCGACTTCGACGGCTTCCGACACCTCTGCGGGTTCGGCGGAGCCGCTTCCGGCGTTTCTCGTGGAGGGCGATCGGGGCTCGTACGTCGCCGCCTTGCAGTTCTTGCTCGACTGCGCCGGCTACGGCCCGGTGACCGTGGACGGTGCGTTTGGGCCCCGCACCGCCCAGGCGGTGAGGCTCGCCCAGGGGGCGGAGGGGAAGCGGATCACCGGTGAACCCGATGAGGCAACCTTTGCGCTGCTGGCCCGGGCCTGTGGCGAGGGGCGAGTCCTCTACTTGATCTCCGACGGTCAGTTCGACGCCTCGGGAAACACGATCCTGGAGGTCGCCGGGAACGTCGCCGAGGGTGACCCCGACACGTTCGACCTGGCGATCGACGGGGGGAGATCGATGACGGTCGAGGTGGTGATGCGTGCGCCCGTCGATGTGTCGGTCGTGGGGCCGGATGGAACCGTCTTGCAGCCGCCCGGGGAGACGACGTTCACGGTGGAGGTTCCGGTCACCGAGGTCTACACGATCCGGGTGAGCGGAATCGAACCGGCCAGCTACCAGTTGTTCCTGGAGATCCCGCCGCGGCCCCCCGACGAGCCGTTCGACCCCTCGGAGTGGATCGGCATGGAGTATTCGGGCGATCACCCTGAGGGTCTCGAGTTCGTGCGCGGCCAGTGCGTCGGGATCGATCTCTCCTGCGACTACGCCTTCACTCTCACGGTTCGCCCCGGAGCCCTCGGTGTGAGCGGGACCATCTCGGGGCCCGTGGATTACCTCGGCCTGCTCGAGCGCAGCCTCGGGAACGCCTGGCGGATCGTCGATGCCGAGACGGTTCGAGTCGACGGAGATGAGATCCTCACCGCCACCTGCTTCACGACCGAAGGCGATGTGGAGACCGTCGGCGTCTGGGACTATCCGGATCGAATCCTCCACGCCTTTGCTTGGAACGTGGAGGACGAGGAGCTGTCGCTCATTCCGGGCGACGCCGTCACCTGCCTCGATCCGGCCGACAACGAGTGAGTCCCCCGGCCCGGCCGGGCTCCGGCTGGAGATGCCGGGGGGTCGGCGGTTTCGACGAGTAGGTTGGGGTTCGCCGGCAGCGGCAGGGCAGGTGCACGATGCGACGTTTGGGTCTCCGACACGCGGTGTTGTCCATCGCGCTGGCGACGATCGCCGCCTCATGCAGCGGAGACGACGAGGGCGGGCCCACCTCGACCACAGCGTCCGACCAATCGACCGCCACGACGTCGACGATCCCCGGAGGTGGCACCGTCACGACCGCTCCGGCCGACGACACGACCACCACGACGGCGCCGCCCGAGACGACCGTCCCCGGAGGAACTCCGCTGGCGGTGCAGGGTGACAGCAACGAGACCGTGGAGGCCATTCAGTTCCTGCTGACCTGCAACGGGTTCGGTGATCTCACGGTCGACGGCGTCTTCGGCCCGGCGACGCTCGCCGCGGTGCAGGCCGCCCAGGGTGAGCTGGGGCGGCAGGTGACCGAGGGTCCGGACGAGGAGACCGTGGCCGAGCTCGCCCGGAACTGCCGCCAGCCCCGGCGCCTCGAACCGGACGGTGTCACGACGGTGATCGGCAACGCAGCCCCCGACGACCCGGAGTTCTTCACCATTGCCCTCCTCTCGAACTCGGCGCTCAACATCGATCTCACGCCGAGCAGCGGGCTGGCGGCCCGGATCACCGGACCCGATGGCTCGGAAGTCCTGTTGCGGGGCACCACGCCGTGGGAGGTCGAGACCACCCAGGATTACGTGCTCCAGGTGGAGTCACCCACCGAGCCGGTGACTTTCACACTCGAAATCGAGATCACCGAAGTGGACCGGGAGTTGGGCGACTGGATCCTGGCGACCGACGGGGTGATCTACCGGGGCACCAAGCTGGCGTTGGGGAGCAGTGCCCAGACGGTGATCGACTCGATCTTCGACTTCCTCGGTCACGGAGTTCGCGGCGCCTACGACGAGTTCGACACGGGGTGGTACACGATCACCGACCCGCACGACATGGGGTTGCGGGGGATCTTCATCGAGGGGTTCGCGTTCCTGTTCTTCGGGCCCGACCCCAACAACCCCGACCGGCCCGAGACCTTCGTTCGGCATCGGTTCGTGGGCCCCAGCGACGACGCCGATGGGAACCCCCGCCCCGCCGACTACGCCACCACGGCCGAGGGAATCACCGTCGGCGACACCCTCGCCGATCTCCGGGATGCCTACGGGAGCGTGGTGTCACCGGGCAGCAACAGCGAGGAGCACTACTACCGGCTCGTCTACTCCACGGGCGACCTGTGCTTCTACTTCGGTGAGGATGCTCCCNNTCGCCGATCATCGAGATCGCTTCGGAGTGCCGCTCGTAGCAGGCTCCTTCCTCCATTGAGGGCCGCCGTTTCGATGGTTCACTCCTCGGAGCGAGCAACGGCGAGGCCGGCATCCCACCCCGGTGCCCTCCCACCGGATGGGGGATGGACCGACTCCAAGGGAACGCCGCTCCTGGCCAGGAGCCAGGAGATGACGGAGTTCGAGTTCCACATCTCCCCCACCGTTCGCTCGTCGCGGCCCCACACGAGCGGGGGCACCGAGGCGGCCAGTTCGAGCACCCTGCTCGCCTGCCGTCGGTCGTCGCTCACCCGCTGGGGCCCTCCCACGGCTTCGTCACCGTCGGGAAGCACGCCGTCCTTCCAGCACCGCACCTCGTAGCTGAAGACCCGCAGATGGGAGAGCCATCGGATGAACGCCGGAGCGACCAGAACCACCCCCCGGGCCTCCAGGTCGTCGCTGCCCCGGGGCAGAACCGTTTCCACCAGGTACACACCTTCGGGCACCGTGACCCACAGAGCGGTGTGGTACAGCGCCACGGGACGGCGCCGATCTCGGAACGCGAGAACCCGCTCGTAGACCCTCCCGTTGAACCGGACCCAACCGGATCCGCCGACCCCGAGGGGGATCCACACGAGATCGATGCCGGACGGCGAGGAGTTGTCAGCCATTGCGAGGTTGATAGCAGGCTCGAGTCCCGTCGCGTTGGGTAGCGTAGGGGGCGTGGCGGAAGGACCCGGCCGCAAGCCGTTCTCACTCATGGGCACCCTCGGGGTGGTGGCTTCCCTGGCGGTCGTCTCCGCTTGCCTCACGATCCTGTTCCTGGCGATGCGATCGGTCATGGATGTTGGCGGCTTCTGCGCCGAGGGCGGGCCCTACGTCATTGCCACACCGTGCCCCAAGGGGGTGCCCGGTCTGATGCTCGGTGGGATCTGGATCGGCATCATCGCGGTCTTCGTGTACCGATGGCAGGCCTCCAAGGCGGAGGCAGCGAGCCTCGTCATGCTCTTCTGGCCGGCGTTGTTCCTCTCCTTGGGGTGGAACTTCCTGGAGTACGGAGTGTCCCCCCCGTTCGACGGCGGTCTGGCCTGGGGATGGCTGGTTCCCGGCGTGCTCTTCGTGTTGATGGGCGGCATCCCCCTGTTGTGGGCGGTGCCGGAGATGGTGCGCAGGGACAGCCGTCCCCACAACCTGGTGGGGGCAGCTCTACGCGAAGGGGTGGCGGCCTCCCGCCAGTTCGCCTCGGAGCGCCGCATCGTGGACGCACCGTTCCAGGAGGAGGGGCTCGTCGACGAACTCGAGCGGTTGGCTCGGCTCCACCGGCGCGGCAGCATCAGCGACTCGGAGTACGACTCGGCCAAACGCCGCCTCTTGGAGGGTCGATGAGTCCCCGACTCTGGCTCCTGCTGCAGGCGGTGGCGGTCGCCGGGGGGATCTGGCTGGGTGTCGTGATCTTCCGGGCCGTGTCCGGCTGAGCACCGGCGGCGGCCGCCGCCTTCCTGCCGCCACGGTTCAGACCCGTTGCCGCAGACGCGTTGCGAGAGGACGTTCGCCTCTGGCGTCGAGGGCCGGGGAGGCTCAGTGTGAGCTTGCCTGCCGATCGGCGGGCCGATTCGGCGTCCCGCAAGGAGGAGACATGGACACGCTGGTCGACCTCGGTGACTTCCTCTTCGGACTCGGTTTCTTCTTCGCCGGGGTCGGGGTCCTCTACGGGGTGTCGGTCTGGGAGAAGAGGTAGACCGGGCCCGGGCAGGTTGATGCGAGGGCCCCTCGTTGGGGCTTGCTCCGCGTCACCCGCTGCCGCATCCGGCCGTGGCTTCAGTGCCTCGCTCGGCGCCTGACGAGAGGGTCTCCGTCGTTTCCCCGGCGGGGCGAACCGCCCTTCTTCAGGGCTCGACTCGCCAGACGTGGATCACGGGCCGCTCCCCGTCGCCGTGCTGCTCCATGGCGTAGAGGATCCCCCGCTCGGCGTCGTAGGCGACCCCGCCGGTCCGGTATTGCTGGCTCGGCCGCCGCTCCCCGAGGAGCACATCGTTGAAGGAGAGGGTGGCGTAGGGCTGGGGCTCATGGGCTTCGAGATCGCCGGCTNNCCCCGGGGTCGTAGAAGAGGATCTGAGCCCGGAACTCGGTGGACCACCACCCCCGATCGTCGTAGGGGGGATCGGGCCAGTCCGGATAGGGTGGATCGTCGGGCCACACGACCCCGTTCTCGAACCCATACCAACAGTCCCCCAGCCCCTTGGTGCCCACGAACAGCACCGCCGTGCCGGCCCCGGTGTCGACCCACGCTCCTCCGGTCCATTCATCGGAGTGGTGGTAGTCGTTCATGACCAGCGGGCTTCCGTAGGCCGACGACCCGTACTGCAGCAGCGTCACGGCCGGCAGTTCCCCTCCCGGAGCGGGAGCGGNNACCGCCCCAGCCGCCGTCCCGGAACCGGCCCGTAGCCAACGGATACCCGGCCGTGTTGTCGGCGGCCCAGCCGGGATCGATGGTGAAGATGTAGTCGTTGGACGAATACCGGATGGTCCCTTCGATCGCCCACGGTCCCACCGCAGACAGGTCGGAGAGGTCGGGTGTCGTCCACCCGTGGGTCGCTTCGGGACCCTCGTCTTCGAAATGCTGCCCCCAGGCGAAATGCAGCCGCCCTTCGAAGTACTCCAGGGCGGCTCGAGGGATCTCGTATGAGTCGAAATCGAAGAAGTCCTCCCGGATGTTGCGGAAGGCCTGCAGGGTCTGGGCCCGGTTCATCGACCCCAACTGGGTGGTCACCTTGGGCACTGGGATGGTGATCTCGGAGACCTCCTGGTACCAGTTGTGCCCGGTCCCGAAGAGAGATCCCGGGTGCCCGTCGTTGGGGCCGGCGGGATCGCCGTCCGGGTTGTAGGTGAGGGCGGCGCCGCTCCAGGCCCACTCGTCACCCGCCGGCAGGCGAAATGTGCCCAGGTAGGTCAGCGAGTCCGGCGACAGCAGCCCGCCGCCCGCACCCGACCCCTCGCACTTGCGGTTCGACTCCCCCCGCACGCAGGTGTCGCTGCCACCTCCGCCGTTCAGCGTGTCGGTGCCGGCTCCCCCGTCGAGCTCATCGTCACCGGCGCCCCCCTTGAGCGTGTCGTTGCCTCCCCCACCTATCAGTTGGTCGCGCCCGCCGGAACCGGCCAGCTTGTCGTTGCCGCCGCCTCCCTTGATGACGTCGTCGCCGGAGCCCCCCTTGAGCCGGTCGCCTCCGGCGCCCCCGACGAGGGTGTCCTCACCGGGTCCGCCACAGATGCGATCCCTGCCGCCCAGCCCTTTCAGTACGTCGTCGCCTTCGCCACCGACGATGACGTCGTCGCCGGGGGTCCCGACGATGGTGTCGGCGCCGGAGGTCCCCACATGGGTCGCCGGTTGGCCGAAGCAGGTCTCGGATCGATCCTCGGCACCGCTGGTCGCAGTGGCCGCCAACAGCATCCACACTGTGCCGGCGATGAAGGCGGGTCTCATGGTGTCTCCCCACCAGCACCCCCACCCTCCCCAAAGGGTACGCCTTTCGAGTCAATCCTCGGGTGGGATGGCGTGCCGCAAAGCCGGGTCACGGCGGCCCGCGTGCGATCGGGGTCGGTCGGGCTAGGCGCGAACCACTGCGACGGCTTGGGCCGGGGTCCCGCTCCAGGCCGGCCCGTGGCCGGGGAGCAGCAGGCCGGCGTCGAGCTCGACGATGCGATCCAGGGAGGCACCGGCCTGGTCGTGATCGAGATTGAAGCGCTGCTCGATGAGCTGGGGGCCGGTGGCGCTCCCGATCAGATCCATCGTGATGAGGCCGTCGCCGGTGAAGAGGATCCCCAGCTCCGGACAGTGGAACATGGTGTGCCCCTCGGTGTGGCCCGGGGTGTGCACGGCGACGGGCTTGCCGGGCAGGTCGAGCCGATCACCGTCGGAGAAGGTGTCGACCTCGGTCAGATGCTCGAGCTTCATCACACCGGCGAGGATCATCGGCACGAAGTTTCGGAGGGTGTGGAAGCTGAGGATCGGCAGTTCCCTGGGCGTGACGGCGAAGCGGCCCGTGTAGGTGCCGAGCGCCCGTGTCTCCTCGTCTTCGTGGACCTGGACGGGGATCCCTTGGTCCATGGCCTTCTTCCCGAACCCCATGTGATCGGCATGGAAATGGGTGGTGACGATCCCGGCGACCGCGTCGAGCGGCAGACCGATGGAGTCGAGGCCTCTGAGCAGCTTGCGCCATTCCCGAGAGCACCCGGCGTCGATCACGGTGACCTCGTCGCCTTCCCGCAGGACGAAGAAGTTGTGGGCCCGAGTCCCGAGAACCCAGACGTTGGGGGCGACTTGTTTCATGGGCCCGAACCTAGCGAACGCTTCGAGGGGGCGTCCCGGCGGTCGAGTAGCGTCTCGACATGAGCAGCGCTGATCCGTACCGGCGGATCGCCGGGATCTACGACCGCGTCGTGGAGCCGCTGCAGAGGGGGGTGCGCCGCCGCGCCATCGATGTGGTCCCTCCCCGAGCGGGGTGGCGGGTGCTCGACGTCGGCTGTGGCACCGGAAGGACCCTGGCCCTCTACTTCGAAGCGGGTTGCACGGTGGTCGGGGTCGACGTGTCGGCCGCGATGCTCCGGCGGGCGAGGGATGGTCTCGGGCCCGCCGCCGAGCTCCACCTCACCGCCGGTGACGAGCTTCCCTTCGAGGAGGGGGCGTTCGATCTCGTCAACATGTCCCTGGTCCTGCACGAGATTCCTTGGGACGAACGTACGGATGTCTTGCGGGAGATGGCGCGTGTCACCGCCCCGGGGGGCCGGATGCTCGTCACTGACTTCCGCTTCGGCTCTCTGCGCGGTTTGAGGGGACGGGTCCTGCGACTCGTTTCGTGGGTGATGGAGCGGATATCCGGTCACTACGGCGGGTACCGGAGCTTTCGCGCCGACGGAGGGGTTCCCGCCGTTGCCGCCAAAGCGGGCCTCGACATCGAGGTGGAGAAGGTCGTCGCCGGCGGGAACATGGCGATCTTCGTCCTGTGATCGGAATCCGGTTCCCGGAGTCGTCGCCCAACGCACCGTTCTCTCGCGCACCCAGGGGGCGGCGAGCCTGCCCAGCTGAGGGGGCCGGTGAGGCTCACCTGGGGCGCCTGCAAGACGCTCTGGCTTCGCGACGATCACCAGGGCGCTGTTCTCCACCGCGGCTCAAGGCGGTCGTTGAGTCGTCCGATTGAGATTCGGTGAGATGGGAATACCGACTGCTTCGTCTGAGTCCGGGAGAGCCCCTTTGGCGTGCTCCCGGGCAGGATGAGGTCCTCAGCGAGATGAGCCGGGAGGCCATTGAGGACGAGCTCAATCGACGGGGTCGGGAAGGATGGGAACTCGTTGATCTGCTGGGCTGGGAGTTCGCCCTCTTCAAGAGGCTGCAGACGGAGACCTGAGTCGATCGCAGATGTCCCGTGGTGAGCTCCACTTCCGGGACCCCCTGGAGGCGCGACTCAGTCCTCGGCCACCGGTTCATCCGACGGCTCGGCTGATAGCAGGGGGAC
>JABAOE010002640.1_pt1 | contig 13869 bp, 15 predicted proteins | sample 7062141 | NCBI WGS metagenome assembly JABAOE01 (sample SAMN14538627, study PRJNA623070) | marine sediment metagenome | biome: marine biome [ENVO:00000428]; feature: marine pelagic biome [ENVO:01000023]; material: deep marine sediment [ENVO:00002113] | place: India: Gulf of Khambhat ... | reverse complement strand
CCACGGCTCGGCGCCCGACATCGCCGGCCGCGGCATCGCGAATCCGTGCGGCACGATCCTGAGCGTGGCGCTGCTCCTTCGCTGGTCGCTCGGGCTCGAGACCGATGCGGAACGAATCGAAGATGCGGTCTATGGCGCGCTGGAAGCCGGTCACCGGACGGGCGACATCGCCGGCCCGGACGACACACCGATCAGCACGTCACAGATGGGCGACGCCATCCTCGAGCGACTCTGACCCCCGGCTTCAGAACCCGACCAGGCCTTCGTCGAGCGGCGTACCGAACGACTTCAGCGCCATCGCCACCAGGGTGTACTGCCCGACGGCGAACACGACGTCCATCATCTGCCGCGTGTCATACGAGCGCGCGAGCGCAACCCACGTGGCGTCGCCAATGCACTGGTTCGCATGCAATTCGTCAGCCGCCCGCAACAGGTTCGCCTCGAGCGGTCGCCAACCTTCCGCATCCGCGCCCTCTCGGCAGCGTTCGATCTCGGCATCGGTCACTCCGGCCCGACGTGCGATCAGAACGTGCTGCGCCCATTCGTACTCCGCCCGGCACAGCCACGCCGTGCGCAGAATCAGCAGCTCGCGATCTCGCGGCGGCAACGTCGAGGTCGGACCCAGAACGTGGGCGGTGACCTGACCGATGCGCTTCGACGCCTCGGGATGCCGGGACAGCGTGCCGACCAGGTTGTAGAAACCGCCTTTGCGGGAGGCAGGCCCGAGCACGCTTCGCTGCCCCTCGCTCCACTCCGCCTCCCGCATCGGCGGAATTCTCGGGTTCTGCCGGCTCATTTCCTGCTCATTGATTGACTACCCGCATTCATTCGCTCCGTCGGCAACCAAGTCCGCGACCCTCCGCGCCCATTCTGCGTAGACCGGCGCACCCGGATGGAAACCGTCGGCCGCCATCATACTTCTGTCGCCGCGAAAGCGGAGCTCGACAAATCGGCAGCCCTGTTCTGCACCGACTGCGGACCGCAGATCGTGATTGAACTGTTTTGCGCGCGATCCGAGATACCACCGCAGCGGCTGGGGAAGAGCCGGAAACCTGTCCACCGGAGGAAGCCCGCTGGCGATGACGAGCCCGGCGTCGAACCGAGAGCGCAGAAACGCTCGCAGCTCGCTCTGCGCTTCCCGCCACTTCGATATGCGGATCCCGGACGTGACATCGTTGACACCGAGTGACAGCACGACGACGTCGAATTTCCGCTCGCCGAGACGGTCGAGGCTCACGAGCGTCGACGCCGTCGTTGCGCCGGTTCTGGCGGCCAGCGTCCATTCCACGCGGTAGCGCTGCGCCAGGCGCGCGGTGACCTGCCCGAGCAGCGCCTGATCCTGGTGCGTCACGCCGACGCCCGCCGCCGCAGAATCCCCGGCGACCAGCAACCGCAGGGTGGGCCCAGCGCCGATCGAACCCTCCCGTGCCCCCGCCGCCTCCGGCAGCTTCGGGATTCGCGCCCGCGTCCAGATCCCCTGGGCAATCAGCAGCGGGCCGAGGGCGATCGTTGCGAGATGGAAACGCAACATCCGCTGCCAGCGCCCCCCTCCTTCAGGTCGCGTCGCCCGCGGCGTCGAGACCCGCCCGCACGTCGCGGACCAGGTCCTCGGTCGCCTCGATGCCGACCGACAGCCGGACCAGCCCGCGCGAGATACCCGCCGCCTCCATGCTATCGGCATCGAAGGTCGCGTGCGTCATCGTTGCCGGGTGACATGCGAGACTCTCGACACCGCCGAGCGACTCGGCCAGGGTAAACAACTCCACGGTCTCCAGAAATGCCTTCGCGCCGGCCTCCCCGCCCCGCAGTTCGAAGCTCACCATGCCGCCGAAGCCGCGCTGCTGTTTTCTCGCGAGGGCGTGTCCCGGGTGCGACTCGAGTCCCGGGTAAATCACCCTGGACACGGCCTCGTGCGCGCCGATCAGGCCGGCCAACCGGGTCGCGTTACGCTCGTGCTGAGCCAGCCTGGCATGGAGAGTGCGCACGCCCCGCATCGTCAGGAAGCTGTCGAACGGCGAGCCGGTCAGACCGAGAGCGTTGGCCCACCAGGCCATCTGCTCCGCCAGTTCCGGCGTCGAAGCTACGACCGCGCCACCGACGACGTCGCTGTGGCCGTTCAGGTACTTGGTCGTCGAGTGCACCACGAGATCCGCACCGAAGTCGATCGGTCGCTGCAGTGCGGGCGACAGAAACGTGTTGTCCACGATCATCAGCGCCCCTTCTTCCCGCGAGAGCTCACGCAGGCGCGCAAGATCCATGATCCGCAGCAGCGGATTCGTCGGGCTCTCGACCCACAGCATCCGCGCGCCCTGCAGCGCATCTGCCGTCGCCGCATGATCCGCCTGGTCGACGAAGCGCACGGCCAGCAGACCCCGCGCCGCAAGCCCGTTCAGTAACCGGAACGTGCCGCCGTAGCAGTCGTTCGGCGCGACGACCACATCGCCCGGGTTCACCAATTGCAGCGCGAGCGTGCACGCACCCATCCCCGTCGCGGCGACCGTCGCCCCCGCGCCGTTCTCGAGTTCCGCCAGCGTCGTGCCCAGCGCCTCGCGCGTCGGATTGCTCGTCCGCGTATAGTCATGCTCGCGCGGGTCGTCGAACCCGGCGAAGCTGAAATTCGACGTCAGGTACACCGGCGGCATGACGGCCCCGTGCTGCGTGTCGCTGTCTACCCCGGCCCTGACGGCCCTCGTTTGCCTGGCGGTGTCTTTGCTCATCGTTCAATCCCGGCGAAGGGCCGCGGAGTGTAGCCCGGCAGGCCTTGGTTGCCAATGCAGCGGGCGCGCAATTTTGTCGGGCGCGGCCCTTGCATTCCCGGATCCGTTGTTCTAATGTGCTATCACATTAATACATGATAACGGCCACATGACCGCATGAAAGACCACAGGATATTGACGCCGCGACAGGAGAAGGCCGCGGAGGAAGAACTCTACGCGGCCCTGATGGGCCTCGAGACAGTGGCGGAATACCGGGCATTCTTCCAGGATTTGTGCACTCCGGCCGAGCTGCAGGCGATGAAGGACCGCTGGGCCGTCGTCGAGGCATTGGCAGACGGATTGACCTATCGGGCCATTCACGACAGGACCGGGGTCAGCGTCACGACGATCGGGCGCGTCGCGCGCTGCCTGAACGGGGGCGCCGGTGGCTATCGGACGGCCCTGCGACGACTTCGGGACTGACCACGCATGATCGACAAACGGACCCGCATCAAGATCGCGATCCAGAAATCGGGGCGCCTGACCGCGCACTCGCTGGAACTGCTCGAGCAATGCGGCCTGAAGTATACCCGCGACCGTGACCAGCTCATCGGCTACGGCGAGAACATGCCGGTCGACCTGCTCTTTGTCCGTGACGACGACATCCCGGGCCTGGTGCGTGACGATGTCTGCGACCTGGGTATCGCTGGCCTGAATATCGTGGAGGAAAAACGCCTCGAGTTTCTGGCCGACGGCATCGAGCAGCCGTATACACAGGTCTACGCCCTCGACTTCGGCCATTGCCGCCTGTCGTTCGGGTATCCCGAAGACGGCCCGGTGCAGGCGATCGAGCAGCTGCCGGGTAAACGGATCGCGACCAGTTACCCGTGGATCGTCCGGGACTACCTGGCCAGTCGCGACCTGCAGGCCGACGTCGTCGAGTTCTCCGGCGCCGTGGAAATCGCGCCGAGTCTCGGTCGTTCCGACGTGATCTGCGACCTCGTGTCGACCGGGACGACCATGAAGGCGAACCGGATTCGCGAGGGCGAGACAATCCTCGAGAGCGAGTGCGTGCTGATCAAGACCCCGGTGGATATACCGCCGGAAAAGCTCGATTGGGTGGACCGCCTGCTGCAACGAATCGAGGGCGTGATGCAGGTCCGCGAGAGCAAATACATCATGATGCACGCGCCCAAGGACGCGCTGGCGGACATCGCTGCGTTGCTGCCGGGCGCCGAATCGCCAACCGTACTCCCGCTGGAGGGAGTCGACGACAAGGTGGCCGTCCACGTCGTGTGCCGCGAGAATATTTTTTGGGAAACACTGGAAGCGCTGAAGGCCGTTGGCGCCAGTTCGGTCCTGGTCGTCCCGATCGAGAAGATGCTGGCATGAGCCCGCGACTGCAGACCCTGGATTGGGAAGAGCTCGACGCGGCCGCGCGCCGCGCGGCGCTGACGCGGCCCGCGGTCGCGCAGAATCCCGACATCGGCGTCCGCGTCGCGGAGATCATCGCGGCCGTGCGGGCGGGCGGCGACGCCGCGCTGCGCGAACTGACGGCCCGATTCGACGGCGTGGATCTCGACACCCTGCGCGTTGGAGACGCCGAGGTCGACGCAGCCGGCTCGGAAATCGGCGCGGAGGCGCGCTCCGCGATCGCAACGGCGATCTCCAACGTCGAGCGCTTTCACGCTGCGCAGAGGACAGAACCCGTCCGCGTCGAGACGGCGCCCGGCGTCGTCTGCGAGCGAGTGACCCGGCCGATCGAATCGGTCGGACTGTACGTCCCGGCCGGCAGCGCGCCGCTGCCGTCGACAGCCATCATGCTGGCGATCCCGGCGCGCCTCGCCGGCTGCCCGACGCGCATCGTCTGCACGCCGCCGCGGGCCGACGGCCGGGCCGATCCGGCGGTGGTCGTCGCCGCCCGGCTCTGCGGCGTCGATGCGGTCTACAAGCTCGGCGGCGCACAAGCGGTCGCCGCGATGGCTTATGGAACTCAGAGCATCCCGAAGGTCGACAAGATCTTCGGACCGGGCAACGCTTGGGTTACCGCCGCCAAGACGGCCGTCGCGGCGGATCCTCATGGGGCCGCGCTGGACATGCCCGCTGGCCCATCAGAGGTCATGGTCGTCGCCGACGGTTCGACCAGTCCGCGGTTCGTGGCCCTCGACCTGCTGTCGCAGGCCGAGCACGGGCCGGACTCGCAGGCGGTGCTCGTCTGCACGGATCGCGCCTTCGCCGCTGCCGTCGATGCGGAGATCGAGGCGGCGCTGCCGGGCCTGCCCCGTCGCGAGATCATCGAGGCGTCGCTGGCCCATGGCCGGTGCTTCCTGGTCGCCGACATCCGGGCTGCGTTCGAGGTGGCGAACCGGTATGCGCCCGAGCACCTTATAATTCAAGTGAAAAATGCAAGAGAATATATTGATTTTATTAAAAATGCGGGATCCGTTTTTCTGGGACCCTGGACGCCCGAGGCAGTCGGCGACTACTGCAGCGGCACGAATCATGTGCTGCCGACCTACGGTTTCGCGCGCAACTACAGTGGGCTTTCGGTGCGCGATTTCGAAAAGCAGGTGACCGTGCAGGAGCTGACGCGATCCGGACTCGAAGGCCTGGCGCCGACGGTGCGCACCCTCGCCGGGCTGGAGGGCCTCGACGCGCACGCCGAGGCCGTCGCGGTGCGACTGGCGGAGCCGGTGGCCGATCGATGAGCGACCCGACGGCCCTCGCCCGCCCGGAGATCCTCGGGCTGCAGCCCTACCGGGCTGCGCACTATGAGGACGGACTCGTGCGCCTGAATGCCAACGAGACACCGTGGCGCCCGCCGGGCGACGGGAGCCCCGCGGGGCTGAACCACTATCCCGACGTTCGGCCGGTCGAGCTGAGCCGGCGCCTCGCCCGGTTCTACGGCGTCGATGCCGACCAGCTGCTGGTGACGCGCGGCAGCAGCGAGGCGATCGACCTGCTGGTGCGTTGTTTCTGCCGGGCCGGGCTGGACGAGATCGTGATTTGCCCGCCGACATTCGGCATGTACGCGATGTACGCGCAGGTCCAGGGGGCCGGTATCGTCAGCGTCCCGCTTCGCGAGGACGCCGGATTCGAGCTGGAGCCGGAGGCGATTGCCGCCGCGTGGAGCCCGCGCGCGAAACTCGCGTTCGTGTGCTCCCCGAACAACCCGACCGGAAATCGATTCACGACGGACGCGATTCGGTCGCTGGCGGATCGGCTGGCCGGCGCGGGCATCGTCGTCGTCGACGCCGCCTACGTCGAGTTCGCCGACATCGATCCGACGCTGGAACTGCTGGAGGCGTGCGAGAACGTCGTCGTGCTCCGCACGCTGTCGAAGGCATTTGGCCTGGCGGGCATCCGTTGCGGCGCCGCACTCGGCCCGCCGGCCGTGATTGAGATGCTCGCGTCGATCCTGCCGCCGTATTGCTACCCGACGCCCTGCCAGGATATCGCGCTGGCGTGCCTCGCGCCGGAGAACCGGGACGACCTGGCCCGCCGCGCGGCTTTGGTTCGCGCTGAACGCGAGCGCGTCGCGGCGCGGCTGGCGCAGACGCCGGGCGTGGAGACCGTCTTTCCGTCGNNCCTGCGGATCACGATCGGTACGGAGGCACAAAACGATGCGTTACTGGAGTCCCTGGAGGCCGCGGAATAAGCGATGGCCGAGAAGATCCTCTTTGTCGACCGGGACGGCACGCTGGTCTGGGAACCGCCCGACGAGCAGGTCGATCGCCTGGACAAGATCAGCCTGATTCCCGGCGTGATCCCCGCGTTGTTGCGGCTCCGGGACGCGGGATATCAGTTCGTCATGGTTACGAACCAGGACGGCCGGGGCACCGCCTCCTTCCCGGAAGAGGACTACCGCAGGTGCCAGGACTTTATCGTCGAGCTGTTCAACTCCCAGGGCATCGGCTTCCGGGACATCTTCGTTTGTCCACATCTGCCGGACGCGGGCTGTGGATGTCGCAAGCCGCTGCCCGGCCACATCGGCGAGTTCATGACCCAGGTGGACGTCGACCGCGATGCGAGTGTCGTCGTGGGCGATCGTGACACGGACCTGGAATTCGCCTCGAACATCGGCCTCAGAGGCTTCCGCGTCGCGGACCGGGATGGCCGTAACGGCGGTCTGACCTGGGACGCGATTGCGACCGCAATCGTCGCCGCGCCCAGGCGCGGCTCGGTCAGCCGGAGAACGACGGAAACCGACGTGACCGTCGACGTCGACCTGGAGGCGCAGCAGCCGATCACGGTCGAGACGGGCATCGGGTTCTTCGACCACATGCTCGAACAGATCGCCAAGCACGGCGGGTTCTCCTTGCGGTTGCGATGCTCGGGCGACCTCCACGTCGACGAGCATCACACCGTGGAGGACGTGGCGCTGGCACTCGGACAGGCGCTGCGCCAGGCGCTCGGTGACAAACGCGGCATCGGTCGCTACGGCTTCACGCTGCCGATGGACGAGGCCCGCGCGCAGGTCGCGATCGACCTGTCGGGGCGCTCGTATTTCGTGTTCGAGGGGGAGTTCGGGCGCGATGCGGTCGGCGCGTTGCCCACGGAACTGGTGCCACATTTCTTTCGCTCGCTGGCCGACAGCCTCGGCGCGGCCTGGCATCTCAGTGTCACCGGCGAGAATACTCATCACCAGATCGAGGCCTGCTTCAAGGCCGCGGGCCGGGCGTTGCGGCAGGCGATCAGGCGCGAGGGCACCGAGCTCCCGACGACGAAGGGGCAGCTGTGAGCGCGCCGAACATCGCGATCATCGATGGCGGCGGCGCGAACATCGCGTCGCTGAAATTCGCCCTCGCGCGCCTCGGTTGCGAGGCCGAGCTGACCGTCGACCCCCAGGCGATCGCGGCGGCGACGCACGTGATCCTTCCCGGCGTCGGCGCTGCCGCCGATTCGATGGGGCGCCTGCAAGATGCCGGGCTGATCGAGCCCATCATGACGCTGCGCCAGCCGTTCCTGGGCATCTGCCTCGGCCTCCAGCTGCTATACGACGCGTCGGAGGAGAACGATACGCGGTGCATCGGCATTTTTCCGGGCACCGCGCGACGCTTCGACGCCGCGCCCGAGCAACCGGTGCCGCATATGGGCTGGAACCGCGTCTGGCGAACGCGTGACTCGGACCTGCTCGACGGCATCCCGGATGGCGCCCATTTTTATTTCGTGCACAGTTACGCGCTCGACGTGACGCCGGACACGCTGGCGACCTCCGACTACGGCCGCGACTTCACGGCGATCGCGGAACGCGATAATTTCGCCGCCACGCAGTTTCACCCGGAGCGCTCCGGCGCGCATGGGGCGCGCTTGTTGCGGAATTTCCTGGATCGCTAGGCATGCAGGACGTCAGGCGCCGCATGGAAGTCATTCCCGCCATCGACCTGCTGGACGGCGGCGTCGTTCGGCTGTTTCAGGGCGACTTCGATCGCGTCACGCAATACTTCGCCGACCCGGTCGAACTCGCCCGCCACTATGCCGAGTCCGGCGCCAGGCGGCTGCATGTCGTCGATCTCGACGGCGCCAGGACCGGCGAGCCTGTCAACCTGCCGATCATCGAACAGCTGGCGCGCATCGATATCGAGGTGCAGACAGGCGGGGGCATCCGCGACGCCGCGGGGCTCCGACGATTGATCGACGCCGGCGTCCGGCGCGGCGTCGTTGGTTCGGTCGCCGTGCAGCAACCGGACGTCGTCGGGGAATGGATCACCATGTTCGGGCCGGAGCGCGTCATCGTCGCGGTTGACGTCCGGCTCGATCAAGCCGGCGAACCGGAACTGCTGACGCATGGCTGGACCGAGGGCAGCGGCCGGGCCCTGTGGCCGCTCGTCGAGCACTACCTCGCGATCGGGGCGCGCGAATTCCTGTGCACGGACATCGCGAAAGACGGCACGCTCGGCGGGCCGAACCTGGCGCTCTATCGCACCTGCGTGCAGCGCTTCCCGATCGCGCAATTCATCGCCTCAGGGGGCATCGGATCGGCGGCGGATCTCGAAGCGCTCGACGCGTCCGGCGTCAGCCGGGCGGTCACCGGCAAGGCGCTGCTCGACGGCCGACTGACACTAAAGGACATCGAACGATTCTCGCGCGGCGCATAATTCCCTGCCTCGACGTTCGTGACGGCCAGGTCGTCAAGGGCGTGCAGTTCCGTGACCACCGGGTCATGGGCGGCATCATGGAGCTCGCGTCACGCTATGTCGACGAAGGGGCGGACGAGCTCGTGTTCTATGACATCACCGCGAGCCCCGACGGGCGATCCGTCGACCGCCGCTGGATCAACCGAGTGGCGGAGGTTCTGAACATCCCGTTTGCGGTCGCCGGCGGCATCCGCAGCGTGCGCGACGCCGAGGAGGTGCTTAACTACGGCGCCGACAAGGTCTCGATCAACACGCCCGCCCTCGCGAATCCGGACCTGATCGGCGAACTGGCCGCGCGCTTCGGCTCACAATGCGTCGTCATCGGGATCGACAGTCGCGATGAAGCCGGGACTTATCGCGTGTACCAGTACACCGGCGACCCGGACCGGACGGAACACAGCGGACGACTGACGGTGGACTGGGTCCGGGAGGTGCAGGACCGCGGCGCCGGGGAAATCGTGTTGAATTGCATGAACCAGGACGGGGTGCGAAAAGGTTATGATCTCGCGCAACTGAAACTGGTCCGCCGGCATTGCCTCGTGCCGCTGATCGCGTCGGGCGGCGCCGGCACCATGCAGCACTTCGCCGACGTATTCAGCGAAGCGCATGTGGACGGGGCGCTAGCCGCCACCGTATTTCACAGCGCCGCCATCGATATTCGAGACTTGAAGCGGTTCCTGCGCGATAAGGCCGTCGAGGTAAGACAATGAGTGACCACAGAAGCATCGAATTCCTCTGCACGCTCGAAGACGTCATCGAATCTCGGAAGGACGCGCGGACGGACGCGAGTTACACGGCGAAACTGTTCGCGAACGGGCCGTCGCGAATCGCGCAGAAAGTCGGCGAGGAAGGCGTCGAGCTGGCGCTGGCCAGCGTCATCGGCAAGTCGGAGGACATCCTGTGCGAGGCCTCGGACCTGATTTACCACCTGCTCGTGCTGCTCAAGACGCACGACCTGAGTCTCGCAGACGTCGTCGCCGAACTCGAGGCGCGCCATCGCTGACGGCCGCTCGTCAGCGTAACGATCTTCGTCGCCGCCGTCTGCGGCGCACTGCCGCGAAGCCGGCGAACTGGATGCCGAGGATCGCCCCGCTCGACAGCAATAGCAGCGCGATCAGCCACGTCGCTCGATATTCGAGGAACTGAAACGCCACGCCGTGTGCGATGGTGAGCACGAACACGGCGTAGGTCGTCCGATGCATGCGTTTCCACCAGCGCTTGCCGATGCGGATGATCGAGACATCGTTCGACAGGGCGAGCAGCAACAGCAGAAACACCAGAATTGCCAGCCCTGCGATGGTTCCCCAGGAAAAGAGTTCCTGACGCAGTGCCACCGCCGATGCATCCGGGCCGATCTGCACGAACGTCCCGACATACAGCGGCGTCATCGATTGCACGGTGCCGGCATAGACGTGCAGCATCCCCGAGATGGCCAGCCAGATTGCGACATCGCGGCGCAGGTGACTGTTGAACACCGCCCGCCCCGTGCGCAACGCGCGCAGCGGTCCGATTGCCAGCACGACCATCATCAGAATCATGAACAGATACGCCGTCAGGAAGCTGACTCGATCCGTCGCGGTTTCGGGCGCGGCGCCGAATATCGCCAGAGACACGCTGCCGGCGACGATCACGAGCAATGCGAAATGACGCCGTACGCGGATATCGACCGGGCGTGTCGACGCGCGGATGGCGGCTACCCGCTTCGACATCAACAAAAAGGAGCAAAACGCGAGCGCAACGATGGCGTTGAACAGGATGATCGCGTTCGCCTTGCCCTGATCGAGGTCGAGCAGGAAGAGGACAACTGCGGACTCGCCGATCGCCGCGACAAGTACCGTCAAGATGGTGACGCTCGGCATCAGGCGATGGCCGAGCGGGGCGAGGATCAGGAAGGGCGCCCACAGCCAGACCTTCAGCCAGACGACGACGCGCATCAGAGCGGCATTCTGCGGCGTCTCGAACATCATCTCGAGACCGCGGCCCGACCCCGTCACCGTCGTGACATGCCATATGACCATCAGGCACGAAAAGGTCCAGAACACCGCGACCCATCCGCCGAAACCGACATATCGCCGACCGGACGACGCGTCTCGCGATTTACCCTGCTTCAGACCCGTCCCCATTGAGTCCGCCCCCACGGCACCGAAGACATACTATCGCACATCGCTAGATAGCGACCTCGGGCGCGGGTTCGCGGAAGTTATAGCGGGAACTCATGACCCGCCCGTACGCGCCCGTGTTGGCGATGAGCAGAATGTCCCCCTCCAGGCATGGCGGCAGCAGCCGATCGGTACCGAGCTTGTCGCCGGTCTCGCAAATCGGGCCGACCACGTTGACGACGTGATCGGGTTGCTCGCCGAGCCGGCTCAGGTTGGCGATCTCGTGGTAAGCGCCGTACAGCGCCGGACGAATCAGCGAATTCATGCCGGTACTGACCCCGACGTAGCGCACGTCGCCCTTGCCCTTGGTCTGCGTGACATGAGTCAGGAGCACCCCCGCCTCCGCGACCACATAGCGCCCGGGTTCCAGCCAGAACTCGTACTGCGGATACGCGTTCTTCAGTTCAACCAGGCTCGCGTCGAGCCTCGCCATGTCGAGCATGTCCTGGCCCGGTCTCTCGGGGACGCCGAGTCCGCCACCCAGGTCAAGCATGCGGACCTCCGGAAACGATTGCGCCACCTCGATCAGTGTCGCGGCAACGTCACGCCAGTTGTCTGCCTGCAGGATCCCACTGCCGGTGTGCGCGTGCAGACCGACGACACGCGCACCGTGCCGCTCGGTCAACTCGCGAACCTCATCCAGTTCGAATAACGAGATGCCGAACTTCGAATGCACACCGGCCGTGCGCACGTGCTCGTGATGTCCCCGGCCCTGGCCCGTATCGAGACGAAGGAAGATGTCCCGCCCTGCGAAGGCAGCGGCCCAGGCGCGCAGCGGGTAGAGGTTGTCCAGGGTGACCCAGACCCCACTCCTGAAACCCAGTTCATATTCGGCGCGGGGCGCGAAATTCGGCGTGAACAGGATGCGGCGGCGATCCAGATCGGGCAGCGCTTCCAGCACGTGGTCGATCTCGCCCGGCGATACGCACTCGAAATTCAGTCCCGCCGCCTCCACGACGCGGAGAATCGCCGGGTGGCTGTTCGCCTTGACCGCGTAATAGACGCGATCGACGTATTTCAGGCCAGCGAGTCGCGCGCAGGCCTCCCGGACGGTGTCGAGGTCGTAGACGTAGGCAGACATTTCGGTCGCGGCGACCTCGAGCAACTGCGCGCGTTTGACGGCCCACCAGGGCCGATGGGCCGGGATCGCAGGCGACGGCTCGGCCTGCAACTCGTTCCAGGTCGGACCGAATACCGCATCGGTCTGCGGCGGCCGCACCAGGCTCGCATGCAGTTTCTTCAGCAGCCGATGGGCCTGCCCCTCCTCGACGACGAAGCTAAGGTTCAGATCGCTGGCCGCCTGGCTGACGAGGTGAATCCGATGCTCCTCGAAGACTTCGAGGGCCGGGCCGATCTTATGCAACAGCGCGCGGATCTTCTGCCCAACCAGGCTGACGACCTCCGCGTTTTCGATGATATCGACGCGGCACAGGCGTTCGAGCGAGGTTCGCAGGCGCGCCAGCGTCGCACCATCGATGGGTTCCAGGCCCGTGTCCAGCGTCACAGTCACGTTCGATTCTGCCGTCGACACAAGGTCGATCGACAGGCCCATCTCGCCAAAGCAGGCGAATGCCTCGGCGAGGAAACCGACTTCCCGCCACATGCCGAGCGTCTCCATCGACACGACCGTGGTGCCCACGCGGCTGGATATTGCCCTGACACCGGGCGCATCGCTTCCCGGATCGCGACTGACCAGCGTACCCGTGAGCTCGGGTTGCATCGTGCAACGCACACGCAGCGGGATGTCGTAACGGCGGACCGGACGGATACAGCGCGGATGCAGCACCGAGCCGCCGGTCGACGCAATCTCCTGGGCTTCCTCATAGCTCAGGGCTTTCAGCAACCTCGCGCCCGGCACGAGCTTCGGATTGGCGCTGAACATGCCGGGGACATCGGTCCAGATCTCGAGCCCGGCGGCCGCCAGCTTCGCGGCGAAATAGGCGGCCGACGTATCCGATCCGCCGCGGCCCAGGAGCACGCCCTCCCCGCTCACGTTGCGCGCGATGAAGCCCTGCGTCAGGATGACTCCGGGAAGCGCGGCATAGCGCGCCTGAAGCGCGGCGTCCGTATCAAAGGCGCAACTGGCGGCCAGATAGCGGGAGCGCTCGTTCTCGTGCGGCACGTCGACGCTCTGAAGGGCGTCGCGCGCGTCGACCCACGTCACTTCGATGCCCATCGAGCGCAGGCATGCGGCCCCGAGTCGCGTGGCCATGAGCTCGCCGAGCGACATGACCTTGGCCTCGACCCGGGGGCTGATCTCCCGAACCAGGCGAATGCCTGCGAACAACTGCCGTAACTCGACGACGGAATCCGCCAATAGCGACTCGCCGTCGACGCCGAGTCGATGCGCCAGGTCCGCGTGCATGGCGAGGGTCGCTTCTAGCTGCTCTTCGTAGTCGCCCCGGATCGCAGCATCCAGCGCGGCCAAGAGCTGATTCGACACATTGGCGAGGGCCGAGTGCACGACCACCGGTCGGTAGCCGGCGGCCTGTCGCTCCGCCAGCAGGTCGCGAATCGTCGCCCAACCGTCCGGCGACGAGACGCTGGTGCCGCCGAACTTCATCACCAGCCAGTTAGCGCTGCTCGCCGGCGCGGCGTCGCGCGGCCGAGCCGGGAAAGTGTGATCGTCGATCGTGCTCATGTGATGCATGTCCCGTCGTGCGCACGTTGAAGCGCAGCGGCGCGAATCAGACGTCGCTCGTGACGGCGCCCTTCGACGCGGAGTTGACCAGGGCCGCGTACTTGCGCAACGCGCCCGGACCCGCGGGTGGCGGCGGCGGTGTCCACGCGGCTCGGCGGCGATCGAGTTCCTCGTCGGGCACGTCCAGGCGAATCGCTCGCTCGACGGCGTCGATCGTGATGCGATCGCCATCCTCG
>JABAOE010001743.1_pt2 | contig 13873 bp, 9 predicted proteins | sample 7062141 | NCBI WGS metagenome assembly JABAOE01 (sample SAMN14538627, study PRJNA623070) | marine sediment metagenome | biome: marine biome [ENVO:00000428]; feature: marine pelagic biome [ENVO:01000023]; material: deep marine sediment [ENVO:00002113] | place: India: Gulf of Khambhat ... | reverse complement strand
TCGGCCTTGTCCGCCAGGAAACCCACCTGCGACAGGCTCTCGACGCCGCCGGCAAGTTGCAGCCCGGTCTCACCCGACCTGATCCGCATCGCTGCATCCGCCACGGCGGTCAGTCCCGACACGCAGAAGTTGTTCAGGCTCTTGGCCGGCACGCCGTCGGACAGCCTCGAGGCCAGCCGGCTGACCAGCGCGATGTGTCCGCCCTGCGCGCCGACCTGGCCGACACAGCCCAGCGTCAGGCAGGCAACACGATCGGCCATGCCCGGATTGCGTCCTTCCAGGGCCTCGATCAGGCCGGCGACCAGCTGGTGGGGGCGCACTGCCGACAGGGCCCCGCCGGGCTTATCGTCTTTTGGCGGCCTTCCCTTGCCGCGCGGCGTGCGCAGGGCATCGAATATGAATACGTCGGGCAGGCTCACGCGACACCAACGACGAAGGACACGTTGGTCGTGCCCGAGCCGCCGACGTTGTAGGTCGCAACGGTCTTTGCGCCCTCGACCTGCATGTCGCCCGCCTGCCCGGTCGTCTGGCGTGCCGCATCCAGCAGCATCCGCACCCCGGTCGCGCCGACGGGATGACCCTGGCCTATGAGCCCGCCGGACGGATTGATCGGCAGCTCACCGCCCATCGCGATGCGGCCGGACTCGATCGCTTGCCACGCCTCGCCCGGCGCGGTCAGTCCGAAATGCTCTATGGCCATGTATTCCGTGATCGAAAAACAGTCGTGGGTTTCGATCGCGTCGAGATCCCCGGGCCCCGCGATTCCGGCGCGCGCATAGGCATCGGTAATCGCCCGCCGCGTCCAGGGCAACACATAACCGCCATCGCGGCTTTCCTCGAGCTTGGTGCCCAGCAGCATCGGCGCCGTCCTGTGACCCCAGCCCTTGATGTAGGGCAACTGCTCCAGGACGAGTCCTCGCTCGCGGGCGTACTCCGCCGCCTTCGGCTCGGTCGCGAGCATGAGCACGGCCGCGCCGTCGGTGACCTGGCCGCAGTCCTGCTTGCGCATCCAGCCCTCGATCACCGGATTGGCGTCGTCATCCTGCGTGAAACTTGCCTCGGTGAACTGCCACTTCCTCGTCTGCGCGTTCGGGTTGTTCCTCGCATTGGCGAAATTGATCTTCGAAATCTCGGCCAGGTGCGCATATTCGAGCCCGTAGCGTTCGTCGTAGACGTCGCATAATTCCGAGAACATCGCCGGCCACAGGTACTTGGCGCCGAGCGCCTCGCGCCCGACCCACGCGGCGGCTCCGAGGTACTGCGTGGCAACTTCGCCGGGCACGTTGCGCATCAGCTCGATACCGGCAACGCAAGCCATTTCGTAGCGGCCGCTCTCCAGGTCGGCCATTGCCGCCAAAGCCGCCAGTGAGCCCGACGCGCAGGCGCCTTCGTGGCGCGCGGCCGGCATGCCGGAAAAATCAGCATGGACGTGCCCGAAATAACCGCCCAGCATGCCCTGCCCGGTGAACAGCTCGCTGACGAAATTGCCGACGTGGCCGACGTCGATGTCCTTCGGCTCCAGGCGCGTGTTTTCGAGCGCCGCCAGGACGACGTCGGAAAACAAATCGAACAGCGATTTGTTGGACCGGCTCCAGTTTTCGGCAAAATCCGTCTGCGCACCGCCGAGCAGGTAAATTTTTTGCGTCATATGCGTTTCCCGCCGCTACCTTCGCCGCATTGCAACGGCCTGTTGCCAGGATTAGTATAGTTTGTCATANNCGGAGCTCGTCAAGGCAAGCTGCCGCGCCGGCGTCATCGGTGCGTTTCCCTTTCCGAACGCCCGCACGATAGCAACGCTGGACCAGTGGCTGGACGATATCGGCGCGGCCGTTCGCGACTCGCCTGCCGCCGCACCCTTTGCGGTCAATCTCACGACCCACAGAAGCTATGACCGCCTGGCCGACGAAATTGCGCTGATCGCCGCACATAAACCGGGCATCGTCATCACGGCGCTGGGCAGCCCCGCGCCGGTCGTCGACGTCGTTCACCGTTACGGCGGCATCGTCATCGCCGATGTCAACTCCGTGCAATACGCCAGGAAAGCCGCTGCGACAGGCGTTGACGGCCTCGCTCTCGTCGCTGCGGGCGCGGGCGGGCACACGGGTGACATGGCCGGCGTGCCCTTCCTGACCGAGGTGCGCAGCTTTTTCGACGGCATCGTCGTCCTGGCAGGCGGTATCGGCAACGGCGCGGCCATCCGCGCAGCGGAAGTCGCCGGCGCCGACCTGTGTTACATGGGGACGCGGTTCATCGCCGCGGAAGAAAGCCTCGCCAGCGACGAGTACAAGCAGATGGTCGTAGCGGCGACTTTCGAGGACCTCGTTCTGAGTGACGCGCTCACGGGTGCAAAAGCCTATTACCTGCGCCAGTCGTTGCAGAGAATGGGCTATGATCCGGACAATCTCGAATCGGGAACCGATTTCAACCTCGCGAATTCGCAGGAGCGGATCAAGGCCTGGCGGGACGCCTGGTCGGCGGGTCACGGTGTCGGCAGCGTCACCGAAATCGCCCCGATGGCGGATATCGTCGGCCAGCTCATCGCCGAGTACAACCTGGCGCGGAGCAGCGACCGCAATTTACCCGAGGAGACCGACCAAGATGTTGCCTGACACAGACGGACTCAATCAGCTGAACCCTTATCTGCTGGGGCCGTATGCCCATGTAGAAAACGAAATTACCGCCGTCGATCTCGAGGTGACTGGCGAGATCCCCAGGGACTTCGCCGGTGCTTATTATCGAAACGGCCCCAACCCGTTACATGAGCCGACGGGAATGCATCACTGGTTCGACGGCGACGGCATGCTGCACGCGATTCACTTCGAAGACGGCAAGGCCGAATACCGCAACCGTTACATACAGACCGCCGACTTTCTTGCCGAAAAAAATGGCACGCTGAACAAGCCCGGCATTTTCGACCCCGCAGTAGTTGACGAACGCAGGACCGTTTACAAGGACACCGCGAATACCGACATCGTGATGCACGATGGCGAGCTGCTCGCGCTGTGGTACATCAGCGGCCAGCCTGTGCGGCTCGATCCCCGCACGCTCGAGACGATTCGCACGGAAACCTTCGACGGCAAGCTGCCGAACAACGTCTCGGCGCACTCCAAGGTGGATCAGAGCACGGGTGAGTTCCTGTTTTTCGACTACGCACTCTACGAGCCCTGGTACAGCTTCGGCATCGTCGATAAAGACAACCGGCTGGCGCATTTCACCCAGATAGAAATGCCGGGGCCGCGCCTTCCTCACGACATGGCGATTACCGAGAATTACGCCATCCTGATGGACCTGCCGGTGGTATTCACCGAGCAGGGGCTGCGCAACAAGCTGTGGACGATTCACCAGGATCCCGGCCTGCCGACGCGTTTCGGTGTCCTGCCGCGGCATGGCGAAGGCGCGGATATCCGCTGGTTCGAATTTCCCGGCTGCTATATCTATCACGTCGTCAATGCCTGGGAGGAGGGCGACAACGTCGTGCTGTACTGCTGCAAGATGATTGACAACGGCCGCGACCTGCCACGGCATTACGGCCCCTATGCACCCATGGTCAATGTGCTGGCGCTGCGCGCGGTGCTCACGAAGTGGACCATGAACCTGCGAACGGGTGAGTCCAGGGAGGAACAGGTCGATGACTCCATCAGCGAATTCCCCGCCGTCAACCTCGGCCTCGTGGGCCGCAAGACCCGGTATGCCTATCATGCATCCATCCCGGACACGGAGACCCAGGTGTTCGACGGCATCCTCAAATACGACCTGACCGACGGCTCGCACGTCATGCACCGTTTCGAGGAACACTTCTACGGCTCGGAACCGGCGTTCGCGCCGCGCCTGGATGCCGCTGACGAAGACGACGGCTATGTCATCACCTTTGTCAGCAACGCCAGGACAGGCGAGTCGCGCGCCCTGATTCTCGATGCCCGGAACCTCGCCGATGAGCCGGTTGCCCAGGTGCATATCCCGCAGCGGATCCCGCTGGGTTTCCACGGCACCTGGGCCAATATGTCGGAATTCAGGCCGGCAGCGTAGCGCGATGTCGCCATGATCGTGCCAGGGCCGCAGCGAGTATCAGCATCGGCGTGCGCCCTGCCGCTGATCACGCTTCTCGCCAGCCTGGCGCTGGCAGCCTGCGATGACCGTGCGGGCAAGCCTGCGGCCGACGTCGCGGCCGGCACTGATAGCCCCGACGTGCAGCGCCTGCGAGACGGCTCGCCGTTGGCTCACGACGTCGAACGTGACGGGCCCATCCCCGGACCCCGTTCCTGCTTCTGGCTGCGCGGCCCCCACAGTGCAGACCCTTATATCAACCTTGCCTACCCGGATGCTTCGGTCTTCTATTGGGCAGCGGTGTTTTCGGCGCCCGAAGGGTCCTCGCTCGAAATTCGCGGCGACTTCGCGCATGCCCGCTACCAGTCGTTCATCAGCTATGACGCGCGCGGCCGGCCGATCGAATCGCTGGCGGACTACCTGATGCAGGCCGATGACGGCTCGACCAACCCCTACCGTCCGGGGGCAAATCGCAACGCGGAGAGCCGCAGTTACAGCGTCGAGATTCTCGACCGTGCCCCGCAAGCCGACCGCGCGATCGGTGAATTCCGGCGAGATCAATACTCGAATGTGCTGCACACCCCCGCATACGGGGAAGGGCAGCAGGTCATCATCTACCGCATCTACCTGCCCGACGAGGGCCGCTGGCCCGACGGCGGCGTCCCGCTCCCGGCGCCCATACTGACTCTGGCCAGCGGCGATGTGCTGGAGGGCCAGGCGGCATGCGCGGCGTTGCGTACACGGCAGCCGCTGCAGATCAGCCCGGATGCCGCCGGCATCCCGCCGCCGGTGTATCGCGAACTGTTGCATCAGCCTGGCAAGCCCGACACCTGGCCTGCGCAGGTGCCGGCAAAATGGTACATCCAGCTCGACCGGCAAAGCCTTCTCGGGATCTACACGGGCCAGATGTCGGAAAACCCGCGCCGCAGCGAGGGCGGTTTCTACCCGAACCTCGATAACCAGTACATAAGGACAATCGTCAACCGCAAGCACGGCAAGGTTTTTGTCCTGCGCGGGAAGATGCCGGTCACGCCCCGCACATATCACCGCGATGACACGATGGCGGACGCGGAACTGCGTTACTGGTCGCTGTGTTCCAACCAGGGTTTCGCCAACACGCGTGTTAACGCGTGCCTGTTCGACGAAGAAGTGCCGCTCGACCGTAACGGTTTTTACACGATCGTCATCAGCCGTGAGGCCGACCGTCCGAGAAATGCCAGGAAGGACTGCGGAATCGCCTGGCTGCCGATGGCCGAGGACGGCGATGGCATGTTCGACGACGACGTGACAATCGTGCAGATTCGCAACATGCTGGCATCCCCGGATTTCTCTCATGCTGTTCAGCGCGTGGATGAACAGGAACACCTGCAAAAAACGATGGGGCCGTACCTGCCGCGCAGCCTGTATCTGCAGCCCAACCAGGTAGAGTCTTTCTTCCCCTGCCACCCCGAATCGTCGTAGCCCGCCGATGGTCGAGCAGCCTGCCGGCAAGCTCTCGTGGCGCGCCAACGAGTCCGGGCATTAATTGACGAAGGTAGGCCGTTCCTCGGTCGGCCGCACGGGACGATAGGGCGGCATGCCGAGGATGGCGCGCTGCTCGTTGATCTGTCCCAGCATATCCGCGCGTATCGCCTGGAAGCGCTCATCTTCCCGCAGGTGAGCGAACAAGGGCGAATCAATCTCGATAAGCAACAGCATCCCGTTGTCCAGCGACTGTCGCAGCGCACGCAGTGCAAGTTCATCGTCACCCGTCATGGCGCCGTGACGCGCCACGGCATCCGAATAGGCCCAGTTGCCCTGCACGTCGTCGCCGAATGTCTCGACGATCCTGGCCGATTCTTTGACGAGCATCCCGGCCGTCTCCTCATCGCCCACCTGTCGGTACGCCCAAACCAGCTCGGCAAGGTACTCGGTGCCCCAGCTCTGTGTCAGGGGATGCTTGGCAAGCAGATCGGCCGCGGTGCCGAATTCGTCCTCAATGAGCCTGAGGAAGGTATCGACCTCGCCATTACCGATCAACGCACGGCCGATCTCGCCAATTGCCCGTGGAGCGAAAGTAATCGAGAAGTCGAACTTCTCGACTTCCCGCAGCGCTTTTTCCAGGTAGCCCAGTTCTGCGTACGCGATAATTCGATGTTCACTCAGTCCAACGTCGGCGAGCGTCTCGAAATCCCCGAGCATCATCAGGGCAAAGCCGTACCACAGTTTGTCGACCGATGAATTTGGATTCTGCTCCAGCGAACTCTTGAGGTAACGCGCCGCCGCGGCCGGTTGGCCTCTCATCAAGGCCATAAATCCGCGCCCCAACTGGATATCGTCGTTGTCTCCAACAATGCGCTCCACGCGCGACAACAACGCATCGATCTCATCGAACCGGCTGGTACGTAGGTATGCGGCGACCAGGTTGCCAAACGCCGGCCCGTAGGTTGGATCCCTTTCGACGACCTCTTCGAGCACGGATAAAGCATCGTCCCGGCGACCGACCGCCTCGTAACTCCCCGAGAGCCAATTGGCGGCATCGCTGAGTGTAGGATTCAGGTCCCGAGCACGCTCGAGCGCAACGATCGCTTCATCGAACTGGTTGAGGTTGTCGAGCAACAGCCCGTTGATGGCGTGCGCCTCCGCCAATGTTGCGTCGAGCGCCAGCGCCTGATCGACGGCCCTGCGCGAAATCAGCATCGTCTCCGCCATCGGAATATCGCCGTAGGAACCCAACGAGTCGGACATAAGGTGCATTACAAGCGCTTTTTGTGCGAGCGCCGGCGCAAAAAGCGGGTCAATCTCCAGCACCCGGTCCAACATCGCGTTGGCTTCTCGCAAATTGAATATGTCGCGGGTGTGGATACGCTGGCGCGCCAGCAAATACAGGTCGTAAGCCTCGGTGTCAGTCTGTAATTGGGCATCTATCTCCGTGCCGACGATTTCGGTCAAAAGCGCCTTACTGATTTCCCGCGCGATTTCGTCCTGTACCGCGAAGATGTCCTTCAGGTCGCGGTCGTAGGTTTCGGAGAACAGGTGGAAGCCGTCGTCGGCCTTGATCAGCTGCGCCGTGACGCGAATGCGATTGCCCGCCTTGCGAACCGACCCCTCGAGGATATGAGCAACATTCAACAGTTCGCCGATCTCACGAAGGTCCTTGTTCGAACCCTTGAACGCGAACGACGACGTCCGTCCGGCGACCTTGAGCTCGGACACCTTGGCGAGAACATTCAGCAACTCCTCGGAGAGTCCGTCGGCGAAGTATTCCTGGTCGCCCTCGGCCGAGAGATCCTCGAATGCGAGTACCGCAATGGATTTCTCGGCGGCCTCTGCGACCGGCGCAGTAGTCACGGGTGCCGGTTCCTGGCGCATAACCGTACGGTCGATGACAACGACGGCCAGCACGGCCACGAGCATGCCGATCGTGATGATGTTCAGTTTGCGGCCGGTTTCGGGGGTAATTGACGCGGAACGATCGACGTCCTTTTCTTTCTTCAGGCCTTCAGGCGTGAGTTCGTAGGCCCAGGAAAAGACCAGGACGATAGGGAAGCCGAGCAAGCCGAGCAGCAACAGGACTTTCATGACCCACTCGGGCGCCCCCGTGCTGTCCATAACCAGTTCTGCAACCTGCAGGACCAGCCACCCGGACACCAGGTAGGCGACTGCGACCCGGAATACGTTTCGCCGTTTTAGCTCTTCAAAAAGCTGGCTCAACCCGACCCCCTCGGGAACGCTCAAGAGTTTGGAGTATACATCTGCCCGAATGTTAGTACCCGACCGAAACACGGCCGAATCCAACCCAAAATTACTGAGTTTGGTCGGACTGGATCTCAGCCTGAGCGTCAAGTGCGGCAATGGCTTCAGGTATTTTCAGCTGACCATTGCCTGCCATCTCATTCACCGATTCCAGTTGCCTGGCCATGTCTTGCTCAATGATCTCGAAGGCTTGCTTGAATTCCGGCTCTGCCCGAATTCCATCGAGCAGGAAATCGTATTCTGCATCGAATCGCCAGTACGGTGTGCAGTAGAACCTCTCGCCTATGCTGAAATCGAAGCTGCAGTAACCCCGCCAGCCATCCTCCACTGCCGCCTTCAGCTCGTGTAATGCGAGGTCCTGCTTGCCGAGCATCGAAAGAATTCTGGCCTCGTTGATCCCGATGCCCTGCATACCAATGCGTCGCCGACCGAATCGGTCGATTGCCTGTCGGAATGGGCCCCAGGTTTCTTGAACGAGGGCCTGAGCCTCTTCGTTGTTGCGCTGTACCTGCATCATTCTAGCCGTGCCCATATGCCGGACCGGCCAACAAGGAATTGCCTGAAGATCGCAAATTGAATGTATCGCTTCCATTCGTGCCTTGGCGGCCTCTACCCGATCGTCAGCGAGTTCCAGGTTTAAAAGGAGCCAGTGCAACATGACTGGCCATACATCGTCTGAATCCACCATCTCCAACAGGTAGGCCTCGGCGGCGTCTGAACCGTCCTCGAAGAGCGTTGCCATTGCGGTACTGAAGATCAGTTGCCACGAAGAAAAATCCTCTGCTGGTCTCAGATATGCTGCAAGCCCCAGATACTGACGGGCCGTTTCCGGATCGCCGAGAGAAATATACGCATCTGCGATCCGTAACAGCGTAAGCCAGCCTTCCGGGTGACGCGTGTAGGCCTCGAGACTATGCTTGATGTATCGATCGAGACGACCGTTCATGGAGTATTCGAGGGTCGCCAGCGCCTGGTATCCCTTGTACGAGGTCGGGAATCTCCCGATCATTCCGCGCGCGACGTCAAACGCGGCATTCGCGTCACCCTCGCGGGAATAGTGGTACGCCAGTAATTGATGAAACGTGACGTATAAAGGGGCGATGGACAGTCCTTTAAGCAAGACCCTTTCGAATTCAATGCGGTTCGCGGCGTACTGGTCTGAGTCTGTCGCCGTGCACTCGTCGTTCAGAAAAAGCGCGTACCAGTGATATGCGTGAACGCTTGCCGGGCTCAGCAGCAGTCCCTTGCGCATGGCATTCATTCCCTGGATCTTCTTCTCGTCCGGCCAATCGCAAAAGGGGAAGCCCGGCGCGAGGTGACGGGCAAGCGATATCCAGGCATCACCCAGCGATTCATCGAGGCCCAGGGCTATGTCGAGATACTGCCTTATGGGTCGCTTGCATTCCGGATGAAAGGCATTTGCATAAGATTGATAGAGCCAGCATGCGTCGTGAAGCCCTGAATATGGTTCCGCGTACTCTGGATCCAGTTCGATTGCCTCAAGAAAGTCTTCGACTGCAGCGTCAATTTGGGAAATCGTTCGATCCGCCAGCGCTTCGCGCCCTGTCATGTAAGCCAGATAAGCGCCCCAATTGTCTGTTCCACTGTCTTCCGGATCACCTAAATTGTTCGGCGTCAACTGAACCTGAAGCGCATCGGCAATCGAGGCTGAAATTTCATTCTGCACGTTGAAAATGCTGTCGATTGAAAGTTGCCTGGGATTCGAATCATATGGCCACAAAACCGTATTCGTCGTTGTGTCGATTAGCTGAGCGGTGATCTGGACGTTGTCGCCGATTACACGAATTGTGCCCTCGACCAGGTGTGTAACGCCAAGTCGTCCAGCGACTTGAACAACGTCTATATCTTGGTCCTTGTAACTCCGTACTGCAGACCAGGCACGGATGTCTACGCCATCGAATGCTGCAAGGAGGTTTATCGTGTTTTCCGGAATACCGCTGGCGAGAATTTCATAGTCGGAATTGTCGCCCTCGAACCTGAGCGGCATCACGGCGATCGACACGATGCCAACAGAGTCTAAGCGTTCCTGTACACGCCCCCGGAGTTCCGCGGCATCTTCCAGGGCTTTGTCGCGCATCGGATCGAGCAGAAACTTGTCGACCGAGAAATACGTTACGGCTAGAAGAAGGGCAATGAGGACCGCACGGTCAAATCGTTTTTGCCTCTGCCTGACCGAGGGGTGATCGTGATCGACCTCATCATCTCGCCTAATGCCTTGTGGCGTTAACTCGAAAACCCAGGCCAACACCACCGCAGGAACGAATCCGATGACTGCAGCGATTATTACAATGCGTAACACAGATTCCGGTATGCCGAATACCGGGGCAACCAGGTCGATCACCTGGGCAAGCAGCCAGGCAGCAGCCAGGTAAAAAGCAGCTACCCGTATGACGTTCCGTCGCTTGAGTTCGGAGTAGAGACCCATATCGCTATCGCGCCAACAGAAAGCCAATCGTCCTTTCAGTATACCTACTCTTCTCGTGGCTAATACGCGGTGCGCGTTTTGTTACGGCGATGCGCCAAAACGCTCTGGACACGTCATCGAGTTGCAAGGAAACCTCGCAGGACAGTCTCACCGTCAACGTGCCTCGGTGCTGAGTGACAAGAAAGGTGCCGACTGGCAGGAAGCGCATGCAAAGCTTTCGAGCTGGGAAATGCCAGGACAACCGACGCCCGACAGGATTGATTCGCCGGCTACGCCGGCTCACCCCTNNCTCACCCCTTCGGGGCGCACTTCGTGCGTCTGTCGGCCGACTGCGTCGGCCTCGGATCGAACCTAAGGTTCGAGCCTGTTGGCCGGCGGAAAATACAAAAGGCCCCGTGAAGGGGCCTTTGTATTTTCTGGCGCGCCCGACAGGATTCGAACCTGTGACCCCTGCCTTCGGAGGGCAGTACTCTATCCAGCTGAGCTACGGGCGCTTGTGAAGGGGCGCTATCTTATCGCACTTCGCTCCGGCGCAGATAGCGCCTGCGCCTGTCAGTTACTGGCGGCACTGATCACCGAGCGTATCTCCGGCAGGGCTTTGCTGACGCAGTCCTCTCCCCTGGCGATTGCTTCCGCCGCCTTGCCGAATTCGAGCAGGCCGACATCACTCAGCTTCGGCGAGATCAGCACGTCCGCGGGATCGCCGGCGAGGCGGCTGCGGGTTATGCGGTCCTGAAATATATTGATCGAATTCGATATAACGCTGAGCAGTCCCGGCGGCGCATCCATCTCATCATCAGACGAGAACAGTGAGTTCGAATATCCCTTAGCCTGTTTTTTGAGGTACTGCAGCAGCCCTTCCTCTTCTTGTGCCGACGTTACTTTTGTATGTTTCAGCCGCTTGCCGACAATATCCGAATTGAGATTGACGGCGATCACTACGTCAGCGCCCAGCGCGTGACACGCGTTGACCGGCACCGGGTTGACGAGACCACCATCAACGAGCCAGCGATCCTTGTCCCTGACTGGCGGAAAAAGGCCGGGCAGCGACATCGAGGCTCTCACGGCGTTGGCGACATTGCCCTCTTTTAGCCAGACTTCGCGCCCACTGTCCAGGTCGGTCGAAACCGCGATGAATGGCTTGGAAAGGTCTTCGATGTTCAGCTCTTTCGAAGCGACGTTGTCGTGCAGGAAGCGGCTCAGCCTGCCAATGTCGACGAAACCCGATTGCGAAAACTTGATGTCGAAAAACAGGTAAACATCTGTTCGGCTGGACGCCGTCACCCACTCCTGCAATGTCTGTAAATTTCCCGCTACATAGGCAGCGCCGATCAGTGCGCCGACGGACGTCCCGCAAACAACATCCGGCTCGATCCCTTCATCGAGCAGTGCATTGATCACGCCGATGTGCGACCAACCGCGTGATGCGCCGGACCCCAGTGCCAGGCCGATAGTTGGTGAAGCGCTCAGCGTAGGAGCCTGCCTCAGGCCGCCTGCGTCGAATCAATGTAGTCATCGACCAGCCGCTCGAGGATGTCCAGAGGCACGGCACCATTCTTCAGTACGACGTCGTGAAATGCGCGAATGTCGAAACGGTCTCCCAGGCTGTCCATCGCCTTCTGGCGCAGTTCCAGGATCTTCATCATGCCGACTTTGTAGGCCGTGGCCTGACCCGGCATGACGATGTACCGCTCGATCTCGGCGACGACGTCGCTCTCGGCCATGCCGGTGTTTGCCAGCATGTAGTCGATAGCTTCTTCGCGCGTCCAGCGCTTGTGATGAATGCCGGTATCCACGACGAGGCGCACCGCCCGGAACAGTTCGGCCGTCAGACGACCGATGTTGTCCGCGTTGGTCGGCATCAGGCCATGCTCCCAGGCGACCCGCTCGGCGTACAACGCCCATCCTTCGACGTATGCCGTGAACGGAGAAAAGCGCCGAATGAGCGGCATGCCCTCGAGCTCCATCGCGATCGCGACCTGGAAATGATGTCCCGGGATACCCTCGTGGACGGCGAGCGTCCGCATGCCGAATTTGGGCGTGGCCTTGATGTCGTAGAGGTTGGCAAAGAAACGTCCGGGCCGCGTTCCATCGAGCGACGGCTGCTGGTAATACGCACCCGGCGATGTCTTTTCCTTGAACTCGGGGATGCGCACAACCTCCATTCCGGCTTCCGGGCGAATGTTGAAAATCCTGTGCATCTCGGCGTCGAACTCGTCGAGTATCGCCTGGTAGTCATCGAGAATCTGCTGCCGCCCTTCGTCACTGTCTTCGTAGTAGAACTCCGGCCGCGATGAGTAGGCTTCCATGGCATCGGTGTAGCCCAACGATATGTCTACGCCTTCCTCCGCAAAAATTTCCAGCATCTCGCCCTGGATGCGCGCGACTTCGCCCAGGCCGATGTCATGAATCTCGTCGGCCGTGTAGTTGGTGGTCGTGAACAGGCGCAACGCGAGTTTGTACGCCGCTTCGCCATCGGGCAGGTGCCAATAGCCGTGATCATTGCCGCCCTTGGGCTGCAACTCGCTGAAGTAGTTGATGAACAACCCGTAGGCCGGATAGACATCTTCGTTTATCGACGCCTCGACCCGGGCCAGGATGTCCTCTGCCTGGGCATCGTCGATTTCCTCGGCCTCTTCCATCTTCTTGGCCAGCGAGGTGTAAAGGATATTCTCTTTTGCCGGCGTCGCGACGAAGTCGCGCATCTGGTCGAGCACCCTGTCGATAACGAACCGCGGTGGAATGATGTCCTTGCTTTCCCGGATCTTGAGACCCAGCAGCTGCTGCTCGTACTTGCGCTGCAGCTCTCCCATTCGCGAAAGGTAATGCTCTGCATCCTCTAAGGTGTGAACCTGGTGTTGTGCATCCATGAAACTCGGGAATGCAGCCTGGATGCCGCCCATCTGGTTCGCGGGATACGTGTGGTAACGGAACGGCTCCATGTCTTCCAGCATGCTCGTCAGGTACAGCGTGATCTCTTTCGAGAGGCGCTGATTTTGATCGAGGTCTTCGTCGTCGTACCGCAGCAGGCCTTCACCAAAGGCCTTCATATCCGCGAAGAATTCGTCGGTGTTGTCCGGGTGCGCATCGTCCAGGTGCGCGTTGTGGCCCTTGATGCCCATCGACTCGAGAAAGCCGAGCGATGTCAGCATTTCGGGGTCCTCGAAAGCCATCTTGACGAGCGCGCGATCGAGATAGGCGCGGAACATGAACGGCTTGTCGGCATACCACTCGTGGGCCGCGAACGAACCGGTGCTTACGAGAACGACGAGCAACACGATGCCGGTCCACTTGAGGAATTTACGGATCATTGGAGTACCTGCGAAATATTTCTTGATATTCGGCTTGGGAATCCTACCACCGTTTACCGGGCCGTTTCTGCACGACGACGGAGCAACTCCGGCAAATCACAGGAGACCGGAGCAGGAGGCGGGTTCGCTAGTCGGCCGGCTGGCAGCGGCGGCATGTGAACAGATTCCTGCTGCCCATTGTGCGATGCTCGATCGTTGATCCGCAGCGACGGCAGGGCTGTCCTGCGCGCCCGAAGACATAGAACCGATAGCTCTCCCGCGACAGTCCCTCAGCCTTCAGGCTGGCTGCCAGCCCGGGCGTTACGGTCACGCCTCCGCTGCGGTAGGATCGACGCGC
>JABAOE010002352.1_pt2 | contig 13879 bp, 21 predicted proteins | sample 7062141 | NCBI WGS metagenome assembly JABAOE01 (sample SAMN14538627, study PRJNA623070) | marine sediment metagenome | biome: marine biome [ENVO:00000428]; feature: marine pelagic biome [ENVO:01000023]; material: deep marine sediment [ENVO:00002113] | place: India: Gulf of Khambhat ... | reverse complement strand
AGTTCATGCTGCACTACAATTTTCCGCCGTTCTGTGTCGGTGAGACCAGTATGCGTCTCTTCCCGGGTCGTCGTGAGATTGGTCACGGCATGCTCGCGGAACGCAGCGCTTCCAAGATTCTGCCTTCGCATGAGGACTTCCCCTACACGATCCGTATCGTCTCCGATATCCTCGAGTCGAATGGTTCGTCGTCGATGGCTTCCGTCTGTGGTGCTTCGCTGTCGCTGATGGATGCAGGNNATCGCCATGGGCCTGATCAAGGAAGGCGACGATGTCGCCATCCTGACCGATATCCTCGGTGACGAGGACCACCTTGGCGACATGGACTTCAAGGTCACCGGTTCCGCCAATGGCATCACCGCCCTGCAAATGGATATCAAGATTTCCGGCGTCACCAAGGAAATCATGACCCAGGCGCTGGAGCAGGCCAAGGCCGGCCGCATCCATATCCTCGGAGAAATGGCCAAGTGCATTGATGCGCCGCGCGAAGAAATGTCCCGTTACGCACCGCGCATTACGAGCATCAAGGTCAAGGCCGATCAGGTCCGCACCGTTATCGGTTCGGGCGGCAAGAACGTTCGCGGCGTTATCGAAGCGACCGGCTGTGCTATCGACATCGAGGATGACGGCACCATCCGCATCGCTTCTTCTGATGGCGACGCCGCCAAGATGGCCATCAAGATGATTCGTGACCTCGTGCAGGAAGCCGAAGTTGGCAAGCTGTACAACGGTACAGTGCGTAAGATCATGGAATTCGGCGCTTTTGTCGAGATCTTCCCGGGCACTGACGGACTCGTTCACATCTCCGAGTTGGACAAGGAGCGTGTACGCGCTGTCACCGACATCCTCAGTGAGGGTGATAAGGTCCTGGTCAAGTGTATCGGCATTGACAAGCAGGGCAAGATCAAGCTGTCCCGCAAGGAAGCTTTGGGCGAAACACTGCCTGAAGACGAGTAAGTCAATTTTGTTGATACAACGTACAATGCTCAATAATGGCATCCGGGTGCTTTCCGAGAAAGTGCCCGGGTGCCATTCCGTTTCGCTCGGTGTCTGGGTGAACAATGGCTCTCGCCACGAACCTGCCGAGCTGAATGGTATCTCCCACTTCGTTGAGCATATGCTTTTCAAAGGCACCGACCGTCGTACCGCCCAGGCTGTTGCGCAGGAAGTTGATTCGGTCGGCGGTCTCCTTAACGGCTTTACCAGCCGTGAATTCAGCTGTTATTTCGTGAAAATTCTTGCCGAAAAGCTCTCCATGGCCGTGGATCTGCTCGGTGACATGGTTTGCCATTCGCAATTCAATGCGGGTGAGATCGAGAAGGAACGCCGTGTTATCCTCCAGGAAATCGCCATGATTGACGACAGCCCGGAAGAGACGATTCACGATCTTTTTTCACATGCTTTCTGGGCGGGCCATCCGCTGGGCAAGCCAGTCATCGGAACCCAGGAGACGGTCGCCGATGTCGGGCGCCGGCAGATGCTGGACTTTATGCGTGATCGTTATGTCGGCAGCAATCTCTGTGTTGTCGCTGCCGGTTCTGTCGATCATACAGAACTCGTTGACCTTGTGGAGCAGGCCTTTGGCGATGTGCCAATGTCAGGTGTCAGCCAGGTGGATGTTGCCCCGGTGGTGAGCAGAAAAGTCGAGGTGACTTACCGTGACCTCGAGCAAACCCATATCTGCCTCGGTGTTGAAGGCCTGCCGCAGAACCATCAGGATCGCTACGGGACTTATCTGCTCAATATCATCCTCGGCGGCAACATGAGCTCACGCCTCTTCCAGAAAGTGCGTGAAGAGCTCGGTATGGCCTACTCGGTATACAGTTTTCATCACAATCATTCGGACAGTGGCGCCTTTATCGTCTACGCCGGCACGGGTGCTGAGGATGCCACTGCGGTGACAAGGACGATTCTGGACGAGATGTCACGCCTGAGTTCCGAACAGGTGACAGCCCTGGAGCTGCAGAGCGCCAAGGATTTCCTCAAGGGGAGCATGGTGCTGGCGATGGAGAGCAGCGATAACCGCATGACCCGCCTGGCCAAAAATGAGCTGTTTTTACGTGATGTCGGCACCAGCCTGGAACAGAGCCATGTCATGATCGATGCCGTCACCGTTGATATGGTGCAGTCTCTTGCCAGGCAGTTGTTTGTCAACGAAACCCTCAACCTGCAGGTCGCGGGAAGGGTGGAGACAAAAGACTTCCCCGATGAGAGTATCCAGTTCAACTAGTCCCTGCAACATTTCACTCTGCAAAGAACGCCATGATTGAAGTCAAAGTCAAGAAACTCCATCCACAAGCCGTCATCCCCGCTTACATGACCGAACATGCCGCCGGCATGGACCTCTGTACAGTTGTCGAGGCCCCGATCGTACTGCAGCCTGGGGAGCGCACTCTGTTACCTACCGGACTGGCCATGGAGATCCCGCCGGGCTATGAAGGACAGGTTCGGCCCCGTTCAGGGCTGGCCCTGAAAAAAGGGATCGCACTGGTCAACTCTCCGGGAACCATAGATGCCGACTACCGTGGTGAAATCGGGATTATCATCATCAACCATGGTGCTGAACCGGTTGAACTACTGCCTGGCGATCGGGTTGCCCAGCTGATCATCGCGCCGGTCACCCAGGCGGTTTTGGTCGAAACTGCTGATTTGAACGATTCGGATCGCAGCGGCGGTGGGTTCGGCCACACCGGCGTCAACAATAAGTCATGAAAAACCAGGATCAGCAAGAACTGATCAAATTCCCCTGTCATTTCGAATTCAAGGCCTTCGGGCCTGGTGACGACGACGAGGCCTTTCTCGCCAAGGTTCAGTCTGCCGTCTCGACCGTGGTGGCTGTCTCGCGTCAGGCCATGAAGACACGGGCCAGTTCCGGCGGTAAATATCAATGTGTCTCAGTTGTGGTTTCCCTGCAGAATCGTGCGCAACTGGAAGCGGTTTATGCGGCCCTCAGGAAGATCGACGACTTGAAATATCTTCTATAAAAAGATATAAAGACGGAGGTTAAAGGCAGAAAGCTAGGGCCTGGAAGCTGGTTGTCAGTTTATAGGTTGTTAGCTTCGAACCACATACAGAAACCCGAGGTTTAGTATGTTGATGCACATCAATCAGGAGAATCCCCAGGGGCGTCTCATCGCCCGCGTCGTGGAAACGCTTAAGCAGGGCGGAGTGATTGCCTATCCTACCGATACGACCTACGGGATTGGTTGTGACATCTTCAACCGGCGCGGCATCAAGAATATCTACCAGATCAAGCAACGTGATGCCCGCAAACCATTTTCCTTTATCTGTTCAGATCTGTCCGATGCTGCCAATTATGCCCACATAAGCAACTTTGCCTTCAAAATCATGAAGCGGCACTTGCCGGGTCCCTATACCTTTGTACTCGAAGCAACCCGCGTCGTCCCCGATAGCCTGACCACCCGGCAGAAAACGGTTGGCATCCGGATCCCGGATGACGAGATTGCCATGGCGATCGTGCGCGAACTTGGTCACCCGCTGGTCACGACCAGCGCCAACCTGACCGGCGAATCCCCCTTGCACGACCCTGCCGAAATCGATGCAAGCATGGGTCACATGCTCGATATCGTGATCGACGGCGGCATCCGCTATGGTGACCCGTCCACGGTTATCAGCCTGATTAATGACAGGGTTGAAGTGCTGCGTGAAGGCTGCGGCGACACCTCCTGGATCGAAGAGTCATGATCCGTTCGATTTTCCTGGTCGTTTCTGTTGTTCTCATTTTCTCCGTTTCTGTCGTTGCTGCTGCCGAAGAACAGGTCTTTGGCGGCGTTGGCCTGCAGGTCGTGCCGACGATAAGCGGCGAACTCGTGGTTCTGAATGTCCTGGCAAAAGCGCCTGCGGCTGAAAAGGGTCTTCGTCCGGGTGACTTGATCTACCGGGTAGATGATTTCCCATTGCAGGGCAGTGATTTCGGCAAGGTGGTTTCGGAACATCTCTGGGGCAAAGTCGGCAGCGCTGTCGTGCTGCATTATCGGCGTCCCGGTGAAGCAGGTGACAAAAAGGTCGAGATCATACGCTCTACCATTGACCCGCGCCTGACGGTCACCCCGTCCGTCAACGGTGGCAGCCTCGGTAAAGACGGAGAGAACTGATGCCGGGCAAGGATATTACCGTCGTTCGCTATGGTTTCACGCTGACCAACAGGGAATGGGCTCCAGGTGTGGATATGGCGTCTGTTGAAGACTTCGTTGCCATTCTCGGCAAGGACTTGATTAGTCTCGATATAACAGTCAACTACCTGGTCGAGGATGATGTAAAGCTTGAAGTCCGGGGTTATGGCGATTTGCTGAATACAATACGTCTGCGCTCCCCGCAAGATCATATCGGCAACCTCTGTCTTGGACACATCATCGGGCAGAGCGCCAATTGCGACTTCTTCGAAGACATTCGCCGCGGCGTATCAAGAGTTGCCTTCGCGCCGGAGACGATCGAGCCCGAAGGCGATAACAAGGTGGTGTGTCATAATTGCGGGTGTGGATGTTAGGGACGGGTGCCTGAGGCCAGGCCGCGAAATTCAAGAGCTTAAATAAAGGGGCGACAATTCACATTGTGCCCCTTAAATCGTTAACGGCAGTTGATCGTCCCCCGGTCGCAGGTTTTGTCGGCTGCCAAGATGTTTTTGTGTGTCTTTTCACTCTACCCGCTATGCGTTGCTCATTTCTGCTCTTTCTGAAACATCCTCACATATCCGAGTAGTGCTTCCATTTCCTGTGATTGCGTTGAGATCAATTCGGCGCCGAGCGCGTCGCGCAGGCAGGCATTGATGATATCCTTCAGTTCATCATCATTGAAGTCACCTGCCATGTCCAACCCCTTGCCCTGAGGATGGCAACCGGCGCAGCTCCTGCCCTTGGTGCCAAGTTCTGTAGACTCGAACAAAGTCTTGCCGAGGTCCATCGTAGGCGATTCCGTGGCACAGGCAGGTGTTGCGGTTACAAGAAGAATGCCGAGTGTGCAGATAATGAATTTAATCATGGCGATCTCCCGGAAACTGTGTAAAATATTCACGTTTCTACCATTTACAGGTTAGCGTTGAATCTGATTGCTGACAAGCACCAAGTGCATTTATCGGGAGCAGACTATGAAAATCAAATTATGGATCAGCCTCGTTCTGGCATTTTTGGTATTTATCTTCATTACCCAGAATACGGATACGGTCAATGTCAGCTTCCTGGCATGGTCCGTTGAGATGTCACTGGTTTTGTTGGTCTTCATTATGTTGGGTGCCGGAGTCATTATCGGCTGGCTGCTCAACAGTTACATCCGTTATGCCGGAAATCGAAAGAAACAGAGCCACCGTCAAACCGGGATCGTCAACGGGTCGCTCAATCGGCACCCTGATACAGGGTCAGCAACCATAAAGGATGAGAAAGAAGAGTCATGAGCAGTAAAGTCAACCCGGTTATTGAACTCACCAGGGCCGCTATAGAGGCGGGCGAGCCTTTGGAAGTCAGAAAAATTCGCGAACTTCGGGAAGCCAGCAAAAAGGCGGTTTCAATGTTAACGGCTGTTTTCTGGGCCGGCATCATTGTCTTCAACGTTGTGCTTTGGGTGCCCTTACCGGTTCCGGTCAGCAAGCCGGTTCTCTACTCCGTTGCTTTTCTTGCCCTTGTGGTCGCCATCATCGTGCCGATTCTGGGCCTGAGAAAACACAAGATGACCCTGGAGTTGCTCAAGGTAAACAAGGATCCGCTAAAGAAGAAAACCGCCAACGAGACGGGCAGGGTGTATATCGACAAAGTCAAGAAGCGCGATAGACCTTTCATCAATGCCGAGTACGAATTGCTGTACGGCAGTAAATGGGGCGGAAAATCCGACCAGGCTTGATCGCATTCTTTTCGGTGCCACACATGTGCAATGTCGAAAAACGACTCTTCGTTTACGGTACGCTAGCTCCCGGCCAGTCCGGTCATCATTTCCTCAAAGATATTCAAGGCACCTGGCAGGCAGGCTCGATTCTCGGCACGCTTTACCCTGACGGTGTCGGGCCGACTGCGGGCTATCCGGCTGTTGATGTCGAAAATCCCGTAGCGCGTGTCGCTGGGTATCTTTTGACGTCGGAACAATTGCCGCAATACTGGCAACGACTTGATGACTACGAAGGGGAAGGGTACCGGCGGGTCAGGGCGATGGTCACTGTTGCAGGCGGCGGACATGCCGAGGCCTATGTATATGCCCTTGATACAGCTTGGAAATACGGGACGCCACGTCAGATATAACGGTGTCCCTTGATGCATGCGGGCTCAGGTCAGCCCGCTGTGGGTTGCGATGCTACGACCCTTTGTGAAAATCTTTCGCGTTCTCAACTGCCCAGGCTTTGTCACGGCTTCCATGACACGTCAGGCAGACATAGTCGACGGTGACAAACCCCTTGGTGAATATCGACTCCCTGCCATTCTCCTCGATGGCCTTGAACATATCGGCATCAGGGTCAACGTTGATTTTGAATAAATGGGACCGCACTTCTCCTATGTAACTGACCCGTGATATGGCTTGTCTCGAGATCCTCGGCATATGGCATTCGGTACATTTGATTTCAGCCAGACCGTGAGTACTTTTTTTAAATTCGTGGTAAAGATGGGTGTGACAAATGGTGCAGTTGTATTTGGCCTGCGAGCCTTTTTTGTGCGGATTGTGACAGTTCAGGCATGACAACCCCTTGTGTGCTCCCAACTTGAGTTCGTTAATCTGCTCGTGGTGACGCAGCAGGCCGCTTTGCTTCAGGCCGCCGCGCTGATGGCAGTCTTCGCAGATTACTGCTGTGGCAAGTTGGGAAGGGGCGTATCTCGGTTGTTCAGCATGGCGGCTGCTCGGACCATGGCAGTTTTCGCAACCGATACCTTCTTCAAACCAGGTGCCGACGACCCCTTTTCTGCCATTCTGATGTCCTTGTTGCATGTAGCCCGTTGTATGGCACGGCGCGCAATCGTATTGCTTGACTTCTCCCGGGAAAAAATCGTTCCAGCTTTCGCTTTCGAGGTTGTATTGTGTTTTTGCCTTGCTGCCGTCTTTCGCCGTGGTAATCAGGTAGCCCTTCTGATCTATAAAGTTGGCCTTCCTGTTTATGCCACCGACGACATAGGAAATGTCTTTCCATTGATATCCCGGCGGTAGTGCGATGTTGCTGTGGTCGGCTTTTTCTGCGCTGCGAAGTTGCAGGTGGTGGCCGCTGTTTTGCCAGTCCCGGTAGATTTCCCTGTGACAGTTAGCGCATTGCTCAGATCCCACGTAGTTATCCTTTGCCAATGCAGCGGCAGGGATTGCCAGGCTGATGCAGAATAGTGCCAGAAGCAGAATGAGGGGCAAGTTTGTACTCAAGTCGGATAAGCGCTTAAGGTATTTAGTTGTTGTAGTTTGCATGGCATATGAATAACAAAGCTTAGCTGTTCTGTAAAGAATTTGCTTGCGAGCTTCGCATGTATCTGTATCTGGTTTTCCAACCATGCTTGTTGATGAAAAAACATTAATCAGACGCTTGGCCAAAGATAATATCGATCTTCAGTGTTAACCGCTACTTCGGTTTTTTTGTGTCGCTGGTCGATGTTGCCACTTCGTAAGCACTTGACATGACATGCCATATAGACTCTCATATGCATCTGTAGAAGTGACTGAATGGCATCATGACAACGACAAGCTATGGCCAAGGTTGAACAAATATTGCTGGTTGCCGGCACCTTCCTGCCGCTGATCGGAATCCTTGCAACGGCTCTGCTGGCTATTGTTCTGCAGAAATGGTGGCGACTCGCAGCAATGGTGCTGGTGCCTGTGCTGTTTTTTGGTCTGAGCAATTATTATGCACCCCAGGTCGGCGCCAACGGCAATATGTTGTTCGTAGCCATCTTTGGCGTGTACATGGTTGTCCTTACAATCTATTATCCTGCGTTGCTGATTGCCGCAGTAACCCTCTGGCTGCGACGCGATCGCGTGGATGCTTCATGAAATTGAAAACCTTGAGTTTGGCGGGCCTGCTGCTCTGTTTCTCCTGTATGCCGGCGCTGGCTGTAAAAATAAATCCAGGGCAACTAAAGGCTTTGGCGATAACCTGCGTGAATTTGCTTCAGGACGGCGATTTCAAAGGGGCGGCGATGATGTATCACTATCCGTCCGGATACAGCGCTCAAGAGCTTGAAGCCGACCTGAGGGGAGTTGAGCAAAGCCTGCAGATGTTTGTTGCAGAGTTTGGCCAAATCAAAAAAGTAACTCCCCTGGAAAACCCGGAGCTTTATGTCCATATCTTTGCCACCGGGGGCACGCACACTTACTGGCAACAATATCCGGATGCCGCCAAGGTCGAGATGATGGCCGAGTTCGAAAACTATGGTGACGGTTACCTGGTCGTGCAGGTTGTCGATATTGTCGGCCTGCCAGAAGTCAAGGCGATCGCATTCGGACTGCCGGTTTCCGGAAAATCGGTTGAGCGCATCAAGCAAGCAGGGGATATGATGATGCAGTTGATGAAACAGCAGTCAGCCCAAACTGGGGCCATGTAACTGCATTGCGGAAAGTTAAGGGAAGCGATGAACCACAAAATCACTAACAGCCAGAATGTCTCCAAGAATTGCCTGGTTTGCGGCATCGACAACAAGTTTGGTTTAAAGACCCGTTTCTACGAGACGGACCAAAAGGAACTGGTCGCGGTGTTCAAGCCGATGCCGGAGCACCAGAGTTATCCAAATGTAACCCACGGCGGCATCTCTGCGGCGATCCTCGATGAAGTCATCGGCCGGGCCATCATGATGACGACTGACAGCGAGACCTTTGGCGTGACAGTCGAACTCAAGGTGCGCTACAGGAAGCAGGTTCCCTTAAGTGCTGAGCTTAAAGCCGTTGCCCGCATTACGGAAGATAAGGGGCGACTTTTTTTCGGTACCGGCGAACTATATCTGCCCAATGGAGAGATTGCCGTCGAAGCCGAAGGCAAATACATGAAGCGACGTCTTGAGCAGATTACCGACAAGGATTTCACCAACAACGAGTGGTTCGTTCCGCAGGACGAATTGCCGGACGAAATTTCCGTGTAGCGAACCGTATCTTCTCGCCGCGTATCATGCGTATGCGGATTTTCACCCGTTCGGTTCATTTCTTAATGAAAACTCACTTGCCCTAAGTCCCGTCTCAACTGTAGTATTTTCTATGGTTTTTGCCTCTAATTGAGACGGAGTGCCAATGAACCGATTATCACTTCTGCATCGTTTCTCGATCCTCTCCATGCTTTCGCTCTTTGTTGCGAACATGGTCCTCGGTCTGACGATTACCTACGTCCTCAACCAGCACGCCCTTGAAAGTGCGAAAAACCTGACGGCACAAATTGTGCTCTCCGAAGTAAAAAAAGATCTTTCCCTGCAAGACTTGACCTCACCCCATATCGCTGATTTCGAAGCATTCTCCGAAAAAATTGAACATCTCACGTTTGGCCCTGATGTTGTCAGAGTCAAGATATGGGGGTCAGACAAGGTCGTTGTCTGGGCGAGCGACAAGCGTCTTGTCGGCCAGCGATTTCATGACAATGATGAACTGGATGAAGCCTTTGGCGGTGAGATCGAAGCTGAAATCAGTACTCTGGATAAACTGGAACATGAGTTCGAACAGACATTTGAGCGGCTTCTGGAAGTCTACGTGCCGATTCGTTTCGATCCTGACGGTGAAGTCGTCAGTGTTTTTGAGGTCTATCAGAATCTCGACCCCGTTGATGCCAACATCGCTCACCTTAAAGAGATTGTCTGGGGGGTGACGACATTCGGTTTCATTATGCTGTATGTGCTCTTGTTTGGGATTGTACGCACGGCATCACGTCAGATCGATACCCAGTTAAAGCAGATCATCGTCTCGGAGGCCAAGCTCAAGGAGCATTCTGATGAACTGGGAGTCAAGGTCGAAGAACGGACGCGCGAACTGGCCGAAGCAAAACTTGCCGCCGAATCCGCCAACAAGGCGAAGTCTGATTTTCTCGCCAACATGTCTCATGAGCTTCGCACCCCGCTCAACTCCGTCATCGGCTTCTCCCAGGCTCTCGGCGATGAGTTGGCAGGTCCGGTCAACAAGGAGCAGCGTGAATACCTGAATGACATTCTCGAGAGCGGCCGCCACCTGCTGACCATCATTAACGAATTGCTCGATCTGGCAAAAATCGAATCAGGCAAGATTGAGCTCGACTATGCCGAGGTGGATGTTGCCGAATTGGTTGACAAAAGCGTTCTGTTATTCAAGGAGCGATCGCTGCAACACAACATCCCGATTGAAGTGTCCCTCTCGCCCGAGGTTAAAACGGTTGAAGGGGATTTTACGCGTTTGCGTCAGATCATTATCAACCTTGTCGGTAATGCCCTGAAATTTACTTTTGATGGCGGTCATGTCGCTGTTCGCGCGAGTATTGTCAATAATGACGAAGGTGAGAAGTCCCTTCTGGTCAGTGTGAAAGATACCGGTATCGGCATCAAGCCTGCAGACCGGGAAAAACTGTTCAGGCCGTTTGCCCAGCTGGAGCCTTCGCTGACCAAGAAATATGAAGGGACCGGCCTCGGCCTGGTCCTTTCCAAGAACCTCGTAGAATTACATGGCGGCAGAATCTGGATCGAAAGCAGTGAAGGGCAAGGGAGCACCTTCAGCTTTACGGTGCCGGTCAAACAGCCGAGGAGGGGTGATGCAGAGTCCTAAACAGATTCTGGTTGTTGAAGACAATGAAAGAAACCGCAAGCTGTTCTCTCTTCTGATTAAGAGCATGGGACATGATTGTCTGGTCGCAACCGATGGCAATGTCGGGATTGAGGTGGCTAAGGCAAAACGACCCAACCTGATCCTCATGGATATTCAAATGCCTGTTCTGGATGGTCTTTCCGCCTTGTCTTTGCTAAAGAAAGATCCGACTACAAAGGACATCCCGGTTCTGGCTGTCACCTCTTACGCCATGGAGAAAGACCGGACACGGCTGCTTCAGGCCGGGTTCGCAGGCTACCTACCCAAACCGATCGATACCGAGCAGTTCAAAGATATCATTGAGGAGGCACTGGGATAGTAGAATGTCTATTCTCGGGGGGAAACGCATACTGATTGTCGATGACGAAGAGCGCAATCTGAAATTGATCGGGCTGCTGCTCTCCAAAGATAATCATGGTTACATGACCGCACAAAATGGTCTTGAAGCCCTTGCGCTGATGAAGGAGTACCAACCCGACCTGGTTTTGCTCGACGTGATGATGCCCGGGATGGATGGCTTCGAAGTCTGCAAACGCATCAGGGATGATGCTGATTTCAAGCGCGTCCCGGTCGTCATGGTGACCGCTCTCGAAGACCGCGCCTCACGCCTGGCCGGCCTGGTCGCCGGCGCCAACGATTTCCTCAACAAACCGATCGATGGCGTGGAGCTGATGCTGCGCGTCAATAACCTGCTGCGCGTTAAGGAGTTCGAGGATTTCCTCAAGGACCACAACAAGATTCTTGCCGAACAGGTCGCTGAGAAAACCCATGAGCTTAAAGAGGCTTATATCGATACGGTTTACCGCCTGACCCTCGCCGCCGAGTTCAAGGATGAGGACACCGCAGCCCATATCCGGCGGATCAACCTCTATACTCATCATCTGGCCAAATTGCTTGGTTTCAGCGACGATGAAGCCGATATCATGGCCAGCGCGAGCCCGATGCATGATGTGGGGAAAATCGGCATCCCCGACAACGTTCTCCTCAAAAAAGGTCCCTTGACCGAAGACGAATTCAGTGTCATGAAAAAGCACCCGACGATTGGCGCAGATATTCTCAGCGGAGCGACTTCCGCAATCCTGGTCAGTGCGGAAAAGTTCGCCATGAATCATCATGAACGTTGGGATGGGACGGGTTACCCGCAGGGGTTGCGCGGTGACGCGATCCCGATAGAGGGGCGCATTCTCAACCTCGTTGACCAGTATGATGCCTTACGCAGTGAACGTCCCTACAAGTCAGCTTTCAGCCACGAAAAGGTCTGTGACATCTTCATCAACGGTGACGGCCGCACCATGCCTGATCATTTTGATCCGGATGTCCTCTCGGCCTTCAAGGCCCACCACGCTGAATTCGAACGAATTTTTGATCAGAACCAGGACCTCTGATTGAATCTCGGCTGTTCCATCTAGCAAATAAACTTCTGCACATCAAAGCTTGACCATAATAGTCAAGTATTGTAAACCTAATACTGTATCCTTTCTGAAGCGGGTTCCACCACAGTTAAGCCATGAGGAGCCTGCAGCCTAGGCAAAGCCGCCGATGTAAAGGCTTGGCTTAGCCGCTTACTGGAGAATTGCAGCATGTCACGGATCGTGATCCCCAACGAGTCGTCACCACGCGATATGCGAACCGCCATGACCCCGGTTAATGTTGCAAAACTGGTTCGGGCCGGCGCCGAGGTGGTCGTCCAGGCCGGTCTCGGTGATGTTTGCGGGTATCCAGACGCACAATATCGTGATGCCGGTGCCCAGGTGGTTGGCAGTCCACGGGAATTGTACGCGTCTGCCGACCTTGTTCTGCGCATCCACAAGCCTTCCGCCGAAGAGGTGAGTCAACTCAAGCCGGGCGCAGTGCACATCAGCTACCTGGATCCTTTCAATGAACGCAATCTCGTGGAGGCGCTACGCGATCACCAGGTCAGCGCCATCAGCATGGAGATGATCCCACGCACGACCCGTGCGCAAAAGATGGATGCCTTGAGCTCCCAGGCCAGCCTCGCCGGTTATGTCATGGTCATTCAGGCTGCCAGCCGCCTAAACCGCATCCTGCCGATGATGATGACTCCTTCAGGGACGATCAAGCCGGCCAGGGTTTTTGTCATCGGCGCCGGTGTTGCCGGTCTGCAGGCGATCGCCACGGCCAAGCGTCTGGGGGCCCGGGTTACGGCCTTCGATACCCGTGCGGTGGTCGCCGAGCAGGTGGAGTCGCTGGGTGCCACCTTCCTCAAAATCGACCTGGGTGAGACCGGTCAGACCGAAGATGGTTACGCAAAGCAACTCACCCCCGAACAGCTTGCCAGGCAGCAGCAGGGCCAGGCCGACGAAATTGCCAAGTCTGACATCGTCATCACAACCGCCCAGGTGTTTGGCCGCAAGCCGCCACGGCTGGTCACTGCGGAGACCGTACGCGGTATGCAACCGGGCAGCGTGATTGTCGATATGGCGGCAGAAAACGGCGGCAACGTCGAAGGCTCGGTGCCTGGCGAGGTGGTTGATCTCGACGGAGTGACGATTGTCGGGACCGGCAACTGGTCGGGGCGGGTCAGCCGCGATGCCAGCAATATGTACTCCAACAACCTGTTCAACCTGGTCGAAGAATACTGGGACGCTGAACAGCAGAGATTCAACCTCGACCTTGAGGACGAAATCCTTGCCGGCTGCGTGATTACCCACGCCGGCGAGATCGTCAATGCCACCATCAAGGGATTATACGCCTGAAGGAGCAGTCATGGACCTGGTCTATCTTGTCTTTATCCTGATCCTGTCGATTTTTCTCGGCTTCGAGTTGATCCAGAAGGTCCCGGCCACCCTGCATACTCCGCTGATGTCCGGGGCCAACGCCATCTCCGGAATCACCCTGGTCGGGGCGCTGGCCGGGTCCGGCAGCGGGGGCTCAACCCTGACAATCGTGCTTGGCACCATGGCGGTGACCTTTGCGACCATCAATGTCGTCGGCGGCTACCTGGTCACAGACAGGATGCTGGCGATGTTCAAGAAAAAGGACAAGGTTAAGTGATGTCAACAGCACTGCTGATCAACCTGTCCTACACGGTCGCCGCCGTCCTTTTCATCCTCGGCCTGAAGTTCCTCGGCAGCCCGGCCACGGCGCGCCGGGGCAACACCCTTTCTGCGCTGGGCATGCTGCTGGCGGTGGTCGTGACTCT
>JABAOE010003214.1_pt2 | contig 13907 bp, 17 predicted proteins | sample 7062141 | NCBI WGS metagenome assembly JABAOE01 (sample SAMN14538627, study PRJNA623070) | marine sediment metagenome | biome: marine biome [ENVO:00000428]; feature: marine pelagic biome [ENVO:01000023]; material: deep marine sediment [ENVO:00002113] | place: India: Gulf of Khambhat ... | reverse complement strand
CCGTCCCGTGAGGCCGTCTTGGTTTCGTAGTGTTCCGCCGCCGCCGACTCGGGGGAATCCGCGCCCTGACCGAGCGGGAAAAGAACGAGGAGTGCGAGGGCGACAAGTCTCATCGGCAAGATCCTATCCCTTCGGGTAGAAATAACACCAAGGAATCCATACATTAGGGCGACCCAACCGTCCGAACCGAGGATGCACCCCATGCCGCTGAGCAAGTTGCAGGAGATTCGCCGCGCCGCCGGTTCGGGCCGCACGGTCGGCCTGTCCGACGACGTCATCGAACGGTTTGCCGCGGTGAACGGCGCGCTACGGTCCTCCATCGACGACGCCCTCGCGGTCTTTCGCGAGCTGCAGGCATCCCACCCGAAGCTGTTGGCGCTGGACGAGCCCGACCAGATCGCGGCGTTGCAGGACGGCGTGTTGAACTTTTACCCGCCACATTCGATCAACCCTTACGTGCCGCTGGCCGGGCGAGGACCCTGGATCGTCACCTCGAAAGGGGCGGTGCTCCACGATTCCGGCGGGTACGGCATGCTCGGCCTGGGCCATGGGCCGCAGGTGATCCTCGATACGATGGCGCGGCCGGCGGTGATGGCCAACGTCATGACGGCCAGCTTCGCGCAGGCGCGCTTCATCGAGGCTCTGCGCCGGGAGATCGGATCTCGCCGCGGCAGCGGCTGCCCGTTCGACCGTTTCGTCTGTATCAACAGCGGTTCGGAGGCGATGACCGTCGCCGCCCGGTTGTCGGACGTCAACGCCAAGGAACACACCGACAACGGCAGCCGGCATGCCGGGCGAGCGATCAAGGTCTTGGCCCTGCGCGGCGGCTTCCACGGACGCACCGACCGTCCCGCCGGTTTCTCGGACTCGACACGCGATGCCTACATGAAGCATCTGGCCAGCTTCCGCGGACGGGACGACCTGTTGACCGTCGCGCCCAACGACATCGGCGCGCTGCGGCGAGCATTCGCCCGCGCCGAGCGGGAGCGCTGGTTCATCGAAGCGCTGCTGATGGAGCCCGTGATGGGTGAGGGTAATCCGGGACTCGCAATCGAGCGGGCTTTCTACGATGCGGCCCGGGAGTTGACCGCCGAGCACGGCAGCCTGCTGGTCGTCGATTCGATCCAAGCCGGTCTGCGCGCGCACGGTGTTTTGTCGATCGTCGACTATCCCGGCTTCGAAGACGCGCTTCCGCCCGATCTCGAGGCCTACTCCAAGGCGCTGAACGGCGGGCAATACCCGCTTTCCGTATTGGCCCTGTCCGGTGATTCCGCGAAGCTCTATCGTCACGGAGTGTACGGCAACACGATGACGACCAACCCTCGCGCGCTGGACGTCGCCTGTGTGGTGCTCGCGTCGATCACACCCGAACTGCGTGCCAATATCGAGGAGCGCGGCCGGGAGCTCGTGAGCAAGCTGCGGACGCTCGCGACCGAGCTCGACGGTGCGATCGTCGGTGTGCAGGGCACGGGCCTGCTGGCCAGCGCCGAGCTCGACCCCGAGTTGCGATGCTACGGCTTTGACAGCGTCGAGGAGCACATGCGTCTGAACGGCCTCGGCGTCATCCACGGGGGCGCCAACTCGTTGCGCTACACGCCCCACTTCGCGGTCGGCTCCGACGAGATCGACCTGATCGTCGCCGGCACGGGCGAGGCCATCCGTGCCGTCCGGGGAGTCCCCGCAAAGCCCTAGCCCGGTTCCAGGCAGACGCCGGAGCGCTTTTCGGTCACGGAACGTCGTGGCCGCAAGGTCATTACTCTCATCACGCGCGACAGGAGGACCGTCTAGTAGAGTGCGCCCATGTTCGGCGCGCACAACTCGGTTGCGGGTGGCCTCCCACGAGCCCTTGAAACCGCGTCGCGCCTGAGAATGGAGTGCGTCCAGATCTTCACCAAGAACCAACGGCAGTGGAAGGTGCCCGCGCTCAAACCCGCGGCCGTCGAGGAGTGGCTTGAAGCTCGGTCCGGTTCCGCGGTCGACCGGGTTGTCAGCCACGGCTCGTACCTGATCAACCTGGCGAGCCCCGGCGGGCCGACTCTAGGCCGCTCGCGGCTCGCGCTACGCGACGAGATCGTGCGCTGCGAGACGTTGCGGGTCCCGCTGCTGGTGGTCCATCCCGGGAGTCATCTCGGCGAGGGCGAGGAGGCCGGGCTGAGGCGGATCGTCGATCGACTGGACGAGGTGCACGCCGATTTACCCGGCTACCGGACGATCACCTGTCTCGAGAACACGGCCGGGCAGGGGAGCAACCTGGGCTACGACCTGAAGCACCTTCAACGCATCCTCGACGCAGTCCGCGAACCCGATCGCGTCGCGGTCTGCATCGACACGGCGCACGCGCTCGCGGCGGGGTACAACCTGACCTCGGAAGCGGGCGGCCGGCACTTCTTGCGCTCGGTCGACGAGACGGTCGGGGTCGACCGGGTGCTCGCCATGCACCTGAACGACTCCAAGGCGCCGCGCGGGTCGCGCGTCGACCGCCACGAGCAGATCGGTCATGGTCACGTCGCCCTCGACGCGTTCCGCGTGATCGTCCGCCACCGCAAGCTCCGCGCGGTTCCCAAGATCCTGGAGACGCCGAAGGGAGTTACCGACGACGGGCGCGAGTGGGACGCCGTGAATCTGGCGACGCTCCGAGACCTGTAGTCCTCGCGTTCGATGCGGCCCGGCGCTACCATGCATTCCTAATGGCTGCGCCCGCGGCCCTCGGAGGTTGTCATGTTACGAAGAACCGCCCCCCTGTTGATCGCCTGTCTCTTCGTCGCCCTCGTCCCCGCCCACGCCGGCAAGGTCGGCGTGGGTGTGCGCGCCGGGACCCAGGGTCTGGGTGCCGAGGTCGGTATCGGCATCAGCGAACGGTTCGCGCTGCGCGGCGGCTATTACAGCGCGAGCGTGTCCGAGGACTACGATGACGCCGGCATCGTCTACGACGGTGATCTCGACGTCGGGGGGTTCGGCGCGATCGTCGACTTTCACCCCTTCAAGGGCGGCTTCCACGTGAGCGCCGGCCTTTTCGCCAACGAGAACGAGCTCGCGATCGTCGCGACGCCGACGACTGCGCAGGAGATCGGCGGGACGATCTACACGCCGGCCGAGATCGGCACGCTCACCGGCAACATCTCGTTCGACTCCACGGCGCCCTACTTCGGAGTCGGTTGGGGTCGCATCAGCGGGAGCAAGCGCGTCGCCTTCCTCAGCGACTTCGGCGTGCTCAGCCAGGGAAGCGGTGAAGTGCTCTTGGCCTCCTCGACCGGACTCGTCGACCCGGTCGACCTGCAGGCCGAGATTGCCGAGATTCAATCCGACGTCGAGGATTTCGAGCTCTGGCCCGTTGTCTCGTTCGGTTTGGCGATTCGCTTCTAGGCGGCCTGCAAAAAAATGAACGCCCGGGCCGTGGCCCGGGCGTAGCGGTCCCGATCTTCCCGCGTCGAAGGGATTAAAGGGAGGGCGCGGCGGTCAGGACTTCAATGTTCTCCCAGTCGAATAGCTGAATCTTTTTCTTGGCAGCAGCGCGTCGTTCGGGTTCGATCTTGCCGAGCATGTAGGTGCGCATGGAACCGCTCTCCGGCCAGGCGTAACCGATCAGGCTGTAGGCGCCCGACCCGCGGCGCTGGAAGACGACGACGGGCAGACCTCCGACCGGTTCCTCGCTCGTTCCGATGCGGCTGGTGTAGAGGCCCAGTGACTTCCCGTTGACGACGATCTCGTGCATCCCGGCCGCCGGCGTGAACATCTGCTGCAAGCAGAGCTTCAACGAGCCCGCCTCGTAGGTCTTGCCGTCCGGCAGGGTCATCTCGAACGGCGCCTCGATCCGCGCGCATTGACCGCGATCTGCCGACCACGCCGGCGAAGGGGTGAGGACCAAGAGCGCGGTAAGCGCCGCCGCACCGATCGTCCACCGAACCGTGCCACGGATCCTGTTTTCGTTTTGTTTCTGCATCGCGTGCCTCCCTTCGTGTTCTGTTGGGCTGCTCTCCTCGCCTCCCTCCCCGAGGCGTTGAGAACGGTGTCTGCTTGGAAATACAGTCGGGACTCGAAAGAGTTGGTCGGTAGCCCGAAAAGTTTTTTCGAGCCTTTGGTAACGGCGCTCGAGGAGTCGCCGGCGAACTTCGAGGCCGCGCTCGGGAGTCAGTAGCGGATCGGCTCTTGCCGGCGGCGAGCAGCTCACGAATCTCTCGCTTGGTTCGGTTGGCCAGGCCAAAGTCGTGCATCGCGAGTGTTGTGGCCCCGCAGCACGGGGCCATCAACAGCTCTTCGATCTTGCGCGCCTCGGCTTCGTCGCCGTCGACAGGTGGAGCGCCGAGCACCGGCGACGTCATTAGAAGAACGAGAACCAGCCTTGCCGCTACGCGCATGGGAAGACTCCCATGGCACGTTAGTTCGGCCCACCTACCGTCTCCGGTCGGGATTCCCCCTGCGCCGGAGGATCAACCGTCGGCGTTCGGGTTCCAGCTCAGCCAGCGACGGAGCGGGTTGCGGCACAACGTCCCTTCGACGGTCAACGTCAGCGTCTCCGGATCGCGCACGACACTGTAGTCGAACGAGCAGGAGCGCTCCTCGCCCGTGCTGGCGACCGCGACCCACGATCCGGAGTAGTGGCTCGTTTGTGGGCCGTCCGGTTTGCCGTCGACACGGCGGCGGAACTTCTCCCACATCGAGCTCCCGTTGATCGTGATCGTCCGTTCGCCGATTCTGAACGCGCAGTCGGTCGCCGTACGGCTGCCCGACATCTCCGCCTCCATCACACCCGTGCTGAAATCCGCAGTGCGGACGATCGAGCCCTCGACCGACAGCTCGCCGCCGGCAGGGCAAGTGCGTGTCCGGCTGAACGTTATCGTGTTGGTGACCATCCCGGAGCCAATACCGGGCGACCGGGTCACCACCCCCATACCCCTCAGCTCGGCCTGCACCATGGCCTCGGTCAGCTGATCGGACTGGAGTACCGCTTCTTGGAGCTCGGCCGACAGATCGTCGGCCGGGTTGACGACGGAAGCGCTCTCGCTGCATCCCGAAAGAACGCCCGCTGCGATCACCATCGAGAAGAGAATCGCGGACTTTCTTGCCATCACCACCACCTCAAATATCCCCTCGACCGTATCCGACAACGGATCCGGTCACAGGGTTTAGTCTACGTCGCGAAAAAAGATGGTGCGAGTGCGGGGGGAAGAAAGGGCTAGCGCTCGGCCGGCTTGTGCTTGAAGCTGCCCGCCAGCAAGATCAGGTAGGTGTCGCCGACCTGGATCTCGTCGAGGTGTCGCACGCGGTGCGCCACGCCCGGCCGCAGCTGCCGCCCGTTGACGACGGTGCCGTTGGTGCTGCCGGTGTCCATCAGGGTGCAGACCGAGCCGTCGACACGCAACGTGCAGTGCCGCTGGCTGACCTCCTGATCGTCGATCGAGAAGTCCGACGCGTTGCCGCGTCCGATTACGGTGTCGTGTTGCACGACGCGATACGCGACACTCGTGTCCTTCCCGTCGATGATCGCGAGAACAAAAACCTGCGGAGCCGCAAATGGCGCAGGATTACGGGCACGTTCGGCTGTCTTCGTCTGGCTCATCCTCGGCTTCGTCCTTGATTGCGGACAATCTCGGTGCTCATCCTCGCCGTGTCAAGAAACCCGCGCCCAGCCTCGCTTGACTTCAATTTGTGCGGGACTTAACCATCCTGATAAGGGCGCGCGGGGCCCTTGACGAGGTAACGATGAAAGACGGATTGACGAAGACACTGAAGGACTCCAATCGGCTGGCCAGCTTCGAGGAATACACGTCCGCGTACGAGATCAAGTTGGTCTCGATCGACGGCGCCGCGGCCGGAGTCGAGTACCGCATGCAGGCGCCGCGCCTCACGATCGGTCGGGGTCCCGGCGTCGATGTCGAGGTTGCCGATGAAGCCATGTCGCGACAGCACGCGGTGATCGAGTTCTCCAACGGCGTGCTTCACGTGCGGGATCTCGGCAGCACCAACGGGATGGCCTGCAACGGCACGCCGATTCAGGCCGCGACGCTCGAGCACGGCGATCAGCTCGCGATCGGCGAGCACCTGTTCCAGCTCCTCGTCGAACAGCGTGACGCCGAGCCGGAGACCTACGAGATCACCGAGCCGGTCTGACGCGCCACGCCCGACGGAGCCGACGATGTCCCCATCCCAGCCCAAGAAGCTGGGCAACTTCGAGGTTGTTCGCGAGATCGCCGAGGGCGGGATGGGCGTGCTCTACCTGGCGCATCAACCCGCCCTGGATCGCCCGGTCGTCTTAAAGAAGATCCGCCGCGAGTTGCTCGACGACGCGAGCATGGTGGAGCGCTTCAAGCGTGAGGCGCGCGCCGCGGCCGGGGTGCACCACCAGAACGTCGTCGCGGTCTACGACTGCTTCGAGGCCCGCGGGACGTATTACATCGCCCACGAGTTCGTCGACGGCGAGGACCTCCGCGAGCTGATGAGCCGGGTCGGCCGGCTCGAGCCGCGGCTGGCGGCGCTGATCGGGCTGGAGGTCATCCGCGGCCTGCAGGAGATCCACGCCCAGGGGATCGTCCACCGGGATCTCAAGCCGTCCAACGTGCTCCTCGGGCACGGTGGCGAGGTGAAGATCGCCGACTTCGGGATCGCCATCGAGGGCGACGCGATCGGCCTGACCCGGCCGGGCACGCTCGTCGGCTCGTTGCCCAACATGTCGCCGGAACAGCTGCTCGGGGAGAGTGTCGACTATCGCAGCGATCTCTTCTTGTTCGGGATGCTGCTGTACGAGATGGTCACCGGGGTTCCTCCGTTCCAGGAATCCGGCGATGACGCCACGGATACGCTTCTCGAGCGGATGCAGAACGGGCGTTACGTCCCGGCGCGCCGCCGCGAGCCGCACGTGCCGTGGTGGATGTCGCGACTGATCCGCAAGTGCCTCGTCGGCCGGCCCGGCAAGCGCATTGCCACGACGGCCGCCGTGCGGCTGCGGCTCGAACGTCACCTCGGCCGCGTCTCGCCCGCGGACTGCCGGGCGGAGATCGCCTGGTACCTGGCCAAGCACGGTGGGCTGAAGACGGTCGACGAGCGAACGGCCGTACGGCCGCAAGCCCAGCCGTTCCCGCGCCGGAGACGTTTCCCCCTGGCGGCCCGATGGCTCTTGCCGTCGGCGGCAGCCTCGGCCCTGGCCCTCGCCCTGATCGTGCCGCGTCTCGGCAGCTCCGAGGCCCCCGAGCGCTCGATGCCGTTGCCTCCTTTGAACAGTGTCGCGCAGGGATCGATGCCCGACTGGATCGACCATCTGCCCAGGCCCGTCTTGAACCGCGACGCCGAGCCGGCGGCCCCCGCTGAAGATCCCATCGAACCCGAAGCGCAGGAGATCAGCCCTGCGCCGGTCTCCGAGCTTCCGGTCGAGCCGGCGACGCTGCGCGTGACCGCCTATCCCTGGGCCCAGGTGCAGGTCGAAGGACGGGATCCGTTCCACACGCCGCGCGCCGAGCCGCTATCCCTCCCTCCCGGAACGTACGAGGTGGTCTTCCTCCACCCGGCCTTCGGTCGGTCGGTGCGCGAGGTCAGGCTCGGCGCGGGTGAAGCGCTCACGTTGAACCACGTCTTCGAACGGGCGCCGAAGCCATGAGCCGGCGCGCGACTTTCCTGGCCCTCGCGGTCGTCCTCGCGCAGGGCATGATCGAGGCCGCGGAGCGCCGGCACACGGTCGCCCCCGGCGAGTCGATCTCGGCGATCGCCAAGCGCTACTACGGCGACGTCGAGCTGGCGACCCGGCTGCTCGCCTACAACGGCCGGGACGGGAACTTGTTGCACCCCGGCGAGACGCTGCGCATCCCGTACAGCGACATACACCGGGTCCGTAGCGGGGACTCCTGGTCGGTGCTCTCGAAACGCTATGTGGGCAACGCGACGAACTACGCGGTCGTCGCGGAGCTCAACGGGATGCTGGCCGAAAAGCCGCTCCGGCCCGGCGAGGAGATCGTCTTCCCGGTGTTCCTCGAGCACCGGCTGCAGCGCGGCGAGACGCTCGCCAAGCTGGCCCACATCTACTACGGCGATGAGAGGAGGGGGACGCTTCTCCAGGAATCCAACCGCCTCGACGACCCGCGCCGCCTTTCCGTCGGGGAAACCGTTCGGGTTCCTCTGCTCGACTTCCGGTTGGTTCCACAGCCGAAGGTCGAGGTCGTCAAGAAAGCGAAGCCCGCCCCGAAGCCGCCGCTCCCGTCCGCCGACGAGGCGACGCCGAAACCGGCCGTCGCTTCGAAGCCCAAGCCACCCGCCGAGCCGCCGGAGCGCTTCAACCAAGAGCTCCATGACGCACGAGCGCTGTTCCAGGCAGGAGAGTTCGAAAAGGCGCTCGAAAGGCTCGAGGCGATCCGGACCGACGTTGCTTCCGCGTCACCGGCCGTAGAGCGTGCCGAGCATGCGCGACTGCTGGCCTTCGTGTACGTCGCGTTCGATCTCTCGGAGAAGGCCTGCGAGGCCTACGGTTCCGTCGAGACGTCCGTCGCGGAGCTGGACCCCGACCAGGTCTCGCCACGCATCCGCAGCGTCCTGTCCGATTGCTCGTCCCGTTAGTCCTGCTCGTCAGGGCAACCCCTTATAGCGCGTGGTGTGCGCGCAGCGTTACTTTTTGCGTACACGCCACATTCCCGTTTGGGCGCGGGCGGTGGTGAACGCACTGAATCCCTCCTTTCGTTTGCCGCCGCACCCAGGAAAGGAGGTTTCCACGATGGTGGAACCCACGACGTTGGACCGGCCGGAAATCAAGACAACCGAACGACTGCGCCAGCAAACGGCGAAGGTCAAGGAGGACGTCCAGGAGCTCGGACGACTCGGCAAGGAAGTCTCGAAAGAGAAGTTCGAGCAGGCCCGGGAGACCACCGGCACCTACATCGAAAAGGGCCGCGAGAAGTACAAGGCGGCGGAGGACAAGGTCACCACGTACGTTCGCGAGAAACCGATTCAGTCGCTGGCCATCGCGTTGGGCGCGGGCGCGCTGCTCGGGTTCCTGCTGAGACGCCGCTAGAGTCCAGTCGATGAGCGAGCCGGAGCGAGAGATCACCGAAAAGCCGTCGGCCGAAGATCGGCACGCCGAGGACACGCTCGTCGGTGTGTTGGCCGAGATGCGCGAGATCCTCGGAGACCTGTTCGAGCTGTCGCAGCTGCAGTTCGAACGGGCGCGCATCGGTGTGCGCGCGGGCCTGTTCAACGCGGGCCTGGCGACCTGGGCCGCCGTGGTGGCGATCGCGACGACGATCGTCGCGGCCTACTTCTTCCTCGACGGCCTGGCCGGCGGGCTCTCCGAGTTGCTCGGCACCCGCTGGGCCGGTCGGCTCGGGGCCGGGGTCCTCGTGTTCGCCCTGACCGCCCTGATCATCGCCTGGGCCCGGCACGCCGAACGACGGGCGAACCTCGAGCGGTTGCGACGCAAGTTCCCCGAAGAGGTGGACGATGAAAGACATTGAGTTCCTCGAGCTGCGGCAGAGGAGCCTGACCCGGCGGCTCGGGCGACGCTCGCGTGCGCTGAACCGTGACGTCGAACGGCTCATCGCTCCGTGGATACAGGAACATCCCAAGGCCGGACTCGCGGCAGGAGTGGCCGCGGGCGCGTTGTTGGGGGCCGCCGTGGCTCCGTCGGGCCGGAAGGGCCGCGGTCGTGGGCCGATCACGCACGGGCTCGATTTCCTCAAGGGGACCGCCGCGTTCGCCCTGCGCACGAAGCTGGTGGACGCGCTCGAGCAGGAAGACAACGAAGAGTCTTAAGGGGCGGTGCTGCCGATGATGCACGTGCATCATCGGATATCCACGACTTCGCCCTGCCGTGGCGAGGTCTACCATCCAGGAACCATCAACAGAACCGTGGGCTACGCCCGAGGAGGCATCATGAAACGCTTGGGTGTTCGTGTGCTCGTGTCCCTTGCGGTTTTCTCGTTCTTCGCCGTGCCCGTGCTTGCAGCACCCGCCACCGAAGAACCGCAATACCGCGAATGTGACCTCATCCCCGCCGACCAGTACAACGACCGGATCGACTGTAAGACGGAAAACGCCAACGTCGCGCTGTTCGACTACGTCGACACCGTGATCGAGTACGACAAGATGCGGCGCGCCTACGGGCGCGAGCCGCTGCTCACCGACTCCCAGCAGGAGCACCTGCAGTCCGCGCGGGTGCGTGCGCAGAACGCCAAGGAGCGCTCGCACAAGGCCAAGAGCTTCTTCGGTCAGGTGAAAAAGCAAAAGACCGAGGTGGGCGACTGCTACGTCAAGGAGAGGATCGGCGACATCGGCCAGCCGCGCGGCGGCGACGACATCCAGCCCTGCGAGAAGGGCGAGATCTGCGAGGAGCTCGCGGGGGACCAGATCGGCAACGACGACGGGGAGTGCGATACCACGGGCAACCCCAAGGAGCGCGAGGTCTGCGTCAAGGTCTGCGAATCGGCGATGCCCGACGACGATCCTTACGATCCGGAGACGGCGTTCGACACCGAGAAAGGCCTGGAGGAGCTCGAGGAGGTGATCGACGACGCCACCGGCGAGGTCAAGAAGGCGATGGCCCGCATGCAGACCTACTACACCACGCGTCCTCCCGAGCAGGTCGACGAGTGCGATCAGTTCGAATTCGGGCTGTTCCCGCCGTGGTACGCCCTGCAGGCCTCCCAGGTGGCCAAGAACGTCGCGGATGCGGTCTTCAACAGCTGCTCGGTGGCCTGCAATCAGGACGCGTTCGGCTGGAACTGCGAGGCTGCCTGCGTGGCATTCGCCGTCATCGCCGGGGTACTCAACGGCGTCGACGACGCGTTCAGCGTCATCGACGGCGGGAACGGTTCGGATCAGCTTGACCGCGTCGCCAAGTGCAACCGGCAGCTGAACGAGAAGCTGGTCGCCCAGAAGGGCGCACTCGACGAGGCCAACGCGATGATCTCGGAGCTGCTGGTGCAGGTGGAGACGCTCGCGAAGACAATGGAGGCACGGTTCCTCGTGATGGAGGACCTGTTGTGCACGCCGCACGGGCAGCGCGAGTGCTTCCCCGGCGGCGTGGAGCGGGCCGCGAGCGCGCCGCCGGTGCGGGAGTCACCGCCCACGGAGGAGCGAGCCACCAAGCGGCGGTGATCTAGAACCGCCGCGACACCGTCGCGCCGAGCAGCAGGATCGGCCCCTGGCCGACATCGGCTCCCTCCGTGTGGACGTTCCACTCCATGCCGAAACTCGCGGCCGGCTCGAACGACCAGTTGCGGTGGTGACCGAAGGGGTAGCGGTACCCGACCCGGGCCATCGGCTGGAACACGACGACGTCCGACGTGCCGCTGGTCTGTCCCGGCTGGCCGGGTAAATCGATCCAGTCGATCTTCAGGAACCACAGGTCGGCGCGCGCGCCGAGGAACAGGCCGCTCTTCGCGTTGAAGAACATGCGCTGCCAGCCGACCGAGGCGCCCGGCCCCTCGCCGCGCTCGTCACCGCGCTCGCCGTTGTCGTCGCGGTGCGCCTGGTTGTAGCCGATGCGGAAGGTGAGGAAGCTGCCGTCCTTCTTCAGCGGCATCTTGGCGCCGACGGCCGTGACGATGCCGGTGGGGTAGGCCTGGACCTCGCCGCCCATCTCGGTCTTCTGGGCCGAGGCGAACGGGGCGAGGATGACGAAGAGCGGCAGTAGACGGGTGAGACGATTCAACATCGGCGGGTTCGCGGGGTGTCCTCGTCGAGCATCGGCGCAGCATACACCTACGGTCCGTCGGCGCCGGATTCGGGGGCCGGCGGCCGTGGGGGGATCGGCAGCCCCAGGGGAGAGCATTCATCACGGATCGTTCGCGTCCGTGCGCGCATCTCCCGGCGGCTCGTGGTCGGATCGTCATCGAACTCGCGGGCGATGGCCTGCTCGAGGCAGGCGTAAATCCGGTCGGCGGCCTCCACGCTTTCGATGCGGAACGTGGAGCGGCGAAAGGAGTCTTCCTTGAGGACGATGGTCGTGTCGCCCTGCCGCTCCAGGATCGGTCGGACCGCCGGCCGTAACTCGGACGGCTCGGCGGCGGGGCGTTCGCCGCGCCCCGCCAGGCTCTCCAATCCCTGGAGCAGCGCGAGGGCGACGACCAGGACCCCGACCAGGCCCAGCATCTTCTTGCCGGGGGACCACGTGCGTGGATCGGTCATCGCTCCCCTCCGTCTATTCCTACGGGCCGGATGGGATTCGGTTACGCAACGCAGGTTCCGGCGGCACAACGGATTTCAACGTGTTCGCGAGATTGTTGGGACCTTATCGGATACCTGGAACTGGAGATCAAAACGAGGTTCTTGGGTCCTTTTTGGGCTGAAAGGGCGCAAGTAGCTGAGGGGGAAGCGAGTCCCCGCCATCAGGTGCTGGTTCACCGTAATCTCCTCCGACCCGTCGTCCTCCTGGAGGGTGCGACACTGAGGGGGGAGGATGTGCTGCCGGGGTTCGAGGCCCGGGTTTCCGATCTGTTCGACTAGCGGGGTATTCGGTCACTGCGATCCGCTGATCGCGGCGGCGATGGCTTGGAACTCGGGATCTCCGCGGATCCATTCGTAGTCGACGTGCTCACCCAGCCGTATGTCCGGCCTCGGCTCGCCCAGGTCCGCCCGGCAGGTCAGGTAGCGCAGCACCTCGTCGCGGTTTCGCGCGGCTGCGTGGTACCAGGCCAGGAACTGGCAGCCCGTTGCGGTCGCTTCCATTTCGGCGGCCTTCTCGGCCACCGTGCGCGCCTCGTGCTCCCTGCCGGTCAGATGCAGCGCCAGCGCGTGAAGCGCGCATCTAGCCCGGCCGGGTTTCGTTGAGCACTGCTCGCCCCAGTAAGTCTCCGCCGTCTTCCACTGCTCGGCACCCAACGCCTCGAACCCGGGGTCGCCGCGCAGCGGTGTGAGGGAGAAGTTGGCCCTGAGCGGATACCCCCCGGTCGCCAACGCGACGTTGCGTCGCAACAGCCGGACGGCTTCGTTGTTGTCGCCGGCGACGACCCAATACTCGGCCAACGCGCCGGTGCCTGCCGCGGTGTCCTCCAGGCCGTCCGCTGCGTTGGCCACCGCGCGTGCCTCGTCCTCGCGTTCGAGCTGATGCAGCACCTCGGCGTACGTCGCGCAAGCCTCTTGATTCTTGTCTTCCTCGCACTTCTTTGCGTAGAAGGGCGCGGCCTCGTCGAATCGGTCCGTCGAGCGGAGAAACAGGGCGAGCATGTGCTCTACACCGGACGCGGACGGGGCAATCGCCCACGCCCGCCGGGCATGGGCCAGCGCTTCTTCCGAACGCCCGACGGAATCCAAGGCCAGGGCGTAGCTACGATGATGTTCCCACATCGTCGGCTCGAGACGGATGGCCTCTTCGAGATCGCGGAAGCCACCCTCGCGGTCCAGGTTTGTGCTGACGGCCAGGGCATACCCGCGTTGGTGCAGCATCAACGAGCGCAACGACGGCGACAGATCGTCCCGATCGAGGACCCGGTTGTAGTGCTCGATGGCCGCGCCCACCTCGCCGCCCCATTCGAGGGATGTGAGCGTCGTTGACGGCCGAGGCCGCGCGGGCCTCCTGGAAGAGCATCTTGCGCCGCTCCTGGTCCTGGCCGACGTCGGCGGGCAAGAACTTGATCGCGACGTTGCGGCCGAGGACCGTGTCCTCGGCGCGCCACACCACGCCCATCCCGCCCTCGCCGATCTTNNCTCGCCGATCTTCTCGATCAGACGGTAGTGCGTGATCGACTGACCCGCAGCGAGATCCATCGCGGTGCCTCCCGAGGGGCTCGTTGTCGCTCAGGGTTGGATTATGGCAGGATGCCGCCCACAATCCTGGGAGGAGCGAGAACAATGGCGATCTACACGTGTGAAAAGTGCGGGATGAGCGTCGGGACGATGACCTGTGGGCACTGCGACAAGGAACTGGTCCACGACACGCTGCAGTTGGACGACGGCAGCTCGGTGGACATCGCCAAGTGCCCCGACGGCCACGG
>JABAOE010005221.1_pt2 | contig 13912 bp, 11 predicted proteins | sample 7062141 | NCBI WGS metagenome assembly JABAOE01 (sample SAMN14538627, study PRJNA623070) | marine sediment metagenome | biome: marine biome [ENVO:00000428]; feature: marine pelagic biome [ENVO:01000023]; material: deep marine sediment [ENVO:00002113] | place: India: Gulf of Khambhat ... | reverse complement strand
TTCACGGTCTTCGGCACGGTCGCCGGGCTCCTCGGCACCCTGGGCTGGATCTTCTGGCGCCGCTGACCTAAGGCTGCTCCGATCGGCTCCCGAGCTCCGCCAGCACGACTTCGTGGAGGTGGCCGTTCGTCGACACCCCCGATCCACCGTGCAGCGTCTCCTCGCCATCCAGTGAGGTGAACCGGCCGCCCGCTTCGGTGACGATCGTGAGGAAGGGGCCCGCGTCCCACGGAGCCATCACCGGATCGACCTGGGCCTCGACCCGTCCGGTGGCGACGAGGGCATGGCCGTAACAGTCGCCCCACGTTCTCGAGAACGCGCAGCGCTGCTGGAGGGCCCGCCAGCCGACGCCTTCGGGCCTCGAGAGGATTCGCTCGACGTCGGTGGTGCAGATCACCGCGTGCTCGAGTCGGGTGACCGGCGACACGCGACACGGGGTCCCGTTCCAGGTGCAGCCGAGGCCCGCGCCGGCCGACACCGTTTCGCCCAGGGGCGGGAAGTGGGCGACGCCTACCGCGCTCTCCCCCTCGACCTCGATGCCGATCAGCACGCCGTAGAGGGGGACTCCCCGCATGAAGGAGCGAGTGGCATCGATCGGGTCGAGGATCCAGCGAACTCGGGCACCCTCGTTGGATTCCCCGTACTCCTCGCCGAGGATCGAGTGATCCGGATAGCGCTTCTCCACGCGCGCCCGGAGGAGCTGCTCGGCCTCCCGGTCGGCGGCGGTGACGGGGGATCCGTCACCCTTGGCCTGGTGCTCGACGACCCGGCCGTAGTAGCGCAGCGTGACGTGGCCGGCTTCGAGCGCTAGCTCGGTGGCGAAGTCGCGAAGCTCCCGGATCTCGCCCACCCGTCGGTCTCCGGGCACTACCGGGCCGCCCTCTCGCCCCGTTTCACGGCCTGCTTGACCTCGTACATGTCCGCGTCGGCGGCCCTGAGGACGTCGTTGACCGTGGACATCCGGTCCGGATCCCACGCGGCCACGCCGATGCTGAGCGTGATGCCGTGCCTGTCGAGCGTCTCGTCGTCGGCGACACGCTCCTGGACGCGGTCGGCGTAGTGCCGCGTGCCTTCGAGATCGCTCCCGGAGAGCACCGACACGAATTCGTCGCCACCATAGCGCGCCACGATGTTCATCGCCCGGTTCTGACCGGCGAGCAGGCGACCGACGGCCTTGAGGATCTCGTCGCCCACCAGGTGCCCGAGGGTGTCGTTGTAGTGCTTGAATCGATCGATGTCGATCATCACGATGCCGAGCGGCCGGCCCCGTTGCGCCGCGGCGACCTCGTGATCGAGGTGGATCTGAAGGCGCCTGCGGTTCGGAAGCCCGGTCAGCGGGTCGGTCAGGGAGAGGGCGTGCAGCTCCGCGTGCAGCCGGGCGTTGCCGAGCGCGACGGCGAACTGGTTGGCCAGGCGTTGGAGCACCGCGGTGTCCTCGTCCGTGAAGCGCCGAGCCAGCCGGCTTCCCGCGGTCAGCACGCCCTCGACGTGACCGCTGACGATGACCGGGACCCCGATCGCGGAGCCCCCCGTCAGGTGCTCGGCCACGGCCTCGGGGAGGTCGCTGACCCTCAGGTCGTCGAAGATCACCGGTCGGCGCTCCTCGCAGAGTGAGCGGCGCAGCTCTTCCGAGACCTCCCACTCGAGCCCGATCGGGATGGCGATGTCGCCGCCGGATTTGGCCACCCGACACGTGGGATCCCGCTGGAGGTCGCACAGCCAGACCGCCGTGCCGTCCACGCTGAGGATCTCCTCGACGGCGTTGATGACGCGGTCAAGCATCCCCTCGGGGTCCAGCTCGCTCGTGAGGGCGCGGCCGATCTCCTCGAGCTGCTCCGCTTCCCTGCGGCGCCGCTCCAGCTCCGTGAACTGGATCGAGTTGTGGATCGCCACGGCGGCCAGGTCCGCGATTCCCTGCAACAGCTCGAGATCCTGCTCGGAATACGAGCTCGGCTCGCAGCTCTGGGCGCTGATCGCTCCGAGCATGCGGCCGTCGAACAAGATGGGCGCCGTGACGGCGGACCGCGCCGCCGCGGTGTCCTTCCTGCCCAGGACGAGCAGCGCCCCGTCCGTGAGGTCGTCGTGGACGATCGAGCCGCGCTGGGTGCGAAACACCTCGGAGTCCGAGCCGCGATAGGCGACGTCGACGTGCTTCACCTCACCGGCGTCGGCGTAGAATACGATGCGCGCCAGGTCACGGCTGTGGTCGTGCAGGGCGAGGTAGAAGCCCGAGGCCTGGAGCGCGGCCGAGGTCTCGTCATAGATGGCCGCATGGAGCTCGCTCGGGCTCAACGTCGCGGACAGCCGACGGCTCGTTTCGAGCAGGATCCGATAACGGTCCGCGTCGGCCAGCTTCTTGGCTTCCGTCTGGGTCATCGCGCTGGCGTGGGCCTTCGGCTGCCGAGCAGCTCGGGTTTGCTCAGTGATGACTGTCGATGAGCCCAATATTGGAGCGCCGGATGCGCGTCACAATGTCGCTCGTGGCTCAGGAGTCCTGGATTCGGTCCAGATAGTTCCCGATCTCGTAGCCGATGGCGGCGATCAGTCGGGCCTCTCGCAGGTCCGGCTCGGCTCTGGTGAGGATCGTGCGCAGCGTGCGCATGACCGCGTCGGGCCGGCGCGCCTTGTAGAAGTCGAGGCGATCCAATCCCGCCGCGAGCGCCGCGAAGGTCTCCTCCAGCTCCTCCTGGGTCGGAGGGCGAGTGGCCCGCCTTCCGCGGGGGAGCGGCTCTCGGATCCCTTCCACGGCCAGGAACACCTCGTAGGCCAGGACCAGAGCGGCCTGCGCCAGGTTCAGGCTGGAGTAGCCCGGATCGGTCGGAATGATGGTGACGGCATGGCAGCGATCCAGCGCCTCGTTGGTCAGGCCGCGGTCCTCCCGGCCCAGGAGGATGGCCGACGTGCCGGTGCCGACCCTCTCCGCCACCATCGCGGCGGCCTCCCGGGGCCGGACGTAGCTGCGACCGGCCGTGCGCGCGCGGGCCGTCGTTCCCACGACGAAGGTCCGATCCGCGAGAGCTCCGGTGAGCGTGTCGTGGATCGTGCACCCCTCGATGAGGTCCCCGCTTCGGTGCGCGATGCCCTCGAGCCGGTACGCGTCGAACTCGTCGGGACGCACGAGCCGCAGGTCCCGGAGCCCGAAGTTCTTCATGACTCGGATCACGCCACCGATGTTGACGATGTCCTTGGGGTGATCGAGGACGATCGCGACGCTCGCCGGGTGGTCCGGGCCGGGCACGGAAAGGGGGAGCCGGGCGCGTCAGTCGCGCTCGTCCGTCTCCGTGTCGTCGGGCGGCGCCTGCAGCTCGCCCTTGAAGTTCCTGATTCCCGAGCCGAGCCCGCGCGCGAGCATCGGCAGCTTCTTCGCGCCGAAGAGGAGCGTCAGGATGGCGAAGACCAGCACGGCCTCCCAGACGCCGAAGGTGATCAGGCCCAGAGAGGTGGTCATGGCGCTCATCGCATGAGAACCTTGGCGATCGTCTGCTTCTGCATGTTGGACGTGCCCTCGTAGATCGTGCCGATCTTGGCGTCGCGGTAGAGCTTCTCGACGGGGTACTCCGTCGTGAAGCCGTACCCACCATGCAGGTCGATGCACGTCGACGCCACCCTCTGCGCGGCTTCCGAAGCGAAGAGCTTCGCCATGGCGGCCTGGGTCAGGAAGGGTTGGCCGGCGTCCTTGAGCCGGGCGGCGTTGTAGACGAGCAGGCGGGCCGCCTCGATCTCGGTCGCCNNCTTGGCCATGGCCGCCTGGACGAGAAACGGCCGACCGGTGTGCTTGAGCCGGGCGGCGTTGTAGACCAGGAGCCTGGCCGCCTCGATCTCGGTCGCCATCTCGGCGAGCTGGAACTGGACGCCCTGGAACGACCCTACGGCTCTCCCGAACTGCTCCCGCTCCTGGACGTAGCGGACGGTGTGCTCCAGAGCTCCCTGCGCGAGGCCGAGCATCTGCGCGCCGATGCCGATGCGGCCCTCGTTGAGCGTCTCGATCGCGACCTTGTAGCCCTTGCCGACCCGTCCCAGCACCGCCGAGCCGGGAGCGCGCACGTCCTCGAATACCAGCTCGGTGGTCGAGGAGGCGCGGATGCCGAGCTTGTCCTCCTTCTTTCCGATCGAGAGGCCCTCCGAGTCGCGCTCCACCAGGAAGGCCGTGATCCCACGGTATCCGGCGCCGGGATCGACGGTCGCGAAGACGATGTACAGGCCGGCCTCGCCCCCGTTGGTGATCCAGAGCTTGTGGCCGCGAAGGATCCAGTCCTCCCCGTCGGGAGTCGCGCGGCAGCCCAGCGCGAACGCGTCCGAGCCGCTCCCCGCCTCCGACAGCGCGTACGCGCCCACCGTATCCGTCGCGAGCCCGGGCAGGAATCGGGCCTTCTGCTCGTCGGAGGCCCAGCGAAGAAGAGCGTTGACCACGAGCGTGTTCTGGACGTCCACCAGGACGCCCACTGCAGGATCGACCTTCGAGAGCTCCTCCACCACGAGCACGGAGGTGAAGAAGTCCGCTCCGGATCCCCCGTAGGCTTCGGGGATCTCGACGCCCATCAGCCCCATCTCGAAGAGCTGGCCGATCAGAGCCGGATCGATCTCTCCGGCCCGATCCATGTCCTTCACCCTGGGAGCGATCTCGGCGGCGGCGAAGTCACGAACCGCCTCCTGGAACATGCGCTCCTGCTCGGAGAGGTCGGTCAGGGCGGGTCGGGCTTCGGCGAGTAACGTGGACATGGGTCCCGTCGAGGGTGGGTCGATGCAGCGGCCGGTGCCGCGTGGGGTCTGGGGGAGACTACACCGGGAGCAGGATCTCGTTTCGGGTCAGGCGGGCCCGGGCACGTCGCCCGTCCCGGGCGGCCCGCCGGACGCGTCCAGCAGCAGCCGCCACTCGGCCAGCTCCCGGGGCGTGAGGATTCCGTGCTCGGTGACGACACCGGCGAGCAGCTCCGGCGGCACGGCCTCGAAGTACTGGTTCCATACCACGACGGACCCGGCGTCCGGCCAGACCTCGTCGCCCGGGCGGTCGTCCTCGAGCGGCTGGGGGACGCCGGCCGGCAGCACCTTCGTGCTGTCGGCGACCGCGTAGACGGGAACGCCCCCGGTGCGGGCCGCCTGGGCGAGGGCGAGCGAGCCGACCTTGTTGACGAGGCCCGCGTCCCCGATCGAGTCGGCGCCGAGCACGGCGGCGGCGCACGTCGGGAGCAAGCGGAAGGCGGCGGCATCGACGGCGAGCGACACCGCGCCTCCCTCCCGGGCCAGCCTCCGCGCCAGCTCCCGCCCCTCCCAGCCGGGACGGGACTCGAAGCACAGGACGCGCCTGGTGGACGCATCCGGGGAGCCCTCGGCCAGCCAGCGTGACAGGGCCGATGCCACGGTGGCCGAAAAGGAGAGCGTCGCGACCGTCCCGGTACTCGGCAGGAGGGTCCGGAGGTGGCGCGCGGCTTCGGCCGCTCGTGCGCTTGCCCTGGAGCCGAAGCCGTGGGCGGCGTGCCCCGCTGCCTGGCGCGCCGCATCGAGCGAGGCGGCCTGCCGGGCGGCCCCGACGACCTCACGGGCCAGGGCGACGAGCGGCGCCATGGCCGGCTGGGCCTCGAGCAGGCTCCGTCCCGCCTCGGCCAGCGTCAGAGCGAGCTCTTCGCGGGACGAGGCGGGGGCGTCGGTCGCAACGGACCGCAGGATCTCCGCGGCCTTCAGCGTCAGCTCGGAGGCACCGGATCGGGTGTCGCTTCGGAGGGGCTCGACGAGTCGGGCGAGGCGCTGGTCGCGGTCCATGCGCGGCGCGGAATGAGAAGCTCGAAGGGCTCTTGCAGCGGCCAAACTAGGAGGGTTGACCTTGGCCCAAAACCCCGTCATCGTCAGGGCGCTCCGCTCGCCGCGGAATCCGTCCGAGCGTCCCGCTGGAGAAGCCCGAATGCCCGAGATCCCAAGCGACCTTCACTACACGGAAGAGCACGAGTACCTGAAGGCCACGGAGGAGGACGGGGTGTACGCGGTCGGCGTCACGGACTACGCGCAGGGCGAGCTCGGCGACGTCGTGTTCGTCGAGCTTCCGGACGTCGGGGCCGCGTTCGACCGCATGGACGTCTTCGGCACGATCGAGGCGGTCAAGGCCGTCAGCGACCTCTACTGCCCGCTCAAGGGTGAGGTGGTGGCGGTCAACGACGGGCTGGACGACGATCCTTCGCTCGTGAACTCGGACCCTTATGGAGCTGGGTGGATGATCAAGCTCCGGGTGGCGAACCCGGACGACGTGTCTTCACTGCTGAGCTCGGACAGCTACGCGGAGCACGTCGGCTGAGGCCAGCCGGAGGCACGCTTTCGCTTCGGGCCGCGACCGCCTCCGGCGGACGCGGCCCTCACAGGTCAGGGGGCGTCGGCGTTCGCCGGCGGGCCGCGGCCTGCAGGACTCGACCGACATGACCCGGATAGATTCTCCGCCCGACTTCGAGGCGCGGCACGTGGGGCCCGACGAGGCCGAAGTCACCGCGATGCTCGAAGCCGTCGGCTACGACTCCGTGGACGCGCTGATCGACGACGTGGTGCCGGCGTCGATCCGCTTCCACGGGGAGCTGGACCTGCCGGAGCCTCTCACGGAGGCCGAGCTTCTCGCCCGGCTGCGCGCCGTCGCGTCCAAGAACCGGGTGATGCGCTCCCTCCTCGGGATGGGCTACAGCGCCACGCACGTGCCCGGGGTGATCCTTCGCAACGTCATGGAGAATCCGGGCTGGTATACGCAGTACACCCCCTATCAGGCGGAGATCGCCCAGGGCCGGCTCGAGGCGCTTCTGAACTTCCAGACGATGGTGATCGACCTCACCGGGCTGGAGATCGCCAACGCGTCGCTCCTGGACGAGGCGACGGCCGCGGCGGAGGCCATGCACCTCGCCCACGGAGAGGCGCGGGGCGACGCCAACGTCTTCTTCGTGTCCGAGCTCTGCCACCCGCAGACGATCGACGTCGTGAAGACCAGGGCCTGGCCGCTCGGTATCGAGGTGGCGGTCGCCGATCACGAGCGGTTCGAGCTCACGGACCGGGTCTTCGGCGTCCTCCTCCAGTATCCGGCGACGGATGGCCGCGTGCTCGACTACGCCGCCTTCGCCGCCCGAGCGAGGGCGCTCGGCGCCACCGTCGTCGCCGCGTGCGACCTCCTCTCGCTCGCGCTCCTCACACCGCCCGGGGAGTGGGGCGCCGACGTCGCCGTCGGCAACTCCCAGCGCTTCGGCGTGCCGATGGGCTTCGGCGGGCCCCACGCGGCGTTCATGGCTTCCCGGGACGCGTTCAAGCGCAAGCTCCCGGGCCGGATCATCGGGGTGTCGGTCGATGCCGACGGAAGTCCGGCGCTGCGCATGGCGCTGCAGACGCGCGAGCAGCACATCCGGCGGGAGAAGGCCACGTCCAACATCTGCACCGCGCAGGTGCTGCTCGCGATCATGGCGGGCGCCTATGCGGTCTACCACGGCCCGGGCGGCATCCGGAGGATCGCCGAGCGTGTCCGCGACCTGACCGGCGTGCTGGCCGGCGGGCTGGGGCTGCTGGGGCACGAGCTGCTGACCGACCTCTTCTTCGACACGATCCGCGTGCGCCCCGGCGAGGACGCCGGCGCGGTCCTGTCCCGGGCCGTGGAGGAGGGCATCAACCTCCGGGACTTCGAGGACGGGACGATCGGGATCGCGCTGGACGAGGTGACCCGGCCGGAGGACGTCGACGACCTGTTCGCGATCTTCAACGGCGGTGCCGCGCCGGAGTTCGACGCCCGCTCCCTCGCCGCCGAAGGCGGGGCGCCGCGCCTTCCGGCCTGGGCGGAGCGCACGAGCCCGTACCTCGAGCACCAGGTCTTCAACCGGTACCACTCCGAGACGGAGATGCTCCGGTATCTGCACAAGCTCGAGTCCAGGGACCTCTCCCTGAACACGAGCATGATCCCGCTCGGCTCCTGCACGATGAAGTTGAACGCGTCGAGCGAGATGGCGGGCGTGACCTGGCCGGAGATCGGTGGGCTGCACCCGTACGCTCCGCTCGATCAGGTGGTCGGGTACAAGACCATGTTCGAGGAGCTCGAGCGCTGGCTCGCCAGCATCACCGGGTTCGCCGCGACGTCGCTCCAGCCCAACTCGGGCGCCCAGGGCGAGTACGCCGGGCTGCTCGTGATCCGCGCGTACCACGAGGACCGCGGCGAGCACCACCGCGACGTCTGCCTGATTCCGTCCTCGGCGCACGGCACCAACCCCGCCAGCGCGGTCATGGCGGGCATGCGGGTGGTCGTGGTGAAGAGCCGCGACGACGGGACCATCGATCTGGGCGACCTGCGTGAGAAGGCCGAGCGGCACGCGGATTCGCTGGCTGCCTTCATGGTCACCTATCCGTCGACGCACGGCGTGTTCGAGGAGGGCATAGGCGAGGCGTGCCGCATCGTCCATGACAGCGGAGGGCTCGTCTACCTGGACGGGGCCAACCTCAACGCCCAGGTCGGCCTCGCGCGCCCGGGGGACTACGGCGCCGACGTCTGCCACATCAACCTCCACAAGACCTTCGCGATCCCGCACGGCGGCGGCGGTCCCGGGATGGGTCCGATCTGCGTCAACGAGAAGCTGGCGCCGTTCCTTCCGGGCCACGTCGCTCACCGCGTCGGGGGCCACAAGGCGATCGGTGCGGTGTCCGCGGCTCCGTGGGGGAGCGCCAGCATCCTCGTCATCTCCTGGGCGTACATCGCGATGCTCGGCCGGCGCGGCGTCCGCCGCGCGTCGGAGGTGGCGATCCTCAACGCCAACTACATGGCCAAGCGGCTGGAGAGCCACTTCCCGGTCCTGTACCGTGGCGAGCAGGGTCTGGTCGCCCACGAGTTCATCGTCGATCTGCGACCGCTGAAGCGCGCTACCGGCGTCACCGAGGAGGACGTGGCGAAGCGGCTCATCGACTACGGGTTCCACGCGCCCACCGTGTCGTTCCCCGTCATCGGGACGCTCATGATCGAGCCGACCGAGTCGGAGCCGACCGAGGAGCTGGATCGATTCTGCGACGCGATGATCTCGATCCGGGCCGAGATCCAGCAGGTCGAGATGGGCCTCGCGGACGCGAGCGACAACCCGCTCAAGAACGCTCCCCACACGGCGGCCATGTGCACCGCGGACGAATGGGATCATCCCTACACCCGCGCGCAGGCGGCCTATCCCGCGCCCTGGACGCGGGAGGCCAAGTTCTGGCCGTCGGTGCGTCGCGTGGACAACGCCTTCGGCGATCGCAACCTCGTCTGCGCCTGTCCGCCGGTCGAGCAGTACGCGACGGCGGAGCCGTGAGGCCACCGTCGGCGGCCACGGTGTGCGTGAGCCGGACACGAGAGTCGTGGACGAGCGCCGCGGGAGACGCCCGCGCAAGCTACGTCATCGGACCAGCGGGGTTTGATTCGTGAGTTCTTCCGAGATGCAGGATGGAGCGCGGCCGACCTTCGGCGTAGTCGGGCTCGGCTACGTGGGGCTCCCCCTCGCCGTCGAGGCGGCGAAGGAGGGCATTCGCGTGATCGGCTTCGACGTGAGCGAGGAGGTCACGGAGGGGGTCAATGCCGGCCGGTCCCACATCCAGGACGTGCCCGGCGAGCACGTCCGGCGCTTCCGCGAGGCGGGCCTCCTCGAGGCGACCACGGACATGGGTCGGCTCTCCGAGTGCGACGTCGTCTCGATCTGCGTTCCCACCCCCCTTTCCAAGACGCGTGATCCGGACGTGTCCTATGTGCTCGCCGCCTCGCAGGCCGTCGCCGCGGGGCTGCGCAAGGGACAGCTCATCCTCCTCGAGTCGACGACCTATCCCGGCACTACGCGGGAGATCCTCCTGCCTGCGCTCGCGGAGACCGGGCTGGTCGTGGGCGAGGACTTCCACCTCTGCTTCTCGCCCGAGCGGGTCGACCCCGGGAACGAGGAGTGGACGACCAAGAACACACCCAAGGTCGTGGGAGGGATCACGCCGTCCTGCACCGAGGCGGCCGTTCGCTTCTACGGTCGGTTTCTCGACACCGTCGTCCCGGTCTCGTCGGCCGAGGCGGCCGAGCTGACCAAGATCCTGGAGAACACCTTCCGGGCCGTGAACATCGGGCTCGTCAACGAGATCGCGATCATCGCCGACCGGCTGGGCGTCGACGTCTGGGAGGTCATCGACGCGGCCGCCACCAAGCCGTTCGGCTTCATGCCCTTCTACCCCGGCCCCGGCCTGGGCGGGCACTGCATCCCCATCGACCCCTTCTACCTGACCTGGAAGGCCCGCGAGTACGGCGTCGACACCCGCTTCATCGAGCTGGCCGGCGAGATCAACCACGCCATGCCGGCCTGGGTGGTGGGCAAGGTGGAACAGGCGCTGGCCGCGCAGGGCGGGGCGCTGGCCGGCAGCCGCGTGCTGGTGCTGGGCATCGCCTACAAGAAGAACGTGGACGACACCCGCGAATCGCCCTCGGTGGAGATCATGCAGCAGCTGCACGACGCCGGCGCCGAGGTGGCCTACTGCGACCCGCTGGTGCCGGCGTTCCCGCCCATGCGCCGCTACCGCTTCGAGTTGGCCAGCGAGCCGTTCGAGGCGGAGAACCTGGCGCGCTTCGACTGCGTGGTGATCGGCACCGACCACGACCTGTTCGACTGGGAACTGCTCGCCCGGCACGCCCGCGCCATCGTGGATGCGCGCGGCGTGTACCGCGGGCGCAACGGCAAGGTGTTCGCGGCGTGAAGGGCAGGCCCCGGGTTTTCTGCATCGTCGCCGCGCGGCCCAACTTCATGAAAGTGGCGCCCATCCTGCGCGCGATCGAGCAGCGCGGCACGCTGGAGGCGNNTTCGCGGATCTCGGCATCCGCGCGCCGGACATCCACCTGGGCATCGGCGCCGGCAGCCACGCCGAGCAGACCGGCCGCGTGATGATGGCCTTCGAGCAGCTGTGCCTCGAGGACCGCCCGGACCTGGTGCTGGTGGTGGGCGACGTCAACGCCACGGTGGCCTGCAGCCTGGCGGCCGCCAAGCTGCACATCCCGGTGGCGCACGTGGAAGCGGGGCTGCGCAGCGGCGACCGCGGCATGCCGGAGGAGCTCAACCGCATCGTCACCGACGCGCTGGCCGACCTGCTGTTCACCACCGAGCCGGCCGCCAACGAGAACCTGGCGCGCGAGGGCGTGGCGGCCGGCAAGGTGCACTTCGTGGGCAACGTGATGGTGGATTCGCTGCTCGCCAGCCTGGGGCGCAGCGACCCGCCGGGCGCGGTGGCGCGCATCCTGGGCCCGGACTTCGCCGAGCGCGAGTTCGCCCTGCTCACCCTGCACCGCCCGGCCAACGTGGACGACCCGGGGCGGCTGGCGCGCTGGGTGGAGGCCTTCGAGGCGGTCGCGGCCCGCATTCCCATCGTCTGCCCGCTGCACCCGCGCACCGCGGGGCGGCTGGAGGCCGCCGGGCTGCGGGCCCGGTTCGAAGCGGCCGTCGCGGCCACCGGACCGCTGGGCTACCTGGAATTCATCGGCCTCATGCAGCGGGCGCGGCTGGTCATCACCGATTCCGGCGGCCTGCAGGAGGAGGCCACGGTGCTGGGCGTGCCGTGCCTCACCATCCGCGCCAACACCGAGCGCCCGGTGACCCTCACCGCGGGCAGCAACCGGCTGGTGGGCGACGAACCCGCGGCGCTGGCGCCGGCGGTGGCGGAGGCCCTGGCGCAGCCCCGGCCCGCGGCCGCGGAAGCGCCCGAGCTGTGGGACGGCCGCGCGGCGGAACGCATCGTGGCGGTGCTGGAGCGCCACCTGGCCGGCGGAGCGGGGCATGGCTGACCCCTTGCGCCCGCCGCTGCAGGAGGGCATGGGCGGGGCCGAGAGCCCGGCCCGGCCGGCGGTGCGCGCGGTGGACCATTTCGCCCCGCAACGCCTGCGCCGCAGCGTGCTGCTCATCATCGCCCTGTTGCTGCTCAACAAGCTGGGCACGCCGGGCAACCTGCTTTGCTATGCCTTCCTGTTCCCCATGGCCCTGCGCTCGCCGCAGGGCGCGCTGAAGGCGCTGAGCATCTCGGGGCTGCTCATCACCGCCAGCGATTTCTTCGTCACCCGCGGCGCGCCGGTCGGCCCGCTGAAATACGTGCTGCTGCTGGTGGCCGGGCTCACGCTGCTGCGCCACTCGCGCAACATCGTGGGCCAGCCCTTCCTGGCCTGGCTGCTGGCGTTCGGCCTGGTGGCCGCGATGTTGTCAATCTGGAACGGCTATTTCGTGGAGGTCTCGCTGCTCAAGCTGGCCTCGTTCACCTTCGGCGCCTTCTGCCTGCTGAACGTGGCGCAGTTGCGCCGGCCCATCGCCACCGAGATGGTGGCCTGGGCCTTCGCACTGATCCTGGCGGTGGTGGTGCTCAGCTACGGGGCGCTTGCGATCGGCGCCGGTTACGGTTCGGTCGAATCCCTCTACGGCTACCGCTTCAGCGGCTACCGGGGCGTGTTCAGCCACCCGCAGACGCTGGGGGTGATGGCGGGGATTTTTGCCACCTACCTCACCGCCCTGCTGCTGTTCGTGCCGTACCCGCACCGGCGCCTGGCGCTGGGCACGCTGCTGGCCCTGCTGGGGCTGCTGTACCTCTCCGAGGCGCGCACCGGCATGCTGGGCTACGTGCTGGCCATGGGCGCGGTGCTGGTGCTGGTGGGCCTCGCGCGCCAGCCGCCGGCCGAGCGCCGCCTGCTGCGCCGCTATCAGCGGCAGTTCGTGGCCATTGCGTTCTTCGGGCTGCTGGGGCTGGCGCTGCTGGAGGGGGTGACCGGCGGCGTCTCCGAGCGCGCCACCGAGTTCCTGCGCAAGGGCGAGGAGATGGAGGCCGTCACGGCGGAGGCGCTCTACGGCACCCGCCAGGAGAAAATCGAGCAAACCTGGGCGAGCTTCAGGCGCAGCCCGTGGACCGGCATCGGCTTCGGCACCGACCGCAGCATCGAGTGGCAGCGCAGCGCCACGCTGCTCTCGGCCTCCACCGAGAAGGGCTTCCTGCCCACCGCGGTGCTGGAGGAGGTGGGCGTCATCGGCAGCGTGTTCTTCGCAGGTTTCGTGCTCAGCCTGCTGGCCTGGCTGCTGCGCAGCCGGCGCTACCTGGGCCTGGCCACCTTCATCGCCCTGCTGGTGGTGAACCTGGGCGAGATGGTGTTCTTCGCGTTCGGCGGCATGGCGACGTTGTGCTGNNGTTTTTCGCGTTCGGCGGCATGGCGACGCTGTGCTGGGCGGTGGTGGGCATGGCGCTGGCCGCCGGCAACGCGCACGTGCAGGCGCTGGGCCGGGTCGGGGGGCACTGAATGCTGCGGCGGCTGGTGAAGCTGTTCGGGGTGTTCAGCCGGCGCGACCTCGGCTGGCTGGCGGTGATCCTGGCCGCCATGCTGCTGGCGGCGCTGCTGGAGGTGGCCAGCATCGGCTCGGTGCCGGTGCTGATCACGGCCGTGGCCAGCCCCGAGAAACTCGCCCGGGTGCCGTGGGCCGGGCCTTACCTGCAGGCCTTCAGCGCGCTGGCGCCGCGCCAGTTGCTGCTGTGGGGCGGGCTGGCCTTTTTGGCATTGTTCCTGCTGCGCACCGGCGTGCTCATCCTGGCCCGCTACCTGCAGCTGCATTTTGCCGCCGGCCGGCAGCTGCGCATCGCCAGCCGGCTGTTCGCCGGCTACCTCGCGGCGCCCTACGAATACCACCTGGCGCGCAATTCCTCGGAGCTGGTGCGTAACCTGCAGACGGGCGCCATGCGCCTGGGGGGTGAGATGGTGGCGCAGAGCCTGGCCGGGGTGCAGAACGCCGTCATGCTGCTGGCCATCCTGGCCCTGCTGGCGATGGCGGATTTCTGGGTGACGTTGCTGTCCTTCGCGGTGTTCGGCGGCGTGGGCGCATTGTTCCTGCGGCTCACCTCGGGCCGGGTGAGGCAGCTGGGCGCGGTGGAAATGCGCGAGCGCAAGGAGGCCCTGCAGGTG
>JABAOE010009759.1_pt1 | contig 13918 bp, 13 predicted proteins | sample 7062141 | NCBI WGS metagenome assembly JABAOE01 (sample SAMN14538627, study PRJNA623070) | marine sediment metagenome | biome: marine biome [ENVO:00000428]; feature: marine pelagic biome [ENVO:01000023]; material: deep marine sediment [ENVO:00002113] | place: India: Gulf of Khambhat ... | reverse complement strand
AGAGCAAATACAATGCACCCAAGGCCAAGGGTTGCAAATAGGGAACCCCATATATCGACCCTCTCCTCGCCGCTTCCTTTTTTGCTCTCCGGGATCCGCCAAAAAAGAGTTGCGAGAACAATGATCGCTAATGGAACATTTATAAAGAAAACAAAGCGCCAAGAGAGATTCTGTGCAAGCCATCCTCCCAAAATCGGTCCAAGGGCAGTTGTAATCGCTGTGAAAGCCGACCAGGTGCCAATAGCCCGACCTCTTCTTTCATCACTGAAGGCTATATTAATTATTGCTAGACTTCCCGGCACCAGTAGCGCTCCTCCAACTCCCTGAAAGGCTCTTGCAACAATTAATTGGCTTGTACTAGGGGAAAGACCACACCAAATCGAAGCTCCGGTAAATAAAACAATTCCCATAGCAAAGATTCTCTTTCTTCCGAATTTATCACCCAGTGCACCGCCCAGCAGCATGAGTGAAGACATAAATAGAGCATATGCCTCCATTATCCACTGCACCTGAGGTATTGTTGCATTTAGTTCGGACTGAAGCACAGGAATAACAACGTTCATGGCAGTACTGTCTATAAACGCCATTCCCGAGCCCAAAATAGTTGCAAGCAAAACCCATCTACCAACACTTTTACTTACAGGAAATTTTGCTAGAGTATCAATATTATCCTGGGGTAAGGCTTTATTAGTCATCTATCTCCCTCTAAGACCCCTGTAATGTTCTCTATGAGTTACGGAATGTCAACTCAGATAGATTTTTCTAGCCAGGTCTTAGAGAGATAAATACAACATATCAACCCCTTCATGTTAATATCTATATTCGTGATACAGCTTCCCGCGGTATGTACCAAGCAGCCTCGCAAAAATTTTATTCGATAATCCCCTCACAATTAGATCTCCAATACGTTGGGATATTGCATCAGCAAGAATCAACACTCTGGGTTGAAACGGAACTATTATTCTTGCCTGATTGTAGTACACACCATTTATAACTGCCTTTGCTACAGACTCAACGGATATAGGAGTCATCGCTCTAAAAGGTGGTGGCATGTCCTCTTGCTTTACATGGTCTAGAAGCGGAGTCTGCGTCAAAGCAGGATGTATTATGGACACATTGATCCCTGTGCCGGCAAGCTCTTGTCTCAGAGAATCTGTAAATGCCGATATGGCATGCATAGCAGATGAGTATCCGCCGAAGTGCGGGAATGCTTTTCTACCCACAACTGAGGACATATTCATAATATGACCGGAGCCTTGATTTTTCATTACCGGCAAAACTTCCTTAGTTACGTAGATGGTTCCATAATAATCGACTTCCATCATCTTTTTTACATCTTCGATGAAACTCTCGTCCTCTATCCGGCCTACATAAGAGCTTCCTGCATTATTAAACACAATGTCTATCCTCCCATATTTTGCCAAGACTTCGTTTACCATTGCGCCCACCTGTTCTGAAGAGGAGACATCTGCCGGAGCTACCAAAACATTTTTATTAATTTCTCTTATTTCATCCGCAACAGCATTGAGTTTTTCCACTGAGCGGGAGACCAAAACAATTTTGGCACCTTGCTTTGCAAATTCGAGCGCCGCAGCCCGGCCTATGCCGCTTGAAGCACCCGTTATTATTACAACCTGATCCTTAAACTTATGATTCTTACTCATAAACGACCCCCTTATTAAGTGCATATGCACCTATAGTTTTAAATTTTTTTATCCCTTTTTCAAATTTTCAACTAATCCCTTTAAATTTGATATCATCAAAGTCCAGTTCTCCATACCTAGAGTGGTCTTTATTCTCTCCTGAGTCTCATTCCATATTGGAAGTGCTTTTGATAAAACCTCCTTTCCAAGATCAGTAGTATTTATCAACCTAGCCCTTTTATCACTACCGGTTTTTATCTCTACAAAACCCTTTTTTTCCAGAGGTGCAAGGTTTCTTGCGAGTGTAGTTCTATCAACCCCCATCAAATCGGCAAGCTTTGTAAGCGAGATAGGCTCCGATACATAAATGTGACTTAAAACAGTATATTGAGTCCCCTCTAGCCCAACAGATTTGAAAGCCTCATCAAAAAGACTCTGAACAGCTCGAGTAGCTCTCTTCAAATTAAACCCCGTACATTCACTACCTTTGGCAATCTCATGCCTACTTAATTCGTTCACTTTGATAGTATCATTTATCACATATATGAGTATATACACGTATTGTGTATATGTCAAGTGTATTTTTTTATGACTCAGAAATTAATATCGGGTTTGCCAACATAGCTATATCTCCTATAATATTTGTAGATAGAGGGCAATTATATGTCTACCGTGAATGGGAAAAATATAATAGTAGGAGTCACAGGGGGTATTGCGGCCTATAAAGCATGTGAGCTTGTACGGGGCCTTGTGAAAAGTGAGGCATCTGTGCAGGTGGTTATGACTAAAAACGCCGCAGAGTTTATAACCCCTCTTACTCTACAGACCTTATCGGGCAATAAAGTAGCTATAAACACCTTTGACCTCGATTGGGAATCAGAAATAGGCCATATCGCGCTTGCTGACAATGCGGACCTTATAGTTGTTGCTCCAGCTACAGCTAGCTTTATTGGAAAAGTAGCAAATGGTATTGCTGATAGTCTTCTTGCAACGATAATATTGGCAACAAAGGCACCTATAGTCCTCTGCCCCGCAATGAATGTAAATATGTATGAGAACCCTGCTGTTCAGGATAATCTCGCAAAGCTCTCAGAGCGTGGATTTAATATTATGGAACCCGGTGAAGGCGAGCTCGCCTGCGGATGGGAAGGAAAAGGTCGTCTGCCGGATATTGATATTATTTTAGGAGAAATAGATAAGACACTCACGCCAAGTGATATGGGCTCTGAAAAAATACTTATAACTGCAGGGGCAACCAGAGAATTCATTGATCCTGTAAGATACATATCAAACCCTTCGAGCGGCAAAATGGGATATGCACTTGCAAAAGAAGCCTCTAATAGAGGAGCAGATGTGGTTCTAATTACAGGCAAGACTTCACTTTGCCCTATACCTGGTGTAAAAACAATCCATGTAGAGAATTCAGACGATATGTATAAATCCGTGATGGAGTATTTGGATTGGTCTACAATTGTCATAAAGGCTGCCGCTGTTGGCGACTACGCACCGAAGACAACCGAGAACGGAAAAATTAAGAAAGAAGATAAAGACAAAGTTTTAAAGCTAACACGTACCCGCGACATTCTTGAGCAAATCGGGAAGAAGAAAAACGGAAGAATAGTCGTAGGATTTGCAGCCGAAACAGATGATCTTATAAATAATGCTAAAGATAAACTAAAAAGAAAAAATGCAGATATGATAGTTGCAAACGATGTTTCTCAAAATGGTGCGGGGTTTGAAGAAGACACCAACATTGCCCACCTGATTTATGGCGAGAATACAGAAGAACTCCCCCTCATGCCAAAATCGCTCCTGGCACAGAAAATATTGGACAAAATCCACGATATTAAAAACCAAAAGGGATAATTATCAGATCTCTCTATTAATAAGACGTAACTCTACTCTAACCTGAATTGCTACAACTTTTGAATCAAACAGGTGCCTTGATAAAGCTATTAATATTTAGATTGAATTCTTTAGCCTAAGATAGTATCTTTACAGGCTTTCGCAACCCTGAATTTTACAACGGTCTTGGCAGGGATATGAATCTGCTCACCTGTTGCAGGGTTCCTTCCCATTCTGGCTTTGCGTTTATTCAGAACTAACTTACCCACACCTGGAATGGTAAACTGTTCATTCTTCTTTGTCTCTGCATAGGCAACATCAGCTAATTCATCAAGAATTTCCGTAGCCGTTTTCTTTGTAATTCCTGCGGTCTCCGCAATGTGAGTAGCTAGCTGTGACTTCGTCATCGGTTTATTAGGTGGCATCTATCACTCCTTTAAATATTGGGTTTCCGGTGAATTTTACTAAAAATACTCTGAAAAATCAACCGGTTCTGTAAAATAAGTAAAAACAGCTTTAAGATTACGCCCCAAGGTATACTACATATTAATGTTTTGAGATCGCATTGATATGATATTTGCTAGAAAGTTAATACGCATGGGTGTTTATTCATTACCTGGAAAGCAAATTACTTATATTTAATGAAATATCTTGTGCTAAACTTATTTGATATTAGTTTATATATGCAGGGAATAACGTATGAGACATTCTAAAACTAGAAAGCAATGGATTTGGTTTTTTGGCTTATTTGCAGCATTTATTGTGCTTTTGCTGGGACTATATGTACGTATGATATCCGTGCGTTCATCAGCTTATGAAGCAGAAACCGAGGAAAGGGTCTCTCCTGTACGTGTCCAGGAAACCATCTCAACTGAGGTATGGAAAACAACCAGCTTCTTGGCCAGAATAGAAGGCGGCCAGACAATTGATATTATTGCTGATGTAGGGGGCTGGGTTGTAGAGAAAAAAGTTGTTCTCGGACAAGAAGTTGAAAAAGGCGATGCGCTTATTGTACTTGAGGACCCAAGAAGGGTTCTTAGGCTACAAGAATCAGAGGCCAGGCTTAAATCGGCAAAGGCTAATCTGAGCGAGCTCAGAAGGAAATACGACCAATCTCAAACTCTACTGGAAAAAGGTATCATAGCCAGAGACACTGTTGATTCGCTTGCCAATCAGCTTGCTTCCGAGTCGGCTAATGTTGATTCACTCGAGGCATCTTACGGGCTTATGAAATGGGATGTGGACAATATGACCGTGAGGGCACCAATATCAGGAAAAATCGAAGAGGTTATCCCCGATGTCGGACAGGAAATCACCGCAGGCCAGCTAGCGGTAGAAATGGTCAGCACCGAAGAAAAGAGAGCGATTGCGGGTGTAGAGCCAAGATGGGCGAGGCTAATACAGCCCGGAATGAAGGTTACGCTCAGCACAACCCTCCATAACAGACTGGAAGAAACCCAGGGTGAGATAATAGGGGTAAGCCCAAACATAGATACAATATCCGGAACTTACAGGGTGGAAGCCCGAATAATTGACAATCCATACAACTGGCTTCCCGGTGAGATAGTAAATATGGAGATCCCGGTTGAACTCTTAACCGAGGTGGTTGTAGTACCGAGAACTGCAGTGCTCTCAGACAGCAATGAGCTGTTCGTTTTTGTATACAAGGACGGGAAAGCCTTGAAAGTCCCTGTAAGTGTAGACTGGATAAATGATAGAGAAGGTACTATCTCCAAAGATCTGATACCCGCAAATAGCAGCATAATCGTCGAAGGTCACGTCGGACTTGCAGGCGGGCAATTAGTCAAATTAATACAGTAGACCTAAACCACCTCATATGCACATAGCTGAATTCTCGGTTAAAAATCCCGTATTAGTTAATCTGTTAATGCTTGCGATTTTAGTTGTAGGTGTAATGTCCGCATCTAGACTGCCTCTTGAGTTATTTCCCTCAATTAAATTAGAGCTGGTTTCAGTAACTACGGTTTTTCCCGGGGCATCCGCAGAAGATGTGGAAAAGCTTGTTACTATTCCAATTGAAGATGAAATCAATGACATAAGCGGAATAAAAGTAATTCGTTCCACTTCTACTGAGGGTCTCTCGACCATTCTTGCTGAAATAGAAGCCGGCGAAGAAACACAGATAATTGCCCAGGACATAAGATCCGAAGTAGCTAAGGTAGAAGATCAGCTGCCCGAGGACGCAGAGGCTCCCATAACTGAAGAATTCGACGCAAACTTCCCCCTTATAAGTGTCGGGATAGCAGGTGACGTTCCGGATGAAACCCTGCGCGCATACGGGTTGAAGCTGGAAGATCAAATCAAGCTTGTAGACGGCGTGGATAATATACTCACATCCGGCATGGGTGATCCGGTATTTTGGGTATATGTAGACCCTGAGCAGATAAGGCAATACGATATCACGCTTGAGCAGATTGCAAGCGCAATTGATCAAAAAAATCTCGATTTGCCTGGCGGAGCGGTAGAACAAGGGGACGCGGAGTTCCTGGTACGTGTCACTGGTAGAGTTGAGGAAGTTCAGGATTTACTAAACATCCCTGTTAAAAGAAACCCCGACGGCAGACACATACTGTTAAACGACATAGCTAAGATTGAACAAGGTGAGCAAAAAACAAGAACTAAGGCCCGAGTAAACGGGCTTCCGTCAATTAATTTTTGGATCAACAAACAAAAAGGCGCAGACTCCATTCAGACTGTAGAGCGAATTGAGAAGATAGTTGAGGAGTTTGAGAAGACCGTACCCGATGAAATTGAAATATACGTGACCAACGATACCTCATACTGGGTACAGGAAAGATTCAACACAATGGTAAACAGCGGTACCATTGGACTTGTAATAGTTCTGATTATTTTGGCATTATTTTTGGACTTTCGCTCCGCATTTATGGCTGCAATCGGTCTTCCGGTTGCATTTTTCGGCGCATTCATACTTATGCAGTTCTCCGGCATAACCCTCAACATTCTTTCTATGTTCGGGCTTATACTGGTCCTTGGAATCATTGTTGATGACGCTATAATCGTAGCAGAAAACATCCAGCGGTATTTGCAGATGGGTTACTCGCCGGTAGATTCGGCAATTAAAGGAACAAAAGAGGTAGCGCTTCCGGTTGTTGCAACAATTCTAACCAATATCGCCTCCTTCCTTCCGCTTCTTATTGCAACAGGTTTAATAGGTAAATTTATGGCAGTAATACCGACCGTTGCAATTTATGCGCTGCTGGTATCTCTAATTGAAGCGCTTGTGATTCTGCCATCTCACTGCGCTGATTTTTTAAAGCCCCAGCCGGCAGGCAGGCCTGTTAGAAGATGGGTATACAAAATGCGCTCCTATTATATGAAAGGTCTTACCTTTTCTCTTAAAAACAGATATATAACAGTATCGGCATTCGTGATTATACTGGTCTTGACCTCATTTATCTTTATTAAGATACCCCGCATTCTATTCTACTCTCAGGACATAGCGCAGTATTTAGTCAGAATCGAAAACCCGACTTGGTCGAAAATAGATTCTACTGAAGAATCTGTTGCTGAAGTAGAAAAAGTTGTCCGGGAAACAGTCCCCGATCATGTGCTAAAAGACACCGTTTCAATGATTGGTATGGATATCACTAATGACCAATCGGAATTCGGTGATCACCTAGCTACGCTGATTGTCGAGTACGAGGATTTTGATAAGCGCGACGAAAATGGAATCGAGCTTATGGAAGTGGTTAGAGATAAAGTTGAGTCAAACGTAGTAGGACCTGTTAACCTGGATTTTGTAAGCAACGAGGGCCCTCCTGTTGGAAAACCGGTAGACTTTAGAGTACAGGGGCCGGACTTTAACACACTCAAAGAGCTTGCAAGGGAGATATCAAGCTACCTTGCAACCATCCCCGGGGTATTTCAGGCAAGTGACGACCTTATCTGGGGAAAGCCCGAGATCAGAGTAGATGTGGATGAAAGAAGAGCGGCAATATATGGGCTTGATACCACATCAATCGCAAGAGCTATAAGAGCTGCAGCAGACGGTCTGACCGTATCACAGACCAGAATAGGGACCGAAGAGGCTGATATCATAGTCAAGTATGAGCTGCCCTCAGGCAATCTCATGAGCCTGCTTGAATCCTATCAAATTCCCACTACCCAAGGCGGATGGGTGCCGCTTAGTAATGTAGTAACCATGACAATCGAGCCCAGCATGCTAAACATATCCCGCTATGATTTAGAGCGCTCTGTGAGAATAACAGCAGAAATAAACGAGCAGGCGACAACCGCAACAGAGGTAAACAGCCTAATCTCCTCATATATGGATGAGAAGCTCTCTGATTACCCGGGTTACACGTATGTATTCGGGGGTGAGGAAGAGCAGACCAGAGAGTCCCTCGACAGCATAATGAGAGCCGCAGTTATTGCTGTACTTCTCATATATATAATCCTTGCAAGCATGCTCAGATCTTATACACAGCCGTTTATTATTATGTCGATTCTTCCTTTCGCACTCATAGGAGTCATGGTTGGAATACTGCTCAGAGGCGAGCCTCTTACATTGCCCGCACTAATTGGGGTGGTTGCGCTATTGGGAATTGTGGTAAACGACAGTCTTGTGCTAATGACCTTTATAAACGCTCGTTTTAAGAAAATGAACAGAGTACTTGCAGTTGCGCTTTCGGCCAAGCACAGATTCAGGCCGATCATTCTTACAACCGTAACTACGTTTGGCGGGCTCGCATCGCTTATGATTAAGTTCAGGGGAGAGGCAGCTTTTCTTGCTCCAATGGCTGTCGTACTTGGCTTTGGGCTGGTGTTTGCAACATTTATAACGCTTATATTAATACCTTGTCTGTATTTAATGCTGGATGATCTAAATATCTACATAAAAAACAAGTGGATAAAATGGCGGGGGCACAAGGCAGTTACTTCTGATGTATCAGGAGTTCCAAAACCCACCGCATAGGACAGATCAGAAGCTTCGCCTCCACCAGAATACAGCCAATCCAACTAAGGCCACGACTGGTATGATAATCATCCACAGTATCTGCTCAACAAACGCGGCTCCGGCAACGGCAGCTCCCAGTATTACTCCGACTACCATAAACCTCCATTCAAAATGCACACCTGCAAGAAAAGTTACGAGTGCAAGAGACAGAAGCGTAAGCAGAGCAAGCTGGTTATTATCTATACGGCCGGTTTTATAGTACAGAAGGTAGATCAAACCAATGGCGGCCAGCAGTCCAACCCAATGAAGAAGCTGTACCCATATAATTCTAGATATACCCTCGCCCCTGCGTCTTGCTTTGGACCATCCTATGTATAGGCTGGTAAGACTAAACACCGGTACCATTGCAAGCCAGAAGTAATAGCTCTCAAACGGACTGAAATTAGTGATTGCAATACCCACTGTTGATAGGACTATAAGCGTGACAAGCAGGGCCTCTTCGGTTCTCAATGATTTTGAGAGATTCTTAGCAGGAGGTGCGCTTTCCGGGGATGTACTAGAATTGGGAGCGTTGAATTCTGACATAACTACCTCCTTGTGTGGAGTTTATCACCTGCCCCCATAGAAACAATAAATATGTCAATGTGCTTATTATGGGCAGGAGGGGGACTTTATACACAAACTAAAATGACGGGTTAATAAAACTATAGTATATACCGCCTATAGCTAACAGTACGGTTGCCGCAAGAATACCAAATGCTAACAGAACAAATAGTACTTCGTATGAATTTGATTTTTTAGCGTTTCCTTCTGACATTAATCCGACCTCGTTGATTGGTTTCGAGTAAATATATTAAGCGGCAAATGTTTTATGTCAAGCTAGCAATTTTAGGTAACCTTATAGTTGTGAGCAGAATAATTCTCTACACCGGAAAAGGCGGGGTGGGCAAAACCACAGTTGCAGCAGCAACCGCACTTCAGGCAGCAAAAAGCGGGCATAAAGTCCTGGTGATCTCTACCGATGCAGCTCACAGCTTGCGCGACGTATTTGATCAGGAGCTTGGGCCGGAGCCGGTAAAAGTTACAAAAAATGTATATGCACAGGAAATAGACGTTTACTACTCGGTCGATAAGTACTGGGGCAAGCTCACGAGCTACATACAATCTGTATTCAACTGGATGGAAGTAGATCATATTCTTGCCGAGGAGTTCAGTGTTTTTCCGGGTATGGAAGAAGTTGCGTCGTTCCTTTGGGTATACAGCCATTACATGGAAAATAAATACGATTTAATAATTGTAGACAGTGCGCCCACCGGAGAAACTCTAAAGCTTCTTTCACTTCCGGATGTGGCCAGGTGGTGGCTTGTAAAAGTATTTCCCATTGAAAGGAAAGTTCTCAAAGTAGTAAGACCGGCAGTTAAAGTTGTCTCCGACATGCCTCTTCCCGAAGACGATACATATAACGCAATTGAGAACCTCTTCACTCAGCTAAACTCAATACATCAAGTCTTTTCAGACCCCGACATAACCTCAATCAGGCTGGTTTTGAATCTGGAAAAGATGGTCATAAATGAAACCCAAAGAGCATATACCTACCTAAACCTATATGGATATCCGGTAGACTCGGCAATAGTAAACAGAGTTATGCCAAATGAGTTTGATCATCCCTATTTTGATCAATGGAAGGTATTCCAGAAAAATTATATGAAGGAAGTCAAACATCTCTTCAATACAATACCTATTCACGAAGCGCCGCTGCTTTCAAAAGAAATTCTAGGCAAAGAGGCGCTTATGGAATTCGGCAGCGCTCTTTTCTCAGACAAAGACCCGGCCCAAATATTCTCTAAAGGAAAACCTTATGAAATTAAAAAAGATGGTGAGACCTACAGCGTAATTATGAACTTGCCCTTTGTCAGCAAAGAAAAAGTAAAACTGCATCAGGTAGGGGAAGAGTTAACAATACAAATAGAGAACCAAAGGAGAAATATTTTTCTTCCTAAGTTCCTTGCAAAACTGAACGTGGAAAACGCCAACCTCGAAGACGGCGTCTTGAAAGTGACCTTTGAGATCCCTTAACGTCTTGTAAATAAGATATATACACGACTTGCACAATTAACACATTTTTAACAGTTAATTAAACCAGAATTAATATTGGAATATGAATATTTCTTCAGGATCATATTACACTATATCTAAAGAAGCTTACGAGAAATGAAGAGGTTTTGACTTGGAGCTGGCTTGGCGCGTAAAACAATATGGATACAAGGCATTATACGATTCTAAGCTTGTTGTTTACGCTACAGATCACCGCAGATTAGAAATGGGCTTAATAAGAAAGACTTTACATTCTATTACAAGGTGTTCATTATTATATTTTAACCTTATACCTAGGAGATGGCGTAGTTATGACTGGGGTTACTGGTCATAGCATTGCCTGTGTGGGGTAACGATGCAAGTAAATAAAAGTTATTACACGAGGTTATCAGAATATGTATTCATCTCGCCACAGTGGAAACACCGCTGGGCTCGCGTAATATCCGGCGTATTTAGCCCGCTTACAATTGCCATGGCAGCCGTGATTATTGCTGCTTATGGCATCAACGACGATTCTGCACTGACCTGGATAGCTCTTTATATTGCTCTCACAATTCTACCTCCGACTCTATACATAATTTATTTGGTCAGAAAGGGTATAGTTTCCGATTTTCACTTAAATGTACGAGAAGAGAGAAAACAGCCCCTAATACTAATGACAATTAATACAATGCTCGCTTTACTAATTATGTATCTTGTAGGCGCGCCAAAACTTATACTAGTAGTCATAGCCGCAGCTATAGTCCAGCTAATATTTATCCTGATCATTACTTTGAGGTGGAAAATAAGCGGCCATTGTGTTGCTATTGCAGGCCTGGCAGTACTTGCCCTTGCACTCTTTGGTGAAAGTGTACTCCCGCTTGCATTACTTATACCTCTTGTAGCTTGGTCCAGGATTAGGCTTAAACGTCATACCTTGGCCCAAACTATTGCAGGAACAGTTCTAGGAGTAATAACAGTATCGACACTGTTGTATTTTACTAACTTCCTCTAGAATCAAATCTCATTTTTGAGAGGTGTATAAATGAAAATAATGTTAGTTACAGATGCTTGGCACCCTCAGGTAAACGGCGTAACTTATACATGGAGCTACATTACTGATCTTATAAAGAAGGAGCACGAAGTCTTTGTGCTCAATCCCTATATTGACGGCTCTGAGCATATTTTCAAAATCCAGGGGAATATTCCTATTGTAAAGAATGCGCAAAACATCGTTGAGAAATATTTTGAAGAATACAAACCGGAAAGAGTACATATAGCCACAGAGGCAAGTCTTGGGCTTGCGATGAGGCAGTACTGCAGAAAAAATAAAATACCCTACAACACATCCTATCATACAAGACTCGCGGATTATGGCTGGGTTCTCTACGGTGTACCAAGAGTTCTTACATGGCTATATATCAGATGGTTTCATAAATGCAGCGGAAAAGTGCTTGTCACTACAAAAAGCATTGCAAAACAGCTAGCGCTCAACAACTCAATAGTATGGGGCAGAGGAGTAGATACTGAACTCTTCAACCCTTCGGTAAGAAAGAGGGGAGGATCGAGAGAGAAGACAATCATTACGGTAGGAAGAGTAAGTAAAGATAAAAATCTGGATGATTTTTGCAAAATACAGGGCTATAAAAAAATACTCGTTGGTGACGGTCCATACCTAAGCACTTTAAAATCAAAATACCCGGATGTGGAATTTACAGGTTTTATAGCTCACAACGAGCTTGTAAATCTATACAATAAGGCTGATGTGTTTGTGTTTCCGAGTATGTTTGACACATTCGGACTTGTTATACTGGAAGCAATGGCCTGCGGCCTGCCCGTTGCTGCATATGACGTGCCGAGCCCGAGCGATATAGTTCAAAATGGCGTCACAGGATTCTTGGGAAACAATCTTGAAGAAAACATTGAATGTGCATACGACCGGCTCAACGAGCTTTCAGACAATGCAAGAGAGTATGCAGAATCACAAAGCTGGAATTCGATAGCCGAGCAGTTTGTTTCTCATCTCAATTGATTCATACCCTATCTAGTTGAATATACTCACTTTTTATAATTAATATCCCTTTAATGTAGCTCTAATAATTCCTTAACATAGAGCTGTTATCATTGGAGCATCTGTTATTTAATTATCCCATTTCTCTCTTTGGGAACATACAAGTTATGGGTGAGTCTCCGCCCGCAAGGCTCACCCTCTTTTATCTTACTAGTAATAAAAATTCGATTTAGCTTTGGTACAGAAATTTGCATTTCTTAACACAATCTTAACATTTCTCTGTTAGCTTTAACTCGCTACTCATTTAAGGAGACCCAGACATGGCAAATGCAGCAGAAGAGAAATTATTAATAGAGTCAAAATTTGAAGATCTTATTTCAAAATCAAAGAGCTATATAAAGCATAGAAACGAAGCTGAGTTGGCGCAGATGCTTGAGGACGCTGAAAGTCTCAAATTAAGAGTCAATACGGAATTAGAAGATATACAAAAAGACCCTGATTCTAAGAAATACTTAATTTCTCTCAAGCTAATGCTTTCCATAATTCAAAAATTCACCTGCTCACTGCAATTGATGGACNNTACAAAGCAGATGCTGGATATTCTGCTTCCACATATTAAAGTGCTAATTGAATACGAAAATTGGTCAACCAACCTCGACAAACAAAAGCTGGAGAAAGACTGTGCATTTATAGAAGCATTAGAAGAACAGCATAAAAGAGTGCTGCTTAGCTATCTGGTTGAAGATTGGCATAATATGGATGAAGTTATAAACCTTCTTAAGATTGGTGAGATTTACAAGAATATCGCTGAGAAGCTCGTAAGCCTTTCTCTGATATCAAACTATTGGGAAGAGCATTAAGGCCGGATTTATTAAAAGAGTACTGCCAACCACAGCAATTATTAATAATTAAGGATCCTCTCTACTATTTGGGGAATATTGTCATGATAGTAGGCTTTGTGTTTGAATGAGGAATTGACCCAATCTGAAAGCGCTTCGTAAAACCCCCCGTTAATTTCATTACTAACCGTTACACCCAATCCTCTAAGCGCCTCGGCATTGCACTGCTGCTCGTATTGGCGCTTCATGGGAATTACCATGAGCTTTTTCCCTAGATATAGGGTCTCGGCAGGTGTCTCAAAACCTGCATTGCATAGAAGCCCCTCACAGCTCGCAAGGCTTTTAACAAAAGTTTTATTATCCACTCTGTATACCGTCACATTATCCTCTTTAAAAGGCTCTCCTTTATAATGCTTAGANNNNTTTCTTCAGAATTTCAATTAAATATTTCTCATCATATGACGGTAAATAAACAGTATAGTGCCCCCGGTTCGTCACATCTGTGTTTCTTATCTCCTCACGGATAATAGGAGTAAATATAAAGTCATCGTATTCTTCAAAATGAAGA
>JABAOE010014407.1_pt3 | contig 13920 bp, 22 predicted proteins | sample 7062141 | NCBI WGS metagenome assembly JABAOE01 (sample SAMN14538627, study PRJNA623070) | marine sediment metagenome | biome: marine biome [ENVO:00000428]; feature: marine pelagic biome [ENVO:01000023]; material: deep marine sediment [ENVO:00002113] | place: India: Gulf of Khambhat ... | reverse complement strand
TAATTAGTAATTAGTAAATCATATATAAACGACCATTTGAGGAATAAATTATATACGCAGGGAAAAAAAGAAAAATATAAAACCTCTGGACTTACCCAAGCATTACTTACTAATTACTAAAAATAATTAGTAATTAGTAAATCATATATAAACTACCAGTTAAGGAGTAAATTATATGCGGAGGAAAAAAAGATATTTTATAAAACCTTCTGATATATCAAAGCATTACTTACTAATTTACTAAAATAGTTAGTAAGTCTAAAAATAAATTAACCCCCATGCAATAATAGCGTTGGTACACTACTACTACATGAGGGTTAATTATTTCTTTTTTATTTTTTTATGTTTTTATTCTTTATCGTCTGGTTTGTCTTTAATGATATCAGGACTACTATATAATTGATGTTTTATTTTATACCAATCGTTCCACACTTTAGAAGAATACAACCTCTGGTCATACCCAGTAACTACATATTCTTCTCCTTCATAGTCCTTATCGTGTTGTATTTTTTTACGTATTATAGTATCATCATTACATTTTTTAAGTGTAAGAAAACATTTTGTTTTTTTTATTACAGTATATATATGTACATAGCCACCCATACCATCGCTATAACTATAACTTCCATAATATTTAGATCCAACTTTAAAGGTCGGTGGTTGTAAAAATTCATTAATAATACATATAACATCTTTATCCAATGGGGTACATTCCATAAGAGTATTAATAATTTCAGTTGAAGTCATTTTTATATTGTATATAAATTACTCCCTTTATATGTATTTTATATATAATTTATTCTACTATATTCTTTCCATCTATATATATACTCTTTTTATTTGCACTTATTAATCGTGAATGATACCTTATGTATTCAATCATGTTCCTATGATATATCCTTCTAATAATTACTTTCCCTCTATCCATATTTGGTATGTTTATTTCTTGAATGATTAAATTATTACTACCCAACCTTTGTAACACGATAAATGGCTTCCAAGATCTTCCAATTGCTCCGTTTATATTCATATCATAATAGAATAATTCACCTGAAGGTTTAAAAATGCTACAAGCATACTCACATATTAAATTTAAAATATCATCACAGAATGGCGTACACTCGGTCATAACAGCTCTTGTCATTTCAACCAAAGGAGAATTCATATTTATCAACTTATATATATAATTTATTCCCTTTATATGTTTTTATACTTACTAATTACTAAAAAAAATTAGTAATTAGTAAATCATTCTCTGACTTCTAAATACTTTTATAAATCGTAAATTATTATTTTATTATCATCCCTCGCAAATCCCCACGTTCTAGTGCAGTGATCAACATATGCTACTGCTTTTCCCTCTAATGAAAATTTGGGTAAATTCACAGCTATGAAATCAATAAATGTACAATTACATAATTTCATTATATGTGTTCTATTATATATCTTTTCATTTGTTAAACAATTATCAATATAGTTATTAACTACTTTTTCTATTACAACGTCTATATCTTGCTCTTCTGTTTTAGAGTGTTTGATATGTCCAATGGTCTTATAGTGTGTGTTCGCTACAGCATTTTTAAAACGTTTTCCACATGAACATATTACATACATTTTTTAATATCATACATAATATATTCCATTTATATATACTAATTACTAAAAATAATTAGTAATTAGTAAATCGTTCTTTACTTTCCAGAAAACTTTTATAAACTTTTTATTTTTTCACCTACCACTTTGATCTCTTCTAACACCTTTTTCTTTTTGTCGGCTGCTCTTCTTGCATCTGCTGCTTTCGCTTCTGTATCATTAATTACTTTATTAAATTCTTTCATATCTTCAAATAGCTCTTTTCTCTTTGCTTGTAACTGCTCCTTAGTCATACCTTCATATTTATCTTTTTTCTTTTTTTCTTTTTTTGGTTTTGGTTTGGCTTTGGGTGTCTCTTTAGGTTGTTCTTGTTTTTTCTCATTGCTCTTGAAAAATTGTACAACAGATGGCTTACCTTGGGTTGTTTGTGTTGGTTGTGTCGTTTTCATTTCACTAGTACCAAATCCATGCTTCTTAGCAAGTGTTTCTAATTCTTGTTTTTTCAAACCAGATACGGCTGGACAATTTGTTTTTTTGTATTTCCGCATATACTCTAATAACTCCTGTTTAGTCGGCATATTTTATACTATATTATATACTTTTATTTTTATTCAAAATAGTAAACCCGTAATCCTTACCGTCATGGATGTGCATATAGTCGTTAATATATATTTTGGGAGTTTCAGGAATTGGTATGTCAAATGGATGGCGTTTTTTAACCCCAAGGTGTTCAAAGTCAACATCAATAACATCATAGTCATCATCTTTATTAATAACGCTATATAATATACCCATAATATAATAATAAATATTATAATTATATAATTACCTATTTACCAATTTACCTTTTTTACCAATTGGTAAATTATCTTCTCTGTCTTCTGAAAACTTTTTATAAATCATAAAAATAGTTTATATACTTACCTATTTACCAATTTACCTTTTTTACCAATTGGTAAATTATATTCTCTGTCTTCTAAAAAACTTTTATAATTTATATTGTTTAAATGCATTTTTTGGTATACATAGACCTCTTGATAATTTATTATACCCCATGGGTCTTTTTGTATATTCATAGTTAATTGCTATTTTTTTTAACTCACTAACTGGTATTTTATACGCTTCTGTTATATCACCAGTCGGCGATACAATAAAATGTAACCAGTAATCAGCCTCTGTAATAGATAAACCAGACGGTATATTATTACTTTCTATTTCAATACAAAGATTTCCATATTTCCATGCTTGTCTATCTGCTTTCACTTCAACTTTCACTTCCGTATTATCTTTTTTAAAAATAATATCATATTCTGATATTTTCCCTTCTGGGTGTACATACTCGTCATATTCAAAATATTCTTTGGCTTTCTCTTCATATAACTTTCCGTATTGCAAAGAATTTGTAAAGTCTTGATCTTTCATATTTCGTATATAATATATCCATTCTTAAAAAAATAGAAATTAAACGTATATTTTTTGTATTGTTATACGCAATCATTCTAACCAAATAATATCTTTTTCAAATCCCATTTTCCAGCAGTAATAGAAGCAGTCAAAATTACAGGCATTTTTTGACACCATCTCATTACCTTCATTGTCTTTTTTAACAAAATGTATTCTCTTACGAGGTATGACTATTTGCAGTCTATCGTTTAAAAATGTTTCTCTAAAATAAGAAGTGCATATTTTACTACAAGGCATAATTATAATAAATGGTTTATCGTATTCTTTTAATTTATGTATAACTTCCTTACTTAGACTAAACGGAGGGTTTGATACTATCATATCCCATTCTTTCGGTGGTTCTTTAAAAAAGTCTATAGGTTCGTGTATAACATTATATTTTAATTCTTCTAAATATTTACCACTCTTTCCGTCTCCATAAAACGCTTCCCATATTATTTTATCCCTTGGTATTAAGTGCTGTATATTCTCCCACGCATATTTTGGGGTCATATATGTGTCGTGTTTTATAAATGTTTTTGTTTGAAACCCTGCCATAGTATATATTATTCTATATTATAATTTAATCTATTACACGCAATTTTAAATATCTCTTCATCTTTTTCAATACCTATAAACTTTCTATTTGTATTTTTACACGCTTCACCTGTCGTCCCACTCCCCATCGTAAAGTCTAAAACTAAATCATTTTCATTTGAATAACTTTTTATTAACCACTCGCATAATTCAACTGGTTTTTGTGTTCTATGTAATGACTTTTTGGGGTTGTTAAACTTTACTATTGTTGTTGGGTGTCTTGTTCCATCATCGCTATTTTTATTAAAGTTTGATTTATAAGTTTCCCCATCTTTTCTATAATAAGATTCCGCTTCTATATTTTTAGTTTTAGACCAATCCCTAATTTTATGCCCCTCCGTCTTCTGTGGGTTGTATGTTCCTTGTTGTTCTTTAAAAATATACATCATCTCGTGTTCTCTTTGTTCTTGTCCTTCTGGTGCTTCTGGTATTTGTAAAATAGAGGTTGGATGTCTGTCTCCTTTGTTGTCTTGTGGTGCTTGTTTTATATTAGAACCATAAACAAATTTCTTAATTTTATTCGTTCTTTTATCAGTATAAGGTTTCCCCTCCGTCTTCTGTGGGTTGTATGTAGGTTCTCCCCATTCATTTTTCAAGTCTTCAAGGGTTCTGAATCCTTCCATCTTATCAAGTTTATATACTTCTATTAACTTATTGTATGTCTTTTCAGTTGGTAAAGCAAATTGTGTTGAATTAATATAAAAACAATGTTCGGCACTTCTTCCTACATTGTTTGTAATTTGTTTTAATGTCTTACCGATATACTCCATTACATTTTTAAAATATGCTCGTAGTCCTAAGTTTCTACTATTATCTATATCTACTCCATCATCACTAAAAATATACATCATCTCGTGTTTTCTAAGTGGCATTTTATTCGCAGATAAAAAACCAACCTTTCGTGTTTTCTCCCATACCAAGTCATATCTAAACCATTTTTCATTTGATTGAATAAGTTTATATCCAAATTTCGTAGTGCAGAAAAAAACATATACACAGTCTCTTTTACAACATCGTTTTAATTCTTTCCACATTCTTTCAAGGTCTATTGGTGTATCCCATTTACAAGCAGTTTGTGCGTAAGGTAAATCAACCAAAACCAAATCAACAGATAAATCTTTAATCTCTGGTAATATTTCAAAACAGTCGTTGTTGTATAATTCCATATTGTATATATTACATCTGATATTTTTTTCCATTATCGTCCGCACCGTACATATTATTATCTATTTGTTGATAACAAGCAACTGCTTCCCAATCTATTTCACAAACGGTTATATCTTTTTCACGCCGTCTGCAACATAAATTATAAATCCAATTAAATATATTCATCTGTATTATAATATTGGTAATATTATATTAAAATGAAATGGGAGCTGGAGCTTTAATTGGTCGCTGTAGTGTTGAAACTGCATTTGCCGTCGGAGCTAGTACAGCAACCATAGCGAGTAAAAGTTATGAAATTTACAAAAATAGAAAACGGAGTAATTCTGAACCAATAACAAAAAAGGTATTATTACCACCAATAAGACCAAAAAAAATTCGTACAATATCCGAGTAATAGTATACTATGAATACCGTTACGTATCATATCAGTAGAGACCATGAAATATATAATTGGTTGGTATCTGAAATATTTTATACTGAAATATTGCGGTTAAATAGACAAAATAAAATAAAATATATATTAAAGAACTATGGAAGAACAAAAAAAAGATATGAGAACGTCAAAAGACTTGCTTACACAAATTAGTACTGATTTGTTTTTAATCAAAGAAAAGTTCACTGATCAGGAATTTAAACAGATAATGGAGCACACTAAGTTATTATTTGAAAAGCTTGATAGAGATAGAACACTTGTTGTAGAAATGTTGAATAGATTAGAAAAAATGAAAATTCAGTACATAAGACTCGCTGAAACGTTTGAAATATCATATCGTGCATTTCACGACGAAGAATATCATGAGGGCTACAATGAGCATTACATTCGTCACGAATAAAAATAAATAAAATAAAATTATATTATATTGGTTTATAATATAATATAATGTTTAGTTATTGGTTTGGAACCGACGCAAAAGATAATGTCCCTGAGTTAACTGACCAAGAACAGAAAAGATTAAGGTATAAAATGTTAATTGAAATTACACAATTTGATAAAAAGGTTTTATTACCTACATACAAACCCGTTGTAGAAGTTAAACCTAAAATAACAAAATATAAAAAAACTAAACGGGTGAAGAAGGTGAAGAAATAAATGTTTGGTGTTTCTTACTTTTTAAATGTTGTGATTTATTTTGTGTAGTATATTTTCCTCCGCAATTACAAGTATGTTTTTGACTTTGTTGTTCTTTTATTTTTTCTTTATTATCAAGGTAATATTGTTTCTGTTGTTCTTTTATTTTATCAGAGTTATCAAGGTAATATTGTTTACATTGTTCACTTTCTTTATTTTTATTATCTTGATAATATTGTTTACGATATTCTTTGTGTGTCCTTAATGGAATAGTTTTATTTAGTTCTGCTTTAAGATGTTCTATATAATATCGTTCCCTTGCTCTCAAATCGTTACCATCTTTGCATTCATGGTCTTCTATTTTTATCATACTCCAATTATCCCATCCTCCATGACCACGGATGAATTGATAAACATATATATTATAATTTTTATTGTTTTCATTATTACATTTTGATTTATGTGTTCTTTTTCTTTGACTAAAATTAGTTGTACTACCAACATAACATTCAGGGATGTTAATATCGTTACATACTAATTTGTAAATACAAGCATTAGAATAATTAATTTCTGTTTTAGGCATCTTATTTATAATTTATTATAATTTGTTATATCTTTTATGTATTACTCATTTTATTTTTATGTTGGATAGTTAATTGGTGCTTGGCTAAGTTGTGTTTATACAACGATATATTACAAGTAGGACATTCAATTTTAACCTTGTTATTTTTGTAATAGTCTCTGTGATATTTTAGTTTATCCTCGGTTAAAGGGGTATATAACACGTTTTCACGTTTTTTTCTATAATACTCTTTTTTTTCGATAGCAATACAAGAGCCACATTTGCTTAGGTTCAATACCCCTCGTTTTTTGTGCCAAAACTGAGGCGATAGTAACTTCCGCTCATTACAAAATTTACATACTTTAGTACCAGCTTCAAATAATTGCTCGTTAGTGTATTCAGTCATACTTACCATTTGTATATAAAATACCTTTAATCTTTTAAGTATTTATATAAAAATGGTATAAAGGAATAATTTATATACGTTTATATTTGAAAAATTAAAATATTTTATAATTTATAAGATGTCTGAAATTTCATTGTCGTTAACAAAAAGAGCTTCTGCCTTGGACAATTTAATATTATTAGAATATACTGACCCAAACCTTGTAAATGCAGTGATAGACAGCGAGGAATTTAAAAAAGAATATACTGGTAAATACAGTCAGACATTTGCACTTCAGCAATACACAAATATCAATCATCAATTGAGAACATACCAGTCTGTGTATGATAAAAAAATTGGGGCGTATAAAATTCAATACAAAAAACCAAGGCACAAATTTGGCCGTGTACATCCCAAGGGTTCGTTAGGGTTCACCTGCTTTTCTAGGAAGATTAGAAATACAATGATGTATAAAAATTACATTGATATTGATATTCAGAATTGTCAACCAGTTATTATTAGGGATATAGCGAGAAGTAATAATATTAAATTACCAGCAATTGAATATTATTGCGAGCATCGAGACGAAATACTGAAAGAAATATCAGACGAGTATAATGTGAGTAAAAAACAAGCTAAAAAGCTATTTTTACAGATATCATTTTTCGGTTCGTTTGATACGTGGTGTAAAGAGTATGGGGTTGATGAAGTTAAAAAAACATTTACATTCGTAGACCAATTTGACGCTGATATTAAAACATTCTATGAGCATGTAAAAGACAATAACAAAGACCTGTATGACATTGCAAGGAAAAATAAACCAAATGTCAAGGGTTGTTTATTATCTATGTTTTTACAGGAATATGAAACACGTATTATGGAATGTGTAATTGACCATCTCATGTACAATACAGAAATAATGAACTTTAAAAATACTGTATATAAGGTCGGTACATACGAATATGACGGTGTTAAACTTTTAAAGCAAAATGTAGATAAATATGGGATTAATAACTTAATCACAGACTTACAAAACTTGGTAAAAAATAAATTGGGCTTTGATATTAAATTTGTTCAAAAACAAATTGATGAATGGGTTGATATAACATATAGTCNNAACGTTGATGAAGTGATATCAAATAAAAATGATATTAGCTGTGGGGTTACAAACGATTTACATGCTACAGAAAAATTATACAGTCTTTATAAACACTGGGTTTATTGTCTAGGTGATTTATATGTTTTTGATGATACAACTGGTCTATGGTCTACTGATAAAACAGTTCAAAGAAATATTATTATGAGACATTCAGATGATTTATTTGTACTGGGAAAGAAAAAAGATGGTTCTTATTTTTTAACCGAGAGGAGCTATGGTAATACGGAAAGTCTAATTAATAAAATTTTAGTATTAATACCTTCATTGTGTGGAAATAACGACTGGTTAGTTCAAAATGAAAATTCAAGTTTGGGAATGTTATTATTCAAAAATGGTATTCTTGATATGAAATATAATATGGACTTCAAGGAAGAATTTAACCCGAAAATAGTTTTTTTTGAAAGAATTAACAGAGACTTTAAATTGTGTAATCAAGAAGACATTGAATATATTACTGATATTAAAAATAGGTTTTTTTATAATATTCTTGGTAAAGACCTCGGCGACTATTATATTTTACAAATTGCCCGTGGTTTGTTTGGAGATGTAATGAAACGTATTTTATTTTCCCTTGGCGATACAGGGTGTGGTAAATCTGTTTTAACTAATGCTATACGTTGTTCAATAGGGGGTTATTATGCCGATTTCAACGCAGAGAACCTCCTATATTCTAAAAATAGTTCAGATGAAGCGGCTAAATTAAGATGGGCTTTATTACTTGCCTATAAAAGAATTATTATTTCTAATGAAATGAAAACAGGATCAACCTTGAATGGAAATATGATTAAAAAAGTTAGTTCAGGTGGTGATAGTCTTACTGGGAGAGTTCATGGCGGACTAGAAAAAAACTTTAAACCACATTTTTTAACAATTTGTATGGCCAACGATTTATGTCCCATCAAACCATATGATAGCGCGGTTGAAGCAAGGGTTAAAATTATTTCATATAAAAAACAATTCGTGAATGAAGTGTTGGATAATGAAACTGAATTATTGCGTGATGAAAATGTTGATGAAGAGATACTTTGTTCTGATTTCCAAAATTGTTTTCTAATGATGTTAGTACAAGCTTATGAAAACTATAAAGAAAACGGAGAAATGGAAGAACCCACTGAAGTATCACAGGGTAAAGAGGATTGGATTGAAAATAGTGCTGGAGTTATACAAACATTGCAAGAAACCTTTACTATCTCTGACGATGTAAATGACTTTGTTAGCAACGACACCCTGAAAGAATGGATAAAACAAAACGAGCTCCGTGTGTCAATTAATAAACTAGCAATGGAGATAAAAAAATACTGCAAAAAAGAAAAAAAAGAAAACGTTGCTACTGGAGTGAAGCGTGTGAATGGTAAAACTTGTCGTGGGTGGATAGGTATTAAAGAAGCTATATTTGGTGATTAAGTTTTTTTTAAATTTATTTTAAAAAAGTTTGTAACTTTGTAACACTTTGTAACAACTTTGTTACGACTGATGAAAATGAAGTAGTTTATTTTATTTATTTTTATACTCTGTATATGAAGGTGAATATTATATTATTTATTTATTTATTTTTTTATTATTTAATTTGTTACAATGTTACAAAGTTTTCCTGAAAATAGCAAAATAAATTTTCATTTTTGAAACTCCACCACCAGTTTTTTTTGCTAAAAAACGTGGAAGTTGTAAAAAAAATTCAGGATAGGCCAGCGATGAGAAAAACTTTGTAACGTAACAACATTTTTTTTACGACTATAAAAAACGAGTTTTTTACAAAAAAAAATATTTAGATATACTATGTATCAAGGTATATTTAAATGTTTTAACTTTGTAACATTTTAAAAATGTGTTTTTCAGTCGTAATTTATAAAAATAAATTTATTCACCATACTCCTCCTCTATTTTCTGTTTGTAATAGTCAATCAATACCTTATTTTTCTGTTTGTCAAGCTTGGTAATACAAAAATGTACATATAACTTGTCTGCATCAAACACATCGTCGTACGTCCGTCCGTTATGTTTCCCAAACTTAAATGTGTATTCTCCTACTGGTTTCTTCTGTCTTCCAGTATTCATTTCAGCAATCATTTTATTAAAACGTTCCATATTTTCTTTTCTGTATATTCTTATAATTTTAATTTATTTTATATATTAGACGCAATTTATATATAAAGTTAATATTAGGAATTAATTATATACAAAATGTGCATTGGAAAGTCTTGTAATACTTCTATACACCTTCAGGAACTATTATTTAAAATAAAATTACAAACAGATGAACAAAAAAAAGAAAATGGACAAACACCGAAGACGTGTACTTGTGGTTTAAAATTCATGAGGATAAACAAAAGTCATCTAGAAGGTAAACATCATAAAAAAATAGATAATGTTGAACAGAAAGTATCATTTACAATTAAAATGGATGACGATGGTAATGCAATATATTTAAATAACGGTTTAGAATTTACACCAGCATTCCAACCAGAGTATAAAGAAACCGCTTTTAAAGATTTAGTCTGTAGGCTATGTGGAATTACAAATGAAACAGAAGATAAATTCTATCAAACAGGTAAAGATAATAGGTGTAAAAGTTGTTTGTATAAACGTCAAAAAGAATTACGAGAACAAAAAAAACTATTAGATGGTGCGTATATTTCTCAAAAAAAATATTATTGATATATTTATAAAATAGAAAATGTCAAAGAATTGCGGATGCCCATGTACTTGTGAAACTAAACCAGAAACATTGGAAGGTGGTGTTGTACTAACCATTCCTACTGAAAAACCAAAACGAAAGCGTACTAAAAAAGTTAAACCATCTGTAGAAGAAAATAAAACAGAACAGGTTGAAGTTCAAGTTAAACCTAAAAAAACTCGTAAAGCATTGCCTAAACCAGAGGCTGTTGAAGAAAAGCCAAAACGGCCTGTTTCAGCCTGGGTTCAACACGTTCAAGCATTCCGTCTTGAAAACCCAACGATGAGTTATAAGGAAGCTATGATGAAAGCCCGTGAAACATACAGTAAATGATAAATTATTATACTATTGTATTATTTTTTATAAAAATAACATAATTGTATATTATTGATTTATTCTGTTTTTTCTTCTTCCTGTGCATCACCAACCATCTCTTCTTTTTTTTCAACTGGATGTTTAACAATAACTGATCCAAAACAGGATTTAATAGAATATTCTTTGTGTTGAATTTCTGCTTCAATAACAATTTCGCTTTTCTCTTCCATTACAATATCAACATTGTCAGTATCAGCCATTTTTGTAGTATATATATACTATATAAAATAAATTTAATCCTGTAGAATTTCTATTTCAAAATTTCCATATAAAACAGCAGCCCCCGTATTCAACGCTGTTGTCTCAAATGAAATAGACACGGTGTTTAGTACAGATGTATCAATAGTAAGAATATCTAAATCTCTTCCAACTGAAGCACCAGATAATTGTAATCTTCCTTGTTTTGATAGAACAATGCCATTTTGAAAAATAGTTGGGATAGAATTAATATTTAGTGTAAACGATGCAAAAGCAACAGCTCCAATATTACTAACTGTTAATTGATATTGACCATTTAATTTTAATATATTGTAATAACTCAAGGTTTCAGGGTTATATCTTACATACTGGTCAGTCATATATGTTAGGGGCAACACACTAACAGCAAACCCACCTGGTATAGAAACAGGGTTCAATGTTATATAAGTCCCTGCTGTTGTTGGATATACCTTACTAGCAACATTTCTCCATTCCGACGAACTTACATATACAGCACCCAAAGCATTACATGCTACGTCGCCTTGCACGAGAACGTCGCCTTTGATATCAACAGCACCTGTTAAATTTAAATCCTGGATTTCAGTAAGTCCGCCAACTTTCAAATCGCCCTGAATATCAGCGTTGCTTGTTGATGTAACCTCACGGCAAAAAATATCAAGTTTTGGTTCAATTGTAAGTCCAACGAGATGATTAATAGACATTTTAATTATATAATATACAAATAAAAAAAAATATTAATAGTTTTAATACTCGTAGAATTAACCAAAGGTTAATACCATTGTGTAAAAGAAGCACACCTCATTTGAAGACTTGTAAGTGGGTTTGTAACATCGTTTTGAAATGTAAAACTTAATGTATTTGAAATGGTTGTATCAAAATTTGTATTTTCAATATTATTTACTGCCCTTGTTGAAACAACATTTGTGTTGTTAATATATCGAAATACAACAGATGTTACCAAAACAGCAATTCCAGCAGCACCCAGTGTGTTCAATTGGAAATCGGCGGTCAAATCCCACCAATTATCAACTAAGCCATTGTCAGTTAATTGAATTGGTAATGCAGCAAAAATAACCGAGCCACTTTTTAATCGCAATGTGAATAAATCGTTTGACCCCCCTGTTAATACACCGGAACATTTTAGTGAATAAACGGATAGTAATTTAAATGTATTTGCTGGAACGGTTAGAGTACCAGCAAAATTCGATATACCAAGCATATTTGTTTCCGTTGTTTGATTAAATGATGTTAAACTGCTTTCACTATAAAGACCGCCACTCGGTCGAATGCCATTAATATCTTCTATGTTTAATAATTTATAAATATTTTGAAAGTCTAAATCGTTATTTAATTTTATTTCTGTTGTTGTAGAAGATGTTAAATTATCTGTTTTAATATCATTACAATTTACTATATCATTATTATTCATATCCAAATTACTTGTCATACTTCGTGAACCATCTAATAATAAATATTGTGTATGGTCATCCATGGAGGCGTATGGTATTGTAGGATTTATAAATTTTCTAGCATCTTGTATGGTTTCCAATACAACCGTAGCACCAGAATTATTAACAGATGTAATTAAACTACACAATTGAACTGACCCACTTGTAAAAAAACTCGGTACAGGTGGATTAGGTGATAACTCTGCTTCTTTTAAAGTTGGATAAATAGCCGTAGAATAAATTAACATAAATTTATAATTTTCTCCCAGTTGCTCGTCAGTCTGAACATAATAAAATAAGTCTTTTTTATAAAAACCATCAGGAACGACTACTAAACTATTTGTTCCGTTGTCATATTGGTTGTCAATAAATAAAGTTTGTGCTAGTTGTTTGTATCCAAGTGTTTCACCTGTATCTCGGTAAAACCTCCAAAAGTTTATCTCATTTTTACTATTTCCAGTATATTTTATACCATTAAAAGTATATGGAAATATATAACTTGAATTAAGTTTCAATGGTGTGATGTTTTGTTCTATTGGTTGAGCACTACCTTCAATAAAATATGTACCAATATCTAAATTATTTGAATACACATTATTATGATGATTTGTACTAACAAATTTTTTATTATCAATGAACAGGAGGCTATCTGTATCCGTTGCTACCTCGGCTAGAACAAAAAACCGTGCTGTATTTACACCAGTTAAAGCAGAAAACGATACGATACCAGAACTATCAACTCGAATTCGTCCTACTGAATTACTTGGGACAATTATATCTGTTTGAGGGAATGATACAAAAGCAGTTTTGATATCATTCGTTGTATTTGCTGATAAGTTTAATATACCACTTCCAGCCGCAACCGAAACTGTTCTTGCTTCATCGCTTGTTGTTGGGGAATAAAACTTTTTAGTTACATTTCCTCCGCTGGAATTATCTAATATCAAACCTTTAATGCCATCTGAAACCGTCCATCGTCCGACATTTACGAGACCGTCTAACGCGTTTTTAGCGTAATTTAATTGACCCCTCGCATTTGTAGTCGTTGAAAAATTAGCATTTACAGCAGAAATATCAGTTGTATTTATAATAGAATTTGTACCCATGTTTAAATTACCAGCCATAGACTGAGTACCTGAAATATTTAATTTTGTTGTTTGTAATGTTCCAATGTCAGAGGTATTTGTTCCTATATTTGTTGTATTTGTAGCAATATTACCGGCATTTGT
>JABAOE010005988.1_pt2 | contig 13921 bp, 10 predicted proteins | sample 7062141 | NCBI WGS metagenome assembly JABAOE01 (sample SAMN14538627, study PRJNA623070) | marine sediment metagenome | biome: marine biome [ENVO:00000428]; feature: marine pelagic biome [ENVO:01000023]; material: deep marine sediment [ENVO:00002113] | place: India: Gulf of Khambhat ... | reverse complement strand
GATGAGTCCTCCGAGCTTCGCAGGGCCGACTACGTCACGCTCGCCATCCTCGGCATTGCCGCTCTCCTGATCTTTTACAGCATCTCGGGCAACATCATGGATGTTACCCAGGATCGTGGACCAGTCGTTGCGCAGTCCGAAAAACGCGCCAACTCTGTCGCGGTAATACCATTCGTCAATGTCAGTGACGATCCGTCCAACGACTTCTTCTGCGACGGAATATCCGAAGAGATACTGCATCGCCTCGCGGAATATCGCGAGATGCACGTCATAGCACGAAATTCATCGTTCGCATTCAAAGATACCGGCCTGGATGCGGCCAGCATCTCGAACAAGCTTGGCGTCAGGTTCCTCTTGCAGGGCAGCGTTCGTAAAGCGGGCGGTCTGCTGCGCATATCGGCCGAACTCATAGACGAGAACAATTTTCAAATCTGGAATCAGACTTTCGACCGTGAACTCACCGACGTATTTTCGATTCAGAGCGAAATCGCTACGGCAGTCGCAATGAGCCTCGCGTCCGAAGTCCTCGAGAGTCGCGTTGGTGGTACCGCGTACGAGCCCGATATCGATGCCTACCAGTATTACCTGGCCGGACGCGAATACCTGCGCACGAGAACGCCTGACTACCAGTCGAAAGCGATCGAGCAATTCGAGGCCGCAATCGAGATTGACAACGCCTACGCGGCGGCGCACGCCGGCCTGGGGATGGCTCACATTCTATCCTTCGATCCGACGCATTATGCGGACCGCCGTGACATAGCCGCGGCATCAATTGCAAGGGCGCTCGAGCTGAATCCTGACAGTGCCATGGCGCATGCGGCACAAGGTTTGCTGCTTAGCGATCCCGTGGCTGCGGAACATTCCCTGCGCAAAGCCATTCAACTCGACCCGAATGTCGTCGGCGCACGAGTGTGGCTGTCAAACACACTTTTCCATCAGCAAAAATATGACGAACAACTCAGGGAACGGGAGTTGGCTCTTGCCATGGATCCCCTGGACCCAAGGCTGGTAAGCGGCGTAGCCGAAGACTACGCCGATCGCGGCTACTTCGAGAAGGCAGAACAGCAGTTTTTGCGCATGCAGGAGCTTCCCCGACCCTCGCAACTTGCCTACTCCGGCCTGTTTTTTCTGTATGACAATTACAGCCGTCACGTTGAAATGATATCGGCCGCCAAACAATGGATACTTGCCTTTGCCCAACCCGGCTCGGAGGCCTACCGCCTTTACCCGTTCCTTGCCTATGCCTACGGTCGTGTTGGTATGTTCGATGAAGCGGACTACTGGCTGACACGAGCCGAAGGGGCGCCGACAGTCGACCTCGGCACAGCCACGCGGCGCGCTTATACACTTTTGCTACAGGGCAAATATACAGAGGCAGCCGGGGTTATCGACACAGCCCTCGGCGCTGAAGGCGTGGAACTCACGCGGGCATCGCCGTTCGTAAGACGTGTCGCAGGCGCAGTGCAAATCATAAGCGGTCGCTATGAGCGCGGCGTCGCCCTGTTGGAGCCTGTACTGGAGATCGTCGACGACCTCACTGTTAACAATACGGATATCGATTTCATCCAGATCCTGGAGTATGCGCACCGTCACCTGGGTAACGTATCCCGTGCCGACGAGATCCAGGAAGCTCTCGATCGATTTTTTGAAAAAAGAGACGCAAGCGGTACAGGACGTGATCCCGCGTCGTTACTATCCGCAGCGCAGAACCACGTCATGGCGGGCCGCCACGAAGACGCACTCGCCACCCTGGAGCTTGCCGTTGAAAGCGGGCTGCGACGCTACTACTGGGTTGTGCACGATAAGCGGTGGAATGTCGTCCGTGACGATCCTCGCTTCCAGTCACTGTTGGCCACGATGAAATCCGGAATTGGCGAACAGCGTGCCGAGATACAAGCCATCGAGGAAAAGGAAGACTTCAAGAAGATACTTGCAAGCCGCCTTTAGGCCGCCGGGCTACGCCGGCACCACCAGCATCATTACCCGCCAGGTTCTACTCGCGGCCGCGAATGAACCTCGCGAGATCTTCCTTGAACTTCACCATCGATGGCTCGTGCACATACATCATGTGTCCCGCCTCGTAGTATTCGAGCACCATGTTGTCGCGAAGTTCGTCGGGCAAATCCATGTGTTCGATGTAGTACTCGGTCGCCATGTGCGGCGTTGCCAGGTCGTAATAACCCTGCTGCCAGAGCACGCGCATCGACGGATTCTGTTTCATCGCATGCATCAGGTCGATGCTCGTGTTTGCAAACGGTGACTTGAAGCCTTGGCCGGGAGCCCGATGGCTCCAATCCCAGGATTGCCATAGCCCGCCGAACACCGTGTAGTTGCCAACATCCGTGACTTCTAAATCGTTCTGGTAATAGTCCATGAATGCAGCCAGGTAGCCCGGACCGATGGCGCTGAGCATCGGGTCGTACACCATGTTCTCACCGATCTCGTTGATCATGTGGCCGGCAAACCGCGAGTCGATGCGCCCGGTCGTCTTGCCGGAAACTCGCTGCAGCTCTTTCGCGAAGCGGCCTTCGTCGATGCGCATATTGGCCTGGTCCCAGTACTGCTCCGACAGCCCCGTGTATTGAGACAGCTTGGCCAGTATGCTGTGCCTGCGTTCATCGCCCAGGGTGCTGCCAAGCAAAAGTGCCGGCGCGTACTCGGTCAACGCAAACTCGCGCACCTCGGCCATGAAAGCCACGAGGTCCGGCGGCGTCGGGTCGAGCAGGCCGTGGTAACGCGCCGTCGCCGCGAAGGTCGGCAGGTACAGCACGTGCGGCAGGTCGACGCCGGCACCGGCCCAACCCGTTGCCGTTTCCATGAACGGCGAGACGAGTATGACGCCGTTCAGCGCTACCATGTGGTTAGCCAGGAGATAGTAGGCAACGCCACCTGTGCGAATACCGCCGTAGCTTTCGCCAAGCACATACTTCGGCGATGCCCAGCGGGCATTTTCGGTCAGGTACTGAACGATGAACTCGGATACGGACTTGATGTCCTGGTCCACGCCCCAGAAATCTTCGCCCTTGCCCTCGCCAACGGGCTTGGCAAAGCCCGTACCGACCGGGTCGATCATGACGAGATCGGTCTCGTCGATGATGCTGTAGTCGTTCATCACGCGCTCGTAAGGGCCATTGTTCGTAAACCCGGCATCTTTGACGACGGCGCGTTGCGGTCCAAGGATACCCATGTGCAGCCATAGCGACGCCGAGCCCGGGCCGCCGTTGTAAGCAAACATGATCGGGCGGTTGTTCTTGCTGCCGCCTTTCTTGACGTAGGCCGTGAAACCCATCAGTGCGACGGGCTCGTCCTCTTTGTTCTTCATCAGCATCGTGCCGGCCGTAACCGTGTACTCTATCTTGCGGCCGCCGATCGTTGCCGAGTGCTCGGTAACGTATTGCTTTGCCTCGGGAACCTCTTTCTCTTGCTTGCCGTTTTCAGCCTCTTCGGCAAGGGCTGAGGTTACGAGCGCGAGTGACGCGAACAGCGCGAAGGTCTTTCTCATTATTCTTGTCCTGTGTCGACCAGATTCAAGCTTATGTGACTTCGGTATCGAATGCCATGAAGGCACGCCTTTCGCTCGATTAACATGCTAGAGTTTGGGCGGGATTTCTGGGGTAGTGGGGTCTATGGGAGGATTCTTCCACGAGCTGAAGCGACGCAACGTCGTGCGCGTTGGCGGTGCGTATGCCGTCGTCGGCTGGCTGCTCGTGCAGGTAGCAACCACGCTCGAGGAATCCATGAACCTGCCGGCCTGGTTCGACGGGCTTATCGTTGCGCTTCTGCTGATCGGCCTGCCTATCGTATTGATATTCTCCTGGGCATTCGAGCTTACACCCGACGGCGTCGTTCGCACCGAAGACGTCCCCGAAAGCGAAAGCATCACACCGCAGACAGGCAGGAAGCTCGACTATGTCATCGTGGCCGGCCTCGTGATCCTGATCGGCATGATCGCCTGGCAAGGCGCCAATCGGCCGACGATCAAAGACGAAGTCACCCCCGTTGAATCGTCGACCGCCGTCGATTCCGTGCCCGAAGAAGAAAACGGCTATCTCGAGAAGTCGATCGCCGTTCTACCGTTCGCCAACCGCAGCCCGAACCCCGAAGACGCATTTTTCACTGAGGGCATACATGACGATTTGCTGACACACTTGTCCAAGGTCGGTGACCTTCATGTCATTTCACGAACGTCCGTCCTCGGTTATGCCGGTACCGAAAGAAAGATTCCCGACATCGGCCGCGAACTCGGCGTTGCGACGGTGATGGAAGGTGCCGTACAGCGGGCCGGAAAGCGGGTGCGCATCAACGTGCAGTTGATCGACGCCAGGACGGATGCTCACCTGTGGGCCGAAATCTACGATCGCGAACTGACGGCTGAAAACGTCTTCGACATTCAATCGGAGATTACGAAAGCCATTGCCAATGCCTTGAACGCAGTGTTATCGAGCGAAGAAGAATCGGAACTCGCAAAGGCGCCCACTCAAAGTCTCGCCGCTTACGACGCGTACATGACCGGAATATTGAATTCCGGCACTTCTTTTCCTGGCGAAGAAGAGTTCAGGAAGGCAATTGCCTCGTTCGATCGCGCAATCGAACTGGACGCCGATTTTGCAGAGGCTTATGCTGGCAAGACGATCGCTCTTCTTGGCGCACACTGGTACTCGGCCCTTTCAGGCAACTGGCGGGAACGGGCGCTCGAGGCACTGGAACAGGCTGAGGCGCTGGCACCGGACTCGGTCGAGACGCTGACCGCGCGCGGCTACTACCATTACTGGGGATTCCTGGATTACGAAGCCGCCGACATCGCATTTACACGAGCGCTTGACCAGGCGCCGAATTATATCGAGGCAATCGGGGGTAAAGGCTTCGCATTGCGCCGCGACGGCCGTTTCAATGATGCCCTGGAATTACTTGAACAAGCGCATCGACTGGACCCGCTCGATGTCGGTATCGCCATCGAGGTTGCCGACACCCATGCGGGGATCGGCAATTTTCCAAGAGCCAGGAAATTGGCAGATGCAACGCTGGCTCACGCGCACCTCGAAAATGACGACCTGACGACATTGAGCCAGGTGTATCTGAGGATGGGTGATATCGACAATGCCTGGTCCGTGATTTCACGAGGCGAGAAATATACCAGCGTCCTATTTCCGAGCGCTGCTGTAAGCCTTGCCATTGAGACCCGCGACCCCGCGAAAATACGAGAAGCATTGGAGAACTGGCCGGAGGAACTCCGTCGCGGAGGCGATGCGCCCGAAGCTTACGAACTTTTCCATGCGCGCGCGAAGATATTCCTCGGCGAACACGACCAGGCGCAGCAAATACTTGCCGGCATCAAGTCGCGGTTGGACGTCGCACCGGACCCCTACCCGCAGGGCTGGGCGCACAACGCTATTTATCGCCCGGCCGATCTGCCCGGTCTTATGGGAGATCTTGAAGGCGTGCGCGCTGCGGCGGCCGACTTCGAGGTGAATGCCCCACGGGATGAATGGGCCCTGGAAATAATTTATCGCGATCTGGCGGGCGCATTCATTCGTGCCGGGGATATCGACACCGGATTTGAATATATCACTCGTTTTGTCGACACATTTGGTCTGAGCGTATATCAACGGCTGAAGCTGGACGTGGCGTTCGATCCCGTTCGTGAAGATGCGCGTTACTTGTCGTTGAAGTCCGACTATGAAGCCTGGGCGGAGCAAAACGTCGAATAGACCAGGAAACTGTCATGTCCAAACCCGTTATCAATATCGACGCCCTCGAGTACGCGACTTTCGGCAAAGGCGAGAAATTCCTCGCCGACCGTGCCCCTGTTTCCTCGCATATCGGCGCAAAACAGCTCGGGTATGCCGTCGTTCGGCTGCAGCCCGGAAAGCGCGCATGGCCTTACCACTCACATCACGTGGTCGAGGAGATGTTCTACGTGCTCTCGGGCACGGGTACGCTCCGGCATGCGGACGAGGAATACCCGATTCGCGCGGGAGACTTTATCTGCTCACCGGCGGACCCCGCGCAGCCGCACCAGATCATCAATACGTCCGACGACGAATTGACCTATATCGCGCTGAGCACCGAAATGACAACCGACGTGATGCTGTATCCGGATTCAGGGAAATACGGCGTCTGGCACGGCGACATGAGTAATCCGCAGTCCCCCGATAACTTTCGGGTTTTCGCGCGCAAGGAAACCGCGGTCGATTACTGGGATGGCGAGGCCGAGGACGACTGACTCAGAACTCGTATCTCAAGCCTGCCTGTATGGACCGGCCTGGTAACGGCACGAGATCCTTCAACGGCGAGGCGTGCTGGCGAATATCCTCGTCGAGCAGGTTTGTGCCGCTCAGGAATACGTACAGGTCTGAATCCGCAAACATGTAGCCGGCGCTGAGACTCAGCAGCGTGTAGCCTTCTGTAGGTAATTCATTCTCGGCGACGTCGTCCTGGTCTGCAGCAAAGGTGACGTCCAGGTCCGCATCGAAGGCGCCCCAGGTCCCGTGAAACCCCATCCCGATGCGCATCGGCGGAATACGCGGTAGGTCGGCGCCGCCGATTTTTTCCTCGGCGTTGACCAGGTCGGCGAACACGCGCATGTGCACGTGACCGGCATCGGAGTCCTGCAGCTCGACGATGGCTTCGGCCTCGATGCCGGTGAACTCCACGTTCGCCGCGTCGAAGTCGTATACCGGCAGGCCGTCCAGTTCGAGCGCGGTCGGCCGCAGCAAAATGTAGTCGTCGACCGAGTTGATGAAGCCGGTCAACGTCCATTCCGCGCGCTCCGTATCGCCGTGCACGCTGACGTCGAAATTCGTCGACATTTCCTTGCCGAGCAGGCCATTGCCCAGCGTCGCCGAGCCGCGCTCGTAGCGTTGCGCCGCGACGTGCGGCCCATCCGCATACAGTTCGGTGGAATTCGGGTGGCGTTCAGTCAATGCGAGGTTCGCCGAGACCCGGAGTTTTTCAGAGGACCTCCACACCATTCCGAGCGACGCGCCAAAGGCGCTGTCATCGTAGCGCTGGGCAAGCGTTGCGCCCGTGATCGATTGATCCTCGAAACGAGCGCTTCCTTGCAGAACGAAGTTATCGCTGAGCTCGAGCTCTTCAAAGATAAACAGGCTGGTGCGTTTCGTATCCGACGATGGCACGAAAGCCTCATCGCCGATCGCGTTGAAGTCGATGCGCTTGAACTGCAGGCCCACCGCGCCTTCGAACGGGCCCCACTTGGCGTGCCGCAGCTCGAGGCGGCCATCGGTGCCTTGCGTGTCGTAAACCGTGCCTGTCTCGGCACCTTCGAACTCCGTGTGTGTGTAATCGTTGTCCGCCCAGCGGAAGCGAAGTCCTTTGATGATTTCGCTATCGAATTCGTATTCGCCCTTCAGGTCGATGCGCTTCTGCTCGAGGTCGATGCTTACGTCCTCTTCTTCCTCGATGGGCGGGACAGGTGGGACGGCCGGCTCTTCGTGCTGGTGTCCGGGTACTCCATAGTCGCTGTTGAAACCGCTCACCGATAGTCCGATGAATCCGCTGTCATTGACGAACGATACGCCGATTGCGCCGCCGTCAGTCTCGCTGTCGGAATTCTCGACGGTCCCGCGTCCATGCTCTTCTTCGGGACCGACTTCACCTTCGGCTTCTTCGAGCTCGCGCAGGGCCTTCGACTCGGCGAACCCGGGAATATCGATATTGTCCGTTGACCGGTAAAAATAGTCGGCACTGAACACGACCGAGTCCGTCCCGAATTGCGCGCGTGCTGCAATATCGCGCTTGCCCGTCGCCGTGTCGGCACCAAGCGCGATGCCGCCCGTGTAAGCGGCATCCAGAGGCGCGTCAGCGATTCGTTTATCCACGACGTTAACAAGACCGCCCGCTGCGCCACTGCCATACAGCAACGTCGCGGGTCCGCGAACGATTTCAATGCGGTCCGCCAGCAGGCCCTCGACTGTGGTCTGGTGATCCTCGCTCAATGCCGAGGCATCAAGTGAGTCGAGACCGTTACTGAGCACGCGGACGCGCTCGCCGAACTGGCCGCGGATAACCGGACGCGACGCCACAGGACCAAAGTAGGTCGAGCTCACGCCGACCTCCTGGGACACGGTCTCGCCGATGCTCGTTGATTGTTTCTTCGCGAGCTCGTCGCCACGCAGGACCGACGTAGGCAGAGCGAGCTCCTCCACAGTGCGGGCAAGCGGTGTCGCCGTCACGATGATCTGGTCGATCTCGTGATGGGCGCTCTCCTCTTCATCGGCTATAGCGCTGCCGATGGGCACGCACAGTGCGGCGAAAAGCGCCGTAATTCGGTATTTCTCGTAGCTCATTTCGCGGATTGTTTCACGCCCTGCGGCGCGCCTCAAACTCTGTCTCTATTACACTGAATGGGGACAATCGCGAATCCTGGGACCACGTTTGTCCTCGGTATAAGAACACCTATAGGGCGGGATGTTCCATGAATTTGGAAATAAATCATCGGCGGCGTCGCCTGTGATATCGTCACATTCATTGGCTCCATGGCCGCATTTTTATCGGCCGCAATGCTAATGCCACGGGACCGACCCCCGACGGTTTTTACAGGGGCCTTCCGCACTACCAGGACAACGAACCCAGCTGCAAACTCAACGTGCTGCGCCCGCGCAACATTATTTGCGCCTCGGAGCGGGCGGCTCGGGCGGTGGCGTCTACGTGCAGCTCCTTCCGGAATTCAATATCGATGCCGGTTTCAGCCACTTGTCCGAGCAGGGATTGCGTCAGGTCCAAATTGGGACGGGCGACAATTTTCTCGACAGAATCGACGCAATCTTCATGCCCGAAACCGGGAATCCCGGCACCATTGAGGTGACGATGAATGTCGAGAAAGGCAACGGGGAAACCGAGCTGATCACAAGACAATGGGCCAAAGGCCGGCTGCATCGCGCCGGAAACTGGTGACGAACGCCGCACCTTCAATGCCGATCTGCAGCGCCTGCTCGAGCGAGCCATCGAACAGTGGATCGCCGGTCTGGTTGTCGAAGTCAGCAATCAGCACCGACACGGGTTCGATCTCTTCGACAATCTCGGTGCCACCCTTGATATTCGGGTAGACCGAAAAGATCAGGGCAACCGCAAGCACACCGATGACGATAAAGTCGCCTTTGCGGTCGCCGAACGGAATGACGACAGTGTCCGTCGCTTCCGCCTGAACCTCGATACCGTGGTCCGTGATGTTATATACCCACGCCAGCACAAGCATGATCGGGAATCCGACGATCGCCGTGACGATCATCGCCCGCAGGAACCAATCGGGTGCTTCGAAAGCAGGCAGGACAACGCTGGCGCCTTCGATAAGGATCCAGCAAATACCAACGTAAAGTCCCGCTGTGCGGAAGACTTCGCGACGCCTCAGTTCCCTGATGAACTTGTTCATTGTTGGTATTATCTCTCGCTCGCGCTTCCCGCGGGTCGGGAGGCGTACCTGAAGCATAGCTCGCGCCGGCTGAAATTTCCTTAATACCTATGCCCCACAATGGACGTGAACTGTAAGTCACCTTTCCTGACTGCCGTGTTTCTGGCGGCAACGTTTCCGGCGCTGGCTAACGACGACGATTCGGTAGCCATCGACGAGATTCAGGTAACAACCTCCCGGCGCGCGCTGGAACGTTACGAAGTCTCGGCCGCTGTCTCCGTCGTGGATACTCAAGCCGACGCTGTACTAAACGTCATGACGGATGCGCTGCGTGACCAGCCCGGCAGTTTCCTGCAGGAAACGACCCCTGGCCAGGGCGCCGTCATCATCCGCGGGCTCAAAGGCTCGGAAGTGCTGCACCTGGTCGACGGCATCCGCATGAACAATGCGATCTTTCGTAACGCGCCTACTCAATACGCCGCATTGCTCGACCCCGGCGCCGTCGACCGTGTCGAAGTCGTACGCGGCGCGGGCGCTTCGCTGTATGGCAGCGGCGCGATGGGTGGCGTCGTCAATTTTTTGACCAAGCGGCCCTCCCCCGGCGGGGACCCGTTTCGGGGCAGCATCAACCTCGCCGGCAACACGGCCGACCTGCTGAAGAAGCTGAGCTCGGATCTCGAGTTTTCGCGCGAGAATATTGCCGCACTCGCGCAGCTGACGTGGCTCGAGACGGGTAACAGGCGCACGGGCTCGGGCGACCGAATCAACCTCAGCGGCTTCGATTCAAAGGCGGCAAGGGTCGCCATGTCGGTGCAAACCGACGACGATCGTTCCTGGTTCTTCGACGTGCAGGCGCTGGAGCAGCCGAAGACGGCACGCGTGGACGAGCTCGTGCCGGGCTTCGGTGAAACCGAGCCAGGGTCATCCGAGTTTTTCTTTGAGCCGAATGCGCGCTACTTTGCGCATGTCGAATACAGCGCTCCAAACGCGTTGGCGGGCGCGAACTGGGACGTCGATTTCGCCTGGCAGCGCATCATCGACGATCGGACGACCCGTGCATTCGAATCCGTCGACAGGCGAATCGAGTCCAATCGCAGCGACTTTTTTCTGCTCGATATCGATGTATCCAGGCGCATCGGGACGAGCGATTGGGTATTCGGTGCCGAATGGTCCGATGACACGGTGCAAAGCTCCAGGACCATTACGAATATTCTCACTAATGAGATTAGTCCAACGACACCGCGATTCCCGGATAACTCGCGAGTAAACCAGGGTGCCCTCTACGCCAACCTGCGCTTCGCCGCTGCAGACCGCCACCACCTGACTCTGGGTGCCCGCTACAACCTGACGCGTGTAAACGTGCCGGCGACGACCACGGGGCCCGCCACAGATCTCAGCTTCAACGACATCAGCGGCGATATCGGGTGGATTTTCGACGTAACGGATACGGTCAGCTTCGTTGCCAACCTGGGGCGAGGATTCCGTGCGCCGAATATTTTCGATCTCGGCACGCTGGGAGAACGGCCAGGCAATCGCTTCAATATTCCGAACAACGGCCTCGATGCCGAGCATGTCACACACACCGACATCGGCGTTACGACGCACGGCGACGGTTTCAGGTTCGAGCTCTATGTTTTCGATCTCGACTATGAAGACCGCATCGAGTCGGTCGCGACTGGCGACGTCACGCTTGACGGACGTGTCATCACGCAGAGCCGCAACCTGGCAACTTCCGATCTTTACGGCCTGGAGGCCCTTGCCTGGATGAGTATCTCGGAAGCGCTGACGCTCGACGCGAATCTCACGTATACGAAGGGAACCTCCTCGCTGCCCGGAGAACCGGAGACTGCTGCCGACAGGGTGCCCCCGCTGAACGGACGGCTCTCACTGAGATTCGAGCCAACCGATTCATGGCAGGCAAGCGTCCATGTCAGGTTTGCCGACAATCAGGAGCGCTTGAGCCCACGTGATGTCTCCGACCCGCGTATCGATCCCGAGGGAACTACCGGCTGGCTCACACTGGCAGCCGATGTCCTTTTGCGCCGCGGCAACTGGGGTTTTCGAATCGGTGCAGACAACATTCTCGATGAACACTACCGGGTTCACGGCTCCGGCGTCGACGCGCGCGGCCGCAACATCTACGCAGGCGCGCGCTATCAGTGGTGAAGAACGCGGTCCAGGTCCGCGATGATATCCTCGGCGTTCTCGAGACCGACCGAGAAGCGGAACAGGCCCTCGCCGGCAGTTTCACGGTAGGCCTTTAGCGCGTCACCTGACAGGCCGAACGAGGTTTCGGCAAGGTCATCGGTGCGCAACAGGTAGATGAGACTGCGGTGATGCCCGAGCGAGACGGCGTAGTGGATGATCTCCAGCTCGCGCATCATGCGCTCAGCCATGCCCGGGGCATCGGCAACACGAAAGGACACCATCCCCGAGAAGTTGTCCATCTGCTTTGCCGCGAGTTCGTGCTGCGGGTGTGACGCCAGGCCGGGATACAGGACTTTCTCGACGCGCGGGTGATTCTCGAGATACTCGGCAACAGCCATCGCGTTCGCCTCGTGTTCCCGCATGCGGATAGGCAACGTTGCCATACCGCGCATGATCAGCCAGGCATTGAAGGGGCTCATTACGCCACCGATGTGCGACAGCGCCTCGCTCCGCAGCGGCGCCAGCAATTCCTCGGACCCGCAGATCGAGCCGCCCATGGCATCGCCATGGCCACCGATGTATTTCGTCAGCGAGTGGATAACGAGGTCGGCGCCGAGTTCGATCGGCCTCGTCGCGATCGGTGTCGCAAACGTCGAATCGACGGCAAGTAACGCGCCGTGTGCATGCGCAACGTCTGCGATCGCTTCGATGTCCGCAATGTTCAGCAAGGGATTCGAAGGCGTCTCGATCCATACCAGGCGTGTTTCGTCGCGCAGCGCGCTGGCGACGTTCGCGAGGTCCGACGTATCGACCGGGGTCATGTCAACACCGAAACGCGACAGCGTGTTGCGTGCCACCTCCGCGGTTCCGGGATAATTCGTATCGCACATGACAATGTGATCGCCTTTTGACAACTGCCCGAGCAAGGCTCCGGTCGTCGCCGCCATACCCGAGGAGAACGCAATGCAGGCTTCGGCACTCTCGAGCACAGCCAGCTTTTCTTCCAGCTGATCGGTCGTGGGATTGGCCCAGCGCGTATAGACGTAAGGAGCATCCTCGTCGAGGTTATTCGCCGAAAAGCTGACTTCGCGATCGACGTGGAAGGTGCTCGACATCACGAGATCCGGTGCGGAGGAGGACGAGCCCTCGCGTTTGTCTTCGCCCGCGTGGATCGCCCGCGTCTTGATGCCTCTTGCTGAAATTTTCTTTGCCATCTGTGTAGTATACGTAAACCATGTTGCCAAACCTTGGATTGTTCCTGACCAAACGGGCACAGCTCAATGCTGCGGCCGAGGCCATCGTCGAGATCGAACGCGAGCGACGCTACACCTACGCGGAGCTCAATTCCCGCTGTAACCGGGTTGCCAACCTTTTGCTCGAGAAAGGGATCGGCAAGGGCGATCGTGTCGCGTTCCTGATGATGAACGGCATCGAGTACATCGAGAGCTTTTTTGCCTGCGCGAAGATCGGCGCGATCGTCGTGCCGCTCAACTGGCGGCTGGTTCCCGATGAGCTCGAGTTCATCGTCAACGACTCAGGCTCCATCGCACTCGTTTTCGACAGTGAGTTCGATGAATCGGTGGCCGCACTGCACAACCGTGACACGAACATTTCACAATGGCTTCGCGTGGGCGACGCAGATTCGAGCCCTGACTGGGCCCAGGACTACGAATCGGCGAGCAGTGACAGCGAACCGGGCATCGGCGCTTCAGGCGATGACCGCCTCTTCATCATGTACACATCGGGCACGACCGGGTTGCCCAAAGGAGCCGTGCACACGCACAACACGATGATCTGGAGCTCGCTGACGGTCAATATGACCTGCGACATGCGCCTTGGCGATAACTATCTTCAGGTCATGCCGCTGTTCCACGTCGGCGCCCTGACTCCGGCAATTTGCGTCATTCACCGGGGCGGCAATCTGATCGTCATGCGCGCCTTCGAACCGCATCGAGTATTCGATGTCATCGCGGCAGAGCGCTGCAACACCGGCCTTCTCGTACCCGCGATGCTGCAAATGATGTGGGCCTCGCCGAAGCGAAGCGATACGGACATGTCCAGCGTGCGCTGGTTCCTGAGTGGCGCCGCTCCTGTGCCCGTATCAGTTATCGAAGACTACTCGGGCATCGGCGTCGAGATTCACCAGGTGTACGGCCTGACTGAATGCGGCGGCCCCGCCTGCGTGATCGGCGCGGCCGACGCCGTCTCCAAGGCGGGCTCGGCGGGCCCCGCCTTCTTACATACTGAAGTACGGGTGATCCGCGGCGACGGCATGGATATCGAGCCGGGAGAAACCGGCGAAGTCATTGTCAGTGGCCCGCACCTGATGAAGGAGTACTGGAACCGGCCCGAGGCGACAGCCGAAACCCTCAAAGACGGCTGGTTGCATACGGGCGACCTGGCAAC
>JABAOE010011562.1_pt6 | contig 13932 bp, 10 predicted proteins | sample 7062141 | NCBI WGS metagenome assembly JABAOE01 (sample SAMN14538627, study PRJNA623070) | marine sediment metagenome | biome: marine biome [ENVO:00000428]; feature: marine pelagic biome [ENVO:01000023]; material: deep marine sediment [ENVO:00002113] | place: India: Gulf of Khambhat ... | reverse complement strand
CGGACCCCTCATCGGCCCCGACGGCCGCGAGGTTCCCTCCCACAGCATGCTGCCGTTCGAGATGATCATGGCTCGCGGTGCACCGGGTCCTCCCTGGTATCAGCAGGCGAAGCAGCGGACGCCCCACCCACCCACGCTCGACGAGGTCGAGGGCCGGTTCGTTGCCGCCATCGAGACCGCCGGAGACAATGACGTCTTCGTCAGCTCGGAGGAGTTCATGCGCTTCGGAGAAGGAGACTTGACCGATGGTCTCGTCGCGGACTTCGCCGGGCTGGTCCGCGGAGTCCCGACGACCGTGTTCTGCTATCTCCGCCGCCACGACCTCTATCTCGCGTCGTGGTACAACCAGCTGGTGAAGATGGGAGGCCCGGCGCTCAACCTCAGCGGGGCAATCAAGCGCTTCCTCCCGGGCATCCACGTCGATTACGCCCGCGCCCTGCGGCCGTGGGTGGAGCAGTTCGGCCGCGAGAACGTCGTGGTCCGGCGATACGAGGACCGCGAGGGCGACGTCAGCGCCGACGTGCTCCGCGCCGTCGGCCACGAGCCTGCGTTCCCGGAGGGAACCGAGGTCTGGGAGAACCCGCGGTTCCCGGACGCATATGTCGAGACGTTTCGGCGCTGGAACCAGCTGCCGATGCCGGCCGATGCCACGGCAAAGCTTGCACAGATCATTCGTCGCAATGCGCAGCGCGAAGAGATCGCCCGCGCTCGCGTCGACCTGCTCACCCCCCGGGCGCGTTCGATCCTTTACGAGCGGGCCGTGGAGGTGGATCACGATCTCACGGACCTCCTCGGCCTTGGCGACCCTTTGTTCCCAGATGTCGAAGAGGTGCGCAAGCCCATCCCCGACAGTCTTCGCGACTTCGAGGCACACGACCGCTTCGGTCTCGAGGTCATCGAGGAGGTCTTCACCGAGATCTCGTCTCCGTCACGAAAGCACGCAGTGGCGAGTGCGGTGGGGCGTGCGGTGGACGCACGACACGAGGCTTCCGGGCTTCCGGCGCGAATCGCACGTGCGGTACGTCGGCTTCGTCGCTGAACGGTCAGTCGGAGGACTCGAGATCGCTCTCGTAGCCGGGTGATGCGACGTCGATCCGCATCGCCGGTGCCCCCTCTTCGAACGCCGGATTGAAGAGCGGATCACGAGGCCGGAGATCCCTCCGGCGGGCGGAGGGCTGCAGAGGCTCGGGCTGGGACCAGGCCCACACATCGAACGCCTCGTCGTCACACACGAAGGTTGCAAGCGCGTCGTATACCAGCCGACGGCCGGCCGCGACTGAGCGGATCGACGCGTCGAGACCGGCGAAGGGGCCGACGTGTCGTCCGGCGAAGCCCCCTAGCGTCCGGCACTCGTCCACTCGCCAGGCCGTGCACAGCGGGTGGGCGAGGCTCACGTTGCGGATGTTCACCGTCGCCGCCGCATATCCGGGATCGCTGACGTCGTGGCCCGCAAAGACCGCCAGCGGCAGCTCGCCGGGTCGGTCCACCAGACCGGCGTGGCGCAGCCGGCCGGACCCGTCGACCACACGTCCGGTGGTGGCGACGACGCCGGGTACGCGCAGCCACGCCACCAGCTCGGCGATGGCGCCATCGTCCGCCGGCTCGACACCGGGGCCCAGCACGACGAGGTGCGCTGCCGAGGTCCGGGACAGCGCCGCTTCGACGTCGGCCCGGTACTGCTCGATGTCGGTGATCCGCACCACCTCGACGTCGAGTTCCTCGTGCGCCAGCCGCACCCGGTAGTTGCCGCGCCAGATGTCGGGGATCTCCTCGACCTCGCCCTCCAGTCCCCGGCGCTCGAGCGCCGCCCGCACCGCCCGGATCCCGGCGTCGAAGATGAACGGCTTGCGTTCGGGGAACATCGCCATCGACTCCGGCTGCTGGCGCCAGTGGTAGAGCATGAGGGGTATGTGGGCGACCGCGGGATCGGTCTCAGCTGCGCGCAGCGCCAGATCGAGATCCTGGGAGCCCTCGAACTCCTTGCGAAAGCCGCCGAGACGCTGCGCCAGCTCTCGGCTGTACACGGTGAAGTGGAACATGTAGTTCCCGGAGAGCAACGTCTCCGGCGCCCACCCGGGCTTGAACGTCGGTTCGGTCCTGAAGTTCTCCGGGGTCAGCAGGTCGCGGTCGCTGTAGACGATGTCGAGACCAGGATCACCGAGCGCGACGAGCGACACGTGATGGAGCGCCTCCGGAGCGAGCCTGTCGTCGTGGTCGAGGAACCCGACGTATCGGCCCTGGCTCATCGCAAGCGCCTCGTTGGTGGCGCCGCAGATGCCGAGGTTCTCTGGGAGGTGGACGACCCGGATGCGGGCATCGAGACCGTCGAGCCGGTCGAGCTCCGCCAGCGTCTCGGGACTGGTGCTCCCGTCGTCGACGAGGCACAGCTCCCAGTAGGGGTAGCTCTGCGCCTGCACGCTGTAGACGCACTCCCGCAGATACTCGACCGGGGTGTCGAACACCGGCGTGAGGATGCTGATGAGCGGCGAGTCGGACCAGCCGCGGTCGAGCGCCATCGTCCGCTGCCGCCGCCACTCCTCCAGTGTCACGAAGCCGTGATGGAACACCCACGCCTGATAGTCGAGGCCGATGGCGACGGCCCATCTGCGGAGCTGGCTTTCGGTGGGCACCACGTCGAGAACCGGTCCCGGAAAGTCGAGCCTGCGCTGCGTGCGCTCCGGGAGCCGGGCACCGACGTCGGTCACCTTGCGCAGCATCGCCCGGCGCACGATGACCGCGAGCCGGCGGAGGTCGAGGAGACGCCGCACCCTCCCCCGGAGCCGGGCGATCACATGTGGAGTGCGCTCTTCGTTCATGACCAGCATGACCGGCCGGAGGTCATGGGGCCGGCTCCTGCTCGTCGGCGGCGAACATCTCGTCCCAGTACGGCTGCCACGGCCGCTCGCCGCGGCGCTCCATCGCTCGCAGATCGGCGTTGGGACGGACCCGCACCCAGGCGCGCAGGAACCGGCCCCAGAGATGCCTCTCCACCACCGGGTCGCGGGTCAGCCGCGCCGCGGTGCCGCCGCCGAGGGCAACGACGTAGGCGTCGAGGGCGCCGAGCGACCAGACCGCGTCGTTGGCGAGCCGGACGGGACCGCGGTCCTCGAGGGCCGGAGCCGTGCGGAGGCGGCGAAGCATCATGAGGGCGCGTTGCGGGGCGCGGAGCAGGAAGGCGATCCTCCGTTCGAGGCCGCTCCGCCGACGGGCCCGCTTGATCTCCGCCGGTGCGACGGGCGCCGGATCATGGTGCTCGATCGTGTCGGGACCGATCTCCCTGGTCACCGCAAGACAGCGCTGGAGCGCGGCATCGGTGCTCTGCACACATGCATCCGCACCGCTGAGATAGTCCTCCATCGCCATNNGAGTGGTAGCGGGACCGCATGATGTTCCCGAAGAACGACCGCAGCAGATGACGCCGCAAGCTGCGCCAGTCACCGACCTCCCGCAAGGACGCCATGGCGAGCAGGTTCCTGTTCTCGAAGAACTGATGCCACCCCCCGAGCTTTGCATAGAACGGCTCGTGCCAGACCCCGATGCCCTGCATCGTCACCGTGCGCACCGACGCCTGCTTCAAGCGCACGCCGAACTCGATGTCGTCACCGCGAATGAAGCTGGGGAGAGGCAGACCGACGCGCCGAATGTCCTCGGTGCTGACGGCGAAGAACCACCACCCGTTGTAGTCGGGGTCGGGAGCGCGCATCAGCTCGCCTCCAGCCGCCTCGCCGGCCAGGTCCAGGTCGTGGAGGATCGGACGGGGCAGCAGGTTCCCGGCGTCCAGTTCGGCACCGGCCTCGTAGAGGTGGGTCGGATCGAAGAGATCGAGCATTTGACCGCCGAGTGCGACCGCATCGCCGGCGTATGCCAGAAACACGAGTGCCCGGGCCATCGACTCGGCGTGGAGCTCGATGTCGTCGTCGAGCAGGATCACATGCGTCAGCTCGGGCCTGCGCAGCGTCTCCCAGATCCCTCGCGTGAACCCGCCGCAGCCGCCGAGGTTGTCTTGCTCGATGAGGTCGAGCTTGTCGGCGAGCGCGGAGCCTTCGACTTCGGGGAAGGCGTCGACGCCGAACCGTTCACCCTGGTTGACGATGGTGACCCGTGCGATCGACCCGGCCAGCGAACCGTGCGACGCCATGGCGGCGACGACCTTGCGGAGATAGGGCAGCCGGTTGAACGTGCAGAAGACGATGTTGGCCCGGACCTCGCGTGTCGGGGCGTCGATCGTCACCCACTGTGCGTCGAGGATCTCCAGGTCATCGTCGGCGTCGATCTCGAACCAGACCCGGCCGGCTTCGGCCCGGAAGGGATCGTCGTGGGCGAGGTGTACCCGGGCGTCGGCGGCACCGGAAAGCGGTTCGACATGCACGTCGTATCTGTCACCTTGCGGCGTCTCACGGCGGACGCGGAGCACTCCGGTGCCCCGGGTCGAGATCCGCAGGTCCACCGAGCCGAGGTTCGCGGCGGAGAACCAGCTCCGTTCCGGGAACGCACCGAAGTAGGTGTCGAAGGAGGCGCTCACTCCCCTGGGCACTTGCAACGAGGATCCGTCCGGGCTGACGAGGTCGATGACCTCGCTGTCGCGCACTCCGCGGTGAAAGAGCGGAGCCCGATCCGGATCCGACGAGAACTCGATGCGCTGGATGACCGTCTCTTCAGCCATCGGCGGCCTCGCCGGTCCCGGGGAAACGCTCATCCCAATACCTCCGCCAGCCGTCATCGATCTCATCCCGCATCGGATCGGCCCAGGAAGTCGAGATGTCCAGCGAGCGAACCGCACGGACGAATTGCTCCCAGAGCCTGCGCTCGGTCGATGCGCTCCGCCGGTGGCGAACGGTCGAACCGTCGTCCGAGCTCCGCACGTCGTAGACCGGGGCAGCGGCCCGTGGCTCCGTACGCTGATCCTCGGCGGCAAACGTCGGGACGTTCAGGGTGCTTCGTGACCACACGAGGCCCTCCGCGAGCCTGCCCCACTTGCGCAGCCGCCCCCAGGCGCGCTCTTCGGGCTGCTCGCTCACACCGAGCCGGGTCCCGACCGACTCCGGCCCGTACTCTGCGAGAATCGAACGGCACCGGTGCATCCGCTCGTCGTCGGTACGGAAACACACCGCCGGCCCCTTCGTGAAGTCCTCGATCGCCGCGATCACCAGCGCCGCCTGTCCGTACTGCGAAGTCGCGACGAGATCGCTGAACCGCCACAACAGATCGCGCCTGACCCGGGCCGTCGTACCGATGCCGTGGAGTGCGGCCAGTACGAGACGATTGACGACATCGAAGTAGACATGCCATGAACCGTTCTTCAGATAGAACGGTTCGTGCCACACGGCGATCCCGGGAACGGCCACCGTCGGAATGCNNCCCGGATGAAGCAGGGCATCGGAAGGTCCCTCTCGAGCGCATCGACCGGACCGGCGAAGAACCACCAGGCGTTGTAGTCGGGGGCCTGCAGATCGAGCAGCTCGTCGAGGCCACGAGGCTCGTCCATGGCGACGCCGGAGGCCAGCGGATGGTGCTCTGCGGTGTCGGGGTCGATACGGCCTCCGGCCTCGTGGAGCAGCCGAGGCCGGTGGAGGTTCAGCATCTGCCCACCGACGGCGAGGGGACGTTCGGCCCACCGCAACACCTGTACCGCCCTCGTGATCGCCCCGGCCTCGAGCACGATGTCGTCGTCGAGGAGCAGGAAGTGGCTGACGTCGTCGTCGCCGGCGACCTCGTGCAGCCCGCGGGAGAAGCCCCCGCACCCTCCGAGGTTCTCCTGCTCGATGAGCTCGACGAAGGGGTCGGCCGGATCACCGGGCCGCACCAGCTCCTCCCGGGCGAACGCATCACCCTGGTTGACGACATAGATGCGGCCGAGCCAATCAGCGGCAGCCGGCGCCGAGGCGAGTGCAGCCACGGTGCGCCGCAGAAAGGGCAGGCGGTTGAAGGTGCACAACACCACACCGAGCCGGACGTCCCGCTGCGGAGGCGAGGTGGTCCTCCACCGGGCAGCGCGCAGCGTCGTCGAGCCAAACGCCTCGACCTCGAATGCCACCCGGCCGGGAGCACCCGGCACGGGTTCGATGGGCACCCGCACCGTCTGCTCGCCGGAGGATCGCTCGCGATGGAGGATCCGGTACCGGCCCTCGGGACCGCGGTGAAGCACCCGGAGCTCGGAGTCGCCGGACAGCTCCACCTCGAGCTCGACTGCCACGTCTGCGATGTCCTGCCAGGCCGCGATCGGGAAACTGCCGAAGTACGTGTCGGCAGACAGTGTGCGGCCCGCGGCGACGGCCACCGCACCTCCGTTCGGTGCCACCGGCCGGTCGTCGGTGGTCCGCACGTAGAGGGGGCGCACCTCGGCGGAGGCGCAGAGATCGAGCGCCTGTAGCGTCCAGCGGTCCGACCCCACTACCGGCTCCGGTAGCGGGTGAGCGGTCTGTGTGACATGGTCGAACTCGATGACATCGGTCGTTCTCGCCCGGTGGATGGTCGGTGGGCTCGACATCGGCTCTGCGGTGCCGGACGTGTCCACGTCTTCACCGGGCCGGGTCGGTCGCGGATACTACCGGGTGCGCGCTGCGACGGAACTCCGTCGGAGCCGAGCACCCCACAGGGCCAGCGCCGCGGCCCCATGGCGCTCCCCCGGTGGCCCGTGCTCGAAAACGGCACCGCCCGAGAGCATCGGGTCGCGGTCGTGGGGTCCGAGCCGGTNNCAGGGGCCGTTCTCACCGCCCATCTCCGATCGCGTAGAGCGTTCCCCCCATCGAGCCGACGATGATCGTCCCATCGGGAGCGATAGCCGGCGTGGCCTGGATCGGAGCCCCCGGCGCCACGAAGCCTGCGATCTCACACTCACCGGCACCGGCCCGCTCACCCACGACGGTCAGGGGCAGCGTCCACAGCACCTCGCCGGAGGCCACGTCGAGCGCCGAGAGCGTGCCGTCGAGCCGGGCGAGGTACGCCACGTCGCCCACCACCACCGGTGAGGCGAACTGCCGGTCGCACCGCACCGACTCCGGGGACGCCCACCGTGCAATGCCGCTGACGGCGTCGACGGCCTGGAAGCCGTATCCGAGCGAGCTGCCGAACAGGATGCGGTTGCCCGCAACGGCCGCTGAGTTGCGCACGTTCGCCCACTCCCCGGACACGCCGTCCGGGTCCGATCCGACCCACCGCGGGGTTCCGACGTACCGGTCGTAGGCGACGACACCCGGCCCTCCGGGACCGCCCTCGCGGATCGCCGTGACGACGACGAGGTCGCCGACGATGGTGGGGGCGGCCCGGACGAGAGCGTCGCCGGCCGTCGTGGCGACCTGTGTCCTCCAGATCTGGAAGCCGTCTCTCGAGAGGGCTCTCAGATCGCCGAGCTCTCCGACCGCATAGATCACCTCGCCATCCGTTGCGGCACCACCTCGGACGGCGCCGTCCAGCACGACGCTCCACCGCTCGGCACCGTCCTCGAGGGCGAGGGCGCGCAGCGTCCCCGCCGCGTCACCGACCACGACGAAGTCGTCGACGACGAGGGGTGAGGAGAACACCGGGCTCCCCACGATCACCTGCCACACGACCTCGCCGCTGGCGACGTCGAGCGCCCACACCGCGCCCTCATCCCCGGTGGCGATCACGACGTTGCCGTCGGAGGCGACACCGTTGACGTCGTTGCCGGCTTTGAATCTCCACGCCTGGGTCCCATTGCTCAGCCGCAGTGCCACGACGCCGTCACGATCGTCGGCGTTCACCCGCGAGTCTCCCGCGGTGGAGACCACCACCGTGTCCCCGACGATGATCGGGCTGTTGAGCCAGGCCTGTACCCCGACGTCGGCGCGCCACTCGATTCGGGGTGCATCGACGACGGGGGCGTCGACACAGCCGTCCCTGGTCCCGGCCCCCTGGTACTCGAGCCATCCCTCGGAAGCGCTCCGGCACGGTTCCGACGCCGCAGCGGCGCCGTCGATCCGGCGCAGCACCTCGGCGACGAGCGGCGCCGCAGCACTCCCCCCGGACGTGCCTCCTTCGACCGTCACGGCGAAAGCGAGGTCTCCGGAAAAACCGACGAACCAGGCAATGGTCGGAACGTCGGTGTCGCCCGTCTCCGCCGTGCCCGTCTTGCCGGCCACCACCCTTCCTTCGACGCGGGCAGCCCGACCCGTCCCGCTGCGGCCACTCACGACGGCGGCCATCATGGCCCGCAGGTCGTTGACGAGCTGCTCGTCGAGAGGATCCGCCGATTCGCCGTCTCCCGTGAACGTCGGGACGGTCCAGGACCCGGACGCGACTGCGGCCGCCACCGAGGCCATGTGCAACGGGCTGGCGAGAACCCGGCCCTGCCCGATTGCGGCCGCCGCCGCCTCGACGGGTGACGCTGCCGACGGATAGGACCCTCCGGTGGTGGGGAGACCGGGGTCGTAATCCATCTCGAAGCCGAACCGACGTGCCATCTCCTCGAGCACAGCAGGGTCGAGTTCCTGGGCGAGGAGGATGAACGCGGTGTTGCAGGAGACGGCGAAAGCGGTCTGCAGCGACATCGTTCGGGCGAGGTCCGCGGCATTGGTGAACTCGCGGCCGGACACCGTCACCCGCTCCGGACACGCAACGGTGTCGGCCGGGGTGAGACCGCTGTCGAGGGCTGCTGCGGCCACGACGATCTTGAACGTCGAGCCGGGCGGATACAGACCACCGAGGGCGCGGTCGAAGTCGTCGAGCGGTCGGCTGGCGATCCCGCGGATCCCGCCGGTGGCGGCATCGAGGACGACGACGGCGGCGGGAAGGGTCGTCTCGTCGAGGACGGACTCGACGGCACGCTGCACGTCGACCGAAAGCGTGGTCCGAAGCGCAACGGGTTCCACGCCGCCAAGGGCATCGACGGTGCGAATCACGTTCCCGTCTCCATCGACCACGACCACCTCGGTCGTCGGGGCACCCGCCAGGGTCCTCTCGTAGCTGCGCTCGAGCCCCGACCGACCGACGATGGACGAGACGCCGTAAGGCTCTCCGAGCTGGGAGAGGAGTTCGGCGGTGATCTCGCCCGTCCTGCCAATGACGTAGTCGGCGAAGGGCTGCTCGAGTGCGGCACGAGCTTCGTTGAGCCGGAACGCTATACCCGGCACCGGGAACAGGGCCGGGCGGACGGCCGGGTACTCGACCCGGGGAACGGTCGTGACCGGATAGAACCAGTCGGCCACGAGATCGCTGCGCGACAGCAGCGCCTCCACCGTACGCTCGTCAGCGTCGGTGTGAACGCTCAACGCCGTGGCCACCTCGGCGGCGAGCTCGACCCGACCGGGAATGACGCCCACGGTCACCGTCGGTGAGGGCCCGACGAGCGGCGTCCCGTCTTCGGAAGTGATCACCTCCCGCGCCGCCCACGTGGAGCGCACGTCGAGTTGCTCGCCGGCTCGAAGATCGGGGTGGGCCACGCGCTCCGACCAGACGACGGCCCAGCCGTCACCGGCGGGCACCATCTCGAACCGGCCCGTGTACTCCCACGCCGGACCGCCACCCAGCCCCACGGTTGCTTCGAAGACGACCAGCGCGCCGGTGCCCTCGACGACGACCTCACTCACCGCGAGATCCACCTTCGTCGCCTCGAGACCCTGCCACCACTCCGCGAGGAACTGGCCGGCGGCATCAGTGCGTGCGTACGACGACACCGTCGCCCAGTCGGAGGCGCTCCACGCTGCCAGAAAGCCGTCCGCTGCCTCGGCCGGTGACGCCGCCGGCGGGACGGCAACCGTGGTCGGAGGGGCAAACGAAGTGGTGGCCGCGTCGGCTGTGGTCGTCGATGACGGCTCGCCGCCGTCACGCAGCGCCAGCGTGATGAAGACGATGGCCAGCACGAGGCCGATGACGCCGATATTCACCACGAAGGCGAGCGCGCCGAACCGACGTGTCGGCTCGCCCGGTGGGCGGCGGCGGCGGGGTGTCACCATCGTGCACTTCCTCTGCCGACATCATGGCGCAGGTCGTGAGTTGCGAGCGGATTTCACCCGTCGCGTCGGACGATGTCGAGCACGAGCGGCAGGATGACCTCGTCCACCCATCGTCCGTACAGCGTCCCGGAGAAATGCAGTCCGTCGGAGGCCACCAGCGTGTCGTCGGCGACGACGGCACCCGAAAGCGCCGTGATGTCTGCGTAGACGATCGCTCTTGCGTCCACCTCGTCACGCAAGAGCGCACCGTATTCGGCGATCTCGGACGCGCTCTCGGTTCGAGCCAACTCGCGGCCCCGAGGCGTCTCTGTCCAGTCGGCGATCGAGATCGCAAGGACACGGCCGGGATCCCCTCCCGCCTCGTCCACGGCCGCGGCGAGCAGCCGGTCCAGCCCGCGGCGGTAGGCGTCGAGCCCGAACCGGAGGAACTGGTCGTTGACACCGGCCTGGACGGTCACCAGGTCGTAGCGATCGGCGACGTCGGCGCGGCTCAGTTCACGCCAGATGCGGTGGCTGGTCCAGCTCGTGCCGGCGACGTAATCGACGTCGACCTCGACTCCGAGCCCTCCGAGCCGTGCGGCGAGCTGATCGGGCCACCGCTGGTCGGCGGGGACACCCTCGCCGCTCGTGAAGGAGTCGCCGAGGGCGAGGACACGCAGGGTGGGCGGAAGCGCGGTCGCCGTCGTGGTCGTGGCACCCGTCGTCGATGGGAGTGCCGTCCCGACCGGGACCGTCGGAGGACCCGGGCCGGGCGTCGGTGAACCGTCGCCGCCACACGACGCGAACACGACGCAGAGCCAGAGCGAAAGCAGCCTGACGGGTCTCAGTTCACGTACGCCAGTGCCTGGACCGGGGCCCAACGCGAGGCCACTGCGGCGTAGTAGGTGCCGGCCTGCTCGAAGTCGCCGGCAGCCAGCGCAGCCAGGCTCGATCCCACTTCGGCAGCCGAGTCGTCGAGCACGAGGTCGGTGTCCGAGAACAAGGTGGCAACGGTGGCGTAGTCCAGTTCGAGCAGCGCGTCGCCCTCGAATGCGCCCAGCCAGCGCTCCAGATCCTGGACCTGTGCGATGAGGTGATCTTCGAATCCGGCGTCCTCGAGGATCCGGACCGAACGCCGGATGCGTTCCGCGGCTGCGCCGAGAACGGTGCGATAACGGATGGCGACACCGAACAGGCCGTCGTACAGATCTTTGTCGTCCGGATCGAACGCGGCGAACCACCGCAACGGTACGTGCCACGGTGAGCTCAGAATGTGAGAGCGAGCGCTCGGCCGGTCGCTGCGGAGGCGGGCCAACTCGTCGGCGGCATCGCGCACGGCGTCGGGTGGGACGAGCGGCTCTCCCGGGTAGGTCTTGTTGAACGCGAGCACGCCCTCGAGCATGCGGAGACGGGGAAACCGCGGACACACGTAGGTCGAACCACGCCATTCGACGGCGAAGGCGTCGTCGACGGTGGACTCCTGCCACACGAACCGGTCGTCGGCCCTCACGATGACGGAGTGGGGTGAGTGTGGGCGCCATGCGNNCCGGCCCGTCCACACCGGCGGCGTTAGAATCGAGGCGAGCCAGACGGACGATGCCCGCTCGTTCGCAATCCCCGACGAGGAGGCCTCCTTGGGAGTATTCGAGGCGATAGGCGCCGACACGCACGAGGAAGTGTTGTTCGGCACGGACCCCGTCTCCGGCCTCGAGGGCATCATCGCCATCCACTCGACGACTCTCGGTCCCGCCCTCGGCGGGACCCGCTTTTACCCCTACGAAGACGAAGCCGCCGCCCTGCGCGACGTTCTCCGTCTCTCCAAGGCGATGAGCTACAAGGCGGCCGCCGCCGGCCTCGACCTCGGCGGCGGCAAGGCCGTCATCATCGGCGACCCCACCACCGACAAGAGCGAGCGGTTGCTGCGCGCCTACGGCCGGCTGGTCGACTCCCTCGGGGGCCGGTACATCACCGCCGAAGACGTCGGCACCACGACGACCGACATGGAGACGATCGCAAGGGAGACCCGCTGGGTGACCGGTGTTCCCGAGGCCCTCGGCGGCTCCGGGGATCCGTCGCCGGCCACCGCCCGCGGCGTCATCGCCGCCATGTGCGCGGTCGCCGAGCGCATCTGGGGCAGCGACGATCTCGCGGGCCGAACCGTTGCGATCCAGGGCGTCGGCAAGGTGGGCTCCGCGCTCGCGGAGCGGCTCGCGAAGGCCGGAGCCCGCACCGTGGTGACCGACGTCTCTGCAGCCGCGCTGCGGCGCGTCGGCGACGAGTACCGAGCCGAGGTCGTCGGTGTCGACGAGATCTTCGACGTCGACTGCGACATCTTTGCGCCGTGCGCCCTCGGTGGTGCGCTCGACCACAGCACCATCCCTCGGCTGCGCTGCGACGCGGTCGTCGGCTCAGCCAACAACCAGCTCTCCACCGACGAAGACGGCACGAGATTGGCGCAGCGCGGCATCCTGTACGCGCCGGACTTCATCGTGAACGCCGGGGGCATCATCAACATCGCAGAGGAGATCGCGGGGTATGACTGGAGACGGGCCGCCGTCGCCATCGACCGCATCCGCGACAACATCTCGAACGTGCTCGACCGCGCAGATGCCGCGGGAATCGAGCCCCATCGCGCTGCGGTCCAACTGGCCGAAGAGCGCATCGAACAGCTCGGAAGCATGCGCAGCGGACGCCGGCACGCCACCCGATAGAAGGGAAGAGAGAACTGCAATGCTCGAGCTCGACAACGTGAGAGACCACAACGCACTCGGGCTGAGCGACGACACAGTGGTGGACATGTACCGCACCATGCTGCGGGCCCGCCGACTCGATGATCGGATGTGGGCCCTGAACCGCCAGGGTCGTGTGCCCTTCGTCGTGTCGGTGTCGGGCCACGAGGGAACGCAGGTCGGGGTGGCCGCGGCCCTCGACCCGTCGGTCGATTGGTCGCTGCCCTACTACCGGGACATCGCCTTCAACCTGGCGATGGGGGTCAGCGCGGAGGACATCTTCCTGGGCGTCTTCTCCAAGGCCGACGACCCCGCCTCCGGTGGCCGCCAGATGCCGAACCACTGGTCGGAGCCGGATCTCAACATCTTCACCCACTCCTCGGTCATCGCGACGCAGTTCCCGCACGCCTGCGGCATAGCCTTTCAGCTCAAGGCCGAGGGGCGTCCGGGTGTGGTGGTCGTGACCTCGGGTGAGGGAGCGACCTCGGAAGGAGACTGGCACGAGGCGATGAACTTCGCCGGCATCCACGAGCTGCCGCTCATCTTCGTGATCGAGAACAACCTGTACGCCATTTCGGTGCCGGTCGCCCAGGAGGTGGCGGGATCGGTGGCCCGCCGCGCCGAGGGGTACGGCATCACCGGCGTCGAAGTGGACGGCAACGACGTGCTGGCCGTCTACGGGGTGACCCACGCAGCGGTCGAACGGGCGCGCCGCGGCGAGGGTCCCTCGCTGATCGAGGCCAAGACCTACCGCTACTGCCGCCCACACGTCCGATGACGACGACAAGCTCTATCGAACAGCCGAGGAGGTGGAGCTGTGGCGACGCAAGGACCCCATCACCGTTCTCAAGCAGTACCTCGTCGAGTCGCGTTTGCTCGACGAGGACGCCGAGGCGCGCATCGAGGCCGAGGTCAAGGCTGAGGTCACCGACGCCGTTCGAGCGGCCGAGGCCGCCCCGGACCCGACCGACGCCACCTCACACGTCTACGCCCTCCCGATCACACCGACGCAACCCGCCACCGTCATCGAGCCCGAGCCGGAGGGCGAGTCGGCCAACCTCATCACAGCCATCAATCGCACGCTGCACGAGATCCTCGCCGCATACCCGGAAGTCGCCACGTTCGGAGAGGACGTCGCCGACCCCAAGGGTGGCGTCTTCAAAGCCACCGTCGGCCTCACCGAGGCGTTCGGGCCGACGCGCTCTTTCAACGCACCACTGGCGGAGTCGCTCATCATCGGGGTGGCCGTGGGGATGGCGGCGGCAGGAGGGCGCCCCATCCCTGAGATCCAGTTCGCCGACTTCATCCACCCG